>Ga0255336_100626_pt1 | contig 46751 bp, 47 predicted proteins | sample MeOH1_35cm_T3_17_FD_189102 | JGI IMG/M metagenome (GOLD analysis project Ga0255336, IMG submission 189102) | Sandy soil microbial communities from University of British Columbia, Vancouver, Canada - MeOH1_35cm_T3_179 | ecosystem: Engineered > Artificial ecosystem > Sand microcosm > Unclassified ...
TCGCTGTTCTTCCTGACCCAGGTGCTCAAGGTCGACGCCACCACCGCCAACCTGCTGATCGCGGGCGCGCTGGTGATCGGCACGCCGTTCTTCATCTTCTTCGGCTCGCTGTCCGACAAGATCGGCCGCAAGTGGATCATCATGGCCGGCTGCGCGCTGGCGATGCTGACCTACTTCCCGCTGTTCAAGGCGCTCACCCACTACGCCAACCCGGCGCTGGAACGCGCGCAGCAGACCGCGCAGATCGTCGTCACCGCCGATCCCAAGCAGTGCTCGTTCCAGGGCAGCCCGATCGCCCGCGAGATCGATTTCCGCAGCTCCTGCGACATCGTCAAGCGGACCCTGGCGCAAGCCTCCGCCAGCTATGAAGTGGTGGAGGCCCCGGCCGGCACGGTGGCCTCGGTGAAGATCGGCGACAAGCAGATCGACGCCTTCAACGCCTCGCTGGATACCGCCGGCCACAGCTTCGACGACACCAGCAAGAAGCAGATCGCCGCGTTCAAGAAGGAAGTGGGCAGCTCGATGGCCTCGGCCGGCTACCCGACCAAGGCCGACCCGGCGCAGATGAACACCATCATGGTGCTGGTGGTCCTCGTCATCCTCGTCATCTACGTGACGATGGTGTACGGCCCGATCGCCGCCATGCTGGTGGAGATGTTCCCGACCCGCATCCGCTACACCTCGATGTCGCTGCCGTATCACATCGGCAACGGCTGGTTCGGCGGCCTGCTGCCCACCATCTCCTTCGCGCTGGTGGCGCAGAACGGCAACATCTACTACGGCCTCTGGTACCCGATCATCATCGCCGGCGTGACGCTGGTCCTCGGCTCCCTGTTCGTGCGGGAAACCAAGGACCTCGACATCTACGCCAACGACTGAACGGACCTCGCGCATACGCGGCCAGCAGGCTGCAGGAATACGCAGGCAAGACTGACCCGGTAATCAGTCGCTCCAGCCGGCGGGCCGCAAGGTCCGCCGGTTTTTTTTGCGCCCGCGGCACGCGCGGCCCGCGGCGGCGCCCCGAAACTTTTTCGGGGAAGGTGTTGACAGCGTTGAAAGCCCAGGTATAATTTCGGTCTTCAACGGCGAATTAGCTCAGTCGGTTAGAGCGACGGAATCATAATCCGCAGGTCCGGGGTTCGAGTCCCTGATTCGCCACCAGTATTTGAAAAGGGTTTCCAGGCAACTGGAAGCCCTTTTTTCTTGTCTGCGATTTGCCTGCGGTTGCGCGGAGTTTGCTCCCGGGACGGAAAATCGACCGGGCGCCACCCTCGCCTGAGGAACAAGCCTAGAGCGCGATCGTCCGCGCCTGATGCAAGCCGCGCAGCCGCTGTGCGGTCTTTGCCTGCCCATCCCGCTCCAGGCGCGCCAGCAGCGCCTCCGGTTCGGGCCTGGAAGCCAGATCCAGACGGAACCGGCGGAATGCCGCCGCGACTTCATCCGGCTGTGCTGCGGTCAATCCGTCGAGAAAGGCATCCGGCTTTTGCAGCACGATACCTAGCCCGGCGAGCGCGGCCTTCCTGAAATCCCTGGTATTGCGCGACACCAGCGCGACCGCCTGCGTGCCGGGATATGCCTTGGCGGCGATCAGGTAGTGCGCGCAAGCTGCAACGTGCGCGTCCTTCGCGGACCGCACTGCCGGCGCCACGGCCTGGAACTGGGCCTGCACGTCTTTCACCGACACCAGCGCATTGGGCAAGGCATCGCGCATGCGCGCCTCGTGCGCCCTGGCATCTTCCAGGGTCTTCTTCCGTCCGGTCTCCACCAGCGCCCGGCCAACCTCATCGAGAATCAGCGGCGACCAGTGCAGCTTGATCGGCCCCTCGTAGTCGAGATAGATCAGCATCCCGCGCGTCGTGGCCGCAAACAGCGTATCGGCATCGGCAACGACAGGAATGCTCACGACGAGAGGATTTCCTCGTCCAGATCCTCGGCCAGACGCTTGAGCGCCCTGGCCTGCCGCGCCCGTTCAGCCTCCTGCCAGCGGGTCACGGCGCTGCGCAGCACACGGCGCTGGTTGCCGACTTTCTGATGCAGTTCCACCGCGCCGGAATCGATCAGCTTGGCCATATAGGGCCGGCTGACGCCGACGAGCCGCGCCGCCTGCTCAGTGGTGAGCAGCGGATCCTCCTTGCGAGCCGGCGCCTTGTGCTCCGTGGTCCGCAGCTGCACGATCGCGCCCCCCAGCAATTCGACCAGTTCGTGCGTGATAGCCTCGTCGGCTTCCTTGCTGAGCTTGACGTGGCGCCGGACAACGGACACGACCGGCTCGACGTCGAACGACAGCTCGAACATCGGTACGCCACGGGCAGGCTCCGCGCGCGCCCTGGTCGCCTGGCTGGCGGCCGGCGCGGTACGTCGCTTGCGGGAAGGGGAGGAAGCCTGCTTGGTAGTCATGCGTTCCATGCTAGCACATTCTCGAAATACTCGAAATATTCGAAACGACATCCCGATGTCGACCAGAAGAATGAACACGTCCGATGACGCCGGTCTTCCGCAAGTGAACACTGCGCACGACTCACCTCCCCTTGGCGCGCGTCGTCCCGAACGCCGGCAACACGCCGGGCTTCTCCCCCTCGATCATCCAACCAACGAAACAAACCAACTTCCCATTGACAATAAATAGATGACCAACTATCTTAAAACCCGTCCCAACCCATAGCACGATCCACCATGCCAAGACCCGCCAATCCCGAAGTCCGTTCCCGCCTGCTGGCCGCCGGGCGCGACGTGGTGCTCGAGCTGGGCTTCAACGGCTGCGGCGTGCAGGACATCACGGCCGCGGCCGAGGTGCCGAAGGGCTCGTTCTACAACTACTTCGACAGCAAGGAGTCGTTTGCCGGCGAGATCCTCGAAGGCTACTGGCTGTCGATCGAGGCCAGGCACGGGCCGCTGCTGTACGATGCGCGCGTCCGGCCGCTCGAGCGCGTTGCGCGGTTCTTTCACGCCTTGTCCGAGGACCACCGCCGCCATGATTTCACGCTGGGCTGCCTGATCGGCAACCTGTCGCTGGAGCTGTCGAACAACAGCGCGGAAACGCGGCAGGTGTTGTCCGGCGTGCTGGGCCGCTGGGAAAGCGCGCTGAGCGCCTGCCTGCGCGAAGCGCAGGAGCGCGGCGATCTGGCGGCCGGGCAGGATCCGGACGCGCTCGCGGCGATTCTCGTCGAAGGCTTCGAAGGCGCGGTGATGCGCGGCAAGGTCGAGCGCAGCGGCGCGGCGCTCGCGCGTTTCGAGAGCCTTGTCCTGCCGCGCCTGCTGCGCTGATTTTTTTCCGCTTTTTATAAACCGACTGGTCACTTATAAAAGAGGCCGGCCGCGTCAGGCGGGAGCCACCCGCCAGTCCCCGAAGCACCAACCCATCCCGAGCACAGAGGAATGTCATGACCCAGCAAAGCAACTCCGACGCGAACCAGCAGACCGCGGCCAGCCCCTACGCCGATCCGGCGAACCCCGCCTTGCCGGCGACCGGCTTCAGACTGGACCTCACCAAGGCCGCGCTGGTGGTGGTCGATCCCCAGAACGACTTCCTGAGCCCGCAGGGCGCAACCTGGTCGATGGTCGGCGCCAGCATCACGGAGAACGACACGGTGGCCAACATCGGCCGGTTGTTCCAGGCCGCCAAGGCCGCCGCGATCACGGTCGCCGTGTCGCCGCACTACTACTATCCCCAGGACCACGAATGGCATTTCGGCGGCCCCCTGGAGAAGGTCATGCACAGCATCGGCATGTTCGACCGCAAGGGCTCGCTCACCGTGGACGAGTTCGAAGGTTCCGGCGCCGACTTCCTCGAGGAATACAAGCCCTACATCCTCGACGGCAAGACCGTCATCGCCTCGCCGCACAAGGTCTATGGCCCGGAGACCAACGATCTCGTGCTGCAGTTGCGCAAGAAAGGCGTCTCGCAGGTCATCCTGGCCGGCATGGCAGCCAACATGTGCATCGAGTCGCATCTGCGCGAACTGATCGAACAGGGCTTCGAGGTCGCCGTGGTCCGGGACGCCACCGCCGGCCCGCGCCTGCCCGACGGGGACGGCTATCTGGCGGCCATCATCAACTACCGGTTCCTCGCGCACGCGCTGTGGACGACCCGGGAAGCGGTGGCGCAACTCGCGTAGCGCGGCCGGGAGCGGCACGGCGCGCCGTGCCGCTCCCGGCCGCGCTTCTCCTCCATCGCAAACGCCTTCGCAAACGCAGGCCGGACCCCATGCCGCATATTCCCAGCCGATACGGCCATTTCGTCTTTGGCGTTCTCCAGTCGGGACTGACCTGCGCGATCGCCGCGGCCATCGCGAACCTGCCCTTCGTCGCCGAAGGCACCTTCATCGGTCACTGGCTGCGCTCGTGGACCATGTCGTGGCTGGTCATGCTGCCGGTCGTCGTGTTGGCGGCGCCCGTCATCCGCCGCGCCGTGGAGCGCATCACCCAGCCGGAGCGATAGCGATGGCGGCAGTGCGGCGCAAGCGTGGAAACATGCGGGCGTGCCTGATCGCTTTCCCTAGCTGCCGTGGCGAACCTCCGCCGCTACACTGGTCCCGCTCATTCGACACGAGCGCCCGACCGGAAGAGTTGGAGGAGAAACCCGCCAAGAGGATGAACCAGAAAGAGCCGCTTCGAGTCCGCCGCACGGGCTCTTTTTTTTGCCCTCAGTCCGGCACCACCGCCGTGACTTCGATCTCCACCTTGGCGCGGTCCTCGATCAGCGCCGAGACCTCCACCGCGGTCATGGCCGCGTTGAAGCTGCCGATGATCTCGCGGAAGGCCTTGCCGATCTCCGGGTAGGCGGCCACGTAGGCGCGCTTGTCGGTGACGTACCAGGTCATGCGCACGATGTGCTCGGGGCGGGCGCCGCCGGCCGCGAGCACCGCGACGATGTTCGACAGCGCCTGGCGCACCTGCCCCGCGAGATCGTCGGTGTGGAACACGCCGTCGGCATCCCAGCCGATCATGCCGGCCACGAACACCGTGCGCCCGCGCGCGGATACGCCGTTGGCGTAGCCGCGCGGGCGCGGCCAGCCGGGAGGAAGGAGGACTTGCATGACGGTTGGCTCCGGTAGGTTGGATTCTTGTCGGTCAGGTACTCGTGCGTCGGACGCCCGCGCTCATTGCGGCCCGTGCAGCTTGAAGCGCTGCAGCTTGCCGGTCTGCGTGCGCGGCAGCTTGTCGGTGAATTCGACGGCGCGCGGGTACTTGTAGGGCGCCACGGTCTGCTTGACGAAGTCCTGCAGCGCCTTCGCCATCGCCGCGTCGCCGGCCTGTCCCGGGCGCAGCACGACGAAGGCCTTGACGATCTGGCCGCGCTCGCCGTCGGGCACGCCGATCACCGCGCACTCGGCCACGGCCGGATGCAGGATCAGCGCGTCCTCCACCTCGGGCGCGGCGATGTTGTAGCCGGCCGAGACGATCATGTCGTCGGCGCGTGCCTGGTAGAAGAAATAACCGTCGGCATCCATCAGGTAGGCGTCGCCGGTGAGGTTCCAGCCGTCGCGCACGTAGTCGCGCTGGCGCGCGTCGGCCAGGTAGCGGCATCCGGTCGGGCCCTGCACGGCAAGCTGGCCCACGGTGCCCGGCGGCACTTCGCGGCCGTCGGCGCCCACCACCCTGGCGCGGTAGCCGGGCACCGGCTTGCCGGTGGCGCCCGGGCGCGCGCCGCGCTCGTCGTGCGAGATGAAGATGTGCAGCATCTCGGTCGCGCCGATGCCGTCGATCAGCTCGATGCCGGTGGCCTCCTTCCACAGCGCGCGCGTGGCCGCCGGCAGGACCTCGCCGGCCGACACGCATTTGCGCAATGGCGTGCGCCGCACCTCGATGCTGCGCGCGGCCAGCGTGCGGTAGGACGTGGGCGCGGTGAACAGCACGGTGGCGCCGAATTCGCCGATGCCGTCCAGCAGTTGCGGCGGGCTGGCCTTCTCCAGCAGCACCGTGGAGGCGCCCAGCGACATCGGGAACAGCACCAGCCCGCCCAGGCCGAAGGTGAACGCCAGCGGCGGGCTGCCGATGAAGACGTCGTCCTCGTTCGCGCGCAGCACGTGGCGCGGCCAGCAGGCGCAGATGGCCATGACGTCGCGGTGGTAGTGCATGGTCGCCTTGGGCACGCCGGTGGTGCCCGAGGTGAAGCCGAAGATGCAGGTGTCGTCGGCCGCGGTGTCGACGTTGTCGAAATGCGGCGAGGCGCGCTCCATCGCCGCTTCCAGGCTGTCCGGCCCGTCGTAGTTGAAATGGCGGATCTGGCGCAGCGCCGGCGCGTCGAGCGCGGTCAGGCGCAGCTCGGCGGCCAGCGCCGCGTCGCACAGCGCGTGCGTGACGCGGCCGATCGCGGCGATGGCCTTGAGCTCCTTGGCGCGCAGCAGCGGCATGGTGGCCACCGCGATGCCGCCGGCCTTCATCACCGCGAACCAGCACGCCACCAGCATGGGGTTGTTGGGCGCGCGCAGCAGCACGCGGTTGCCCGGCACCAGCCCCATGTCGCGCACCAGCACGTTGGCGATGCGGTTGGCCTTGTCCCGCAGCTCGGCGTAGGTCCACGCCAGCCCCGGCGCGCGGATGCAGATGCGCTCGCCGCGGCCCTGCCCGACGTGCCGGTCGAGCAGCTCGGTGGCGCAGTTCAGGCGCTCGCCGAACTGCAGCTCGGGCAGCTCGAACCGGTACGCCGGCTGGAGTTCGGCCGGCGGCAGGTTGTCGCGGGCGAACGTGTCGACGTGGGCGCTGTCGGCCATGTCGCGGTCTCCTCGGTGCGGTGTGGATGGTCGCCGTGCGTCAGTTCGCCGAAGCGGCTTTCTCGCGCGCGAAGTTCGCCTCCATCTGGGCCTTGGCCGAGCGGTACTGGCGCGGCCAGTCCACCGGCGCGTAGCCGATCTTGGCCGCCTCGGCCAGCGTCCACGCCGGGTTGGCCAGGTGCGGGCGCGCCACCGCGCACAGGTCGGCGCGGCCCGCGGCGAGGATGCTGTTGGCGTGGTCGGCTTCGCTGATGGCGCCCACGGCGATGGTCGGGATGCCCGCTTCCTGGCGGATGCGGTCGGCGAACGGCGTCTGGAACATGCGGCCGTAGACCGGCTTCTCCTTCTTGCTGACCTGGCCCGAGGAGCAGTCGATCATGTCGGCGCCCGCGGCCTTGAACGCGCGCGCGATCTCCACCGCGTCGTCCGGCGTGATGCCGCCCTCGACCCAGTCGTGCGCGGAGATGCGCACCGACATCGGCTTGTCCTGCGGCCATGCGGCGCGCACCGCGGCGAACACCTCGAGCGGATAGCGCAGGCGGTTGGCCAGGCTGCCGCCGTATTCGTCGGTGCGGTGGTTGGTCAGCGGCGAAATGAAGCCCGACAGCAGGTAGCCGTGCGCGCAATGCAGCTCGAGCCAGTCCACGCCGATCTCCGCCGCGGCCTTGGCCGCGTTGACGAACTGCGCCTTGACTTCGTCCATGTCGCGCCGGGTCATCTCGCGCGCGGTCTGGCTCACGCCTTCGAGATACTGCTGCGGCGAGGCCGCCATGACCGGCCAGTTGCCGGACGCCAGCGGCTGGTCGATGCCGTCCCAGGCCGCGCGCGTCGACGCCTTGGCGCCGGCATGGCCGATCTGCATGGCGAACTTCGCGTCGGTGCTGGCATGGATCCACGAGACGATGCGCTGCCACGCCGCCTGCTGCCGCGGCGTGTACATGCCCGGGCATCCCGGTGTGATGCGGCCCTCGGCGCTGACGCAGGTCATCTCGGCGAACACCAGCCCGGCGCCGCCCATCGCGCGCGCGCCCAGGTGCACGAGGTGATAGTCGCCGGGCTCGCCGTCCACGGCCGAGTACTGCGCCATCGGCGAGACCACGATACGGTTCTTGAGCGTGACCCCGCGCACCGTGTACGGCGTGAACATCGGCGGCGGCGGCGCGCTGCCGTCCGCCACCGGCACGCCCGCGCGCCGCGCCAGCCAGCGCTCGTAGCCTTCCAGCCACGGCTGGTCGCGCAGGCGCAGGTTCTCGTGGCTGATGCGCTGGCTGCGCGTGAGCATGGAGTACATGAACTGCGGCGGCTCGAACTGGTCGCAGTAGCGCTCGCCGCAGACCTCGAACCATTCCATCGCGTTCCACGCCGCGTTCTGCAGGCGCAGCGTCTCGATGCGGCGCGCTTCCTGGTAGCGCGTGAGCACGGCCTCGATCTGGTCGGGGCTGTCGCCGAGCAGGCGGAACTGCCGGGTCAGCTCGATGGCGTCCTCGAAGGCGAGCTTGGTGCCCGAGCCGATGGCGAAGTGCGCGGTGTGCACGGCGTCGCCCATCAGCACCACGTGGCTGCCGTGCGCATTGCGCAGCCACCACTGTTCGCACACCACGCGCTGGAAGTTGAGCCACGCCGAGCCGCGCAGGTGGCGCGCGTTGGTCATCAGCGGGGCGCCCTTGAGGTTGGCGGCGAACAGCTTCTCGCAGAAGGCGATCGACTGTTCCTGGTCGGCCTTGTCCAGCCCGTGCGCGAGCCACACGTGCTCGGGGCATTCGACGATGAAGGTGGTGGTTTTGTCGTCGAACTTGTAGATGTGCGCCTGGAACCAGCCGTGCTCGGTCTTCTCGAACAGGAAGGTGAAGGCGTCGTACAGCTTGTGCGTGCCCAGCCAGATATAGCGGTTGGGCCGCACCACCACGTCGGGCCGGAAGGTCCCGGCGTACTTGTCGCGGACGCGGGAATTGATGCCGTCGCTGGCGATGACGAGATCGGCGTCGGGATAGTCGGTGTCGGAGTCGGCCTCGGTCTCGAACACCAGCTTCACGCCAAGCTGCTCGCAGCGCTCCTGCAGGATGTTGAGCAGCTTCTTGCGGCCGATGCCGACGAAGCCGTGCCCGCCCGAGCGGATCACCTGGCCCTTGAATTCCAGCTCGATGTCGTCCCAGTGGTTGAAGGCCTGCTGGATCGCGTCGGCCGTGACGGGGTCCCAGCGGCGCATGTTGTCCATCGTGGCGTCCGAGAACACCACCCCCCAGCCGAAGGTGTCATAAGGCTTGTTGCGCTCCACCACCACGATCTCGTGCCGCGGGTTCTGCTGCTTCATGAGCAGCGCGAAATACAGGCCCGCCGGGCCGCCGCCGATGCAAACGATCTTCATCACCAGGTCTCCTTGAGCTTGCGCTCGTCCGTTGCGCTGTTCCGGCCGCTGTTCCGGCATCCGGCCATTCAGCTGTTCCGTTATCGTGGGGCGCAATTTAATTTAGATCTATATAGTTTATATGTCAAGTAATTATGCGGACGCGGTCCCCGGCGGGATGAGGAGGAGATGCAGGAAGAAGCGCGGGAAGGCAGTCGGGTGCCGCCCGACCGCGGCGCGGGAAATGGCCGGCCAGCCACGTGGCGCGGCGGACGGACCGATCCGCGCCGCCGCGCCATGTGCGCCCTGCCCGTCCCGTCAGTCCGGCCGCGCCTGCTCGAAGGCCTGCCGCAATTGCGCCGCCAGCCGCATCAGGTGCGGCCTGAGCTCGCGGCTGGCCGCGGCCACGCCGGCGCGCGTGGAGGTGCTGACGTTGAGCACGTGGAGCGGATAGTGGCCAAGCTGCATCGGCGTGGACAGCGCCACCACCTCGGGCTGCCAGCCGGCGGCGCACCAGCCGTGCCGCTGCACGTGGTCGATGGCCTCGAGGATCTCCGCTTCCAGCTCGGGCCAGTGCGCGGAGAAGCGCTGGCGGAACTGCCGCATCAGCGCCTCGCGCTCATGCGCGGGCGCGGCCGCCAGCCAGGCGCGGCCCAGCGAGGTCAGCGCGATGGGCACGCGCTGGCCCGTCACCACGTTGCGCAGCGACACCTTGCGGCTGTAGCGGATCGATTCCAGGTAGACCATCTCGTCCTGGTCGGCCATCGCCAGCCCGACGTTGATGTGCTCGGCCTGCGCCAGCTCGCGCATCAGCGGCGCGGCCAGCTGCAGCACGGTGGAGCCGGTGCGCATGGCGTGCGCCAGGCTCAGCACCGGCGCGCCGAGGCGGTAGGCGCGCAGGTCGGGGTCGTATTGCAGGAAGCCGGTCTCGACCAGGCTTTGCGTCAGGCGGCTGACGGTGGAGCGCGCCAGCCCGGTGCGCTCGGCCAGCTCGCCATTGCCGAGCACCTCGGAGCCGGGCCGGAACGCGCGCAGCAGCGCGATGCCGCGCTCCAGCGAGCGGTTGGCAAGCTGGCTGGCAGGCCGCCCGCGCGCGCGGCTGCTTGCATCCTCCGAATCCACTGCGGCCTCCGATGGCATGGGACGCCGCATTTCCGCTGGACGGAAATGCGGCGCCGAGGGCAGCAGTCTGGCACAGACCGGCCCGGCGCGCGAGCCCCCGGCGCGAGTCCCGGCTAGGCGATGACCGCGACGCCGTCGGCGGCGCGCACGCCCTGCCCGGCCGGCAGCACGAACACCGGGTTGATCTCGGCCTCCACCAGCCGCTCGCCGAGCGCGGCGGCCATGCGCGAGAACGCGACGATGGCCTCGGCCAGCGCCGGCACGTCCGCCTTGGGGCGGCCGCGGTAGCCATCCAGCAGCGGCCACGTCTTGAGCTCGCGCGCCATTGCCGCCGCCTCTTCGCGCGACAGCGCGCCGCCGGGCGGCAGCAGGCGCAGGGTGGTGTCCTGGAACAGCTCGGCGGCGACGCCGCCCATGCCGAGCAGCACCGCGGTGCCGAGCGCGTCGCGGTGCAGGCCGAGGATCATCTCGACGCCGCCGACCATCTCCTGCACCAGGAAGCGCTCCGGCTCGCGGCCGGTGTGGCCGGCCACCTCGGCGCGCATCGCCGCCAGCCGCGCGGGCACGTCCTGCGGCGCCACGCCGACCGCCACGCCGCCGACGTCGCTCTTGTGCGTGATCTCCGACGACAGGATCTTCAGCACCACGCGCTCGCCGAGCGCGCGCGCGGCGGCCTGCGCCTGCGCATCGTCGCGCACCACCGTCTCGCGCACCGTGGGCACGCCGAAGCGCGCGAACAGCGCCTTGGCCTGCGCCTCGTCGAGCGAGCCGGACGGCAGGTCCGCGATGCCGGCGGCGGGCGCGGCGGGCGCGGCAGGCGCGGCCGCCAACGCCTGCTCCGCCGCCGCGCGCAGGCGCGCCGCGTCGAGCATCGCGCCCAGCGCCGCGGCGCAGCTTTCCGGCGCGCTGAAGGCCGGCACGCCGCGCTGGTTCAGCACCGCGGCCACGTGCGGCGCGTGCGGGCTGACGTAGGCCAGCACCGGCTTGTCGCTGCCCGGCAGGCAGTCGCGGATGGCGTCGGCCATCAGGTCCGGCATGGCCAGGCCGGAGGAGCCGACGATCACCGCCACGGCGTCGTAGCCCGGGCTGTCGAGCAGCGTGCGGATGGCCGCGCGCAGCAGGTCGGGCTGCAGGCCGGCCAGCGTGACGTCGATCGGGTTGCGGTCCAGCGCGGCGTGGTCGCCGTTCTGCAGCGCGCGCAGCTGCGCCGCGGTGGCCGCGTCGGGCGGCGGCGTCTCGAAGCCGGACACGCCCAGGCTGTCCGACACCAGCGTGCCGGCGCCGCCGGTCGAGGTCAGCACCGCCACGCGCCGGCCGCGCAGCACGCGCCCGGCCGCCAGCGCGGCGGGAATGTCGATCAGGTCGGCGAAGGTCTGCGCGCGGATCACGCCGACCTGGCGGAACAGCGCGTCGTACATGCGGTCGGCGCCGGCCAGCGCGCCGGTATGCGAGACCGCCGCGCGCGCGCCGGCCTCGGAGCGGCCGATCTTGAACGCCACCACCGGCTTGCCGGCGGCCGCCGCCTTGAGCGCGGCGGCGCGGAAGCGCGCCGGGTCGCGCACGCTTTCCACGTACAGCGCGATCACGCGGGTGGCTTCGTCGTCGGCCAGGTAGTCGATGAAGTCGGCCAGGTCGAGGTCGGCCTCGTTGCTGGTGGAGACCAGCTTGGACAGGCCGATGCCGCGCGCCGCGGCGCGCGACAGCAGGGCGCCGAGGATGCCGCCGCTCTGCGACACCACGCCGATGCTGCCGGCCGGGAAATGCGCCATCTCCAGCGCGCCGCTGGCCGACAGCGGAATGCCGTCGGTCACGTTGACCAGCCCGATGGTGTTGGGCCCGAGCAGGCGCATGCTGCCGGCCGCCTCGACCAGCTCGGCCTGGCGGCGCGCGCCCTCGGCGCCGGTCTCGGTGTAGCCGCTGGCCAGCACGATGGCCGCGCCGGTGCCGCGCGCGGCCAGCTCGCGCACGGCGTGCTGCGCGCGCTCGGCGCCGAGCAGCACGATGCCCACGTCCGGCACCTCGGGCAGCGAGCCGATGTCCGGGTAGCAGCGGATGCCGCCGATGGTGTCCACCTTCGGGTTGACCGGGTAGATGGCGCCGCCGAAGCCGTGCCGCGTCAGGTAGGACACCGGGCGGCCCGAGGTCTTGGCCGGGTCGGCCGAGGCGCCGATGACCGCCACGCTGCGCGGCTTGACCAGGCGCGCGATGGCGGAAGCGGTGGAGGCGGTGGCCGCGTTGGAGATCAGGTCGGATGCCATCTCAGCCCTTCGCCGCGGTCTTGTTGAGGAAGGCCAGCACCGACGCGCGGTGCTCGCTGCTGGTGTAGCAGATGCCCTGCGCCTGGCTGCCCTGCGCGAACACCTGCCCGGCCGGCAGCTCGAAGCTCTGGTTGAGGATGGACTTGCCCAGCGCCAGCGCGGTGGGCGAGCCGTGGCTCAGCTCCGCCGCCCAGTTGCGCGCGTCGGCCAGCAGCGCGTCCGGCGCGCTCACGCGGTCGGCGATGCCGAGCCGCAGCGCCTCGGCCGCGTCCACCTTGCGCCCGCTGAAGATCAGTTCCTTGGCCCTGGACAGGCCGGTGCGGCGCGGCAGGAAATACATGCCGCCGCCGTCGGGGATCAGCCCGCGGTGGATGTAGGACCAGGCAAAGCTGGCGCTCTCGGAGGCGACCACGAAGTCGCAGGCCATCGCCATGTCGGCGCCCAGCCCGGCGGCCGCGCCGTTGACCGCGGCGATGGTCGGCTTGGGCATGTCGTGCAGCAGCGCCACCGAGTGATGCACGCGCTGCTGGCGCGCCCAGCCGTTGAAGCCGACCTCGCCCTGCGGCGCGTCCATGCGCTTCTGCATGCCGGCCACGTCGCCGCCGGCGCAGAAGCCCTTGCCGCTGCCGGTCAGCACCAGCGCGCGGATGCCGCGCTCGGCGGTGACGCGCTCCAGCGCGTCGATCAGCTCGCTGCGCATATCGTCGGTGATGGCGTTGCGCTTGTCGGGGCGGTTGAGGGTCAGCACGGCGATGCCGTCCTGCGTTTCCAGCTCGATGAAGGAATAGTCGGTCATGGTGTGTCTGGCTGCGGCTCGGTTCAGTTGATGGTGATCTTTGCGTCTTTGACGACCTGGCTCCAGCGCGCCTGCTCGCCGCGCACGTAGCGGCCGAACGCCTCCGGCGTGCCGGGGCTGACGATCAGCCCCTCGGCGTCGGCGCGCTTGCGGAAGGCGTCGGTGGCCACGGCCTTCCTGGCCGCGGCGTTGAGGCGGGCGATGACCGGCGCCGGCGTGCCGGCGGGCGCGAACAGCCCGTACCAGCTTTCCGCCACGTAGCCGGGCACGCCGCTCTCGGCGATGGTCGGCACCCTGGCCAGGTCGGGGCTGGTGGAGCGCTGCGCGCTGGTCACGCCGAGCGCGCGCAGCTTGCCGGACTCCAGCAGGTTGCCGACCGCCGAGGCGGTGGCGAACATCAGGTCCACCTGGCCGCCGAGCAGGTCGGTGATGGCCGGGCCGGCGCCGCGGTAGGGAATGTGGTTGAGGTTGACCTTGGCCAGGCTCTTGAACAGCTCGCCGGCGAGGTGCGCCGAGGTGCCGGGTCCCTGCGAAGCGAACGAGATCTTGCCGGGGTTGGCGCGGGCCGCGGCGATCAGGTCCTGCACGGTCTGGTACGGACTGTCCGGGCGCACCACCAGCACGTTGGGCGAGCGGCCCACCAGCACCACCGGCGCGAACGCCTTGTCGGTGGCGTAGGGCAGCTTGGGCTGCAGGCTCGGGTTGACGGCGTGCGCGAAGGTCGCCATCACCAGCGTGTAGCCGTCCGGCGCGCTCTTGGCCACGTTGTCGGTGCCGATGATGGTGCCGCCGCCGGGCTTGTTGTCGACCACCACGGGCTGGCCGAGGTCCTGCGACATGGCCACGCCGATGGTGCGCGCGATCAGGTCGGTGCCGCCGCCCGGGGAGAACGGCACCACGATGCGGATGGGCTTGTCGGGAAAGGCCGCCGTGGCGGTGGCCGGCAGGCACGCGGCGGCGAGGGCCAGCGCGGACAAGCACGCGCCGAGCGGCGCGGCGGATAGCGCGGCCAGCCTGCTGGCGACGCGACGGGAAAGGGAATGCACTGTCGTCTCCGTGGAATCCGGGGCACCGTGCGCCAGCGGCGCGGTGCCCCGTTTGTTGGAGACGAGAATAGGCCCGCGCGCCCCGCTTTGCAGCCCTTCAATTCCGTTCGGTAGAATTGAAAAGGCGGCGCGGCGGCGCGCGCGGAGCCGGCCGGGCCGGCTAGTCGCGCATCTTGGCGCGCTCCATCGACATCTGCGTCGGCATCATGTTGACGTTGGCGTTATGCATGACCCACAGCGAGCCCGCCACGATGATGGCGATCAGCAGCGCGCTGCAGATGAAGATGGCGGTGTTCTGGCGCTGGTCGCGCGCGGCGCCCATGTGCAGGAAGAACACGAGCTGCACCAGCAGCTGCACCACGCACAGCGCGACGATGGCCGCCAGGCCCAGGTGGCGCGGCACCACGTCGAGCATCACGGCGCCGAACGAGGCGAAGGTCAGCAGCACCGACAGCACGAAGCCGACCACGTAGCCCTTGAAACTGCCGTGCGCGGCGTCGGCGGCGCCGGCCGGGTGGAGATGCTTGGTCTTCATACGAACTCACGCAGGTAAACGAAGGTAAAGACGCAGATCCAGATCAGGTCCAGGAAGTGCCAGAACATGCTCAGGCAATTCAGGCGGCGGCTGGTGACGCCGTCCAGGCCGAAGCGCTTGATCTGGTGCATCATCACGGCGATCCACACCAGCCCGCAGGTCACGTGCAGGCCGTGGGTGCCGACCAGCGTGAAGTACGAGGACAGGAACGCGCTCACGCCGGGGCCCGCGCCGCGGTGCAGCAGCTCGGTGAACTCGTACAGCTCCATCGCGATGAAGCCGGCGCCGAGCAGGAAGGTCACGCCCAGCCAGCGCACCACCATCTGGCTGCGCCCGGAATGCATGTACAGCATCGCCACGCCGAAGGTGAAGCTGCTGAGCAGCAGCAGCATGGTCTCGCCCAGCACGAACGGCAGCTCGAACAGCTCGCGCCCGCCCGGCCCGCCGGCGGTGTTGCCCACCAGCACGCCGAAGGTGGCGAACAGCACCGAGAAGATCAGGCAGTCGCTCATCAGGTAGATCCAGAACCCGAGCGTGGTCTTGGTGCCGTCGTCGTGATGGGCGTGGTCGTGCGCCGCGTGGGCGTGCGAATGCGCGTGCGTGTGCGCGGTCATGGTATTGCTCATGGTTTACGCCGCCTCCTGCAGCTTCGCGTAGCGCGAGTTCTCGATGCGCTCGACTTCCGCCGCCGGCACGTAGTAGTCCACGTCGCGGTCGTAGCTGCGCAGGATGAAGGTGCCGATCATGCCGGCCAGCGCGACGATGGCCAGCGGCCAGATGTGCCACACCAGCGCGAAGCACAGCACCAGGCTGAAGCCGGAGATGATGATGCCGGCGCCGGTGTTCTTCGGCATGTGGATGTCCTCGTAGCGCGCGGGCTGCACGTAGGCGCGGCCGCTTTCCTTGTCGTCCCAGTGCTGCTCGAGCGAGGTGATGTGCGGCACGTGGGCGAAGTTGTAGAACGGCGCCGGCGAGGCCGTGGCCCATTCCAGGCTGCGGCCGTTCCACGGGTCGCCGGTCGGGTCCATGTTCTGCTTGCGGTCGCGCACGCTGACGTAGAGCTGGATCAGCAGCGCCAGGATGCCGGCGCCGATGATCACCGCGCCGCACAGCGCCACCACCAGGTAGGGATGCCAGTCGACGTTGGCGTAGTGGTTCATCCGGCGCGTCATGCCCTTGAAGCCGAGCACGTAGAGCGGCATGAAGGCCAGGTAGAAGCCCACCAGCCAGCACCAGAACGAGATCTTGCCCCAGCGCTCGTTGAGGGTGAAGCCGAACACCTTGGGGAACCAGAAGCTCATCGCCGCCAGGCAGCCGAACACCACGCCGCCGATGATGACGTTGTGGAAGTGGGCCACCAGGAACAGGCTGTTGTGCAGCACGAAGTCCGCGCCCGGCACCGCCAGCAGCACGCCGGTCATGCCGCCGATGGCGAACGTCACCATGAAGCCGATGGTCCACAGCGTCGACGAGTGGTAGCGGATGCGGCCGCGGTACATCGTGAACAGCCAGTTGAACAGCTTGACCCCGGTCGGGATCGAGATGATCGAGGTCATGATGCCGAAGAAGGCATTGACGTTGGCGCCCGAGCCCATCGTGAAGAAGTGGTGCAGCCAGACGAAGAACGAGAGGATGCCGATCGACGAGGTGGCGTACACCATCGACTTGTAGCCGAACAGCGGCTTGCCCGAGAACGTCGAGATGATTTCCGAGAACGCGCCGAAGCACGGCAGGATCAGGATGTACACCTCGGGGTGGCCCCAGACCCAGATCAGGTTGATGTACATCATGGCATTCCCACCGAGCTCGTTGGTGAAGAAATGCATGCCCAGGTAGCGGTCGGCGGTCAGCAGCGCCAGCGTCGCGGTCAGCACCGGGAACACCGCCACGATCAGGATGTTGGTGATCAGCGCGGTCCACGTGAACACCGGCATCTTCATCAGGTTCAGGCCGGGCGCGCGCATGCGCAGGATGGTGACGATGAAGTTGATGCCGGTCAGCGTGGTGCCCAGCCCCGATACCTGCAGGGACCATATGTAGTAGTCGACCCCGACCGTCGGACTGTAGCCGAGCTCCGACAGCGGCGGGTAGGCGACCCAGCCGGTGGCGGCGAAGTCGCCGACGAACATCGACAGCATCACCAGCACCGCGCCCGCCACCGCCAGCCAGAAGCTCAGCGAGTTGACGAACGGGTAGGCCACGTCGCGCGCGCCGATCTGCAGCGGCACGATCACGTTCATCAGGCCGAGGATGAACGGCGTGGCCACGAAGAAGATCATGATCACGCCGTGCGCGGTGAAGATCTGGTCGTAGTGGTGCGGCGGCAGGTAGCCGGCCGCGTCGCCGTAGGCCAGGGCCTGCTGCGCGCGCATCATGATGGCGTCGGCGAAGCCGCGCAGCAGCATCACCAGCGCCATGATGATGTACATCACGCCGATCTTCTTGTGGTCCACCGAGGTGAACCACTCGGTCCACAGGTACTTCCACTTGCCGAAGTAGGTGATCGCGCCGAGCAGCGCGGCGCCGCCCAGCAGGACGACCGCCAGCGTGCCCATGATGATCGGCTCATGGTACGGGATGGCGTCGAGGGTGAGTTTTCCAAACATGGCTTATAGCTCCGTGGCCGTGGCGCCGGAGCGCGGAATCGAGACTTGCGAAAGGTCCCGGGAGGCGGGCGCGGCGGCGGGCGTGGCAACTGTCACGGCGGCGGGCACGGTAACGGGCGCGGCGGCCTCCAGCGTGACCGGGCTGTTCGCGCGGCAGATCGCGTCGCCGCCCTTCATGTACTTGTTCACCACGCCGGCGAACAGCGCCGGCGCCACGCTCGAGTACAGCGTGGCCGGGTCCTTGCTGCTGGGGCGCTCGAGCATGCGGAAGGCCTTCTCGTCGAGCGGCCGGGCGGACTGCTTCGCCTCGGCGATCCAGCGCTCGAAGTCGGCGCGCGAGGTGGCGAAGGTCTTGAAGTGCATGTCGGAGAAGCCCTGCCCGCTGAACGCGGCGGACTGGCCGAGATACACGCCCGGCGTGTCGGCGATCAGGTGCAGGCGCGTCTGCATGCCCGCCATCGCGTAGACCTGGCTGCCCAGCTGCGGGATGAAGAAGGAGTTCATCATCGACTCGGCCGTGATCCGGAAGTTGACCGGCGTGTCCACCGGAATCGTCAGCTGGTTGAGCGAGGCCACGCCATACTGCGGATAGATGAACAGCCATTTCCAGTTCAGCGCGACCACCTCCACTTCCACCGGCTCGGCGGCCGACTCGATGGGCCGGTACGGGTCGAGCTTGTGCGTGGTGTCCCAGATCAGGATGCCGAGGAAGATCACGATCACGCACGGGATGGTCCACACCACCACCTCGATGGCGGTGGAGTGCGCCCACTTCGGCGCGTAGGTCGCGCGCGTGTTGGAAGCGCGGTAGCGCCAGGCGAAATACAGCGTGAGGACGATGACCGGGATCACCACCATCAGCATCAGCGCGAGCGAGATGACGATGAGCGATTTTTCCTGGTGTCCGATGGCGCCCTTCGGGGAGAAGAGTTCCATCGAGCAGCCGTTGAGCAGCAGCGCCGCTGCGGCTCCGCAGGCCAGCGCGGAGCCCGGCAGCTTGCCGGCCCACGCCTTTGCCCGGGCATGTAGGGGGCGCCGGATCGCCATGGCTGGCCCGGCCGTCGATTTGCGCATATCTGAATCACCTTAGTTATGCATCACATAACCTATGCACTTGTCGGGACGGAATGCCACGGCACGCGGAATACATGGGGCGAGGGCTTGCTGCGAGCGACGGCCGCCACGAAGGCGGGAGGGCATACAAAACGGCTCAATGTATGGCTTAATGCGATGCGGTGCCGGATCTTAAGGTAAGACAAAAGCCATACAACGAGGGTTTATGCCTAGAAAATCCACCCCACGAGAGCCAGCCACGGAAACCGCCGCGCGGCCGGCGTGGCTACCCGATTTCCGCCCCGGCAAGGGCGCGCGCTACCTGCAGGTGGTGGCCGCGATGGAGCAGGCCGTGGCCGACGGCGGGCTCAGTCCGGGCGACCGCCTGCCGCCCCAGCGCCAGCTCGCCGAGCTGCTCGGCGTGGACCTCACCACCGTGACCCGCGCGCTGGCCGAAGCCAAGCGCCGCCACCTGGTGGAGGCGCGCGGCGCGCTCGGCACCTTCGTCGCCGCGCCCACGGTGGAACTGGCGCAGATGGTGGACCTCAGCATGAACGTGCCGCCGCCACCCGAGGGGCTCGACTTCGACGACCTGCTGCGGCGCGGCATGTCGCAGGTGCTGATGCGCACCGACGCCAACCTGCTGATGACCTACCAGTTGGGCGGCGGCAGCAGCCCCGACAAGGCCGCCGGCGCGCTGTGGCTGGCGCCGATGCTGGGCGAGGTGGCGCCCGCGCGGCTGGTCGCCTGCCCCGGCGCGCAGGCCGCGCTGGCCGCGCTGATCCTCGCGCTCACGCCGCCCGGCGGCACCATCGTCACCGAGCCGCTGTGCTACCCGGGCCTGCGGCTGGCCGCCGAGCAGCTCGGCCGCGCGGTGGCGAGCGTCGCCGCGGACGACCAGGGCATGCGCCCCGACGCGCTGGAGGCGGCCTGCCGCGAGCACGGCGCGCGCGTGGCCTACCTCAACCCGACCTCGCAGAACCCCAACGCCCGCACCATGCCGGCGCAGCGCCGCCGCGACATCGCGCGCGTGGCCGAGCAGCGCGGCATCGCCATCATCGAGGACGACCCCTACTGGCTGCTGACGCCGCACGCGCCGCCACCGCTGGCGCACTACTCGCCCGCGCACGTCTATTACATCGCCACGCTGTCCAAATGCCTGAGCCCGGGCCTGCGCACCGCCTACCTCGTCACGCCGCCGGCCGCCGACCAGGACGCGGTGCTGGCCGCGCTGCGCTCGTTCGCGCTGATGTCCACGCCGCTGTCCACCGCGCTGGCCACGCAGTGGGTGCACGACGGCACGGCCCTTGCGCTGCTGGGCGACATCCGCGCCGAATGCGCCGCGCGCCTGGCGCTCGCGCGCGGCATGCTGGGCAGCCTCGGCCACCCGCCCTCGGCCGGCATCCACATGTGGCACCTGCTGCCGAGCTACTGGACCTCGCGCGAGCTGACCCAGGCCGCGCACGCCGAAGACCTGCGCGTGACCGCCTCCGACGCCTTCCACGCCGGGCCCAACCCGCCCAACGCGATCCGCATCTCGCTGGGCGGCGTCAAGGAGCGCGCGCGCCTGGCGCTGGCGCTGAAGAAGCTGGCCGACCTGCTCGCGCGCATGCCGCGCCAGCACCGCGAGATCGTGGTGTAGCCGCGCGCCGGGGGCGACAGCGAGGTACCGCGGGAATACCGCGGGAATACCGCGGGACTATTGCGGGCGTGCCGCGCAGATGCGGCGGCTTGCGCTGATCCGGTCATATTCGCCGGATCTGATTCTTTCCGCGCGCGCGGCGCGGCCGTAAAGTCCGCCTGTCCAGACCTCCCCCCGAACGGCATTTCTCCCCCGGCAATACCTTGCCCTGGGGGACGGGATGTCTCGTCCTCGCGATGTACCAACTCTTCGTATCGAAAGGATGCCCGGCCTGCGCCACGCTCGCGCTGTTCATGCAGGACGCCGGCATCGCGCACACCGTCCATGAACTGGCCTCGCCGCGCCACGCGGCCGAAGTGCTGCCGCTGCTCTCCGACGCCGACCCGCGCTGCCCCGCGCTCGCCATCGACGACGAAGGCGCCACCGGGCTGGCCGATTGCCTGCGCCTGCTCGCCGCGCGCCATCCGACGCTGGGCAGCTTCGAGCGCGCGCGGTTGTCGGACGCGCAGCGCGACCTCGTGGACGGCGTGCTCAGCGGCCGCATGCTGATGGCGCGCACCCGCCAGTCGTTCTCGGCGGCGCTGCTGGCGCTGGCCGACGCCATGCGCGACTGGAGCGCGAGCGTGTCGCAGTCGCGCCATCACCTCGGCCTGACCGTGCCCTACTTCGACCTCGGCATGGCCGGCCGGCTCGCCTCGGGCACGATCCGGGTGTGGGAAGCGGCGGGCCTGCAGGACGCCGCGCGGCAAGCCGCGAGCCGCTTCCCGCGCGGCTTCGAGAACGACTACCTGGACCGGCTGCGGCGCACGCGCAGCTGGGTCTACTGGAGCGGCGCGGCCGGGCTGGCCGGCACGGCGCCGGCAAGGCGGCTGGCAGCCAGATAGACCTTATGCAAGCCCCACGCGGCGGATTGCCGCATGTGGCAATCCGCCGCGCCGCCTCAGACGCCGAGGCGGGCTTTCAGGGCATCGGTGGACAGCGCGCCCTCGAAGGTCTGCGCCTGCCCGCCCTCGCCCGCGAACACGACGAACGGCACGCTGGTGATGCCCAGCCGCAGGAAGTATTCGGTATTGGCCTTGACCTGCGCCAGCGCCTGCTCGGACAGCGCCATGCCGGCGGTGTCGAGCCCGCGCTGCGCGGTCGCCAGCGTGGCCTCGTGGCTGTTCATGGTCTTCACCGCGTCCTTGCTGTCGAGCAGCGCGGCGCCCTGCTGCGCGGAGCGCTCCGGCGTCAGCAGCGCCACCGGGATCCAGGTGAAATGCACCGAGGACATCAGCGGCGTGGCGGCCTTCCACAGCTCGCCGCAATGCGGGCACTGCGGGTCGAAGAAGACGTAGACCTTCTTCGCGCTGAGCAGGTTGCCGGCGCTGAATCCCTTGGTCGCGGCGGCGATGGCGTCCACCGAGATCGCGGTCGCCGGCTGCGCGGCGGCCGATGCCGGGGCCGTGCCCTGCGCGTCGGGCGCGGACTTGCCGCAGGCGCCGAGGGCGAGGACGAGAAGGGCTGGGAGGAGGAGTTTTGCGTACATGGCGTCCGATGGTGGAGGAGCGGTTCCGGCGCGGGCCGAGGTGGCTCGTGCGCATCGGTTCCCAGTGTACGTGCGGGGGAGTGCGCCGTATTTAGGACTTGTCCTAAATTGGCGGGGGTGCTGGATGGGGCTGGTGTGTTGGGTAACACCGTTGGCTTCGCCTGATGTGGCTCCTAGCCGAACCGCCCCTCTCCCCGGCCCTCTCCCCGCGAGGGGAGAGGGAGGACACCTTGCTTGGGCTAGCTCGCGCGGCGTGGGCCCGTTCGCGGGCTCCGTCAATCGCTTCAGGTTTGCTCCCCTCTCCCGCGTGCGGGAGAGGGGTCGGGGGAGAGGGCAGGCGCCCGCGAATGCGCCGCGCCCCCGTCAAACCCGACACCTCAGAACGACGGCACCATCGCGCCCTTGAACTCGCTCTTCATGAACTGGCGCACTTCCTCCGACTGGTACGCCGCCACCAGCTTCTTCACCCACGGCTTGTCCTTGTCCTGCGTGCGCACCACGATGATGTTGGCGTACGGGCTGTGGATGTCTTCCAGCGCGATGGCGTTGCGCAGCGGCTGCAGGCCGGCGGCCAGCGCGTAGTTGGTGTTGATCACGGCCGCGGCCACGTCGGGCAGCGCGCGCGCGAGCTGCGCCGCGTCGAGCTCGACGAGCTTCAGCTTCTTCGGGTTGTCGCTCACGTCCAGCGGCGTGGCGTTGACGCCGTTGCTGCCCACGCCGGGCTTGAGCTTGATCACGCCCTGCGCGGCCAGCAGCAGCAGCGCGCGGTTCTCGTTGGACGGGTCGTTGGGCACCGCCACCTTGGCGCCCTGCGGCAGGTCCTTGGGCGACTTGAGCTTCTGCGAGTAGATGCCCAGCGGCGAGATGTAGGTGTAGCCCACGCTCGTCATCTTGTAGCCGCGCTGCTTGATCTGGCTGTCGAGGTACGGCTGGTGCTGGAAGCTGTTGGCGTCGAGGTCGCCGGCGTCGAGCGCGGCGTTGGGCTGCACGTAGTCGTTGAACTCCACGACCTTGACGTCGAGGCCGTTGCGCCTGGCCACTTTCTGGACCACCTGCCAGACCTGCGCGTCGGGGCCGCTGACGGTGCCCACGCGCACGGCCTGCTCCTGCGCCAGCGCGGCGCCCGAGACGGCGATGCCGAGCGCGGCCACGGCCGCGGCCAGCGTCTTGCCGAGGGAAAAACGGGAATAGGGGAAAGGAGTGATTGCCATGTTGTGCTTCGAATAATGAGAGACCGGCCGGCCGGACCGAAGGCAGGCCGGCTCAGCGCTCGCCCATTGTATGCGCTTCGACCTTGGGCGCGCCCTGCCAGCCGCCGCCGAGCGCGAGGAACAGGCTGATCTGGTCGAGCGCGACCTGGCTTTGCGCCGCGGCGAGCTGGGCCTCGGTGCTGGCCAGCGTGCGGTCCGCGTCGAGGCTGGACAGGTACGGCGAGCGGCCGGCCTGGTAGAGCTGGCGGTTCTGGCGCGCGGCCTCGCTGGCCTTGTCGCGCGCGTCGCGCAGCGCGCCGGCGCGCTCCAGCTCGCGCGTGTAGCTGCTCAGCGCGGTCTGGGTCTCGCGCAGCGCCTTGAGCACCACGCCGTCGAAATGCGCCAGCGCGGCCTCGGCGCCGGCCTCGGTGCCGTGGATGCGCGCGCGCGTGCCGTTGGTCGGCAGGTTCCAGGTGATGAGCGGGCCCACGGTCCAGTGCGCGGTCTGGCCCTGGCCGAGGTGGTCGAGAATGCCGCTCAGGCCGGTGGAGGCGCCGATGCGGATGGACGGGTACAGGTCCGCCGTGGCCACGCCGATCTTGGCCGTGGCGGCGGCCAGCTCGCGCTCGGCCTGGCGCACGTCGGGCCGGCGCTTGAGCAGCGCGGCGCCGTCGCCCACCGGCAGCGGCTGGGTCAGGCGCGGCTCCTCATGGCAGGCGTATTCGGCGCGCGACTCCGCGGTGGGCGGCTTGCCCAGCATCACCGCGAGACGATAGGCCGCGCCGTCCTGCTCGGCCTTGAAGCGCGGCAGGTTGGCGCGCAGCGCGTCGGACTGGGCCTCGGCGCGCAGCAGGTCGACCGGCTGGCCGCGGCCGGCCTCGACCATCTTGCGGGCGATCTCCACGCCGCGGTTCTGCAGCACGAGCTGGTGCTCGGCCACTTCGAGCTCGTGCGTGGCGGCGCAGCCCTGCACGTAGGCGCGCACGGTCTCGGCCGCCACCACCACGCGGGCCTGGTCGAGCGCGGCGGCGCTGGCCTGCGCGCCGGCCAGCGCGGCTTCGTCCGCGCGCGCCAGCTTGCCGAAGAAGTCGATCAGGTAGGAGACGTTGAGCCCCACGTCGCCGAAGTTGAACACCGGGATCTTCTCTTCGTGCAGCAGCGGCTCGCCGGCGATCTGCCCGCGCGCCACGCTGGCGCCGAAGGCGCCCTGCGGCAGGTTTTCCGACTCCACCTCGTGATAGACCGCGATGGCGCGCTTGAGGTTGGCCGAGGCCACGCGCAGGTCGGTGTTGGCGGCCAGCGCCTGCTGCACGAGCTGGTCGAGCTTCGGGTCGTCGTACAGGCGCCACCAGCCGTCCGGCACCTCGCCGACGGAGACGGCCGCGTTGTCGGCGCCGAGCAGCGCGCCGTTGGCGGCCGGCGCATGGATGGCGGCATCGTCCGGTACGCGGTAGTCGGGGCCCACCGTGGTGCACGCGAACAGCAGCGGCACCAGCGCCGGCAGCAGGGCCAGGCGCAGCGCGTTCATCGCGCCGCTCCCTGGCTGGCCGCGGCCGGGGCCGAGGCGGCCTTGCCGCTCTCTTGCGCCGGACCCTGCGCGCGCGCCTCGCGCACCGACACGGTGGCGGTGCGGCCCGCCACCAGGCGCAGGTCGGGCGGCGGCTCGTCCAGCACGATGCGCACCGGGATGCGCTGCGCCAGCCGCACCCAGTTGAAGGTCGGGTTGACGTTGGGCAGCAGGTTCGAGCCGTTGGTGCGGTCGCGGTCCTCGATGCCGGCGGCGATGCTCTGCACGTGGCCGTGCAGCACGCGCGACTCGCCCATGATGCGGATGTCCACCGGGTTGCCGATGTGGATGCCGTGCAGCTTGGTTTCCTCGAAATAGCCTTCCACGTGGAACGAGTTGGCGTCCACCATCGACAGCACCGGGCGGCCGGTGGTGACGTAGTCGCCCAGGCGCGGCAGGCGGTCGTTGACGTAGCCGTCCACCGGGCTGAGCACGCTGGTGCGCGTCAGGTTCAGGCGCGCCAGGTCGACCGCGGCCTGCGCCTGCTGCACGGCGGCCTCGCCCTGCTGGACCTTGGCCAGGCCTTCTTCCACCACTTCCTTGGAGACCACTTCCGAGAGCGTCTGGCTGCGGCGCGACTCGCGCCGCGCCTGCGCCAGCGTGGCGCTCTGCGCGGCCAGCGTGGCCTGCGCCTGCTGCAGCGCCAGCGCGAAGCGGTCGCGGTCGATCTCGAACAGCGGCTGGCCGCGCCGCACGAGCTGGTTGTCCTTGACCAGCACCTTGGTCACGAGGCCCGACACGTCCGGCGCGATCTGCACCACGTCGGCGCGCACGTGGCCGTCGCGCGTCCACGGCGCGATGGTGTAGTAGTCCCACAGGTGCTTGACGACGACCACCGCGACCGCGGTGACGACGAGGGTAAGGACCACAGGTCCGAGCGTGCGAAGATTCAGTTTCATGACTGCAGCCGATGCGCGAGGTAGACGACGCCACCCAGCACGATCACGTAAAACGCCAGATTGAACAGCGACCGGTGCCAGACCAGCCGGTAAAAGCCCGTGCGCGCCAGCACGGCGCGCGCGCAGGCGGTAATCAGGAAAGCCACCAGCATCCATGCCAGCAGGCTCGGGACAAACACGCCGTAGACGTCGATCTCGCCGCTCATTGCGCGCCTCCGCGTGGGTAACGGTTATTCATTGCCATGACCATCATCGGCTCCCGGCCGGACCGGACGGCGGCGGCAGCGGTGCCGGCGGCGCCGCGGCGAACAGCGCCACATGCATCTCCACCAGCGCCGCGAACGCCTCGCGCGAGGCGTGGTCGGCGCGCGTGGCGACGGCGCGGATGGCCTTGCCCATGCGCTCGCGCAGCACCTGCGGCGGCGCCTCGGCGCGCGCGTCGAGGCGCGCCTGGTAGTAGCTGGCCACGCCATGCAGCACGCGCCGCACGGCATGCTGGTGGTCCGGCGCCAGGTCCGGCATCTCGCGCTGCAATGCCAGCGTGCTCAGCTCCACGCGCACTTCGGAGAAGCCGTCGGTGGACAGCTCGCTCTCGCTGGCGGCCAGCCGCGGCACCAGTTGCGCCAGGCGGTCCAGCATGCGCGCGCGCAGGTGGGCGTGCTCGCCGGGCTCGCGCCCGGTGGCGTTGCGGGCGATGTCGTCCCAGCTCGCGCGCACCAGCCGGCGCGCCGCCACCCGGGTGCCGAACGGGCGGAACACCAGGGTCCAGATCAGCGCGAACAGGATGCCCGCGATACCGGCCACGTTGCCGTTGAAGAAGGCCTGGAAGTCCGCGCTGTAGGCGCCCTGGATGCCGATGTCGTTGGCCGTGATGACCGCCAGCGGCAGGCCGATCAGGGCCAGCCGCGGCTGCGCCATCAGCACGCCGATCGCCAGGTAGGGCGCGGAGAACATCAGCACCAGCATCTCGAAGTCGTGCGCGTTGGGCAGCACCAGGAACAGGTAGATGGTGGCGATCACCAGGCACACCACGTTCCAGGTGAAGAACGAATGGATCATCGGCGCGGGCTCGTCCAGCGCCGCGAAGAAGCAGCAGGCGACCGCGCCCAGCGCCACCGCGCCGGCGCCGTCGGCCCAGCCCGACCAGATCCAGATCATGCCCATGCTGAAGATGGCCAGCGCCACCGTCACCGTGGAGAACAGCAGCATGCCGTGGTCGTAGTGGCGCGCGGCGCCGACTTCCCAGCGCCGGAACGCCGGCGTCCACTCCGCTTCCGGCGCGGCCGCGCCGACGCGGCGCTGCAATGCCACGCAGTCCTGCCACAGCTCCATCAGCTCGCGCAGGCGGCCCTCGGCGGTGGCGGCCAGCGCGTCGTGCCAGTCCGGGCCGCGCGCGCCTTCGGCGCCCTCGGCACCATCGCCGGCCTCCGTGGCATCGAGCCGGGCCTGCGCGTCCGCCATCGGCGACGCCTGCGGCAGCTCCAGCTCGGGCAGCGGCGCCTGCGCGCCGCCGGCGATCCACTTCTGCACCCGCGCCATGTTGCGCGACAGCCGCCCGGGCATGCCGGCCGGATTCTGGTGCAGGGCTTCCACCACCGCCGCCAGCGACGACAGCACCGGCAGCAGCATGGTCATGCGCCCGCGCAGCTCCTGCGCCTGCCGCACGCGCGCGGCGGTCTCGGTGTCGTAGGAAAGCTGGCTGATGAGCTGGTCCAGCGCCAGGATGTCGGCCGCCAGCCGGTGCCGGCTGTGGTGGCGCGAGACCTTGGCGGCGGCGTCCGCGCACAGCATGTCGGTGGCCCACAGCGCGGCGTCGCCGAGCCACTGGGCCGAGCGCTGGCGCAGCACCGTGGCCACGTCGGCCGGGAACAGCAGCGAGCCGACCACGCTGGCGCACAGGATGCCGATGCAGATTTCCTCGGCGCGCGCCACGGCGATGTCGAAGATGCCGCCGGGGTCGTTGACCGAAGGCAGCGCCACCAGCGGCAGCGTGTAGGCCGCCAGCATGAAGACGTAGCTGCGCGGCGTGCGGTGCAGCAGCGCCACGTACAGCAGCACGCCGGTCCACACCGCCACCGCCGCCATCAGCAGCGCCGGCGCGTTGACCAGCGTGGGCACCATGACCACGGCGGCGGCCGCGCCCAGCAGCGTGCCGAGCACGCGGTACAGCGCCTTGGAGCGCGTCGCGCCGGTCAGCGGGTGCGCCACGATATAGACGGAAGCCATCGCCCAGTACGGGCGCGGCAGGCCAAGATAGAGCGCGATGAACAGCGCCAGCATGGCGGCCACGAAGGCTTTGAAGGAAAAGAGCCAGTCTCTTCCGGAAGGCCAGGTCATCATTGCCGTCAGGATTCCGTGAGGCCGGAGATGGTGATGTTGCCGGCATTGCCGCCCGCGGCGGCGGCCGCGCGCGAGAGCGCGTCGAGCACGCGCAGCGCGCCTTCGAAATCCTGCTCGGTCAGGCCCGCGAAGACATCCGCGCGCAACTGCTTGAGCTCGGCCTCGATCTTGGTGGCGAGTTCCTCGCCGGCGTCGGTCAGCCACAGCGCGTTGGCGCGGCGGTCATTGGCGTCGACCTCGCGGCGCACCAGGCCCGCGGCGGAAAGCTGGTCGACCAGCCGCACCAGCGACGCACCTTCCAGCCCCACGTAGTCGGCCAGCGTGACCTGCCGCACACCGCCGCCGAGGCGGCGGATGAACAGCAGCGGCCCGGCCGCGGCGGCGGAGATGCCGTAGGCGGTCACCGCGCCCTGCGAAATGTGACGCCATTGGCGGCCGGCCAGCATGAGCTGGCCGGTGAAGGCGAAACGGAGGGCGTCGAGCGGGGGCATGGAGGGAATGATAGCAACCATATAGTTAGGTTGCAAACTATTATCCTGCTAACCATTCCGGCGGAAGGGGTTTTGTCGGGGGGCAGGCATCCGCGCCCGCGCCGCCCTTCCGTCCACGCCGCCACGCCACCGCACATCACCGCCACATCACCGCCACGCCACCGCCACACCCGCGCCGCGTTCCCCGCGCACCGCGGCGCCGGACCCGCCGCGGTGCGCGAATCTGGTTATCATGGCCCGCATCGCCACCGCCCGCCGCCCTGTCCGCATCCCCATGCGCAACCGCATCAACGAAGAGATCACCTTCCGCAAGCTCGAAGTCCTGCTCGCGTACATGGAAGCCGGCAACCTCGCCAAGGCCGCCGAGGCGCTGGACGTGAGCGCGGTCAGCGTGCACCGCGCGCTGCACTCGCTCGAGGAAGGCATGCGCTGCGCGCTGTTCCGCCACGAGGGGCGCAGCCTGATTCCCACCGAGGCCGCGCACGTGCTGGCCGAGATCGCCGGCGAAGTGATCAAGACCATGTCCGACGGCATCCGCGCCACGCGCGAGGCGGCCGGCTATTCGGCCGACCACCTCAAGATCGGCTCGCTGTATTCGCTGACCATCCGCACCGTGCCGGAAGTGGTGATGGGCATCAAGCTGCGGCGCCCGGAACTGCAGCCCGAGCTGGTGCTCGGCTCCAACGCCGACCTGCTGTTCAAGCTCAAGCAGGGCGCCATCGACGCGGCGCTGATGGCGGTGCCCGAGCCCGACCCGGAAGTCGAGTCGATCGCGCTGTTCGAGGACGAGATCCACTTCGCCGCGCCGGCCGAGTCGGCCTACGCGCGCCAGGCGTCGGTCGACCTGCACGCCTGCCGCGACGAAGCCTTCGTCTCGCTCAGCGAAGGCTTCGTCACCTTCCAGGGCTTCGTGGAAGCCTTCCGCATCGCCGGCTTCACGCCCAAGGTGGTGATGAAGACCGGCGACATCTTCTCGCTGATGAACCTCGTGAGCGGCGGCGTGGGCTACGCGCTGCTGCCGGGGCGCGTGCGCGACATGCTGCCGCACAAGGTGACGCTGATCCCGCTGTCGCCGCAATACCGGCTGCGCCAGCGCATCGGCCTGAGCTTCCTGCGCCGGCGCGAGCGCGACCCCAACCTGCTCGCGCTGGCCGCGGTGTGCCGGCTGGCGATGCGCGAGCGCCAAGGCTAGCCGACCACCGCCTTGGTGGCCAGGAACAGCAGCGACGGCCCCAGCAGGCAGCCCAGCCCGGTGTGGAACGTGGCGACCAGCGCGCCGTAGGGCACCAGCCGGCGGTCGGTCGCGGCCAGCCCGGCCGAGACGCCGCTGACGGTGCCGGCCAGCCCGCCGAACACCATCGCCGCGCGCGGGTTGTTCAGGCCGAGGAAGCCGGCCGCCATCGGCGTGCCGACCATCACGATGATGGCCTTGATGAGACCGGTGGCGATGCTCAGCGCGATCACGTCGGAACTGGCGCCGAGCGCCGCGCCCGTGACCGGCCCGACGATGTAGGTCACGGCGCCGGCGCCGATGGTGGTCATGCTGACCGCGTCGCTGTAGCCGAACGCGCGCGCCACCGCCGCGCCGACGATGAACGGCAGCACGGTGCCGAGCAGCAGCGAGACCGCGCCCACCAGCCCGGCCTTGCGCGCTTCCGTGACCTGCACCTCGAACGCGGTGGCGACGATGGCGAAGTCGCGCAGCATGGCGCCGCCCATCAGGCCGATGCCGGAGAACAGCGAGAGGTCGGCCAGGCCCTTTTCCTTGCCGGTGACGATGCCGCCGTAGTAGGCCAGCAGCAGGCCGATGACGATGGCGATGGCCGAGCCGTGCACGCGGCCGAAGGTCAGCCAGCGCGACAGCCGCGACGACAGCCACATGATGATGCCGACCGCGGCGAAGGCCGTGACCAGGCCGTTCTGCAGCAGCACGGCCTGGAACATGTGCGGGATGGAATGCATGATGGCGGCTCCTCAGTGCGTGGAGACGGCGGCGCCGTCGGCGTCGAGCGGCGGCAGCGGCGCGTGGTCGCCGGTGCGGCTCAGCACGGCGATGCAGCCGGCCGACACCAGCACCGCGCCGAACGCGGCGAGCAGCGCGACCGGCCCGCCGCGCAGCGCGGCGACCACGTTCTGCTGCGCCGCCATCGCCACCACCACCGGGATGTACATCGCGCCCCAGAAACCCACGCCGGCCTCGGTCTCGCGCGGCAGCAGGCCGCGCCCGTGCAGCCACAGCCGGATGCCGATGAGCAGCAGCATGGCGATGCCGACGCCGCCCACGTTGGCCTTGACGCCGATGGCCACGCCGAGCAGTTCGCCGAGGAACAGGCCGGCGAGATGGCAGACCGCCAGCAAGGCGGTTCCGTAGATGATCATGGTGCTTGTCTCCAGATGGCCTGCCGGCGTGCTTGCGCGCAGGCTGTTTTTGCGGGTGCGCGGAACGCGCCGCGCCATGCGGGCTTCCGTCACGGTCTACCTTAGGCAGGCCGCCGGGGCGCATCAATCAACCCGGCGGACGGATCGTTAGCCTGGCGCTAACTGCGGCGGCGCCGACACTTACGCCCGGAGTAACGATGCCGCGGCGGGCGTCATTGCTTGCGCCGCGCCGGCCCCCTATCGTGGTGACATTCCCAGCCACCACACAGGGCAGACGCGATGCCGAATCCAGCCACCGACCGACAATGGGACACCCGCCGCGCCGGCAAGCGCCGGCGCCAGGCGCGCGGCGCGGCCTTCGCCAACGGCCGCGTGGTGCCCACCGCCGACATCGTCCCGTTCCTCGAAGCCATCGCCGCGCCGGGCGACCGCGTGGTGCTAGAAGGCAACAATCAGAAGCAGGCCGACTTTCTCTCGCGCGCGCTGGCCGAGGTGGACCCGGCCAAGGTGCACGGCCTGCACATGATCATCCCGAGCGTCAGCCGGGTCGAGCACCTGGACCTGTTCGAGCGCGGCATCGCGCGCAAGCTGGACTTCGCCTACGCCGGCGCGCAGAGCCTGCGCATCTCGCAGTTCCTCGAGGACGGCCAGCTCGAGATCGGCGCCATCCACACCTATATCGAGCTGTACGCGCGGCTCTACGTCGACCTCACGCCGGACATCGTGCTGATCGCCGGCTACAAGGCCGACCGCGACGGCAACCTCTACACCGGCCCCAGCACCGAGGACACGCCCGCGCTGGTGGAAGCCGCCGCGTTCCGCGACGGCATCGTGGTGGCGCAGGTCAACGAGATCGTGGACGACCCCGCCGGCCTGCCGCGCGTGGACATTCCCGGCTCGTGGATCGACTACGTGGTGCAGGCCGACCGGCCCTTCTTCTGCGAGCCGCTGTTCACGCGCGACCCGCGCCTGATCAAGCCGGTGCACGTGCTGATGGCGATGATGGCGATCCGCGGCATCTACGAGCGCCACCAGGTGCAGTCGCTCAACCACGGCATCGGCTTCAACACCGCGGCGATCGAGCTGATCCTGCCGACCTACGGCGAGTCGCTCGGCCTCAAGGGCAAGATCTGCAAGCACTGGGCGCTCAACCCGCATCCCACGCTGATCCCCGCGATCGAGTCGGGCTGGGTGGAGAGCGTGCACAGCTTCGGCAGCGAGCTCGGCATGGAAGGCTACGTGGCCGCGCGCCCGGACATCTTCTTCACCGGCGCCGACGGCTCGCTGCGCTCGAACCGCGCGCTCTGCCAGCTCGCCGGCCAGTACGCGGTGGACCTGTTCATCGGCTCCACGCTGCAGATCGACGGCGACGGCCATTCCTCCACGGTCACGCGCGGGCGCCTGTCGGGCTTCGGCGGCGCGCCCAACATGGGCCACAACCCGGGCGGGCGGCGCCATGCCACGCCCGCGTGGCTGGACCTGATCGAGATCGGGGATCCGCTCGCGCGCGGGCGCAAGCTGGTGGTGCAGATGGTGGAGACCTTCCAGGCCGGCGGCAAGCCGACCTTCGTCGAATCGCTCGACGCGGTGCAGGTGGCCAGGGACAGCGGCATGCCGCTGGCGCCGGTGATGATCTACGGCGACGACGTCACCCACGTGCTGACCGAGGAAGGCATCGCCTACCTGTACAAGGCGCGCTCGCTCGAGGAACGCCGCGCCATGCTGGCGGCGGTGGCCGGCGTCACGCCGGTCGGCCTGCGCCACGACCCCGCCGCCACGCGCCGCATGCGCAGCGACGGCCTGATCGCGCTGCCCGAGGATCTCGGCGTGCAGCGCAGCCAGGCCACGCGCTCGCTGCTGGCGGCGAAAAGCATGGCCGACCTGGTCGACTGGTCGGGCGGGCTGTACCAGCCGCCGGCTCGCTTCAGGAGCTGGTGATGGCAAGCCCCGCCCTGCTCGCGCGGCCCGATGCGGGCCTGCCGCCCGCCGCCGCCATGCTGGCCGACCTCGCCGTGGCCGCGCTGCTCGACGAGGCCGCGCTGTCGCCCAAGCCCGGCCTGGTGGACGGCCGCGGCAGCGGCGCCCATGCCGACCTCGACCTGGACCTGATGTGCCGCTCGGCGCGCGCGCTGCATCCCGCCTTCGCGGCGATGGCCGCCGCCGGCCTGCGGGCCGCGCGGCCCGGCGTGGCGCTGCGCGAGACGCTTGGCGCGCTGGGCCGCGAAGCGGAGGCCGCGATGATGCGCGCCACCGGCGGCGTCAACACGCACCGCGGCGCGATCTGGAGCCTGGGCCTGCTGGTCGGCGCCGCTGGCTGGCACCGGCGGGCGGAGGGTTCGCACGCCGCCCATGCCGCCCCTGCCGCTCACTCCGCCCATGCCGTGGCGCGCACCGCCGGCGCCGTGGCGCGCCTGCCCGACCGCCACCGCCCCGCGCGCACCGGCCACAAGGGCGAGCGCGCCTGCCTCGACTACGGCGTGCGCGGCGCGCGCGGCCAGGCGCAGGCCGGCTTTCCGCACGTGCTGCGCGCCGGCCTGCCCGAGCTGCGGCGCAGCCGCGCGCGCGGCGACGCCGAGCCGAGCGCGCGCGTCAACGCGCTGCTGGCGATCATGAGCCGGCTCGACGACACCTGCGTGCTGGCCCGCGCCGGCCGCGACGGGCTGGCGCTGATGCAGTCCGGCGCGGCGCGGGTGCTGGACGCCGGCGGCATCGCCACGCTGCCCGGGCGCCGCCTGCTGCGCGCGCTGGAGGCCGGCATGCTGGCCTGCAACGCCTCGCCCGGCGGCGCCGCCGACCTGCTCGCCGCCACCTTTTTCCTCGACCGCCTGCCGCTGGCGATGGCATCGCTCGACGCCGCCCCCGCCAGCCCGCAAGGAGACAAGTAAATGGAACAACTTCAGTTCGAATATCCCGCCGGCGCGCCGGCCGGCCGCCGCGTGCTGGTCGGCGTGGTCGGCTCCGGCGACCTCGAGGTCCTGGTCGAGCCCGGCAGCGCCGGCACCACCGTGATCGACGTCACCACCTCGGTGGACGGCTACGGCAAGGTGTGGGACGCGCAGCTCGCGCGCGTGTTCAAGGCCGGGCCGCGCGCGGCCATGCGCATCCGCATCCACGACTTCGGCGCCACGCCGGGCGTGGTCGGCATGCGCCTGGCCGAGGCGTTCGAAGCGCTGGACGCATCCGCCGACGACAACAGCAAGGAGCAGCCATGAACCATCCGTCGCTGCTCGGGCGCGAGAGCTTCGTCGAGCTGGGCGCGCGCGCCCGCGCGCATGCGCTGCTCGATGCCGGGACCGTGCGCGAACTGGCCGGCCCGTTCGACGGGCTGGTGTCGCCGTGGCTGGCGCGCCAGGGCGTGGTGCCGCAGGCCGATGACGGCGTGATCGTGGCCAAGGGCCGCATCGACGGCCACAGCGCCGTGGTGCTGGCCATCGAAGGCGCGTTCCAGGGCGGCAGCCTGGGCGAGGTCGGCGGCGCCAAGATCGCCGGCGCGCTGGAGCTGGCCGCGCAGGACAACCGCCGCGGCGTGCCCACGCGCGCGGTGATCCTGTTCGAGACCGGCGGCGTGCGCCTGCAGGAGGCCAACCTCGGCCTCGCCGCCATCGCCGAGATCCACGCGGGCATCGCCGACCTGCGCCGCTACCAGGCGGTGGTCGGCGTGATCGCCGGGCAGGTCGGCTGCTTCGGCGGCATGTCGATCGCCGCCGGGCTGTGCAGCTATCTGGTGGTCACGCGCGAGGCGCGGCTCGGCCTCAACGGCCCGGCCGTGATCGAGCAGGAAGCCGGCGTGGCCGAATACGATTCGCGCGACCGCCCGTTCATCTGGAGCTTCACCGGCGGCGAGCAGCGCATCGCCACCGGGCTGGCGGACCGCTACGTGGAAGACGACAGCGCGGCCATTCGCGCCACCGTGCGCGCGCTGCTGGCGGCCGGGCCGCCGGCCACGCACCGCAGCGAGCGCTACGCGCATTACCTGGCGCGGCTGCGGTCGTACGATCCGGCGCGCCAGCCGGAGCCGCAGACCGTGCGCGACATCTACGCCGACGGAGCTTCGTCATGAATATCGCAATCGCAACCGCGACCGAGACAGCAAACCCCGCCGCCAGCCGCGGCGCCGCCTGGCTGGCCGCGCTGAGCGGCAACGCCGCGCGCGTGGCCGGCTACCCGGCCAGCGTGCAGGTGGCCGATGCCGCCCTCGGCGGCCAGCCGGCGCGCTTCGTCGCGCTGGTGCCCGACCCGGCCAGCGCGTGGCCGCGCGCGCGCCACGGCGAGGCCGGCGTGATCGAAGGCTGGTCGCTGGCGCGCGCCGTGCACGAGGTGGTGCAGGCCGACCGCGACGCCGCCATCAAGCGGCCCGTCGTCGCCATCGTCGACACGCCCAGCCAGGCCTATGGCCGGCGCGAGGAAGCGTTCGGCATCCACCAGTCGCTGGCCGGCGCCGCCGGCGCCTACGCGCAAGCGCGGCTGCGCGGGCACCCGGTCATCGCGCTGCTGGTCGGGCCCGCCATGTCGGGCGCCTTCCTCGCGCACGGCTACCAGGCCAACCGCCTGCTCGCGCTCGACGATGCCGGCGTGGAAGTCCACGCGATGGGCAAGCTGGCCGCCGCGCGCATCACCATGCGCAGCGTGGAAGACCTGGAAACGTTCGCCGCCAGCGTGCCGCCGATGGCCTACGACATCGGCAGCTACGCCACGCTGGGCCTGCTGTGGCGGCGCATCCGCGTGGGCCACGCGGCCGCGCCCGATGCGGCCGACCTCGACACCGTGCAGGGCGCGCTGCTGGCCGCGCTCGCCGACATCCTGGCCGACCCGCAGCGCGACCTGCGCAGCCGCCTGGGCGGACCCAACCGCCAGGCGTCGGGCCGCGTGCGCGAAGTGCTGGCGCGGCAGTGGGATGACTGACGCGCCCCGCGCCCGCAGGCCATGACCGCGTCCGCCCCGCTGCCGCACGACCTGCTGTGGCTCGCCGATCCCGCCGCCTTCGTTGCGGACCATGCGGACCGCGCGGACTGCGCGCTGCCCGCGTGGGCGAGCGCCGCGTGGCTGGCGCAGGCGCCGCTGGTGGTGCGGCGCGCGCGCGCCGATGCGCGCGGCCGCATCCCGGTGGGCCTGCGCGGCGTCACGCGCGCGCAGCGCCACGCCGCGTGGCTGCCCGCCGCGCAGGTGGCGCGCGCCGTCACGCCGCGCATGATCGCGCGGCTGGCGCGCTGGCGCGAGCATCCGCGCCGGGCGCTGCCCGCGCTGGCCGCGCTCGCGCGCGCCGCGCCGCTGCTGGACACCATGCGGGTGGACTGGGGCGTGGCCGGCAGCGTGGGCTTCAGCCTCGCGTCGGGCCTCGACCTGCTGCACGAGGGCAGCGACCTCGACCTGCTCGTCACCGCCGCCGCGCCGCTCGCGCCGCCCGCCAAGCGCGCGCTGATCGCGCTGCTCGACGATCCCCGCCTCGACATCCAGGTCGACACGCCGCGCGGCGCGTTCGCGCTGCGCGAGCGCGCGCGCACGGGCGGGCGCGTGCTGCTCAAGACCGCGGATGGCCCGGTCATGTGCGAGGACCCGTGGCTGGCGCCGGCGGCACGCCCATGAGCACCATGAGCACGCTGTTCACCTTCCCCGGCCAGGGCGCGCAGCGGCCCGGCATGCTGCACGCGCTGCCGGACCACCCGGCCGCGCGCGCCACCGTGGCCGAGACCAGCGCGGCGCTCGGCGAGGACGTGCTGGCGCTCGACAGCGCGGCGGCGCTGGCCTCCACCGTGGCCGTGCAGCTCTGCCTGCTGACCGCCGGCGTGGCGACGGCGCGCTGCCTGCTGGCCGAAGGCGCGCGGCCCGACGCGGTGGCGGGCCTGTCCATCGGCGCCTATGCAGCGGCCGTGTGCGCGGGCGTGCTGGAGCATGCCGACGCGGTCCGGCTGGTGGCGCTGCGCGCGCGGCTGATGGCGCAGGCCTATCCGCGCGGCTACGGCATGACGGCCATCCTCGGGCTGGAGCGCGCGCCGCTCGAACGCATCGTGGCGCGGGTATGCGCGCCGGCCGCGCCGGTCTACCTGGCCAACTTCAACGCGCCGATGCAGATCGTGATCGCCGGCGCCGAGGCGGCGATGGCGCGCGTGGCCGAACTGGCGCTGGCCGCCGGCGCGCACGCGGCCAAGCCGGTGGCCATCAGCGTGCCCTCACACTGCGCGCTGCTCGACGCGCAGGCCGCCGAGTTGGAGCGCGCCTTCGCCGGCGTCGCGGTGGCGCGGCCGCGCCTGCGCTACTTCAGCGCCAGCGCCGCGCGCGAGCTGCGCGACCCGGCGCGCATCGCCGCCGACCTCGCGCGCAATCTCGCGGTGCCGGTGCGCTGGCACGAGACCTTGCTGCTGGCGCGCGAATGCGGCATGCGGCTGGCGGTGGAGATGCCGCCCGGCAACGTGCTCACGCGGCTGGCCGCGCCGCTGCTGGCCGGCGGCATCGCCGTGGCCTGCGCCGACACGCGCCTCGACAGCGTGGTGGCGCTGTGCGCGCGGGAGGCACGGCAACAGGCGGGACGGGACTAGGCCAGCGGCAGCGCCGTGCTGTATAGCACCTGCTTGAGCGCGAAGCTCGAGCGGATGTTCGACACGCCGGGGATGCGCGTGATCTGGTCGATGATCAGCCGCTCCAGCGCCTCCACGTCGGGCACGATCACGCGCAGCAGGTAGTCGGCGTCGCCCGACATCAGGTAGCACTCCATCACCTGCGGCAGCGCCGCGATGCGCCGCTCGAACACGTCCAGGCTTTCGCGGCGCTGCTTGTCCAGCGAGACCTGGATGAACACCACCACCTTCAGCCCGAGGCGGCGCGCGTCGAGCAGCGTCACCCGGCGCGAGATCACGCCGCGCTTCTCCAGTTGCTTGACGCGCGCCAGGCACGGCGACGGCGACAGGCTGACGCGGCTGGCCAGCTCCACGTTGGTCAGGCTGGCGTCGCGCTGCAGCTCGTTGAGGATGCGGATGTCGGTGGCGTCCAGTTCCAGGCCTTCCAGCACGTTGCACTCCGGTTCGATCGAATGACGGCATTCTATGCCGCCATGCGCGATCCATGCAGCGAACTTCGGTTTTTGCTGCGGCGCACCAGAACGTAGACTTTCCGGGTCGCCCAGGTGCATTCGCGCGCCGGGCGCAAAGGACGTTTCCGCACTGGCGGCACCGCAATACGAGTCGAAGCATGCAAGCAGCACAACAAGGATGGCGCCGGTTCGTTCCGCTGGCCTGCGCCGTGGCGATCTGGGGCGGCAACTGGCCGGTGATGAAACTGGGCCTGACCCACGTCAGCCCGCTGTGGTTCGCCGCCGCGCGCTTCGTCTCGGCCGCGGCGATCAGCTTCGTGGTGCTGGGCATGCTGCGCCGGCTGCGGCTGCCGAGCCGGCAGGAATGGCCGCTGGTGATCGGCGTGGGCCTGCTGCAGATGGCGGCCTTCACCGCGCTGGCGCTGTGGGCGCTGCAGTACGTGCCGCCCGGGCGCGCCTCGGTGATCGCCTATGCCACCTCGGTGTGGGTGATCCCGCTGTCGTCGCTGGTGCTCAAGGAGCGGCTGTCGCGCCCGCAGTGGATCGCCACCGGGCTGAGCTACGCCGGCATCGCGCTGATGGTGGCGCCGGCGCTGGGCGGCTGGCAGCTGCATACGGTGGTGGGGCTGGCGATGCTGCTCGGCGCCTCGCTGGCGTGGTCGCTCAGCATCATCCAGCTGCGCGCCAGCCGCGCGGTGCGCCTGGGCGCGGACATGATTCCGTGGGAGACCGCCGTGGCCTCGGTGCCGCTGGTGCTGCTGGCGCTGCTGCGCGACGGCGCGCCGCATTTCCTGTCCATCCCGGAGATCTGGCCGCTGCTGTTCTACACCGGCCCGCTGGCCACCGCGCTGACTTTCATCGTGGTGCTGAACATGACGCAGGCGCTGCCGCCGGCGGCCACCTCGGTGGCCATGCTGTGCGTGCCGGTGATCGGGCTGATCGTCTCCGCGGCGGCCTTCCACGAGCGCATCTCCGCCGACCTGTCGGCCGGGCTGGCGCTGATCGCGCTGGGCGTGGCCACCACCGCGCTGGCGCCGTGGCTGGGCCGGCGCATGCCGTGGCGCAGCGCGTAGGGGCAAACCGAGCGCGGACCCGGGCGTGGACGTTACACCCGGACACAGTTGTATTGGGCCGCTAATACCTGGCGCCGGCGCGACCGGCTAAAGTGCAGTCACTTGCCAACCGGAGCTGCCCCCGTGCGAAACATCGCCACCCTTTGCACCTTTGCCGCCGTCGCGGTTTCCACCGCGCTGGCTTCGAGCGCGGCCAGCGCGCGCGTCGACGTGGACATCGGCATCGGCGTGCCCGCGCCGGTGTACGTCGCGCCGGCCCCGGTGTACCAGCCGGCCCCGGTCTACCAGCCCGCGCCGGTCTATGCGCCGGCGCCCGTGTACGTCGCGCCGGCGCCCGTGGTGGTGGGCCCCGGCTACTACGGTCCGGGCTACTACGGCCCGGGCTGGCGCGAGCGGGCCTGGCGTGAGCGCGAATGGCGCGAGCGGCGCTGGCGCGATCACCATGACGATCACGAGCACGACCGGTACGACGATCGCGGGCGCGAGCGCGAATGGCGCCGCTGAAACCCGCCGGCGCGGGGCCGCGCTGAGCCGCCGGGCCGGCGGCGCCTGCCGGCCGTGCAGCCCGCGCGTACCCCGCCTCATGGCCCGCTTCATACCCGCCGCATGACCCCATCGGCCGGATGGATATTCAAATTTCCTGAATATCGAATACGAGACGGCACCGCATTGCGGCAAGGCCGCGGATCTATTCTTGGTGGCATGGAAGCGCGAACGCTTCTGCCGATTTCAACAAAGAGCGATCCGCCATGACCATCACCACCACCCGCCTGCTGCTCGCCGCCGCCCTCGCCGGCGCCGCCCTGCTCTCGCTCAACTCCGCCTTCGCCGCCGACGCGCGCGGCGCCGATGCCGGCGACGGCCATGCGCGCGGCGCCGCGCGCGCTGCCGGCGGCACGGATGCCTTCGGCGGCGGCGCCCGCACCGTGGTCAACGAGTACCCGTTCGGCTTCGCCGTCTGAGCCGCGCGCGGGAGCACGCCATGACCTTCAAGGAAAGCGCCCTCATCCTGGCCGGCTGGCTGGCCGCCTGCATCGGCAGCGGCTACCTCGCCGGCTTCGCCGCGCAGGTGCTCCAGAACTAGGCGCGCCGCGCGGGCGGGCGCCGGGCCGCTACGGCCCCTGCTCGTCCGGCGCGCGCGCGAAGCCATGCTCGCGGCGCGCGATGGCGCTGGCGAGCCCGTATTCGGCGGCGAACAGCAGCACCAGCGCGGCGATGGCCAGCGCGCCGAGCGCCAGCCGGTAAACGATCCAGGTCGACATGACGGCAAGCCGGGGGAAAGCCCGGCGCAATGTTCCTGCCTGCAGCGTAGGCGCGGCCGCATCAAGACTGCGCATCGATGCGGCCGCCGCGCGCAAAGAACGCCTAAAAAACCCGCCGGCGGCGAGTGCCGAAATCGACATAACTTGATCTGGATCCTGGCAGGCGCCTGCCATCGGTGCCATCATTGCCCGCAATGGCCGCCCCCGGCTGTCCGCACGCCGTCCCGGCCTGCGCCCCGGGGCGCAGCCACGCCAGGACAACCGTTGCCCAATCAGGAGATCGCCCCATGACCAATATCGTGCTTGCCACCGATGGTTCGCCCTTTGCCGATGCCGCCGCGCGCTTCATCATCGAAGGCCGCCTGCTGCAGAGCGGCTTCACCGTGCACGTGGTGCACGTGACGCCGGAAGTCACCGGACAGGTACGCGCCTTCGTCAGCAAGGAAACCATCGACGCCTGGCACCAGGAGGAAAGCGACAAGGCCATGAAGTCGGTGTCGGACATCCTCGCCGCGGGCGGCGTCGCCTTCGAGCGCCACGCGCTGCACGGCTTCGCGCCGGAGCGCATCGTGGCCTATGCCACCAGCGTGGACGCGCAGGGCATCGTCATGGGCACGCACGGGCGCGGCTCGTTCTTCGACGCGGTGATCGGCTCGGTGGCGGGTCGGGTGCTGGCGCATGCGCCGTGCCCGGTGGTGCTGGTCAAGGCGCAGGACAAGAAGTAAGGCCTGCGCGGTCCGCGCCGCTTGCTTTAGGCCGCGCTTGTGCCCGGGCTGATGCCGGGTCCGGCCGGGCTTCATGCCGGCCAGAGCGGCGGCTCGTCCATCAGCGCGACCTGCTCGCGCAGTTCGAGGATGCGGTCCTGCCAGTAGCGCGCCGTGCCGAACCACGGAAAGGCCACGGGGAAGGCCGGGTCGCGCCAGCGGCTGGCCAGCCACGCGCTGTAGTGCAGCAGACGCAGCGTGCGCAGCGCCTCGATCAGGTGGAGCTGGCGCGGATGGAATTCCGCGAAATCCTCGTAGCCGGCCAGGATGTCGGCCATCTGGCGCTGCATCGCGGCGCGGTCGCCTTCGAGCAGCATCCACAGATCCTGCACGGCCGGGCCCATGCGGCTGTCGTCGAAGTCGACGAAGTGCGGGCCGGGCGGACGCGCGCCGGCTTGCGACGCCTCAATCCACAGCACGTTGCCGCGATGGCAGTCGCCATGCAGGCGCAGCAGCGGCAGTTCGCCGGCGCGCTCGTAGCAGCGGCGCGCGCCGTCGATGGCGAGCGCCGCCACCGCTTCCCAGGCCGGGCGCAGGTCGTGCGGAATGCAGTCGTGCGCCAGCAGCCAGTCGCGCGGGGCCACGCCGAAGGTGTCCACGTCGATGGCCGGGCGCGCGACGTAGGGCCGCGTGGCGCCGACCGCGTGGATGCGGCCGATGAAGCGGCCGAGCCAGGTCAGCGTGTCGGCGCGGTCGAGTTCGGGCTCGCGCCCGCCGCAGCGCGGGAACACCGCGAAGCGGAAGCCCGCGTGCGCCAGCAGCGTGCGGCCATCGCGCGCGATGGCCGGCACCGCCGGGATTTCGGCGTCGGCCAGTTGCTGCACGAACGCATGTTCTTCCAGGATGGCGGCGTCGCTCCAGCGGCCGGGCCGGTAGAACTTGGCCACCACCGGCGCGCTGTCTTCGATGCCGACCTGCCAGACCCGGTTCTCGTAGCTGTTGAGCGCCAGCAGGCGGCCGTCCGGCTGGAAGCCGGCGGCTTCCAGCGCGTCGAGCAGCAGGTCCGGCGTCAGGCCGGCGTAGGGCACGCCGCCATCATCGACGCCATCGCCCGTACCCGGAAGATCGAAGCCTGAGCTGGACATGATGCGCGGCCGCCGTGGGGGAATCAGCGGCCGGTCTTGCGCTGGCCGCCCAGCAGCGCGGCTTGCGGCGCCGGACGGCGGCCCTGGCCGCCGCGCGGCTGCGCGACGTTGCCGTTGACGTCGCCGCCACCGTTGCCGCCGCGGCCACCGCCGTTGCCGTTACCACCACCATTGCCATTGCCGGCGGCGCGGTTGCCGTTGGCCTGGCCGTTGCGCGGCGCGCCCTGGCCGGCCTGCGCCGGACGGCCGCCGCCCTGCGCGGGACGCTGGCCCTGCGGCTGCGGCGCGCGGCGCTGGCCTTCGGCGCCGGCCGGCGCGGCGGTGCCGCGGCCTTGCGGCGCGCGGGCCGGACGCTGCTGGCGCTCGCCGCCTTCGGGCGCGCGCGCGCGCGGCTGGCCGCCGCCCGCGGGGGCCGGGGCGCGGCCACGGCCGCCACCACCGCCACCACCGCCATTGCCCTGGCCGCGGGCCTGCCGGCCCTTCTGGATCGGTTCGGGCGGGATCGACGGATCGACCTCGAAGCCCGGCAGCACGGTCTTTTCGATCTGGCGCTTGATCAGGCGCTCGATGTCGCGCAGCAGGCCGGCCTCGTCCACGCACACCAGCGAAATAGCCTCGCCCTCGGCGCCGGCGCGGCCGGTGCGGCCGATCCGGTGCACGTAGTCTTCGGGCACGTTGGGCAGGTCATAGTTGACCACGTGGGGAAGCTGGTCGATGTCGATGCCGCGCGCGGCGATGTCGGTGGCCACCAGCAGACGCAGCGTGCCGGCCTTGAACTCGGTCAGCGCGCGCGTGCGCGCGGACTGGCTCTTGTTGCCGTGGATCGCCAGCGCCGACAGGCCGTCCTTGTCGAGCTGCTCGGCCAGGCGGTTGGCGCCATGCTTGGTGCGCGTAAACACCAGCACCTGGTGCCAGTCGTTCTCGCGCACGAGATGGGCCAGCAGTTCGCGCTTGCGCTCGCGGTCCACCGGGTAGACGCGCTGCGCCACCGTTTCGGCCGTGGTGTTGCGGCGCGCCACCTCGATCGAGGCGGGGTTGTCGAGCAGCCGGTCGGCCAGGCCGCGGATCTCGTCCGAGAAGGTGGCCGAGAACAGCAGGTTCTGGCGCTTCGGCGGCAGCACGTTGAGGATCTTGCGGATGTCGTGGATGAAGCCCATGTCGAGCATGCGGTCGGCTTCGTCCAGCACCAGGATTTCCACGTGCGAGAGATCGATGGTGCGCTGGGACAGGTGGTCCAGCAGGCGGCCGGGCGTGGCCACCACGATGTCGACGCCGCGCTTGAGCTGCTCGATCTGCGGGTTGATGCCGACGCCGCCGAACATCACCATCGAGCGCAGCTTGAGGTACTTGCCGTAGTTGCGCACGCTTTCCTCGACCTGCGCCGCCAGTTCGCGGGTGGGCGTGAGGACCAGGGCGCGCACCGGCAGACGCTGGCCGCGCGCGGGTTCGCGGCTGGCCGGGGATTCGGACAGCAGTTGCAGCAGCGGCAGCGTGAAGCCGGCCGTCTTGCCAGTGCCGGTCTGCGCGCCGGCGAGCAGGTCGCCGCCCTTGAGGATGGCGGGGATGGCCTGCGCTTGAATCGGGGTCGGCGTGGTATAGCCCTGTTCGGCCACTGCACGCAGGAGCTTGTCGGACAAGCCAAGTTCGGAAAAAGACATGAATTGACGCTTCGGCCGCCCTTTGCGCACGCAGTGCGCCAATCGCGGGGGCGACGTGAGTGAGAAAACCGAAAACCGGCCAACACGGCCGGCGAAGCGAGGCGACTGCCCCCGCTTCTTTGGAGGAAAGACCGCTAGTGTAACAGCCTGGCGTCCGCGCGCAGGGGCCAACCTCGTTTGCGGCAAGATCCCGGCGCCGCCGCCCGCCGCGGCCCGGCGGGCAAACCCCGAAAAAAAGCGCCGCCCCCTGCGCTATGATGCTGCCAGCCAAGCCTTGCCCCGCCTGGCCCGTGGCCGCGGCGCGGGCGGGCGGCGGCGCATCCCCCCTCGCCCCCGGATGCAGACACGATGCGGTTCCGATTCATCGAAGACCAGGAAGTCACCCTTTTCACCGCCATCCCGGTGGGGATCGCCGCCGCCATCGTCACCACCCTGTTCAAGGAGGCGCTGGACGCCAGCGGGCTGGCCATGTTCGGCACGCGCGCCGACATCGTCACCGTGTTCGCCGGGCTGGCGCTGGCCTGGCGCGTGGCGATCCCGACGCTCGGCGGCGTGGTGGCGGGTCTGCTGCTGAGCGCCGCCGCGCGGCTCAACGCGGCCCAGCCCGGCGTGTCTGACTATATGGAAGCGGTGGCCAGCGGCACCGGACGCCTGCCGGTGCGCATCACGCTGCTGCGCGCGCTGTCCTCGTTCTGCTCGATCGTCACCGGCAGCTCGGTCGGCAAGGAAGGCGCCATGATCCAGCTCGCCGCGCTGTGCGGCTCGGTGTTCCCGTCGGCGCGCGGGCGCCCGGGGCCGGACGGCGACACCAACCTGCGGCGCATGCTCACCGCCTGCGCCGCCGCGGCCGGGCTGGCCTCGGTCTATCACACGCCGCTCTCGGCGGCGGTGTTCGTCGCCGAGGTGGTGTTCGGCGCGGTGGCGGTGCAGCGGCTGATGCCGCTGTTCCTGGCCTCGGTGGCCGGCACCGTGGTCAGCCAATTGCACGGCGGCCTGCAGCCGCTCTACCCGGGGCTGAGCGTGCCGTCGGACCTGCTGCACCCGCCGATGCTGCTGGCCGCCGCGCTGCTGGGCGTGCTCGCGGGCGTGGCCGGCGCCGGCTTCATGCGCGCCTCGAGCCTGGCCAGGGCCGCCTTCTCGCACGTGCCCGGCGGGCTGGTGCCGCGCCTGGCGCTGGGCGGCGCGCTGGTGGGCGTGCTGGCGATGCGGGTGCCCGAGGTGGTGGGCAACGGCTACTACACCATCCAGTCCATCCTGCAGGCGCATGCGCTGAGCGTGCCGCTGGCGGCGGTGCTGCTGGCCAAGCTGGCGGCCACGGTGCTGAGCATGGGCTCGGGCGCGGTGGGCGGGGTGTTCACGCCGTCGCTGTTCGTGGGCGCGGCGCTGGGCCAGTTGCTGGCGCCGGCCGTGCCGGGCGGCGCCGGCGCGCCGCTGCTGCCGCTGGTGGGCATGGCCGCGTTCCTGGCCGCCACCAGCCAGGCGCCGCTGATGTCGGTGCTGATGGTGTTCGAGATGACGCTGGCGCCGGCGCTGCTGCTGCCGGGCATGATCGGCGCGGCGGCGGCGTACTACACCGCCTCGCGCTGCCAGACGCTGTCGCTCTACAGCGTGGTAGCGGAGCGCACCCAGGCCTCGGCCGCGGCCGAGCGCGCGCGCGCCCTGACGCTGGCCGGGCTGTGCGACCCGACCGACACCATCATCGGCCCCGACGCCACGCTCGCGCAGGCCAGCGACAAGTTCGCCGAGACCGGCACGCGCTATCTGTACGTGGTGTGCCCCGAGGGCCGCCTGCTCGGCGCGCTGTCGATCCACGCCGTGCAGCGCGCGCTGCGCGAGCAGCCGGGCGCGGCGCTGGCGGCGCTGTGCGAGTGCGACTTCCCCACGCTGACGCCGGAGTCCCACCTGCCCGACGCGCTGCAACTGTTTACCCACCACGCGCTCAACCGCATCCCGCTGGTGCGCGACGCGGCCGGGCGCGAGTTGATGGGCACGGTGTCGAAGCAGCGTGTGCTGCAAGAGGCATCCAGCTTGTTCTAGCGGCGGGCCCGCGGGGCGCCAGGGATGGCGCGAGCGGGTAGAATGGCGGGTTGCCCTTTGCTTGCCGAAGCCTTGCCGAGGCTGTTCCGAACCGTTCCCGAACCTCTCGCCGGAGCCCCCATGCCAGCCAACCGCGCCGCGCGCCGCGCGCCGACCATCCGTGCCTGTCTGCTTGCCGCCACGCTGGCCACACTTGCCGCGGGCGCCGCCCTGTTGCCGGCCGGCGCGCTGGCGCAGGTGCCGCTGCGCGTGATTCCCGCCGACGCGGCGCGCGCGCAGCTGGTGCTGGCCACGCCGTCGGCCAGCGCGCCGCTGTCGGCCACGCTCGACGGCAAGGCCGTGGGCGTGGCGCCGGGGCTGCGGCTGTTCGGCACCGACAACCAGTTGCTGCCGGTCGCCGCGGTAGCCGGCCAGAAGCTGCCGGTGCGCTTCAGGCTCGATCTCTACGGCCAGTTGCTGACGGCGTGGGTGCTGAGCGAGCAGGAGCAGAAGGAGAAGACGGCGCAGTGACCGCCGTCCGTGGCTGCCATTCGTGGCTGCAATCCGCGGCCACGACCGCATTCGTCCCCCAAACCCTGATGCCCCCAGGTAAACCACTGAGACCGGCACCATGAAGAAAGTATTCATCAAGACCTACGGCTGCCAGATGAACGAGTACGACTCGGACAAGATGGTAGACGTGCTCCACGCCACCGACGGCCTGGAGAAGACCGACAACCCCGAGGACGCCGACGTGATCCTCTTCAACACCTGCTCGGTGCGCGAGAAGGCGCAGGAGAAGGTGTTCTCGGAGCTGGGCCGCATGAAGGCGCTCAAGGCGCTCAAGCCCGAACTGGTGATCGGCGTGGGCGGCTGCGTGGCCAGCCAGGAAGGCGCGGCCATCGTGCAGCGCGCGCCCTACGTGGACGTGGTGTTCGGCCCGCAGACGCTGCACCGCCTGCCCGAGATGATCAACCGCCGCCGCCAGACCGGCCGCTCGCAGGTGGACATCTCGTTCCCCGAGATCGAGAAGTTCGACCACCTGCCGCCGGCGCGCGTGGAAGGCCCGAGCGCGTTCGTCTCGATCATGGAAGGCTGCTCCAAGTATTGCAGCTACTGCGTGGTGCCCTACACGCGCGGCGAGGAAGTCTCGCGCCCGTTCGAGGACGTGCTGGCGGAAATCGCCGGCCTGGCCGGACAGGGCGTGCGCGAGGTCACGCTGCTGGGCCAGAACGTCAACGCCTACCGTGGCGCGATGGGCGGCACCAGCGAGATCGCCGACTTCGCGCTGCTGATCGAGTACGTGGCCGAGATCCCCGGCATCGAGCGCATCCGCTACACCACCAGCCACCCGAAGGAG
>Ga0255336_100628_pt1 | contig 46669 bp, 52 predicted proteins | sample MeOH1_35cm_T3_17_FD_189102 | JGI IMG/M metagenome (GOLD analysis project Ga0255336, IMG submission 189102) | Sandy soil microbial communities from University of British Columbia, Vancouver, Canada - MeOH1_35cm_T3_179 | ecosystem: Engineered > Artificial ecosystem > Sand microcosm > Unclassified ...
CTTGCCGCTTCATCTCTGTCGGCACGGACACTCATGATGCACCGCCTTCTTCATCCTCGAACAACTCGCCAAACAGCTCGCGCACCTTCGTCTTCGCCGCGCTGAGAGCCTTGCGACCGGCCGATGTCGCGCGGTAGACCCGACGCTCAGCGCCGCCGGCACGCTCTTTCACTGACGTGAGCAAGCCCTTCTGCTCCAGCCCATGCAGGATCGGGTAAATCGTGCCTGCACTCAGTTCGTATCCATGGCGACGCAGTTCCTCGATCATGGCGAAACCGTAGACCGCCTCCTTTGCCGCATGATGCAGCACGTGGAGGCGGATGAGGCCGGTATAGAGCCCGCGGCGATCCGCTTCCGGGGACGCTCCGACTGAGGAACCGATCCGTCTGGGTGAGCGGGCCTCTCTATCGTTTTTCGCCATCGAATTTCGATATACAACTCCGCCAGACTAAGGGCAAGCATGGACCTTCGCAGAGTGACGGCTGCGACTGAGATAGTCGCCAGGGGGTCTGACGTTTACGCTTGCTGCGTCACGCCGCCAGCTTCGGGACGGCGCTCTCGATCAATCGCAAGAATCGGGTGTTGCGTGCCCCCGCAACAGACCGGCTACCCGATGCCGGTTTAGGACGCTGCGGTTCCCCTAAGATGATGCGCATCGGTTGCGCGGGCAGGATTTGAACCTGCGATCTTTGAGTTATGAGGTTGGCGCGCCCGACACGATTCGAACGTGTGGCCTCCACCTTCGGAGGGCAACGTTCCGCGCTGCCGAAATGCGCGGGCTTGTTCGCCGGGACACGGAAAGGGAACTCACGTATTGAGCGCGACCACCTGGGCTATGATCGCTCGCAGACGGGCCGCATCCGCACCTTCTTTCGAGAGCCTTTCGGCCAGCACGCGGATCAGGTCCGCATCGAGTTCCGGGACATCATCAGCGGAGTCCCCATTCGTGGGCTCGACAGCCTTTCCCTCCAAGGCTGTAGCCAGCAACTTTTCAACACGCTTCGCCGCCTCAAGCGATGGGTCGTGCTGCACATGCGCGTAGATCGCGGTTGACCGAAGGTTCGCGTGACCCAGGATCGCCCCGGTGAGAGCCAACGCTTCACCGCTCGACGTGGCCGTCGATCCGAGCGTGTGCCTGAGCGTGTGGGGGGTGACGCCCGGCAATTTGGCAATTTTGATCACGTCGGCCCAGACCTTGCGCGTGCTTTGGTAGTAGCCTTCGCCCGTTTCGGCCGGAAAGACGTAACCCGACCTCCGGTCCTTCAGAAGCCCCGCGAGGAGAGCTGCGGCCGCAGGCCCGAAGGGCCGAATGGACTTTCCGGTCTTCGTGTCGTCGAACTCAAACAGGCTCTGGTCCAGCTTGACCTCATGGACTTTGAGTTCGGCGACTTCGTTGCGGCGACAGCCGGTCAGCGCCCAAAGCCGCGCAATCGCGACGGCCTTCGGATTGGCCCCCTCGGCCTCGACTTGGCTGAATGCTTCGCCCAGCCGCGAGACCTCCTCTAGCGTGAGGAAGCGTGCGCGGCGGTTGTCCGTTTTTCTCACCGAGGCGTTCTCGACGGGGTTCGTCGTGACAAAGCCGTGACGCGCCCCGAAGCTGAACACGGCCGACACGTCGCGCGCGACCTTTCGGGCGGCGCCTTCGCCGCCACGGACGATGATGCGCTTGCGCGGTCCGACCTTCTCGTCCTTCGCCGTCTTTCCTGTCGTAATGTCCGCGGCCATCGTTTCGATGTCGCCCGAGTTGATCTCGCTAGCCCGCCGATGGCCGAGAAGTACCTCGAAGTGATTGCGGAGTCGGGCCATGGTGTACTGCTTGGTCAGGGGCTTCATCGGCTTCCCCTTGTGGATGCCGCGCTGAATGAAGCAGCCATGCTCCTCGTAAAAGTCGAGCAGCTCGCGCACCGTCTTCTCGCGACGCTTCTCCTGCACGTCGCCGGCAGGATCTTCGCCGCTGGCGGCTGCGCCCAGTAAGGTCTTGGCCTTCTTCCTCGCTTGCTCGACCGTCAGCGTCCCAAAGCGCCCGACGGTCAGGAATCGTCTCGGTGCGGACCGACCGCCCCCGTCGGTGCGGTAGCGGATGATGAACGTCTTCGTGCCGCTCTTTTCGACCCGCAGGCCAAAGCCGGTAAGCTCCAGGTCCCAGATGTCGTACCGGGTGTCGCGAACCTCGGCCTTCTCGGCTATCGTTTTGGTCAATCGAACGCTGGACGACCGATCCATGGCATGCCTCCCACGCCCGTTTTCCAGTGGACACCAGCTTACAATGGTGTCCACATGGTGTCCACCGTGATGGAAAAGCAGGGCGGGGCCAGTCGCAAATGCGGCGGCGGGTGTTTGATTAAGTAGCCGATATTACGCAAATTTAGAGTGGCGCAGAGGGAAGCAGAGGGAATACGACGGGTCTGACGTAGGTAGCACGCAACCTTGCCAAGGTTGGGGTCGAGGGTTCGAATCCCTTCGCCCGCTCCAGATTTTCTTAAGAAAATCAGAGCGATAAAGACGGCCCTTCGGGGCCGTTTTTGCTTACCTGGGGTGCCGCTGTATATCGGGTAAGCAAGGGGTAAGCTCGCGAAGGCCGGTTTTTGGCGGCCGATGCCATTGTTAGCGCCGGATCTGGCGTTGCCAGTGCATGGCAACGAACGGCGAGCTCAGCCAACGGAGCCGCGCTTACCCCAAGGGCCGTCCGCAGGCGGGTAAGCAACTCGGGTAAGCACCGGCGGGTTGTGTGAATGGATCTCCGCGATCTCGCGCTGACGGCGCGGTGCCAGTCCAATGGGCCGGGACTTACCGCTTCAACCGCGTCGGTTCCTATCGCGGTCTCAGCCCCCTTTCCGTGCGGGTGCCCAGCATGCCGGCAGCCTTGAATTAGTCCCGCTCACTATTAAGATATATGGCGCTATGCTTTAATAGCGACAAAGCTAATTAAAGGAACGCGCGTGGCGGACGGAGAGAACCAAAGGCTCGGGGCCTATGTCGAAACGAGCGCGGGAGGCGAGCGCGTGCGCGCCTATGTGCCTGCCCCGCTGCCGCCGAATCCGCCGCTCGAACTCGGGCGGTTCATGCGGGTCTACGAACGCGCCATCGCCGCGGTCGGGCGTCTCGACGGCGTGACGACGATCCTGCCCTCGACGCCTTTGTTCCTCTACATGTACGTCCGCAAGGAAGCCCTGCTGTCCTCTCAGATCGAGGGGACGCAATCGTCGCTGTCGGATCTGCTGCTGTTCGAAAATCATGAGGCGCCGACGGTCGAACTCGACGACGTGACCGAGGTTTCGAATTACGTCGCGGCGATCGAGCATGGCGTCTCCCGGATGCGCGGCGGATTTCCGTTGTCACTCCGGCTGATTCGCGAAATGCACGCCATCCTGCTCAAGTCAGGACGGGGCGCTGCAAAGCAACCGGGCGAGTTTCGCCGCTCGCAGAACTGGATCGGCGGAACCCGGCCCGGCAACGCCCTGTTCGTGCCGCCGCCGCCCAATCGCCTGGACGAATGCCTCGATGCGCTCGAGCGCTTCCTGCACAGCGAGGATGCGGCGCTGCCCCCGCTCATCCGGGCGGGCCTGGCCCACGTCCAGTTCGAGACGATCCACCCTTTTCTCGACGGCAACGGGCGCCTGGGCCGGCTGCTCATCACGCTGATCCTGTGCGAGGCGGGGGTGCTGCGCGAGCCGATCCTCTATCTCAGTCTGTTCCTGAAATCCCGGCGCGACGACTATTACCGGCTCTTGCAGGAGGTCCGCCAGGCTGGGACCTGGGAGACCTGGATGGAGTTCTTCCTGACCGGCGTGGCGGAAACCGCTGAGCAGGCCTCCGCGACGGCGCGCGATCTGATCGCCATGTTCGATGCTCACCGACAGCAGATCGCCGGCCTCGGCCGCGCGGCTCCATCCGCGCTCCGCGTCCACGAATTGATGCAAGCCAGCCCGATCGTCACCATCCAGACTGTCTCCGAGAAACTCGCCGTCTCATTCCCGACCGCCAGCACGGCGCTGGAAAACCTCGCCAAGATCAACGTCGTGCGCGAGACCACGGGACGGCAACGCGGCCGGATCTACGCCTATTCGGACTATCTGGCCTTGCTCGATCGCGGCACGGATCCGTTGCCGGCCTGACGCGCCGGGGGAAATCGAAACCAAGCGCAACGTATATCGAGATGGAGGCGAACAGGGAGGGGCGGCAAAGTTTGTAGGAGGCGTCGGCGCGTATGCGGGCCGACGGTGTGAACGGCGTGGACATAGAGCTTCGTGATTTGCGTTTGGCGCTCGTAACGTCACAGCACCGCAGCCTGCGACAGGCAGCGGAAGCTCTGAACATACGCCAATCGACCCTGAGCCGCCGGCTGCACGAGATCGAGCGCCAGCTCGGCGTGGTGTTGTTCGAAAGGACGAATGGGGGCACCCGCCTCACCACGGTAGGCCTGGAGTTCGTCGCGAGCGCCAAGCGGATACTCGATGACGTGGATACGGAACTCCAGCGGCTCAGGAGCAGGAGCCGTGGCGAACTTGGCCTGCTGGCGATCGGCGTTCATGCCTCCCCTTCGGCAGGGAACATGCACACGACGCTGGTCGAATACCATCGGCGCTTTCCAGATGTGGATGTGCGCACGGTCGATGGAAGCCATGAGCGGCTGCTTTGCGCCCTCGCGGGCAACGCCGTCGATGTTGCGATCATGACCGGCCAAGCGACGGCGTGGGACGGCCGCGTGCTTCCACTATGGAGCGAGCGGGTGATCGTGGCTTTCCCCGAGCATCATGCGCTTGGCCAAAATCCGAGGATTCGCTGGGCGGATCTTGCAAATGAAAAGTTTCTCGTCCCGCAGCAAGGCCCTGGACCGGAATTGGAAGGGCTGCTCACGGCGAAGCTTCATCATGCGGTGGGCTCCCAGCACATCGTCCATCAGGACGCTTCACTGGACAGGCTGCTGAGCCTGGTCAGTGCGAACTATGGAACGCTCTTGATGTTCGAGGGCGCGACGGGGGGCCGCTACGAAGGCGTCGTCTACCGGGAAGTCTGGGACGACGACGGTCCGACCCAAGTCAAATTCATGGCCTGTTGGCGAGATGCGAACAGCAATCCCGCGCTGGGATCGTTCCTGGCGATGTTGCGCGAACACTATCCCGACTTCTCGGCCGAACCGCCTGCGACCTGAGCGGCCCGATCGCGACGCGCCTTGGCGAAGGCGCGATCGGTCGCCATGAATCGCTCGATCATCGGCACGATGAGCTTCGAAGGCTCGGGCGCTGTTTGGCCGCTCGTCCGGCCGAGCACCTGAGCATAGGCGACGAGATCGCGATGCACGGCGGCGGGCAGTTCGACGCTCATCTTGACCGGCTTGTCGTCGGCCAGCGGCCCGAGTTTGAGCTTCGTCATGGAGTCCCTCCGTGGCCGTAGGGCGCCAGCACCAGGTCGCGCGTGACGATGACACGAACCGGGAAGCCCGGTCGGATAGTGAGCGTCGGCTGGATGTTGAGCTGGCGCTGCACGATCTGCTGGCCAGTCTGGCTGATCGAGTTCGAAGCGCCCGAGCGGATCGCCTGGACGAGATTGTTCTCGTTCTGGCTCGTACCCGCTTCGGCGCCGACGCTGAGGAGGGTCGAGAGGACGGCGGCCTTGAACAGCATGCCCCAATGGTTATCGACCTCGTCTTCGAGCCCTGCATAGCCTTGCGTATCGGCGCCCGGCTGTCGTTCCAGCACGATGGAGTTGCCGTCCGGCATGATGATGCGCGTCCAGACGAGAAGAATGCGGCTCTGACCGAAGGCGACCGAGCTGTCGTATTGACCGATCAGCTTCGCGCCCTGCGGGATCAACAGGTATTGCCCGGTCGGGCTGTCGTAGACGGCCTCCGTCACCTGGGCAGTGATCTGGCCCGGAAGATCGGAGCGGATGCCGGTGATGAGCGCCGCAGGGATCACGGTTCCCGCCTGCACGACATAGGGCGAAGCCTTGGCTTCGAGACGGTCGGGGCTGACCGTTCGCTTGTCCGTCGCGGCGTTGAGAAACGCAGTCTTGCGATCCTGCATGTTCTGAGCGGACCCAGCATCGACGGGTGGCGTGGGTGTCGGACCGCCCTGTGTCGCCGTCGCCGGCGGAGCAACGAGGCCGACCGGCTGCGGCTGCTGATTGGTCTGGGCGAACAGGCGGCTTACGCGCGCTGCCTCTGTCTCCTGAGCCAGCCGCTGCGCCGCGGGATCGGGCGTGGTTGCCGAAACGCTGGTATTTGGCGCGGCGCCGGCATTCAGGATGGGTTTGCCGAGATCTCCGGGCAACGGCGGCCCAAGTGGGGGCGCCTGGCGCGGCAGGCCGGTATAGTCTTTCGGCAGCCCGGCAAGCCCCTCGGCCGAGGGGCGGCTTTGGGTGCTGAGCAACTCCTGCCCCGTCTGCGACCTGTTCCGGGTCTGAAGGGCGTAGCCGAGCGCGCCCGCGATCGCGAGGGCCGACACGGCGCCGAGCGTGATCAGCACCTTGCGCGAGAGGCGCGTGACGCGCGGTCGCTCGCCCCGGAGCCGCAAATCGGGCGGCACGACAGGCGCTGGCGCCGGCGCCTGTTCTTCCGGTTCGTCCGTCATGACCGCGGCCTTCCATCGGTGCGGACGATGCGGACGCGACGCTCACTATCCTTGTCGCCGAGACGAAGTTCGGCCGCGGCGAACAGGCGGTCGACGATGTAGTAGTTGGCGCGAACGCGATAGTTCACCAGTTCGGAGCCGCCGGCCGGACCGATGACGAACAGCGGCGGCATCTCACCTTGGCGGATGCCGGACGGGAATTCGATATAGACCTTGTGGCCGTCGTCGAAGGCGCGCAGCGGCCGCCAGGCAGGGTTGTCGCCTTGGATCGCATAACGGAAGTTGATCGAGGCAAGATCGACGCCCGTGGCGATCGGCGCCGACGCTTCCGCAGTCGCATTTTGCTGGCGCAGCGCGATGAGCTGGTCTTCCGGGTACTGCCACGAGACGGAGGCCATGTAGGTCTTCTCGGTCGAGCGTAGCTCCAGGAGATAGGTCCGCCGATCGGTGTTGATGACGAGGTTCGTCACGAGGTCCGGCCGGGTCGGCTTCACCAGGATGTGGACCTTCTTGGTCGGACCCGCGCCGCTCTCGGTGTCGCCGATGATCCAGCGCACGGTGTCGCCGGCGGCGACCGGCCCCGTGCCGACGAGCTGTTCGCCCTCCTGCAGGGCGATGTCGGTGATTTCGCCGGGCGCCGTATAGGCCTGATAGAGCGCACCCGCCGAGTAGGGATAGACCTGCACGGCGTTGATGAAGCCGTCGCGCACGGGCTGCACGCGGGCGGCAGCATTTGCGCGATTGACGCGTGCTTCTGGATCGGGCGATTGCGGTGGATCTTTCCCTCCGGCCAGGGGCTTCAACTGCCCGGGCAGCGGCAAGGGCTTCGGCAGTTCGACGATCCTGACCGGCGCCGGGGGATCGGCGGTGAGCTTCGCCGGCATGGCGGTATCGTAGTTGATGTCGGGCGGAATGAACTTGTGGGCGCAGCCGCCGAGCGCCGTCACGGACAGCAGCAGAGCCGCGAAGCCGGCTTTACGGAAAGGCGCAAAGCCGCCCTTCTGGCTCGGTTGAGAGACTGAAAGACGTGAAGCCGGGCCGCCGGCTTCCATGGAAATCGGCGGGGTCATTGTCCCAGCTCCTTCGACCAGTTGATGGCAGTGACGTAGATGCCGAGCGGGTTCTTGCGGAGCACGTCGGCGGAGGTTGGCGGCTGGATCGCGACGGTGAGGATCGCGGTCCAGCGAGAGGTCTCGGCGAGCGCGCCGTCCTGATAGCGGTGCTCGACCCACTCGACCCGGAAGCTGGACGGCGATGCGCGGATCACGCTCGAGACGTAGATGGCGATCTGCTGGTGGCCGAGCTTGGCGAAGGGATCGTTGGCGCGGGCGTAGTCGTTGAGCGCCTGCGAGCCCGAGGTGGTGGTGAAGTCGTAGGCCTGAAGCCAGTTCTGCCGCACGATGATCGGATCGGCCGGCAGCGAGCGGACCATCTCGATGAAATGGGCGAGATACCAGGCGATCTGCGGATCGCTCGGGGCATAGTCGGCCGTGGCCGGCGCGACAGCCTGAGCCTGGCCGAGCTTGTCGACCTGCACCACCCAGGGGACGATGCTGCCGTGGTTGGACTGCCAGACCAGGCCACCGGCCAGACCCATCGAAAGCGCGAGCGAGCCGAAGGCCATCAGCCGCCAGTTCTTCGCCTGCACTCGGGCCGAACCAATTCGCTCATCCCAAGCTTGGGCGGCGCGCTGGTAGGGCGTCTCGGGTTCGGGGGTACGGCCGTAGCGGACCGTGGATCGGCGAAAGAGCGCCATTGTCTATTCTCCCGAAAGATCGACGGAATGGCCGCCGCCGTGGCTGTCACCGGACCTGAGGACGTGCGCCGCGGTGGTCGCGCCCTGGTGGATCGATTGATTGCGTCGCATCCGCTGCGCCCAAGCGGGAGGACTGGATCCGCTCGAACTCGGCGTAGGGGCGGCCGCCTCGCCGCCGCTGACCGTTCCTTTCGTCGAGGAGCCGCCCGTGGCCGCGAAACTGGACCTCGCGCCGGCAGCGAAGCTGTCGCGCATCGAGCCTGCGGCCTGAGCCGCCGCGCGGCGCATTGGCGCTGAGGCCGCCGCCGCCGCGGCCCGACCGACACCGCCAAGACCAGCGGCCATGCCCGACGCGCCGGACCGGCCGGCGGAGGCCAGGCTGTAGGCGGAAGAGGCGCCACCGGCCATGGCCGCACCACCACGGGCCGCGGCCGCCGTCCCCGACGCAGCCGCCATCGCTCCCCTTCCGGCCAGGCCAAGCGCGCCAGCGCCGGCCATGGCAGTGCCGGCGACGGCAAGGCCAGTGCCGACGGCAGCGCCCGCGCCGAGTTGCGGCGCGCCGGAGACGAGACCCGTGGCGATGCCGGGCCCAAAGATGCCGAGGCCCAGCATTGCCAGCGCCGCGAGCACGACGGACAGCGCCTGCTCGATGGTCGGCTGGCCGCTGGCATAGGTCTGGGTGAACTGCGAGAAGAGGCCGGTGCCGATTCCGACAATGACGGCGAGCACCATCACCTTCACGCCGGAAGCGACGATGTTGCCGAGAACCTTCTCGGCAAGGAAGGCGGTCTTGTTGAAGAGGGCGAAGGGGATGAGGATGAAGCCGGCGAGCGTCGTCAGCTTGAACTCGATCAGCGTGACGAAGAGCTGCACCGCCAGGATGAAGAAGGCGATCAGCACCAGCAGCCACGACACCATCAGCACCGCGATCTGGACGAAGTTCGCGAAGAAGCTGGTGAAGCCCATCATCTGGCTCGCGGCGTCGAGCAGCGGCTGGCCCGCGTCGAGGCCGACTTGCGCGAGATGGCCGGGCTGCAGAAATGTGGCGGTCGAGATCGTCGAGCCGCCAGCCTTCAGGCCGAGGCCAGCGAAGCTGTTGAAGACGATGGCGGAGAGATTGTTGAAGTTGGTGATGATGAAGGCGAAGAAGCCGATGTAGAGGGTCTTCTTCACTAGGCGCTGGAGAATGTCCTCGTCGGCGCCCCATGCCCAGAACAGGCCCGCCAATGTGATGTCGATGACGATCAACGTCGATGACAGATAGGCGACCTCGCCTTTGATCAGGCCGAAGCCGGAATCGATGTAGGTCGTGAACGTGTTGAGGAAGGTGTCGATGACGCCGACGTTGTTCATCGCGCATCTCCCGAAGTGGTGGTGGCCGGCGCGACAGCGGCTGGGGGCGATGGCGGCAGCGGCCGCGCCGGCCTGCCGAAGAAGCGCCGGCGGTTCTCCTCCCAGACCGCCTCGCAACGCGCATCCACGGCATCCTTGGGACCGAGCGCGCTGCATCGGCGCAGCTCGGCCGTAAGGTCATCGGTGGCTGGAGCGGGGACGGTCGGAAGAGGCTCGACAACGGGCGTCGAGGGACGCCGGTTGATCGCGAAAAGGGTCGCGGCGAAGCACGCGATCAGAGCGACGATCGCGGCGGCGCGGAAGATGTCCGACCGGCCCAGCATCAGCGCGCCTCAGTTGCCGCTGAACATGGTGACGTTGCCCGGCTGGTAGCCACTGCGCGTCGAGAAGTTCTTATAGTTCTGTTGGCCTTGCGCCTCGGCGGCGGCGTCTCGAGCCTGCTCGAGAGCATCGGCTCGGCTTTTCGCCGACAGCACTGCGACGACATCGGAGAGCTGCTGGGATTGCAGGGCCAAAAGCTGGTTGCCGGCTTGCGCCGCTTGGAGCGCGCCGGTGGCATTCTGGCTGGCCGACACGAGCGAGGTCATCGCGCTGGAATTGGTCGGGATGTTTCCGACCACGCCCGCCTGAACCTTCAGGCTGTCCTCGAAAGCCGCGACCGAATTTTGCCAGCGCTGCTGAGCATTGGCGACCATCGTCGTGGTCGAACCCGTGCCCGCTGCGCTGCCATAGCTGGTCGAATAGGCCTGCTCGATGCGCTGGACGTTGAAGGCGATGTTCTGCGCCTGGCCGAGCAGCGACTGGGTCTGTGCGATCGACGACTGAAGCTGGGTCAGCGTCGACATCGGCAGGGTGGCGAGATTGCGCGCCTGGTTGACCAGGCTCGTCGCCTGGTTGGTCAACATCTGGATCTGGTTGTTGATCTGCTGCAGCTCGCGCGCCGCCGTCAGCACGTTCTGGCTGAAGTTGGTCGGGTCGTAGACGATCCATTGCGCCGAGGCCGGCGGCACGGCGACGGCCAGTGACAGCACGACGGCGCTTGCCGCCGCCAGATGGCGCAGCTTGATCATGATGACGTCTCCAGGTTGGTCAGCTCGGGAATGAGATCGGCGGCCCAGAGAAGCTCGCGATCGGCGAGCCAGGTGGGCGTAAAGGCCTCACGGCCGCTCTCGGCGATGACGCGCTCGATTGCGGCGTGGTCTTGCTTGGAAGATGCGGCACAGAACGCTAGCGCGACCGGCCCGAGCCCCAGCTCGAAGAGGCGATTGCCGCGGCGAGATTGGCAGTAGTAGTCGCGCTTCGGGGTCGCCCGCGCGAGGATCTCGATCTGGCGATCGTTGAGGCCGAAGCGCCGGTAGATCGCCGTGATCTGCGGCTCGATCGCGCGTTCGTTCGGCAGGAAGATGCGTGTCGGGCAGCTCTCGACGATGGCCGGCGCGATGTTGCTGCCGTCGATGTCGGAGAGCGATTGGGTGGCGAAGACGACGGAGGCGTTCTTCTTGCGCAGCGTCTTCAGCCATTCGCGAAGCTGCTGGGCGAAGGCCGGATCGTCGAGGACCAGCCAGCCTTCGTCGATGATGAGCAGGGTCGGCCGGCCGTCGAGGCGGCCTTCGATGCGATGGAACAGATAGGTCAGCACGGCAGGCGCCGCGCCGGCGCCGATCAGGCCCTCGGTCTCGAAGGCCTGAACCGAACTGGAACCGAGGTGCTCGGACTCGGCATCGAGCAGCCGCCCCGATGGTCCGCCGACGCAATAGGGCTGGAGTGCCTGCTTCAGCGCCGTCGATTGCAACAGGACGGCCAGCCCAGTGATCGTGCGCTCGCCCACTGGAGACGACGCGAGCGACGTCAGTGCCGACCAGACATGCTCCTTGGCGGTCGGATCGATCGTGACGCCTTCCTTGGCAAGGATGGCCGTCACCCATTCCGCCGCCCAGGCGCGCTCAGCCGGATCGTCGATCCGGGCCAGCGGCTGCAACGACACGGAATGCTCCGACCCAGCGGACAAGCTGCCGCCGAGGTCATGCCAGTCGCCGCCCATGGACAGCGCGGCGGTGCGGATCGAGCCGCCGAAATCGAAGGCGAAAATCTGGTTGTCACGATAGCGGCGAAACTGCATCGCCATCAGCGCCAACAGCACGGACTTGCCGGCGCCCGTCGGCCCGACAATCAAGGCGTGGCCGACGTCGCCGACATGCAGACTGAGCCGGAATGGCGTCGACCCTTCGGTCTTGCCGAACAGCAGCGGCGGCGCCTGGAAATGCTCGTCGCGTGCCGGCCCGGCCCAGACCGCTGAAAGCGGGATCATGTGGGCGAGATTCAGTGTCGAGACCGGGGGCTGGCGGACGTTGGCGTAGGCATGGCCGGGGACGGAGCCGAGCCAGGCCTCGAGCGCGTTCACCCCTTCCGGCATGCAGGTGAAGTCGCGGCCCTGGATCACCTTCTCGATGAGGCGCAGCTTCTCCGCTGCGAGGCCGGCGTCTTCGTCCCAGACGGTGACAGTGGCGGTGACATAGGCTTGGCCCACGTCGTCGGAGCCCAGCTCCTGAAGCGCGAGGTCCGCGTCGGCCGCCTTGTTGGCAGCATCGCTATCGACCAGCGTCGAGGCCTCGTTGGTCATCACCTCTTTGACGATGGCGGCGATCGACTTGCGCTTGGCGAACCATTGCCGCCGGATCTTGGTCAGCAGCTTTACCGCCTCGGTCTTGTCGAGGAGGATCGCACGGGTCGACCAGCGATACGGAAAGGCGAGCCGGTTCAGCTCGTCGAGGATGCCGGGATGGGTCGTGGTCGGGAATCCGACCACGGTGAGTGTCCGCAGATGATGGGCGCCGAGCCGCGGCTCAAGTCCGCCGGCGAGCGGCTCGTCAGCGAGCAGCGCATCGAGGTGCATCGGCGTCTCGGGGACGCGCACGCGCTGCTGCCGTGTTGAGATCGTCGAGTGCAGATAAGTCAGCGTGTCGCCGTCATCGAGCCAATCGACCTCGGGCATGAACCCTTCGACCAGTTGCAGGACGCGGTTGGTTCGATCGACGAAGCCGTGCAGCAGCTCCCAGGGATCGACACCGGTCTGCGACCGGCCTTCATAGAGCCAGCCTTCCACGCGTGAGGCGTCCTCGGCCGGTGGGAGCCAGACGAAGGTCAGGAAATAGCGGCTCTCGAAGTGGGCGCCTGCCTCCTCGAAGGCGTCCTGTCGTTCGAGATCGACCAGGGCCGACGCCGGATCAGGAAACGTCGAATGCGGATAGGTCTGGGCGGCGATCCGCTGCGCCTCGACAAAGATCGCCCAGCCGGAGCCGAGCCGCCGTAGCGCGTTGTTCAGCCGTGCGGTGACGCCGACCAGCTCGGCCGGCGTCGCGCTGTCGAGGTCCGGTCCGCGAAAACGGGCGGTGCGCTGAAACGAGCCGTCCTTGTTGAGGACGACACCCTCACCGACGAGAGCGGCCCAGGGCAGGAAGTCGGCGAGGCCTGCGGGGCGATGGCGGTATTCGGCGAGGTTCAGCATGGCGGCCTCACACTCCCAGATGTGCGGGGTAGCGAAGGTGCCGGCGGACCACGTCGACGAATTGCGGGTCGCGTTTCGCCGCCCAGACGGCGGCCGCGTGGCCGACAGCCCAGATGAGCGCGCCGGGGATCCAGAGGCGCAGGCCAAGGGCGATCGCCGCCGCCAACGTGCCGTTGGCGATCGCCACGGTCCTTGGGGCGCCGCCCATCAGGATCGGGTCGGTGAGCGCGCGGTGGACCGGCGCGAAGAAGCCGGGCACGTCTGGGTCGACGATCGTGGCCATCAGACCAGCGCTCCGCCGGAGAAGCTGAAGAACGAGAGGAAGAAGCTCGACGCGGCGAAGGCGATCGAGAGGCCGAACACGATCTGGATCAGGCGGCGAAAGCCGCCCGACGTGTCGCCGAAGGCGAGCGTCAGCCCGGTCACGGTGATGATGATGACCGAGATGATCTTGGCGACCGGGCCCTGCACCGACTCCAGGATTGAGTTGAGCGGTGTCTCCCACGGCATCGAAGAGCCGGAGGCATAGGCGGCGGGCGCGAAGGCGAGCGTGAGCGTGGCGAGTGTGAGCAGCTCGGCCAGACGGCGGCGGGAATGGCGAGCGACGGTGAGAACGCGGATCATGATGGGTCTCCAGCGGGCAAGGGGTCGCCGCCCGCCCCGGCGGACTGGACGCGGTAGTCGCCGGTGGCGGGATCGAGGCCGGCGATGAGGGCGAGTTCGGATAGGCGGCGTTCGCTGCCGCGGCCGCGCAGCACCGCGACGAGATCAATGGTCTCGGCGATCAGCGCCTTGGGGACGGTGAGGACGGCTTCCTGGATGAGCTGTTCTAGGCGCCGCATCGCACCAAGCGCGGTGCCGGCGTGGATGGTGCCGATCCCGCCCGGGTGGCCGGTGCCCCAGGCCTTGAGGAGGTCCAGCGCTTCAGCGCCGCGGACTTCGCCGATCGGGATACGGTCGGGCCGAAGGCGCAGCGAGGAGCGGACGAGGTCCGATAGTGAGGCGACGCCGTCCTTGGTACGCATCGCGACCAGGTTCGGCGCGCGGCACTGCAGTTCGCGAGTGTCCTCGATGAGCACCACCCGGTCGCTCGTGCCGGCGATCTCGGCGAGCAGCGCGTTCGTGAGTGTCGTCTTGCCCGTGCCGGTGCCGCCGGCGACGAGGATGTTTTTGCGCGACGCGACTGCCTCGCGCAGTGATGCCGCTTGCCCAGCGGTCATGGTGCCGGCGGCGACGTAGTCGTCGAGCGTGAAGACGGCGACGGCCGGCTTGCGGATCGCGAAGGCCGGCGCCGTGACGACGGGCGGCAACAGTCCCTCGAACCGTTCTCCCGTCTCGGGCAACTCGGCCGAGACGCGCGGGCGCTCCGCGTGGACCTCGGCGCCAACGTGGTGCGCCACCAGGCGCACAATCCGCTCGCCGTCAGCAGCAGACAGTGTCCGCCCGGTATCCTCGAGGCCGCCGGAAAGCCGGTCGATCCAGAGCCGGCCGTCGGGGTTGAGCATCACCTCGACGATCGACGGGTCTTCGAGAAAGGCGGCGATGGCCGGGCCGAGCGCGGTGCGCAGCATGCGCGCACCACGGGAGAAGGCCTCGGAATGGAGCGGAGCAGCCGCCACGATAGTCCCCGTCATTGGCCAATCGCGACACGCGATTGGCGACGGGGATGATTAGAAAAGGCAAGAAATGGGGCGGATCAACAAGGATCTAGTCGTCGTAGGGAACCAGCGTAGAGCAGAGAAAAAAGACTTGCTGCGTGCGGAGTGGCCGTCCTTCGCTAGTAGCGCTGATTGTAGGTTGCCAAGACACGTCAGACAGGATTCGTCGCGATGGGCGGTGCCCATAGGGCCGCCGAGGGACCTGATCGCCTACTCTTAGAGCTTCTTGGCTTCCGCCAAGAATTGCCGCTGGGACGGTGACATGGCCGGCATCAAGCGTCCGATCTGCCAATCGGCCATTTCCAAAAGCTGCACCTTCTCGCGGTCCCGACGGATGGTCAGTGTGAAGTCGCGAACATCGACTGGGACCCGCACTTTCTCGAAGCGCCAGAGAAGCGTGACGAGCTGCTTGGGTGTGAACGCGCCGCGATCTTGCAGGTAGTCGATGAACGACAGGATGCGGAATTCGGGGTCGGCCTGAGAGAGCGCCACGAGTGCTGTGATCACACGTTTTTTCCGGGCCTCCTCGATAAGCGCGCGGCGATCACGGTTGACCTTCTTCCGTGTGCCTGCTGCGTCTAGATCTTCGCCTTTATCGCGGGTGGCGCTGATGCCGAACCGGTTGATGCATTCGGACCCGATCTGAAGGCGGGTATCGGTGAACCTGTTCCTGATCTCGAACTGGTAGCGAATATCGGGGTGATCGCAGAGCTCGCAGTCCTCGTTGGGCGCTTCGAGATCATGGAAGCCACCCTCGTAGCGCCACTCGCGCAACGCCACTGCAAGGTCTGATTGCTCGCGGCTGAGGGGCAAGAGGTTCCTGGCAGCGCGCTGAGCCCAGCTCATTGTTCATCTCCGGCGCTTAGATTTCCCCGGCCAAGGAAGATTGCCGTCGAGTTCGCGAAGGCCGTATGTGTCTTCGTCCCAGCGCTTGCGCTCTGCAGGCGGTGGAGGAAGGCCTTCATCGTCGAACCAAAGCAGCGTCAGTGTTTGATCCCACTGGCCTAGGTGGCGAACGTCCTCATAGAGAGCACCGTCGCGGTCCCAATCTTCAAACCACTGGTCAGGCTCAGCTTCCTCGGGGCCATTGGGCGCTGCGCCGGACCGGACACGCGCGCTGTAGGAGTCGCTCGGCAAGTCCATGCCCGGCCTGATCCAGGCCTTGGCGTCGCGGAGTGATGTGGAGCGCGCGCTGTAACGAACCTTGCCATTCTCTGACAGGACGTAGGCGCACAGCTCACGGGAGAAGGTGGCGAAGCGCGATGCCGTCGACATAAACGAGGCGTCGAACTCTTCGGCCAGGTCGCTGATCGCGGCGAAGCCCATGTCGGCCGCATCGACGCGCGGTTTGAACAGCTTGTGGGGAAGGAGAAGTTCCGCCGCAAAAATATCGCAGGCGATTTCAGCCTGGGGCCGGCGAGCAAAACTCCAACTCGGGGCCGTATGGTCGGCGGCAATGCCAAGCGCTTCATGGGCCACTTCGTGGCAGACGCTAAACCGCTGGCGCCGGCCGTCATGGAGGCAATTCACGCAAATCCGATACCTGCCGTTCTTGTCGCGGAAGGACCAGGCGTCTTCGTTCTCCTGAAGCGTATCGGCTTTCACCACGCCGCCGATTTGAGCGGCATAAGCGTCGACCGATACCGGGAGGGCGAGAGGACCGCATTTCGCGATGAAGTCGCGCGCCTTCATCGCAACGGCGAGCTCATCCATCATCGTCCTCCCTCATAAACTTGCGAATGCGGGCGAGCGAGGTGGCGTAGTCGGGACGGGCACCGCGGTTCACGACGGTGGTGAGCATGTGGAATTCCTCGGGGGTGACTTCGTCATCGGCCTGTGCGAACTCGGCGAGGCCGGGGTCTATGTTGGGGTGGCTCGCCAGAAAGCGCAGTATTTCGGCGTTGCGCCCTGAGGGCGTCAGACCGGCGATCAGCTTGTCCAAGACCTCGGCCGACGGCGACTCCTTCGCGCCGGTCTCGAGGCGATAGATATAAGCGTGGTCGACTTCGCTCTGCTCCGCGACCGTCCGAAGGCTCCGCCCCCCGCGCAGCGCCTTAAGCCAAACCCCTAACGCGGACTCCGGCATCCGCCCTCCTTGACAGTCGTCACTGTTTCCCTCATTCTGTTGTCCAGACAGACAACACGCTCTGAATTGGCTCTCTGCCGAACAGGGCGTTTTTTAGAGCCCCGGCGTTGTCTGGCCGGACACCAAGGTGCCACCCGGCAGGGCGAAACGCAAGCGCCGCGAAAGCGGGGAAAGATGTAGAATGTCAGTCAATGTCGCGGCGCACCTGGTGCGTATTCATATCGACCGGGTGGCTTACGAGTCGCCCAACCCCACCACTGGCGAAGCGCTCTACGCGCTGGCCGACATCCCGAGGCACGAGAAGCTCTACCGGCAAGTGGAGGGTGACGCGGAGGACGAGATGATCCCGCGTGACGAGACCGTCGTCCATCTGACGGTGGATGAGCACTTCTACAGCCAGAAGGTCTTCGAGATCCTCGTCAACGGCGACGACCACGAGATCGACACCAAAGAAATCACCTACGCCCGCGTGGTGGAACTCTACCTGGGCAGCGGCGGCAAGCCGTCAAACGAATACCTCGTGAAGTATTCCCATGGGCCCGCTGAAAATCCGAGCGGCACCCTGGCCCCCGGTCAGAAAGTGAGGGTGAAGGATGGCATGCGCTTTCGGGTTGCCGGAACTGGCGAGTCGTAACGCCTTCATCAAGGAATACGAGGAGACGGGATATCTGATCGATTTCATCGGCGGCTATCTCGTCTTCTTCGGCCTGCCCTATCTCGATCAGGACGGGAAGCTTCAGCACGGCGACTGGGTCAGCCCCGTCGATCTTAACGGCCAAGTGATCGATCCGCCGACGAACCACCAGGCGTGGTGGCGCGGGAGCCGGCCGCATGACCAACAAGGTCGCCAGCTCAAGCTTGGGGGAGGCGCCGACAAGGTGACGGTCAGCGATGACCTCATCACCGACTTCTCGTTTTCCTACAAGCTGCTCGACGAGAACGGCGCGATGCGCGCTTACCGCTCATTCGACGAGAAGGTGCAGACCTATCTCGACACGATCACGGCGCCGGCGCTGGCGGCCTATCCGCAGGCCACTCCGCTGCGCGCCATTGCGATCAAAGCCGCGGCGCAAGGCTCGCCGCTTCGGTATCCGGACACGATGTCATCCCGCTATCACATCAACGACCTGTCGGCCCTGCTGCGCGGCAAGAGGGTAGCGATCATCGGCCTGGGCGGGACGGGCTCTTACATTCTCGATTTCTTGGCACGGACGCACCTGGCGCAAATCACCTTGTTCGACGACGACAAGGTGCATGTGCACACGATCTTCAGGTTCCCGAGTTTTATCCCGAACGCCATTGGCAGACTGAAGGTGGAGGTTCTATCGCAGCACTATGACCAATGGCACGGTGGGGTCGACGGTATCCCCGAGCGCATCACGGCAGAAAACGTCGAACGCTTGAAGGACTTCGACTTCGTCTTCGTCTCTGTCGACGATGGGCCTGCGCGACGACTGATCATCGACTGGCTGAGCGCGAATGGCGTGCCATACGTCGACTGCGGGATGGGTCTGAATCGATCGGCCGTCGGCCTTAGCGGGTTCGTGCGAGTGACGGGAGGCGATCGGAAGGCGTTCGATGACAATGTCGGCACGGTTCGGCTGCCCGTCGAGAACGCCAAGGAGGATGAATATCGCAAACAGGCTCAGTTCACCGAGTTGAACGCCTTGAACGCGACCATGGCCGTCATCCGCTTCAAGCAACATTTCGGGCTGCTTGATCGCGAGGACGAGGCGACCTCGTTGATCTTCGACACAGCGACGTTTGAAATCGACTAAGCGAGGCCTGCCCGATGAGATACGCATACCAAGCCGTCGAGCGCATGCCCAAGCCGCTCAGAGAGGGCGTCGTTTACCACAGCGAGGAGTTCGAGGTTGGCGCCTTACTGTGCGCCTGTGGCTGCGGCCACCGGGTCAGCCTGTTGGTCCCCGATAGTCATCAGATCACCTCGGAAGGCGGCTGGGCCACGGTGACGCCGTCGATCTCGGTATGCGATGCGGCCTGCAAGTCGCACTATTTCATCACTGCCGGCCACGTTGAATGGATGCCGGCTTTCTCCGACGCGATGGCGGCGTCAGTCATGCGCCACCAGATCGCTCGCCACGCCTTTCACGATGAGAAGAAGCTCTCTTGGGCCGCCAGGATCAAGAGAACGTTCGCGCGAGCCTACGGGCGGCTCAAGTCGATACTGGGAATCTGAAGGTGGCAAGCCCTTCGCTTCGGGCCGCTGTGGGAGTGGCTCCGCTGAATGACCGACCTACCAAAGGAGCAACTCGCAAGCACACTGGCTTGAATTGGAACCGCGCAGTAGGTCCAATTTGCGGCGACAGCCCAATGTCCGCTGACGGCGCGACCAGGACCTGAACCTAGTCGAGGTAATCGCTACGACCGCTTTCTTGAGTTGACGAACGCAGCCTCAACGACGGGGCGTGGAGCAGGCGAGCAGGACCGGAGGACGTTGAAGCGATCGAGTCTAGTCACCGACGGTTCGCTCGATCGAGTCTTCCGGGATCTCCTGCCGCAGCTTTGGGCCCTCGTTAAGTCGCCGACCAAGAGTGGCGACGAAATTATCATATCGTGCCCCAGCCTGCGCTCGTGCGGCCTTGGCGGCGGGCTCCGGCAGCGGCGGCGTCGTGTTCAGCCAGAAGCGGATGAACAGCGCCAGGGTTTCGACACCGATCCCGACATCACGCTCGAGCCGCGCCAGGCGGCGATCCTGCTGGTCGAGCCGCTTGGCGATCGCCGCCTCCTTCCGCTCGTCCGCATCGGGCGACAGGAACGACGCGATAGCGGCCTCAGCGATCAGGGACATCGACTGCTGACGGCGAGCGGCATAGGCCGACAGAGCCTGCATGACATCGGGATCGAGATAGACGGAGAGCTGAGCCTTTTTCTTCGACATGGCCATGCGCGCCTCACATGCCGAGGTCGTCGCCTGGATCGAGGGAGGCCTGCCGCGCGAGGCCCTGCATGAGGTCGTTCATGCGGCCGATGCGATGCGCGCCCTCCTCCATGTCGTCGACGTGGTCGAGCGCGAACTCATTCTCGATCGGCGCCTGCTTCTCGACAGTTCCTTGGCTAAGTTCCGGCTGCTTCCGACGGTCGGCGTTCTTCGGATCCTCGTCGTCCGCGTCCTCGCCATCAGCCGCCGCTGGCGCCGGTGGCCGGGGCGGCAACGGACGCGTACTCCAATCGTCGGGGCGTCCCTCTTTCGGCCGCACCGGCACGGGCGGCGCGACGATGCGCTCCTCGAAGCGTGCATCCTCGTAGTAGCGCGCCTTCTTCGCCCGGATCGGATGGACGCCCGAAACCATGACGATCTCGTCGGTGGCCGGGAGCTGCATGACCTCCCCCGGCGTCAGCAGCGGGCGGGCGGTCTCCGAGCGCGAGACCATGAGATGCCCGAGCCAGGGTGACAGCCGGCTGCCGGCGTAGTTCTTCATCGCCTTCATCTCGGTCGCCGTCCCGAGCGCGTCGCTGACGCGCTTGGCGGTCCGCTCGTCATTGGTCGCGAAGCTCACCCGGACATGGCAGTTGTCGAGGATCGAGTTGTTGGGGCCGTAGGCCTTCTCGATCTGGTTCAGCGACTGGGCGATGAGAAAACTCTTGATGCCATAGCCAGCCATGAAGGCGAGCGCCGACTCGAAGAAGTCGAGGCGGCCGAGGGCAGGAAACTCGTCGAGCATCAGGAGGAGCCGGCGTCGCCCGGCCTTGGCCTGCAGGTCCTCGGTCAGCCGCCGGCCGACCTGGTTGAGGATCAGGCGGATCAGCGGCTTGGTCCGGTTGATGTCGGACGGCGGCACGACGAGGTAGAGCGTGGTGGGCCGGTCGCCGGCGACGATATCGCCGATGCGCCAATCGCAGCGCCGCGTCACCTCGGCGACCACGGGGTCGCGGTAGAGGCCGAGGAACGACATGGCCGTGCTCAGAACGCCGGATCGCTCGTTGCCGGACTTGTTCAGCAGTTCGCGCGCGGCGGAGGCGACGACAGGATGGACGCCGGCCTCGCCGAGGTGCGGCGTTCGCATCATGGCGGAGAGCGTCGACTCGATCGGCCGCTTCGGATCGGACAGGAAGGACGCGACGCCGGCGAGCGTCTTGTCCTCCTCGGCGTAGAGAACATGCAGGATCGCGCCGACCAGCAGCGCGTGGCTGGTCTTCTCCCAGTGATTTCGCTTTTCGAGGCTGCCTTCGGGGTCGACCAGGATGTCGGCGATGTTCTGGACGTCGCGCACCTCCCACTCGCCGCGCCTGACCTCGAGCAGCGGATTGTAGGCCGATGATTTCGCGTTGGTCGGATCGAACAGCAGCACGCGACCGTGCTGGGCGCGAAAGCCGGCGGTGAGCTGCCAGTTCTCGCCCTTGATGTCGTGGACGATCGCCGAACCCGGCCAGGTCAAGAGCGACGGGATGACGAGACCCACGCCCTTGCCGCTGCGGGTCGGTGCAAAGCACAGCACATGCTCGGGGCCGTCGTGGCGGAGATAGCTGCGTTGATAGCGGCCGAGCACCACGCCATCGGGACCGAGCATGCCGGCTTCCTCGACCTCCTTCGGCTGCGCCCAACGCGCGGAGCCGTAGGTCTCGATGTTCTTCGCCTCCCGCGCGCGCCACACCGACATGCCGATGGCGACGGCCGCGGCGATGATCCCGCCCGACGCCGCGATATAGGCGCCCTCAATGAAAATCGACGGGGCGTAGGCGTCGTAGGCGTACCACCACCAGAAGAAGGCCGGTGGCAGATAGAATGGGAAATGGAGCAGCTCGAACCAGGGCCGTCCAAGTTCGGGCTGGAAGCCAAGCCGCCACGCGGTCCATTCCGTCGCGGTCCAGATCGTCAAGAGGACGATCCCGAAGACCGTGATGACCTGGCCCCATAGAATCTTCGTCGCCGACATGCCGGCCGTCCTTTCCTGAGATCGATGATGGGAGCGGGCGCTCACAGGCCGAGTCCCCGATTGCGGCCGAAGCCCCAGTCGACGCCGCCATCATCGCGGGCAACGCCGGAGACGTGGCGGCCGAGCTGCTTCTCAAGCGACGGGGTCCAGGGAACGAGCTGAAAGCCGAGGCCGTCATCGATCATGGCGAAGCGGCCGGAGGCGAGCGCGAAGCGCTGACGGTAGGCGCCTGCGACATACTCGCCGGTCGCGGCCCGATTGAACGTCTGCCCGGTCTCGGCCGCAAGCCGCTCGCCGAGGGCTTCGACTTCCCGGCGCCGGAGCGTACCGATCAGACCGTGGGAGAAGGTGATGCCCAAGGCCTGGCGCTCGGCGAGCCCTTGCTCGATGAGTTGCTCCGCTCGCCGCTCCAGCGCATCGCGGACCTCGGCGCCGAAACCCGCCTGGCTGAGCCCTACCGGATCACGCGTGACCGCTTGCCGATCGAGCCAGGTCGCGCCGCTGGCCGTCACCTGGTCCTCGATGGCGAGATCCGAACGCACGGCCAGCGCCACCCGCCGACGTCCCTGCGCGTCATCGAACGCGCGGAGTTCGACGACCGAGCCGGGCGCGCTGTCGCCGGTCGCATCGAGGTCGGGGAACTTGATGTGGTGGGTGCGGCCGTCGACGCCGTCGATCACGGCATAGGCCGTTCCCTTCAGCTCGTCGTCGAGCCCGCGATCGACGAGCCGGCCGATGACGGGCACGTCGAGGCTCTCGCCCGCGAGGACGTAGTTCGCGGTCGCGTGTTCGATCCCGCGCTCTCGCAAGCCACGGTGAATGCGCTTGATGATGTCGCCGCGCTCGCCGAGCTCGCGCAGCGTCGTTTCGGCGGCTTCGTCCATCGTCCATTGGCCGGACCCGATCTGATGGGCGAGGCCAAGACTTTCCAAATGCCGGAGCCTGCCGACCTTCAGCGAATGAAATGGGTCCGGCTGCTGGTCCGGAGAGGGCGCGAGGTCGATGACGCCGTGCCGACCGGCGTCGCGCACGAGCTGCCGGTCGAGCTGGGTCCAGCGCTCGGCCTCGACCTGACGCTCGAGCGCCTGGTGGATATCGAGGTCGCTACGTAGCCCCAGCTCCCGCGTGACCAGGTCCTGGGCGCGGGCGCGCATCCCTTCCTTGATGTAGTCGCGGGAGATGACGAGGTCCTGGCCGTCCTCGGCGACGCCGCGCACGATGATGTGGACGTGCGGGTGCTGCGTGTTCCAGTGATCGACGGCGACCCAGTCGAGCTTGGTGCCGAGGTCTTTCTCCATCTGACCGACCAGCTCGCGGGCATAACCCTTGAGATCGGCCATCTCCGGCGCGTCCTCGGGCGAGACGATGAAGCGGAAGTGATGGCGATCCTTCTCGCACCGCTCAGCGAAGGCCTGGGGGTCGGCGTCCTCGGTCTCCGGACCGAAGAGCCGGGCCTTCTCCCCGTCTCGGGTGACGCCCTCGCGCCGGAGGTAGCCGAGATGAGCGCCGAGCGGCGCCGAACGGCCGGTGTGGCGGACGACGCGGGCCTTCACCGTTACCAGGCGCGAGCGGCCTGTGAGCAGATGGTTCGCCCGGATGGCAGCGACACGGCCGCGCCCGAAGGTCGAGCGGTTTCCACTCCGGAGCAGGCCCTGCCGCGATACGCCGCCGCCCGCGCGCTGGGCGGCGGCAAGCGCCTGGGCGATGAAGGGCTTTGCCCTCTGACTTCGCGACGAGCGGATGCGGCCTGGCCGGGGCTGGAAATCGTTCTCCTCAGCCATCGCCGGCTCCGGCAATGTGCGGAAAGCTGAGGATCGGCAAGGCGTTGATGGCGGCGCACACATTGCGGGCCCGGGCCGAACATTGCCGGATCAGCGAAAAAACCCTGAAAAAACAACCGACCGACAGAGCCGCACCTTGCGGCCTTTTATCTGGCCCTCGGTCGGTTGGTTTCTGCGTTCCTCCCCTGTCCGTCCTTCCTTCTTCCCGGAAGAACGCCGTGCCGCGCCTGCCTACGAAATCGCGCCCGAGAGCCGCGATGTAGCCTGCGGGGATGTCGGAGACCGCCGAGCCGACAGGTAAAGCGCGAGCTGACCGAGGCGATGTAGCAGCACCTCGACGGGAGAGCGGCGCGATCATGGCTTCGGCCCCGCCGGGAAAACGTGGACGAACAGCCCATCGGATTGCGGGGCGATGGCCGACAGGTCGCGCACCGCGACGGCAGGCGGCGAGTCGTTCGGCGGCGGTTTGGCTGCCGCACGATTGACAGGTTCAGCGCTTGCCGATCGCACGATGAACAGCGGCGCCCGTGTCCAGGACGACGGATCGAAGGCCGCCACGAGGACAGGCCCATCGGTCGCGCCGTCCCCGACAAAAGGGACAAGCGCCGCAACGTAAGCGACGGTTTCCGGCGGCAGCGGACGATGGCGGTCGCGATAATCCTCGTATCGCCCGGGTCCGGCATTGTACGCCGCGAGGAATCCCGGCGATCCGTAGCGGTCGTGCATCTCACGCAGGAAAGCCGCGCCCGCCAGGATGTTGTCGTGCGGATCGAATGCGTCGCGCCCGAGACCGTAGCGAGCGCGCAGCGCAGCCCAGGTCTCGGGCATGAGCTGCATCAACCCCATCGCACCTTTGGGCGAGACGGCACGGCGATCCCCGCGGCTCTCGATGCGCATGATCGCCCGAAGCCACGCCGCTGGGATGCCGAAGCGTTGTGCGGCTTCGGCAACGAGAGCGGCGTATGAGTCGCCCGAAGCCTGCAGCGCGATGGGCGCCGCTTGAGCATGGACGGCGGCGGCGGGCATGCCGAGCGCCGTCACGCTGGCGAACAGAAGAAGCGCGCGCCGCATGCGCTCAGCTCCGATCGCCGCGCTTGGGCGGACGGTTCCAGTTCAGCACCCAGGCGGCCTTGTCGTCGCCCGACTGAAAGAGGTTGGCGCGGATCGGCTGCGCGAGTGCGGGATCGTCGATGACGAGTGAGACGTACTCGCCGGCCTTCTCGCCGGTGCGCTTCCAGCCCGCGCCGATCTCCGGGCCGTCGCCATCGCCCACGTGGACACGATAGTCCGGCGCATTCTCGGCATCGGAGGATTCGGCCGGAACGAGGGAGAGGTCACGGTAGAAGAAGAGCGTCTGGATGCGCCCGGTGAAGCCGGACTTGTCGCGGGTGAACTGACCAATCTGCGCCATGGGAAACCTCCGTTGTTGGCGGGCCTAAGAAGCGGGTCAATCAGTGGCGGCGTGCCACACGAAGCGGCCGTCACCGGCCTCGTCGGTCCACAGCGGGACCGCGCGGGCGACAATCGCGGTGGTGGGCAGCGGACCGAAATAGCGTCCGTCCAGGCTGTCCGGGACGGTCGGGTTCATGAGGAAGACTTCGCTGGGGCCGAGCGTGTGGCAGCCGCTCCAACGCGGCAGCGGGCGGCCGAGGTGATCGCGCTCACGCGCCGCGCCGACATCCACGTGATCGACCGTGATGGAGTCGCCCGCGCGGCACACCGTCTGCCCAGCCAGCGCCATCACATGCTTCAGCAGCGGCACGCCCTTGGGCAGGAAGCCGCCATCGGCGAGGTAGCTGGCGATCGGTTCGGGCGCGCGCACGGCGACCAGCTCGAGCTCGTGGAGCTGTCCGGCCGGTCGGAGCGCATAGAGCCCGGTCGGCGTGCTCGCCGTGGCGTTCCAGATCAGGCGCGGCGCCGGATGGACGAAGGCCAAGCCGATGAAGACGAGCACGGCGAAATACGTCGTCATGACGTAGCCGAAGCGGGTCATAGCGTGACGCTCCGGCGCTTGAACCAAGCGGCATGCTGATCGCGCGTGTAGGGGCGCGGTTCATGGCCGGCAGCGAGACGGTTGTGGAGGTGGCGCCAGTATTCCGGCGCGGCGTCGGCGGGATCGATGTCGAGCGTCTCGACGGCGTCGATCGCCTGCAGCACGCGCTCGACCTTGGGCCAGCTATCGACGCGCAGCAGGATCTCGCCGCCAGGGCGCACGAAAGGCAGCGTCTGGAGACGTGCGCCAGGCTCGACCGCGCGCACGATGTCCATGCGCGCGATGACGGTGCCGAAGTCGTTCGACGCCCAGCGCACGAACGCGAAAATGCTGCCTGGCCTGAAGCTCGAGATGCTGCGGCGGCGATCGAGGATCTTCTCCTCGGCACGCCGGCCGAAGCGCAGCCAGTGCTCGATCTTCTTCTCGATCCAGGTCAGTTCGACATGGGTGAGTGCGACGGTGCGCCGATGCGATGGCGGCACGACACGCGGCGGCGACGGCTCGTTGTCGTTCATGAGGACTCTCCGGGATCGGCGGGGAATTCGCGCGCGAAGAGGTCGCGCAGCATGTCGGCGACGGTGATCCCGCGCTGGAACGCGGCGACCTTGATGCGGCCGCGCAGCGCTGGCGTGACGTCGATCGTCAGGCGCGCGGTGAAGGCGGAGGGCTCGTCGCCGCGACGGCTTGAGGCGTCGGGCGCCTTGATCCAGCTCTCGGCGTTGCCGGGCCGGGCGGCGAAGCCGCGTCGGGCGCCACCCGCGCTCATGGCGCGATCCTCGCGACTTCAGCGGCGAGCGCTGCGATCTCGCGCGCCGCGGCACTCTGCTCGGCCAGCTCGAAGACGAGGCGGCCCGATTGGGCGGCGTCGGCAAAGACGACACGCTGGCCGACCGTGCTGGTCAGCACCGGCGGGTCGTGATCGGCGAGCGTCTCGGCCGTTTCGCGGGCGATGACCGTGCGCGCGCCGCAGCGGTTCAAGACGAAGCGCGCAGCGAGCTGGGGGCGATAGATGCGCGCCTCGCGAAGCAGGCCCAGCATCTCGGCCGAGGCCCAGCCGTCGAAGGGCGACGGCTGCACGGGGATCAGCACGAGGTCGGCGGCAAGGAGCGCCGAGCGCATCAGCCCCGCGACACGCGGCGGTCCGTCGATGACGACGTGATCCGCGGTGCGTGCAATCTCCGGCGCTTCCCGATGGAGCGTGTCGCGCGCGAGACCCACCACGCCGAAGAGCCGAGAGACGTTCTCCCGGGCCCGCTGCTGCGACCAATCGAGCGCCGAGCTTGGGGGTCGGCGTCGATCAGGGTGACGCGCTTGCCGTGCAGCGCGAATTCGCCGGCGAGGTGGAGCGCGAGCGTGGTCTTGCCAACACCGCCCTTCTGATTGAGCAGGGCGACAATCATCGCTTCCCTCCCGGCTTGCGACCGAAGGGCAATGACGGTTGCCGAGCTGCATGTTCGGGGGGCGGCGTAACGGCGGCGGTGCGATTATCTGCGGATCGCGCCGGCCAACTACAAGAGTTAGATTCTGAGTTAGACTCTAAGTTAAGGCCCGGAATCGTCGCGTCCGGCCAAAGCGTTAGCTGCGGTTCGTGCGTGCGAAGTCCCGATAGGGCTGCGTGCGGAATCCCGATACCGTTTGCGCTCGAAGTCCCGAGCGTTTCCACAGCGCCATCCACAGGCACTGTGGATAAGTGGGCGGGCAGGATGCGCAGCAATTCGCGCCGGCCATCGCGCTCGATGCGCAGGCGATAGCCGGGCAGCGGCTGGCGTGCGGCGATGCGCCGGATCTGGAGCGCGAAATCCGAGACGCGCACCAGGCTTCCGGACTTCTCGTGGAGATGCGCGATCTCGAACAGCCAGCCCTTGGGCTGGCGGCCGGCGTGCTTGCGGGCGACGCGATAGAGCCAGCGCTCGATCCCGCCGGTGAGGCGGAAGTAGGCCGGGTCGATCGCGAGGACCAGCGAGCGGTCGATGACGCCGCGGTAGAACCAGTCGGGGAGCACGAACTCCATGCCCCCAACGCGGCCGTCGCGCGTCGTGCATTCCTCCCACTCGTTGATCCAGGAGAACTGGTGACGCCGCCAATGTTCGCCGCCCCGGATGGTCGTGCGGATGACGGTCGATTGCAGGCGGGCGAGCGCGCCCTTCAGGAGCTTATAGTCGCGGGCCCCTGTCTGCCGATCAATCGCGGTCAGGAGCTGGTAGGGGGTGAAGCGAAGGAAACGCGAGGTCTTGAAGCCGAGGTTCTCGGCCTCGACGATCTGGCTCGCCGCCCAGATCAGCACGTCCGCGTCCCAAATGGTCGCCATGCCATGCTCCGGCACGGCATAGACCTCGACGCGCACATCGCCTGCCTCGTAGTGGATCGGAGTGGTGCGCCTGGACTTCGCGAGAGAGAAGAACGGCCGCTCCATCAAGTCGCGCTGATCGCGCGGGCTGGCGTCGCCGGTGGCGACGACGAACGGGTCGAGCTTGCTCCGTTCGCTGGCAGTGATGAGGCGGGACGACATGGGCGGTCGTCGCTTCAGCGGTGTGCGTGGCCGGCGGCGCGGGCCTCGACGTAGCGAGGATCCGACGTCGAGCGACAGGCCGCCTGGTCGGCCCAGGCCTCGAGATCGCCCACCGCATAGACGACCCGACCGCCGAGCTTGCGGAAAGTTGGACCGCTGCCGTGGCAGCGATACTTTTCCAGCGTGCGCGGCGAGATGCCGAGGATGCGCGCCGCCTCATGGGTTCTGACGTAGCGGGCGGCGAGCTGCGCGGACCTGTCGAGCATAGGAAGCCTCCGTGTTGCCTCGAAGCGCCGCGGCAAAGTCGCGGCATGTCGAGGTCACGGTGGCGGAGAGGCCGGGCGTTGGGGGTGGACGAAGATTTTCGGAAGGTTGTGTCCCCCTTCACGCGGCAATGAGCGGACGATTGTCCAATTCGTCACGGGCAAGGCGGGAATGAATGGAGGGGCAGTGCGTGCTGAAGGCCGGTATGTGGCTGATCAGCCGCCACGCAGAAATTTGAGATAGCCGCGTTCGACGAGTGCAATCGAGTCGTGGATCAGACGGTTGGCCGAGCGCCGGGCGTGAGAGTCTTTCCACTCGACCGATGGAAGTTGGGCCTGTTCCGAACGCAGGATCTTTTCCGCGACGTCGCGAGGGCCACCGCCCATGTCGTGAATGTCGAAGGCATGGAGAAGCTGAACGAGACGGCGCTTGCGTTGCGTCGTCAGTCGCAGAGCCTGGGGGAGAAGGCCGATGGTTTGGCCGCGCAGCCGGCGTATGAAGCGCGATGCGACATCGAGCCGAAGATCGACCGATGCGACGCCGATAGGCAGGAGAATCATGGGGCGCCGAGCGGCCAGATCGCTGCTGAGCCGGATGTGAAGCTCGCCCGACCCATCGACTATTACGACCTCCCGGCCCTCGTCATCGGTTCGGTCAGCGACAATCGAGCCGAGTTGGGATGGGTCGAGGGCCACAGGGGCGAACCCGCTCGGCGCTGCATCGAGCAGCAGCGTGCCGGGCGATAGTTCCGGCAGCCAGGTGACGGGTTCGGAGCCGACCGGAATGCTCGGGTCGTGGGCGAAACCGCAACCCCCATCGTCGGGCGAAATCCGCACGAGCGGACTCCGCATCGACATGATCGCGCGCGATCTGGCGCTGGATTCGGGCGAAGTCGCGCCGGTATTCGGCGTTGCGACGCAGGAATTCGACGGCGAAGCCGGGACGTTCGAGGCGATTCAAGTGATCGATCGTCTCCGGCGAGCGCCAATACTCTGTGGGCATGGCGTTTCCTCTCGTCTTGCTCCCCTATTCGGGGAGCTTCAGACGATCCGGAAACGCGGCCTTTGCGCTAGACCCTATGATTGCATCGCGTGCGACGACAACCCGTACAACAGACGTGTGGCGGCTCACTGAACCCGCGGATCGAGCAGGTGCTGATAGCCGGTTTCGGTCATCCAGCGGGCGCGCGCCAGGTGGCTCTCATGGACGATTTTAGCGCGGCAGGGCTCTTGCGCTGGATCGAGCCCAAAGAGCACCAGCACGACCTCTCGCCAATCGGCGCCCTCTTCCTCGGCCATCAACAACCGAAGGTATATTGCCAGATGCTGCTCGTCATAGGCGTTCACGCGGTCGGTAAGCGGCGGCCGGTCATAGAAAGGCGCCTCGGTCATTGCGATCTTTCCCCCGTCGAGATCAAAGCAATGGAGTAGGGATTCATTTACCCCAAATTTTAACAGACTTCGCGCCTGATTAACCCAGCGCCGCGATGCTTATGGCGCATCACGTTGCTCAAGTTGACGGTGCAGGAGCGCTCGGGACCAGTGATCAATAGCATAACCCTCGAACGAATCGGAACGATCGTTCCTGGAACGATGATTCCGATATCGGCTCCATCGTTGCCATGGATCTCAAGGAGGTCGTGGCGATCAATCTGCGTCGGTTGCGTCATGCGAAAGGAATGACGCAAGAAGAGTTGGCCGAACGGGCCGGGTTGAGCGCCCGGTACATTGGCGCGATCGAGCGCGCCGACGTGTCGGCGAGCGTCACGGTGCTGGGTCAGGTAGCCGAAGCGCTGGAGGCGGAGGCGGCCGAGTTGGTGCGAGGTCCTCATCGAAAGGGCGACTCGGCGGTTTCGGCCGAGCCTCAAGAATAGCGTCTTCGCGCCGTGCCTCTGGGTTCGACCTGGGCCGACGGCGGTCGAGGAACTCTCGCAAAATAGAAGCAATGCCCCGCCCGGACCAGCCGGACGGGGCATTGGAGGCGGGGTCAGTCGCTCCGGCGACCGTTGGGGCGGGACCAGATCAGGCTGTAGCCCTCGCCCTCTTCGTCGTCGAACAGGTTGGCGAAGATCGGGGCGGTGAAGCTCGGATCGTCGAGCTTGAGGCCCAGATAGTCGCGGCCCTCGTTGGAGCGCTTGGACCAGGCGGCGCCGATCTCGACCCGGCCGACATAGACGCGGTGGCTGGGGCTGTTGTCGCCGGAGCGGTTGGCTTCGGGGACGATCCGGACGTTCTTGGCCTGGACCGAGAGGGTGACGATTTCGCCGGTGAATTCGTTCGAACCGGTCTTCTTGAAGGTGCCGATGGTCGCCATGGTAGTTCTCCTTGATCTCTGTTTCCGAGCCCGCACCATTGCGGCCTCGATGGTGATCGAAGGGCCGGAGGCGATCGACGGCGCACCCCGAAGGGGCTCGACAGCAAAGGAGGGGCTTTCTTGTCTCGCGAGGAATGACGGCGCAGCCGGCAGGGGAAGAAAGTTTTGACGCCGCTGTTGCGCCATAGGCGGTCGAGGCTTTAGCCGGCCTTCGGCCAGATCCATCCATCGAAGATGGCCGTTCGGTGCGCTCGGCCTGACAGAGCTGAGATCAAGGGGAACTTGGCGACTTTCGAGTCACCGCGGAGGCTGGCCAGTGAATTCGACAGTAATCCGGGCCCCGTCCTGGCCACCAACGGATCTCCTGCTTCGGAGACCAAGCTCCGGCTGCACGCCCCGTCACGCGCATCGTTGGTCATATCCGAAAGAGTGGCCACCTCGGCCATGTCGCCTCAACAACCCGCCACGACGCCCGGTACTCTGCGATGATCGGGTGAGCTTCGACGCCAGTCGGCCCTCACTCCGCGTTCGACGACGAGGATCGCGAGCATACCGAATGCGTGATCTGGCCCCACCCCGACGGCCGTCGACGTGATGATGTCAGCCCCGCGCTAAGCCCTGTCCGGCTGGTCCGGGCGCGGCCATTCCGGTGAAGCGGACGAACGCCGTGACGCTGACGGCGACCGCGCCGATGACGGCGAAGATCGTCTGCCAGGTGGGTGAAGGCATCGCCATCTGGGCGATCCCATGCGTGGCGCTGTAGCCGGCGACGGTGGCGGGCGCGACATAGAGGAAGATGATCAGGACCCGAGCCCATGCCCAGGGCACAAAGGCGAGCGCGAGCTGGCCCAGGCCAAAGGTGACGCCGCCCGCCACTAGACCCACGGCGATGCCTCCAAGCACGCCGGCGCCGGTGTGAAAGGCCCAGATGCCGATCGTCAGACCGGCGAAAAACGGCAACGCAAATACAGCGAGGGTGAACAGCAGCCAGCAGAAGAAGCCGATGCCGACGATGACGAGGAGTGGTCCGAAGATGATCATGGCGGTGTACTCCGTGAGATAAAGGTCTGACGGTCGCGCCTTCCACCACCACCACGGCGCGAGCATGAGTATAGCCGCAAACAGGCGCCAGTGGGAGTGGGAATCCCACTGGCGCTCTGACGTTCAGCGTGCGTGGCGGTTGGCACCTTCATGGTTGGAAGGGGTCGAATTCGTGGATGACGGCGGCGGGATCGCCGTCATATTCGGCGGCCAGCATGACGCCGAAGTTGCCAGCGTCAGCATGAAAGACGACGACGCAAACCATGAGAGTGATGGCGAGGTTCCAGCCGTTAGCGAATGCGAGGGCTTGAGACATTGATCCGGCTCCTGTGCTGATGCGGGGACCATCCCCGCGCGACAGGCGCCCGATGTGTTCGGCCGAGGGCCGCAATCACCGCGAAGGCGAAGACGCAGCGGCGGCACGCTTCGCGTAAGCCGACCCTTTACGGGTTGATGGCGTCAGGTCCTCGGCCGGACCAAGGATCAGCGCTGATAGACGCGGGGTGGCGCCCGCCGGCAGGAGCCGCCACTCAAAGGCCGTCGCGGACAATGCATGGAACCTCGTTGTCCTCACGGTGCGCTGGCCGATCGGCTAAGGTGTGCTTACGAGTCGACATGATGGTTGAGGCATGCGGCATGGCGGAATTCACGGGACGCGACCTGCACCTGGTGAAGAAGGCGCTCGCCATTGCGGTACTGGCGATCGAGCGGCAGCCGGGGCCGTTTCAATCGGCGTCCGACCAGAGCGACATGAAGGCGCTGCTCGACGGCCTGATCGAGAACGATACGGAGTTGGCGCACTATGCTCGTGCGGCCCGGATCGCCGTGACAGGTGAACCGGACTGAAAGGCGGCTTTGCGGAAAGCCGCCGATCCGTTTTTCCGGGTTCACGTCATTGCGGACGAAGAGAAGGCAGCGCTCACGCGCCGCCAAACTTCCAGACCGGGATGCCGAACTTCTTGGCCTTGTCGGCGAGGTTGTCCTGGATGCCGGTGCCGGGGAAGTGCATCACCCCGATCGGCAGCACTTCGAGCATGGCGTCGTTGCGCTTGAACGGCGCGGCCTTGGCGTGCTTCGTCCAGTCCGGCTTGAAGGCGATCTGCGGGACCTTGCGGTTTTCGGCCCATTTGGCTGCGATCAACTCGGCGCCCTTCGGCGAGCCGCCGTGCAGCAGCACCATGTCAGGGTGCTTGGCGTGGACCTGGTCAAGTTTGGCCCAGACCAGGCGGTGATCGTTGAAGTCGAGCCCGCCGGTTAATGCCACTTTCGGTCCCGCGGGCAGGAGCACCTGGTTGTCGGCGCGCTTCTTCGCCGCCAGGAAATCGCGGCTGTCGATCATCGCCGAGGTCAGGTTGCGGTGGTTGACCTTCGACCCGTTGCGCGGCCGCCAGGCCGAATGGGTGTGGTGCTCGAATTGGTCGGCCGCTTGATCGCGCATCAGCTCGAACGCGTTGCGGCGTTCGATCAGCGTCTGGCCCTCGGCCGTCAGTCGTTCCAGCTCGACGGACTTGACTTCGCTGCCGTCCTGTTCCCGCTGCGAGCGCTGCTGCGCCAGCTCGTTATCGTCGAGCTCGCGCTTGATCCGGTCGATGGCGCGGTGGAAGACGTTCACCGTCGACCAGAGCAGGTCCTCGAGATCGGGTTCGAGGCGAGTGTCGGTCAGCGCCACCACGAGGGCGTCGAAAATGTCGGAGATGCTGCCGGCGAGGATGTTCGCTTCTGGAAGCGGCCTGGGATCGGGCTCGTCGTTGAAGGGACGGTAGCCATAGAGCTGGAGTTCGTGGAGGACCTGGTCGGTCGGGGATGAGCTGTGGTGCGGCTCGAAATCGTCGTCTGTGGTCATCGCGGCTTTCCTTGTCGGATCGGCCGCGCCCATCGCGGCCTTCATGGCGACGAAGGCGGCGGGCGGAACGGACTTGCACCCGCAGCGCAGCGGAGGGCCGAAGCCTCGGCGGAGGACCGAAGGGGGCCGACTATTTTGTCTCGCGATGTAAAGGCGGCTCCGCCGCCGACGGAAAATAGTCGGCCCACAAGGTTGACGGTCCGGGCCGCTTGCTGCCCGATCGCCCTCTCGGAAGGCCGTGGGCGTGGTCCTCTCCGACGCTGAGGGAAAGCATGAGCACCGATGCATTGGCGACGCCGCTGCGCGCGCCCCATCCCCATTCCGGCTAGGCCACCAGCTCCATGAAGCGGGCGACGTCTTGTGCCGCGATCTGCACCCGGCTGGCCGCTCGAAGCGCGTCGATCCCGAGCAGGCGGAGATCCTCGTTGAAGTCACCGAGCCGTGGCGAGATCACGATCGCCTCGATCCCGACCTCCTGCGCCCGGTCAACCAATGTCGCCATCGCGCCATCGCCGGCCGGATCGTCGTCGCGGGCGATGTAGAGTCGGCGCAGCGTGTCCGGGAACAGGATGGCGGAAAGATGCGCTGCCGAGAGGGCTGCGACCATCGGCATGTTTGGCAGGACGCATCGGAGCGACAGTATCGTCTCGATACCTTCGCCGGCCGCCATGACCTCGCCCGCGACGCCAAATCGAACGGCGTGACCGAGAAGATCGCCCATCGCCCGTCGCGGCGTGTCGATCGGCCCCTTGCCGAGTGTCGCCTCGGTGAAGCCGCCGGGGTCGAGCCAAGTGCGATGCGCGCCGGTCAGATGGCCGGAAAGATCGGCGACGGCGGCGATCATCGCCGGCCAGGTCTCGGTCGGGCTGTGGTCGTCGGGCCGGTAGTAGCAATGGGGGTGGAAGCGGAGGTTTCCGGTTCCATGCAAAGTCGTAATGCCGCGATTACGGAGATACGCTTCTACGAGAGTGCGTTCGATCGGCTGCGACATGGCGAACAGTCGCCGTGCCGCCTCCGACGATCCGGTTGGAGCGCTGGGCGTTCGCGATCGGGGACGATCCGGCTCAGGCTCGGGGTGCGGCAGGCTGAGGAATGAACGTGCCTCATCGGCAACGTCCTTGAAGTCGACCAGGCCGCAGCTTTCCCGGATCACGTCGAGCAGATCGCCATGCTCGCCGGTCGCGGCGTCGGTCCATTTGCCGGCCGGCCCTTTCGGCGACCCCTTGAGCCGAACGAACATCGAGCGGCCCGGCGTATTGCGCACGTCGCCCACGAGCCAGTAGCCGCCTTCGCGGCGGCCGGCGGAGAGGTAGCGGCGGCACACCGCCTCGGCGTCGCGCGCGAGACGGTGCGCCAATTCGGCCGCGTCGTGGCGTGCCATCACGCGGCCTCCCGCTGGCCGATGCGCTCGACCGGATAGTGGTCGAGGACTTTCGCCAGCACGCCGGCGCCGGTGGCGTCGGTCGGCACGAACATGCGCAGCTTCCACGAGATGATCTCGCGGAAGAGGCCGTAGGCGCGCAGGCGGTCCCGCATCGTGTCGGTGAAGCCCGACAGCTCGATGCGGTGAGCGCCCATGACGCGCGCGCGATGGAGCTGCAGGCCTTCGGCGAGGTCGAGAACGGTGCGGCCTTCCATCAGCGCCGTGAAGGCGGCATCCGGCGTCAGGGCGATGGTCCCGGTCACGGACGCGTTCGCCGCCCAAGCGGGCGAGACCCTGCGGCCGATGATGCGCTCGCCGGTGTCGGTCTGGAGGCGATACACGCGTGTCGACTCGTTCGGCAGGCGCTTCCAGATCGGCAGTAACAGCCCGGCGACTATATGGATCGTACTGTCGGCGAACTCGGGGACCTCGGCGACTTCGCGAGCCCATGCGGTGGCGAAGGCCTCGCGCTTCGCCGCCTGCCAGTGGCTCTCGTCCATCATCTTCAGCGATGCATGATGGTGCTCCATCGGCCGGATCAGCCGCACGCGGCGTTCGATCTCGCCATCGTCGAGCATGAGGCTCGGCGCGGGGATCTGCACGGCGGCACGGCCCGAGCGCTCGTTGACGAGCAGCATGGAGCGAGGATCGGTGAGATGGTCCAGCGCCTCATCGAGCGTCACCGGGCGATTGCGCCGGCGCTCGGTGATGGTAAGCAGCCGAGTCTCCGCGCCCGTGGCGGGATGGGTGTAGATCGCGCGGCGATCGGTGATGACAAAGCTCTCGGCCCGCAGCGTCTCCAGCCCGACGTCATAGACGCCGCTGGCGATGGCGCCTTCGATCTTGGCGTTCAGCAACTGCTCGAACGCGGTGAATAGCACGCCTTGCAGATCGATGGTGAGAGCGAGCAGGCGGTTGAGGAAGGTCGTGATCGGCGGCAATTCGTCCTTGATGCCGTTCGCGTCCATGAGCTTGAGGCCCGTGGCGGCCTCGAACATCTGGAGCGAGCAGCCTTCGATCTTGCCGCGTACGAGCAGCATGTAGAGCTGGCGCAGCGCGTCACGGGCGTAGTGCGATTCCAGATTGTCTTCGGGTCTGAAGAGTCCCTGGCCGCCGGTCTGGCGCTGGCCGCGCGTGATCGCGCCCAGCGTGTCCAGCCGACGGGCGATGGTCGAGAGGAAGCGCTTCTCGGCCTTCACGTCGGTGGCGATCGGGCGAAAGAGCGGCGGCTGCGCCTGGTTGGTGCGGTTGGTCCGCCCGAGGCCCTGGATCGCCGCGTCGGCCTTCCAGCCGGGTTCGAGCAGATAGTGGACGCGCAGCCGGCGGTTCCGCGCCGACAGTTCGGCGTGGTAGCTGCGGCCCGTCCCACCCGCCTCCGAGAACACCAGGATGCCCTTCATGTCATCCATGAAGGCGGCGGTCTCTGCGAGATTGGCGGAGGCCGCGCGGTTCTCCACGACGAGGCGGTCACCCTTGCGCACCACGCGGCGCGAGCGTCCGGTCACTTCGGCGACGAGGTCCGTGCCGAAGCGCTGGACGATCTGGTCGAGCGCGCCGGGAACGGGCGGCAGCGAAGCCAGGCGCTCGATCAGCTCATTGCGGCGGGCGACGGCCTCGCGGCTCTCGACGGGCTGGCCGTCCCGAAAGACGGGCCGGGACGAGAGGTTGCCCTCGCTGTCGGTGAACGGCTCGTAGAGTTGCACCGGGAAGGAATGAGCGAGGTAGTCGAGAACATACTCGCGCGGCGTGATGTCGACGCGGATGTCGTTCCATTCCTCGGTCGGAATCTCGGCGAGCCGGCGCTCCATCAGGGCCTCGCCGGTCGAGACGATCTGGATCACGGCGGCATGGCCGTCGGCGAGGTCCTGATCGATCCTGCGGATCAGGGTCGGCGTCTTCATCGAGGTCAGCAGATGGCCGAAGAAGCGCTGCTTGGCGCTCTCGAAAGCCGAGCGGGCGGCCGACTTCGCCTGGGCGTTCAGCGTGCCGCTCTCGCCGGTGATGTTGGCGGCCTGCATCGCCGCATCGAGGTGATTGTGGATGATCGCGAAGGCGCCGGCATAGGCGTCGTAGATGCGCCGCTGCTCGTCGGTGAGCGGGTGCTCGATCAGCTCGTATTCGACGCCGTCATAGGAGAGCGATCGGGCGGTGTAGAGCCCGAGCGACCGGAGATCGCGGGCCAGCACCTCCATGGCGGCGACACCGCCATCCTCGATCGCCTCGACAAACTCGGCGCGTGTGGCGAAGGGGAAATCCTCGCCGCCCCAGAGGCCGAGCCGCTGGGCGTAGGCGAGATTGTGGACGGTCGTCGCGCCGGTTGCCGAGACATAGACGACGCGCGCATCCGGCAGGGCGTGCTGCAGGCGCAAGCCCGCACGGCCCTGCTGCGAGGCCGCAACATCGCCCCGCTCTCCCTTGCCGCCACCGGCGTTCTGCATGGCGTGGCTCTCGTCGAAAATGATCACTCCGTTGAAATCGGAGCCCAACCATTCAACGATCTGCCGGACGCGCGAAAGCTTCTCGCCGCGGTCGTCGGACCGCAGCGTAGCGTAGGTTAAAAATAGGACGCCTTCGGACAGCCGGAGCGGTTTGCCCTGGGGGAAGCGCGAGAGCGGCGTGATGAGCAGGCGCTCCATGCCGAGGGCCGACCAGTCGCGCTGGGCGTCCTCGAGCAGCTTGTCGGACTTCGAGATCCAGACCGCCTTGCGCCGACCCTTCAGCCAGTTGTCCAGGATGATGCCGGCCGACTGGCGGCCCTTGCCGGCGCCGGTGCCGTCGCCGAGCATGAAGCCTCGGCGAAAGCGGACGGCGTTCGGCGCATCGTCACGGGCGGCGGTGACGAGATCGAAGGTCTCGTCCACGGTCCACGCGCCGGCGAGATAGTCGCCATGCGCCTCACCGGCATAGATCACCGTCTCGAGCTGGGCGTCGGACAGGAGCGCTCCGCTGACGAGGTCGACCGGCAGGCGCGGCCGATAGCTCGGCCTCGGCGGCGCGACCGAGGCCATAGCGGCGGACTGCACCAGCTTGGTCGGGTGCGCCTGGCCGCCCGGAATCCGGATCGATTGGAGCCGGTATTCCTCATAGATCGCATCGCTGAGACGCGTGCCCTCGGGCGGCGTCCAATCGATCGTCTCATAGGCGAGATCGACCGCCTCAGGGTCCGCGACAGAGGGCTTGGCGGTTTGCGCCGCAGCGGCGCGGGCGAGATAGCCGCGCACGGTTCGGGGCGCGGCCACCGTCGACATGGGGATGGCGAGGCCCATCGCGAGCGGCAGGCGGCTCGGGACATGCTCCGCAATCCAACCCAACAAGGTCGCAACGTCGGGCGCAATGCCCCGCGATTCCGGCAGCGCCGCCGGGTTCTCGGCGGGCGCTTTATCGATGACGATCAGCCGCGTGTCGATCGTGGTGCCGTGCTTGGCGTAGACCACACCATCGATCGCGGCCGTGAACACGATGCGGCCGCGCTCCTGCAGCCGGACGAAGGCGTCGCGCCAAGCCGGGGTGTCCGGCCCGAAGCTCGCGCCGGTGATCGCCACCAGCCGCCCGCCGTCGGCGAGACGCGCGAGTGCCGAAGCGATGTGGCGATAGGCGGTGTCGGCCATGCGGCCGGCGACGTTCGCCATCGCTGAGAAGGGCGGGTTCATCAACACGACGCTCGGGACCGCGCTGGGATCGAGGTGATCGTCGATCTGGGCGGCATCGAAGCGTGCGACGGAGACGGCCGGAAAGAGGGAGGTGAGCAGCGCCGACCGGGTCTCGGCCAGCTCGTTCAGCATGAGCGCGCCACCGGCGATCTCGGCCAGGATGGCGAGGAGGCCGGTTCCGGCCGAAGGCTCCAACACGCGGTCCGCAGGCCCGATGGCGGCTGCGGTCAGAGCGGCGTAGCCGAGCGGGGTCGGCGTTGAGAATTGCTGAAAAGCCTCGCTCTCGGCGGAGCGGCGGGTGTGGGTGGGGAGAAGGCCGGCGATCTTGGTCAAGGCGGAAAGCCGGGATGCCGGAGAATCGGCTTTACGGAACAGCGCCTTTCCGTATTTGCGGAGGAAGAGGACGGTCCCGGCCTCGCAGGCGTCATAGGCCGTCTTCCAGTCCCAGGCGCCCGAGGCGTCGGAGGCGCCGAAAGCCGCTTCCATGGCGGTACGAAGGATCGCGGCATCGACGCGCTGGCCACGCTCGAGATGTGGGAGGAGCTGCTGGGCGGCGGCGATGATCGAACAGGGGGCGTCGGGACGATGGATAGGCGACGGCTGCGCGGCCTGGTCGGCCGCGATCGGAGAAAGGTCGTTCATGAAGGGAGCCTCGGGAGAGCGGGAACGGATGAGCCGGCCGGCGCTCTCTCTCGGACCGCACCGGCTCAAACCCGTTCCGGCCGCGCTCTCCCTCTCATCACGCCGCCGCCTTCACGGCGCGCCACCACGCGATCCGCTCGTCGCGGGTCGCGTTCGCCAATCGACGTAGGAGGTCGCCGTGGCAGGGAAGCGGCGCGCAGAAGCAGACGAGGTCGCGACCGCGCAACTCGTCGAGCGCGCGCAGCAGATGGCGCTGATCTGCGAGCCAGCGTTCGTGCTTTGCGATGACGGCGGCCCGATCGCCGTCGGGGCCAATCCGGAACGGATTGCCCCATTTGCTGCCGCGGCCGATATAGACGGCGCCGGCTGGGACGCCAGTCACGCGCTTGTTGAGAACCTTGCACATCTGCTCCGCCTCCAATCCGTTAGGCGGTCTCGGCGAAGGGCGGCGTAAAGCGGTGACGGTCACGCGCCCTGCGCGGAAACGGCTTGCCCGTTGACCGCCGCCGCGCGGCGTCCAGGCAGGACACGCCCGAGGATCGTGGGCGGCGTCACAAGGTTCGGAGAGCGAGGTGCTGACCGTCAGCCGAAACAGCGGCCGTCGGCGGTGAAGGTGTAAACGTTGGCGGTGATGGCCTCATCGATGGCCTCGTCCGAGGTCAGATAGCCGTATTCGCGTTCAAGCTGGCGATAGAGCCAGCGTGCGAGATCGCGCAGCGCTTCGATGACGGTCTCCTCGGCGTCGGCCGTCATGTCCTGGCCGGTCGGGCTATCGCGCTCGACCGAGATCGCCATGCAGTATTCGTGGTAGTAGCGATCGCGGTGGGTCCCGGTGGCGTGGAGCTGATAGAAGTTCCGGCGCTGGATCGCCTGCAGCGCGTCGGCGATGCGGTGAAGCTCGCCATCCATCGGCGCGTGGTCGCGGATCTTCCGAGGCCCGTCCTTCGCGTCGCTGTAGCGCCCCTCGAAACAGGCCCCGTCCCCTTGGCTCCAGAAGCCCGAAAACCAGATGCAGGGCTTGCCTCTTGTGCCGCCGCCGTAAAGGCGAACGGGCACGGTTTTCAGGTCGACGCCGACGATCGCGCAAATACGCTCGAAGTCATCGTAAACGAACTCGAACCAGTCATGGTCGAAGCCGGTCTGGCGATACCAGGCACGGGCCTTCTCTTTGGCCGCGTCGGAGAGTTCGTCGAGGCGATAGACCGTGGTCTCGATGATCTCAGGCATCGGGATCATCTCCTTCGAGGGCGCGGGCGAGCCATTCGTTGGTGCCGGTCCAGCCGACTGTCTTGCGCGCGCCGAGGTCGATTGCATGCGCGCCGCCGCCGAAGGCATCCAGGCGCGGCTTCGAGCAGGTGTTGGCGTATTCGAAGCCCCAAAGGCCTTTGAGGTCGAATTCCTCCGCGCAGACCAGGACAAACGCGATCACCCGCTCGGGGTCTCCCGAGCAGTCGTCGTGAATCCAAAGCTCTGATCCGCCTTCGCTCTGGATTGAAAGGTCGAACCCGTCCGAGAGGCGAAGGCCATCTTCGTCCTCGGGCGTGCTGTCGTAGAGGTCGAGGGCGCGCGCCGCGTTCTCGGGCGTGCCGACGTCGAGCAGGCAGGAGAAATGGGTGAAATAGTCGGCCATGTCAGTCTCCTTGAAATGCGAAAGCCCGGCGCGGGGCCGGGCTTCGGGTGGGTTCGGATGTGGTTGGGATCAGCCGACGGGCGGACCGTGGATGCGGTCGTCGTCGAACTCGACATCCTCAATGACGGGCTCATGGCCGTCCGGCGCGATTCGGTCGATGTAGGCGATGACGCCTTCCCGTCGCTCGTCGGTGTCGATGTGTTCTGGGAAGGCAGTCGATTCCATTGCGGCGGTCGCGGCTACTTTTGCCTTCTCGATCGCTTCCGCGTCGGACGCAGCTTCGATGGTCACGCTGTCGAAGGCGCGCAGCCAGAAGGCAATCTTGACTACATATTCGGTCATGACGCGCCTCCTTCGTCGCCTGGATCGCGTGCGCCTGCGAGGATCGCCTCGGCCTTCGCGATCGCGGCGTGGACCCGCTGGCGCCAGAACGGCTCGTCAGCCAGGCCGCCATCGGGCGGGAGCGCGAAGACCTTGAGCAGTCCGAGCAGAACCTCGAAGTGCTCGGCCTTGCACTGAAGGGCCTCGCCGAAATGCGATGGGATCGAAAGCGCCGGCACGCTGTAGGGCGTGACGTCGCCCGGCCAAGCGCCGGTCACATAGGTCTCGCCGGCGGATTCGTAGTCCTCCTTCTGCCCCTCCCAGTCATCGTCTTCGATGGCGAGGCGGCAGGCTTCGGCCAGCCTGTCGGCATGGTAGCTGCGCTGGCGATAGATCGGAATGCGGTAGGTGGATTCGACGGTGAACGTGGTCATGACGGTCTCCAGACATGCGAAAGCCCGGCAAGGCCGGGCTCAGGTAAACGGAACGAAGGTGGTTGCCGCTAGGGATGCTGCGGCGGCTTGATCTCGGCGGCGTTTGCGTCGGATGCGGCGAAGGGATCGACCAGCTTGTGGATTGGCTGCGCGCGGCCCATCCACGGCTCGGGGCGAATGCAGCGCACCCAGTCGGCGAAGCTCGGGATGAAACCGAGATCCTCGATCACATGCTGCTCGCCGATAAGCCGAACCGGAACGACGCGGCCCGTCGAGACGGTGATTGTCGGACCAAAGAAGCGCTCGAGCATGAAGATGCCCTCGGCGTGATGCCTGAGCGCCCGATGCCGGAAGTCGGCGGTGATCGCCTTCGACTCATCGAACCACTGGTGCAGCGGCAGATAGTCTTCCGCGACGCCGCCCCATTTCCTCACCGACGAGAGGGCGTGGTGATAGCAGTGTCCCATGACCGCCTCCTCAGAAGGCGTGGGTGTAGTTTTCGGACGCGGTGTAGCGCTCGTTGTAGTCGAGCGTGATCACCCCATCCGCGACATCGAAGATGACGTCGCCGTAAGCACCGTCGCTGTTCTCCCAGCCGCAATGGGTCTTTTCGAGAACGTCGTAGGCCAGGCTCTCGATGACGGCGGCGATACCGGCGGACGAACGCCTTGGTTCGGCTTGATCCCAGATGGCCTCGGAGAATTCGATGGCTGCGCCAGGCATGGCGACCTGATCGTCTCCAGCCTGAACTTCGACATTCTCGATCTGACCGGAATCGCCGTAGCCGTCGAAGCTGACGACGACACGCGTGACGCCGGCGAGCGCCAGCGCATCGAGCAACGCGCCCTTGTTGAGGGTGAACAGTTCGGCTTCGAGCTTGGCTTGGGCGACCGCCTTCATCTCCCAGTCGGAGAGCGGCGCAACGGGCTCGGGGGTAGTAGCGGATGTGTCGGTCATGAGGGTCTCCTGAAACGAAAATGCCCGGCGCGACGGCCGGGCGGTCGGGTCGGCTGAAAAGGGGAAAGGGGCGCGGGACGGCCGAAGCCGCCCCGCACGCGAGCTATTCGGCCGCGATCATCTGCGGCGCGCCGGCTTCCGCTTCCTCGTCGTCGCCGGCGAGGAATTCCGGCAGCGCTTCGCCGTCGTCATCGGCTTCGGTGGCTTCGACTGGCGCGTCGTCCACGGCGGCGATCCGCAGCGGCTCCGGCAGCCAGCCCGTATCGACCAGGAGCCGTTCGGCCTCCTTGGCCATGTCGCCCTTCTTCAAGTGGTCGATGAGTTGAGCCGCCCGCTCGCCGGCGCCTTCCTGCACCGCCTCGAGGATGCGGCGCTTGGGCACCCGGCCGAGATAGTTCTCGACGGTCGGACGCCAGCCGGCCTGCACCATGTCGAGATCGACGGCCTGGGCTAGGCGATCGGCCTCGGCGATGCGCTGCTCGACCGTGTGGCACGAGACGCCCGCGCCGTAGCGGTCGCCCTTCTCGTAGAGCGCATTGACGCCGAAGGAGGCGCAGTGGGCGAAGAGCGTTGCCTGCTCCTCGCCGGTGAGGGTGGTGAGCCAGTCCCAGAGATCGGCCTTGTCCTTGGGCAGCCGCTCTTCCCAGCCCTTGTGACGCGCGTCGATGGCCTTCGCTGCAGGCGTGTCCTTCAGCCCCTGTGCCTGTACCGGGAAGCTGGCGCTGCGGACCGACACCTCCATCGCCGTCCCGTAGGAGAAATAGCGGGAGAAGACATCGAGGCAGAACTTGTGCAGCACGGCCTGGAACGCGACGGCGGGCGTGGACGCCAGCTTGTCGCGCAGCGCCAGCGTCCGCTCCGCGGTCAGCTCGGTCACGAGGCGATCCGGGAGCGGCTTCAGGTCCTCGTCGTCCTCGTCCTCCGCCCCGGCGACCTGCCCGCCGATGGTAATGACGGCGCGCTGAACCACGGGCGCGTCGGGATCAGCGCCGTGCGCCCCGGCCGTCGCGGGATCGGTATCTCCGTCCTGCTCCGGTTCGACGACGGGCGCCTCGTCCTGCGGACGGACGTAGCCGCGGTCGACCGACAGAGCGCCTTCGGCGTCGATGCTGACGAAGACGCCGGCGCGGGCGATGTCGGTTGGATCATAGGTGACGGGCCGATCGTCGAAGGCGGCGAGCGCCGCCTCGATCTCGCCGAGGCGTTCGTCTACCTCGTCCGGCAGCTCGTCGGCGCCGTCATACGCCTCCTCCAGCTTGGCGTGTTCGGCGTTCAGCGCGTCGATCGTAGCCTGCTCCTCGCTGGAAAGGTCGGCGGCGACGCCCTCCAGTTCGCGCAGACCGTGGGTGTGGCCGTAGGGGAAGTCGATGGCGACCTCGATCCACTTCCACCCCTCGGCAGCGATCGTCTCCGCCCCGGCCTTCAGTTTCTCGGCGACCAAGCCGTCGAGCAGCGCGATGTCTTCGAGCCAGCCCCCATCGTCGGACTGGAACAGGTCGCGCAGCACCACGCCGCCGGCGGCCTCATAGGCGTCGAGACCGACGAACACCGCCCGCCGGTCGGAGGCGCGCACCGCCTTTTCCGTCAGCATGCGGCGGATCTGATAGGGCTCCTTCTGCCAGGAGCCGGAGATCGCCTGCCAGACCTGCTCCTGACGGGCATGGTCGGCCGTGACGGTGAAGGCCATGAGCTGCTCGAGCGACATGCCGTCCTCGGCGTAGATGTCGAGCAGGGTCGGCGCGACCGACGCCAGGCGCAGGCGCTGCTTTACGACGTTCACACCGACGAAGAACGCCGCCGCGATGTCCTCCTCGGAGCGCCCCTTCTCGCGCAGGGCCTGGAAGGCGCGGTACTGGTCGAGCGGATGCAGCGGCGCACGCTGGATGTTCTCGGCCAGCGAGTCGTCCTCACCGAGAATGTCGGTCGCGGGATCGCGGACCACGCACGGAACCGGCGCGGTCTTGGCCAGGCGCTTCTGCTTCACCAGCAACTCGAGCGCCCGGTAGCGCCGGCCGCCGGCCGGGATCTCGAACATGCCGGTCTCGGCGCCTTCGACGTCGAGGACTGGCCGGACGTTCAAGCCTTGAAGCAGGGTGCGCCTTGCGATGTCCTCGGCCAGCTCCTCGATCGAGACGCCGGCCTTCACGCGCCGGACGTTCGACTGGCTGAGCACCAGCTTGTTGAAGGGAATGTCGCGTGAGGACGACAGGGTGATCTTCTGAACAGCAGTAGCCATCGGGATTTTCTCCGCGACGGGCGGCCGAAAACCTCTCTCTCGGCCTCCAACCCGTCACGAAAATCCCCTCGGCCCTCTTCCTCTCGCAGCGGCGAAAGCGAAGGCCGAGGGGTGGAGTAGCGTGGAACGGCGGTCGGCGCGCCACAGACACCGGCATCCGGTCAGTCGCTGGAACGGGGACTCTCCGCCACGGCGGCCAGAATATCGTCCAATAGTGCTTCGGCCGCCCGCAGCGCCCGTGCAGACGACAACGGCGTCGGCTTGCGCCTCGCCAGCGCGCGTGTGCGATGGCCGCGATAATAGGGCGACAAGATCCGCGTCAGCATCCGCGTATCCGGATGACGCGGATGAAGTCCGAGCTGTTCCGCGGCGGCGAGTGCCTTGGCCAGATCGTGCCGGACCTCATCGCGGCACCGATCGTCGTTCCATCCCGCGAAATGCAAATAGGACTTGAGCGACAGCTCGACGGTGCATCCGATGAGTTGGAGGAAGTTTTCGCGAGAATGGGGATCGCTCGCGGAGAGGAGGTGGCGTGCTCCGGCGAAGAAGCCGAGCGCATTGTCGAAGAGATACTTTCCCCGCCAGCGTGTTGGGGAGTTGCACGCGGACGGACGACGAGCCACAGCGACTGAGGGAGCCTCGTGCCGGTGGCGTCGCCGGCGCGATGGAGATGGCGCGCGCATCAGGCCGCCTCCCGCTCGCCGGTGTCGACGGACACCGCGAGCTGGTCATATTCGGGCAAGAAGTTGAGCAGGTAATCGGCAGCCTTGCTGGCCTGCGATGCGGCGCGGACGATGGCGCGGTTGTCTTCGCGCAGGACCTCGGCCCAGGAGCCGATGTAGTCGGCGTGCCGCACGGTCGGCACGATGCCGAGGGCCGCGCAGCAGAACGCCGCCGAGATCTCGGCCACCAGCTCCTCGAAGGCGTACTTCTTGGTCCCGAAGGCGCCCGAGAGGTCGCGGTTCAGGCGGTGCGGCGCTCCACTCGCGTGGGAACATTCGTGAAGCGCGGTTCGATGCCAATTGATCGGGTCGAAGAATGCCTGGGGCGGCGGCACCTGCACATAGTCGCGCGCCGGCACGTAGAAGGCGCGATCGCCGCCGATGCGGAAATCGATCCCGCTTGCCTTGATGAGCGCCTCGACCCGGGGCTCGATCAAGCCTGGCGGAGGCGGCGGCGCGACGATCGCCACGTCCTCGGGCAGGTTCTCACACTGCACCGAGTTGAAGACCGTGAAGCGCTTCAAAAATGGAATCGCGGCGGCTTCCTCGCCGGTCTCACGCGCGCGCTTCTTCTCGTCGTCCGGCACGAAACGGTCGGCGTAAACGACGGTCGTTCCGTGCTCCCCCTTGCGCACGTTGCCGCCGAGCGCGAGCGCCTGGCGGAACGTCAGCCAGCTTTGGCCTGAATAACCATGGGAGATGACAGCGCCCCAAAGGATCAGCACATTGATCCCGGAATACTGCCGGCCGGTGGCGGCATTCCTTGGCATGGCGAGCGGCGCCTTCGCCGCGGCCGTGCCCCAGGGCTGGACCCAGGGCAGCCGCCCAGCCTCCAGCTCGCTGATGATCTTGGTGGTTATCTCGTCGTACAGGTTGGTGCGGCCGTGGCCAGCCTCGTGGCGGTGCTTGGACATCGCGAGTCTCCGCGACGGGCGCCGGAGGCCTCTCCTCCAGCCCTCAACCCGTCACGGCGAACCCGGTCCGCACTCTCACTTTTATGGGGCCATTCCGAGTCAAGAGGGCACGGCGAGGCAATCCGGCACGCCCCAGCCTGAGACCCGCCCTGCGATCATGAACGCGAC
>Ga0255336_100629_pt1 | contig 46621 bp, 36 predicted proteins | sample MeOH1_35cm_T3_17_FD_189102 | JGI IMG/M metagenome (GOLD analysis project Ga0255336, IMG submission 189102) | Sandy soil microbial communities from University of British Columbia, Vancouver, Canada - MeOH1_35cm_T3_179 | ecosystem: Engineered > Artificial ecosystem > Sand microcosm > Unclassified ...
CCGCACGCGTCATCCAACGACCTGATCATCGGACATGTCCGGACGCCTCTCTTGCCGGGACAGCCCAAAAGCATTCACCCCCTCCTGCCGGTTGAATACTCGATCGAGGGCTCGCTAGGGGAGCTCACGATATACCAAAGCCCTCCTTCCCTCGACCAGATAAAGACCCTGCTCTCACTCGCCAGACCAGAACTACTCAAATTGAAACCATGGGCTCCATTGCCAAGATGGACCGCCGGTCCCGGTTCGTTTGGCGCCTTTTACACGACTCTGCATTTCGACCTGTTGTGGGATAAGACCCGGCGTGTAGGGCCTGACTCAGATGTCGTTGTTCGCTTTCCCGATTCTTCCGCGCAACTCATCTTCTGGCAGGGAAACAACTATGTTCCTGCATGGGTGACTGAGAACAACCACTGGTATACAGACGAATTCATGGAGATCTTCGGACACCCACGGTGTCCTTATGGAGAAGACTGTGAGCCGATGTCTGACAAACAAGTTCGCTACTCTCACGTGCGGGTCCTCGAGAGCACACCTGCGCGCGTCGTGGTTCACTGGCGATATGCGCTGTCGGAGGTCCAGAATTATGTGATCGGTGACGCTGACTCTCCGATGGCGTGGGGCGATTGGGCCGATGAGTACTGGACCATCTACCCCGATCATGTTGCCGCGCGGCGGTCGGTCTTTTGGAGCACTGCCGCGGAACGCGATAAGGCCGAGTTTCAGGAGTCGATCGTGATTGTTCCTGCAGGCGAGAAGCCAGAAGACAGCATTCACTTGGACGCCCTCACGTTCGCAAACCTTCAAGGCGAGACAGCGACTTATTCATGGCAGCGGAAAACGGCAGAAGGGTTTACTTTGCCGAAGGGGCCATCCGGGTTCCCAAAGCCAGCGAATCCAGCGATCCAATGGGTGAACCTCAAATCTCAATGGAAGCCTTTCGAGATTCTTTGGGGAGAGCCTGTTACAGCGGACGCCTACAATGGAGAGCCTTCTATTTCGAGCTTCGAGTGGTGGAATCATTGGCCCGTTGCTCAGATTCCATCGAGCGGGCGGCCTGCCCTGGCTGCTGATCGGCCTGGACATACTTCGCTCTCCCATTTGTATTGGCCAGCGTATCAACGATCGGATCAGACTCTAACCAAGCTCCTGTTGACCGGCCTTACGACAATGCCCGCCGCGGATCTCATCCCACTTGCTAAATCGTGGCGCAGCCCAGCGGAGATGCAGATCGAAGGTGGTGGCGCAGTGCCATTCGATCAGGCGCAAAGGGCGTATGTCTTTCCCGCGGACCTCCCGGCGTCGATACGTTTCACGGTGCATGCGAGCAAAGAGCATCCTCTGGAACACATGGCTCTTGTGATTCCAGGTTGGGACAACTCTGCAAAGCTCAAAATATTACGCGGCGCTCAGCCCGTCGAGTTTCAACGCGGAACCGTGAACGACCTTGAAGGCAGTCGCCTCGTTCTCTATATCCCGATTCGAGCCGAAAACGATGTGGAGTTTGAAATGAGCCTTTAGCGCTTTTCGAAGCTGAACCACCTAGACACTCAGCCTATAGACCTGGGCAGCAGTATCGTGTCGAATCGCACTGGCTTCGGACTCGGTCAGTTGTCCTAACCATTCCTCCACTGTGTCCATCCATCTGCCATAGCTCGAAGCAACTGTCACCACAGGCCAGTCAGAACCGAACATCAGCCGGGATGGCCCGAAGATGTCGATCACATGCTCGACGTAGGGCCAAAGCTGTTTATTTGACCATGTAGACCAGGCCGCTTCCGTCACCATACCGGATAGTTTGCAGTAGACGTTCTGTCTTTGCGCAAGTAGTTGGAGATTCGACTTCCAAGGCTCAAGCCTGTCTTCCTTGATTCGAGGCTTGGCGATGTGGTCGAGGACAAATACCTGATTCGGATGCTTATCGACGAACTGGACGGTCTGGGGTAGATGGCGCTCAAAGATCAGGAGATCGTAGGTAAGCTGGTTCTGCCTGAGTAACCGAATACCATCGTTGAAATCGTTCCTCAGCATGTAATGATCGTCCTCTTCGTCGTGAAGCACATGCCTGAGCCCCTTGAGCGCTTTCGCTCCTTGCCAGCGTTCCAGCCATTCGCCCACGTTCGCATCAACAAGAGGCGCCCAGCCAACCACACCCTTGATCAGTTGAGACTGCGCGGCTTGCTCGATCAGCCATTCCGTCTCCTGCACGCTCTGCCGTGCCTGCACCGCGACCGTCCCCACAAGTTCTCGGCCACCGAGGGAGTTGACCAGATCCTGGATGTAAAAATCTCGTTTCAGCCCCGTCATCTCTTCACTCATCCACGGATACTCGCTTGGTACATAGCGCCAGAGGTGGTGGTGCGAATCGATCCACGGTTTTGCCGAGGTATTATGAGAATTCTTTGGTTCAACCATAGTCACACTAATCGCGTCTATTACGCCGATACTCTCTCGATCGGTATTAATAACCAATACAATCATAAACACTATATTCCAAGCAATCTATAGTCTCCGAGAAGCGTTGACAGTCTCTGCGACTGACTTGTATAAGGGTATTCCAAATGGTTCATCCATTGAGTTGCAACTCCATTCTTTTAGAAGAGCGCTAAGGAGCGGACTGGACGTCACCAGTTCCTTTGATTGAGGTGAGAGATGTCGCAGACTCGTAGCTCGATTTTTTGCGGATTCGACACGATTCGCTATGAAGGACCAGAAAGCCAGAATCTCCTGGCATACCGCTGGTATCAGCCCGACCGTATCGTGCTCGGTAAGCCACTCCGAGATCATCTGCGGTTTGCCGTCGCGTACTGGCATAGCTTTTGTTGGAGTGGTGCAGATCCATTTGGTATAGCCACTATCGATCGGCCCTGGATGCAGGACGGCGATCCCATGGCAGCCGCGCAACTGAAAGCAGATGCCGCGTTCGACCTTTTTCGTGTTCTCGACGCGCCTTTTTACACATTCCACGATCGCGATATCACCCCTGAAGGAGTTGACCTTAAGAGTGGGCTCCACAATTTGCACGTTATGGCCGATTATCTCGAAGGGAAAATGGAAACCAGTTCAACCGGCCTGCTTTGGGGGACGGCGAACACCTTCGCTCATCGCCGATTCATGGCCGGCGCTGCGAGCAATCCAGACCCTGACGTATTTGCGTTTAGCGCCGCTACGGTAAAACACTGCATGGATGTCACCAAGCAGTTGAAAGGCCAGAATTATGTTCTGTGGGGAGGAAGGGAGGGCTATGAGACCCTCCTGAATACGGACCTGAAACACGAGCTCGATCAGTTGGGCAGTTTCTTGAATCTTGTCGTCGAATACAAGCACAAGATCGGATTCGAGGGCCAGATTCTGATGGAACCGAAGCCAAAGGAACCCACCAAGCATCAATACGACTTCGACGCGGCAACCGTCTATGCATTTCTGCAGCGTTACGGCCTGGAGAAAGAGGTAAAACTCAACCTCGAAGCAAACCACGCCACTCTGGCAGGTCACAGCTTCGAACACGAGATTGCCATGGCTGCAACGTTCGGCCTGCTTGGTTCGCTGGACATGAACCGTGGGGACCTTCTCCTCGGTTGGGATACGGATCAGTTCCCAAATGATCTTCAGGACGTCACGCTTGCGATGTATGAAGTCATCAAGGGGGGCGGACTCGGCACTGGCGGTCTGAACTTCGATGCGAAGATCAGGCGCCAGTCAATTGATGCGGAAGACCTCATCCATGCCCACGTCGGCGGCATCGACCTTTGCGCCCGCGCATTTCTCAACGCCGCCAAGCTGTATGAAGAAAAGACGCTTTCTTCCTTCGTGGATAAGCGATATGCCGGCTGGAATTCCGCCGACGCCCGGGCAATGCTGCGAGGAGAACTCAAGCTCGAACAGATCGCTGCTCAGGCAGAAGCGAGAAACCTCAACCCTGAACCTTGTTCGGGGAAACAGGAGTTGCTTGAGAACCTCGTGGCGCACAGTTTGTTCTAAGTCCAGGGTTTAAGCAAACAGAGGGGCTCGATCTTCATCGAGCCCCTTCGCCGTTTCCGAATCTCGTTTGTGCCTAGACTCCTGGTCTACCAGGCAATCGTCTTAGGGAAGAACTCCGCGAAGAGATCATCGTAGTAAGGCTTCAGTTCCTTCAGGTTCGGCTTCTCATGCCCTTTGGAATAGAGGTCGTACTTGTTGAACTCATTCACCCATCGAAATAGCTTGTGATCCTCGGCATTCATGAGGTGCTGATAGGCTCCGTGCTTATGCGCTGGATAGAAGGAGTGGTACCGCAACATGTACAGCGCCTCTTGCGGCAGGTAGTTCTTCATGACTTCGTAGATGTAGCCATCATGTCCGAACGACATATGAACGCGATCCAACCCGCAATTCGGCTCGTAGATCCCATATTCGCTCGAATAGACAGGATGGTGGAGATCGGGGTTTTCTTTGAAGTAATCGTGGAAGACAATGTGCTCTGAGAATGCACACCCGACAGGAAAGGTGTCTCCCACCACCCCCCACTGAGGCTCTCCCCACAGGCACAAAACCTTCCCCAGATCGTGAACAAAGCCGGTCAGTACAAACCAACGAGGATGGCCGTCAGCCCGGATTGCCTCTGAGGTCTGCAGAAGGTGTTCGATCTGTGTCAGGTCAGTATCAGGATCGCTGTCGTCGACCAAGGTATTAAGGAACTCCGCAGCCTCCCAGATCGACTTCTGACCTCTCGTCAGGCCAAAATACTCTTTCTCCTTGCCGATCACGTAGTCAAAAGTCTGATGCTGGTGATTCAGGTGGTAAAACCGCGCTACTCCAGGATTGGCTTGCGCGTCATACTGGCGGAACTCGTCTTCCGACTTGCCCTGCTTGTAACGACCCTTCAGAAAGGCATCCCATTCTTCCATATCGGCCCCGAGTGGGGCTTCATGTAAAACCATCGTGTTGTTCGTCATATGCACCTCGCAGCAGCCTACTTCCGGTACCGGTAACGGTACAGTATTTTCGGGGGGGTGCCAAGATCTAAACAGCTCCCTGAAGTGCTTAGTTGAAATCTGTATCTCGCCAGAGACGATATGTCCCGGCCACCACGGAGACGAACAAGACGACTCCAAGGATGACACACCAGGTTCGGTCAATTGGAATCGATGGGATTTCGGCTGTCCGCGCAAGCCAGACGAAGAATGACAGGGCACCCAGCATAATGAATAGATCCCACCAGCGCCTTCCGCCCGAATGTCCGTTTACGGAAAGACCGCCAATCGCGCGGATCGTCTCCAGGTAGTCGAGGTCGTACCGAACGCACTCCCGCAGCACCACCTCGTTGCGAGACGTGTTCTCTCTCTTCGAGGCAATTGCGGAACTGAGCAACGCGGCCCCCGCAATCATTCCAAGAGAGCCGCATAGAATCATCCATTGCTGCCATGAGGAGGCGTGACGAAGTTCCCCGAACACGAGACCAGCCCATGCGAGGCCCCACAACTGATTAGTGCTACTGAGAGGAATTCCGCGGCCGATTCCCAGGTATTTCGCAGCAAAATGCTGGAAGAGATCACCCACCACCCAGAAGAAGCCTCCAAGAAACAACCAAAACAATACATGCTGACTGCGATGCAGCTCCGCACTCAGAATTCTTGCCCCTCCACCAAGTACAATAGACACGCTCCCCACCGTAAAAAGCTCCCCGATGGTGAATGCGGTAACGAAAGACAGCGGGTTCATGCCGCTCAAATACGCCTTGCGGTACGGAATGTACATGGTTCCCCAGAGAACACAGGCACCCAGGGCAGCTGCCACGCCGTGCGATGCGTGCCCCGATGCCACAGTGGTGTGATGTATGCTGCTGAAGCCTAAAAGGGTAGCAGCTGCGACGATCGACAATGCACCGGCCGCCACCTGGAACTTGGCGCGCGTGTCCGCATTTTTCAACTCACCAAAAAACACTCTCCCCCAGATCAGTCCCACCAGGGCATTCGCGTTCCATAGAGGAAAAGCGACAGCCAGCCCGACGTCGCGAATCGCAATTACGGTCAATGTATTTGCGACGGCCCAGAGACCGCCTGCGAGCAATGCCCAAACAATCAGGTGTTTGCGCATTCGGAGATCGGAGAAGATGAACGCGGTGCCTTTGAGGAGAGTCGGAAAAGTCCAGCGCGCTACAAAGACTCCTGCAACCATGCAGAGCGAGATGGCATACGGTGAAATGCCCGTTGTCACCAGCTTCGTCGGAGCTTCAGCGGCTCCCAGCCAACATCCGGCCACAAGACCGCAGATGACACCCAAGCGATGGAGCGTCCGCTCCTCGTATTGATCGTGGACTGACCGGATGATAGAAGCTCCTGTTTCGATTGGCTCAGCGCAGAATTACGAGGAGAATGAGTCCGCCCAAAAATACTGCAGCGGGAACGAGAAAATGGCTGTCGGAAAGAATGGTTTTTAGCAATGAAATCCTATATCGTTACCGGTACCGGAAAAATCTATTCCGGCAATGAATATGCTGTCAACGGTTTTCGAGGCGGCCTAAGAAAAATGTCGCAATCATCAGCAAGATCTGCGTAACTTCAGACATTCCGGAGTTGCAAGGTAGTTCCAAGGGAGAGTCTTCGATGCGAATCAAAGCTGTTCACACTCAGGTTGTCAACGCTGAGATGAGGAACTGGGTGTTTGTACGAGTGGAAACCGATGAGGCCGGACTCTACGGCTGGGGCGAGGCGACTCTCGAATGGAAGACGCGCGCAGTGGTGGGAGCGATTGAAGATTTGACTCCCCTCATCCTCGGTCGCGATCCTCGGGATATAGAACAGCTCGTACGCATTATGAAGAAGTACAGTTTCTGGCGGTTGGGCGTGATTGGAATGTCCGCCATCTCTGGGATTGAGATAGCCCTCTGGGATATTCTCGGGAAATATCTCAATCAACCTGTGTGGCGACTGCTGGGCGGAAAGGTCAGAGACCGAGTCAAGGTCTATACGCATTTAGGCCTCGGAGACATGCGGTCCGTGTACGAAAGCCTTGAAACCGAGCCCTTAATTGAGCGTGCTTCAAGGGTGATCGAGAAGGGCTATCTTGCCCTCAAGGCAGTCTTCATTCCTTACACCCACTACAGTGCGTCCTTGTCCGATGTCGATCGTGTTGCTCGAATGATGCAGGCTCTCCGCGAAACAGTGGGTCCCACGGTTGAGATTATGGTCGACTTTCATGGGCGACCAGCATCTGCAGGAGCGGCCCTGGCGTACATCGATGCAGTGGAACCCGGACGGCCGATGTTTGTGGAGGAAGTTCTGCCGCCAGGAGAGACGCTAGCCCTTGCGCAGCTGTCGGGTAAAACCCGTGTTCCTATTGCGTGCGGTGAACGTCTTGTCGATCGTCTTGAATTTGACGAATTGTTCCGCACCAGAGCCATAGATATCGCGCAACCAGACATCTGCCATTGTGGTGGCCTGCTTGAAGCAAAGAAGATCGCAGCCATGGCGGAAACTGCATCGATCGGGGTTGCTCCTCACAATCCCCTCGGCCCCATCGCAGGTGTCGCAGCTCTTCACTTTGCGATTTCCACGCCTAATCATGTTATTCAAGAAGAGATGGTGGGAGCCGTGCCGTGGTACAGCGAAGTGGTGCAAGGACCTATCCGGATGGTGGACGGCTACTGGCAGCTTCCTGAAGGCCCTGGCCTGGGCGTGGAGGTTGATGAAGACATCTGTGCGAAACATCCGTATGAGCCCGAAGTACAGCATGCTGCCAATGCTGTACTCGCGGATGGGACGGTGGTGGACTGGTGAGCGGGCGTCTGGCAAACAAGGTTGCGATTATCACAGGTGGGGGGCAGGGAATCGGTCGCGCGACTGCTGAGGCGTTCAGCCGCGAAGAAGCGACGGTAATCGTGCTCGACAAGAACCGGGAAACAGGCTCTGCTGCGGTTGAGTCCCTAATCCAGCGAGGAAGCGTCGCGTGCTTCAAAGAGGTTGATGTGCGCGAAGCGAGAGGTGTCGAAGACCTCGTTCAAGAGGTAGTCGCTGAATTTGGACATGTGGATGTGCTTGTCGCAAACGCCGGTGTAAATGTCTTCTCTGATCCACTCTCGCTCTCGGAAGAAGACTGGCGACGCTGTTTTGCGGTCGATTTGGACGGAGTGTGGTTCTCTGCGCGCGCCGTCCTGCCGCAGATGCTGAAACAAGGACAAGGATCGGTGATCGTCATGGCGTCATGTCACTCCACACAGATCATTCCCAACTGCTTTCCCTACCCTGTTGCAAAACACGGTGTACTGGGACTCGTGCGTGCCCTTGGCGTGCAGTATGCACGACATGGGATTCGCGTGAATGCGATTGCGCCTGGATATATTGAGACTGAACTCGCTGAGCAGTATTGGGAGACTTTTCCCAATCCAGAAGAGGAGCGTGCGAAAGTGCATGATCTTCATCCCGCGGGTCGAATTGGCCGAGCGGAAGAGGTAGCGATGACTGCTGTCTTCCTCGCCTCGGACGAGGCACCATTCATCAACGCAACGAGTATCCAGATCGATGGCGGCCGATCAGCCGTCTATCACGACTGATCGAGGTGGGGACTCAGGGTGGCCGATCAAATGGGACGAACGGTCACCCGCTCTTCAGGAGCCCTAGTTAGTCTGTTGCGCAGAGGGAGGGAGAACGGCTCAGCTTCAATCTCGAAGACATCACCTTCCTGCGTGCGAATACCATCGGAGAAGGATAGAGTCGCTGTCCCGAACACGTGGACGTGTAAGTCTCCAGGCTTACGGAAGACGTCGTATTTGAAGTGGTGGTGTTCCAGGTTCGCGATGCTGTGTGACATGTTCTCCTCTCCGGATACGAAAGGTTTCTCCCACAGCACCTCACCATTACGCAGAATCCTGCTGGTCCCGTGCACATCGCCAGGCAAGTCTCCGACAAGCAACTCGGCTCCAAGGGCAATCGGTCGCAGTTTGGAGTGTGCGAGCCAAAGATAATTCCCCCGCTCAATCACATGATCAGAAAACTCGTTCGCCAAACAGAAGCCGAGGCGCAAGGGCGTGCCATCCGAGCTGATCAAATAGATTCCTGCAATCTCCGGCTCCTCTCCTCCGTCTTCTGCAAACCACGGAGATTGAAGTGAGCCTTCTGACGGAACGATGCAATGTCCATTGCCTTTATAGAACCACTCCGGCTGCACGCCGATCTCGCCATTGGCGGGCTTTCCGCCTTTCATGCCCATCTGAAACATCTTCATAGAGTCGGTGGCTTCCGCGGATTCTTCCAGTTTGCGGTGCATGGAATCTCTTCCGGCAGCTGATCCTAGATGCGTCAGACCCGTTCCGGTCACATACAAACGGGCAGGCTCTGGATGATCGATTGGGGGAAGCAGGCGTTGTTCTCTCGCTACCAGTTCGATATCGACTTCCGGCCCATGTGCTTGATTTGCCACTAAATCCTTCAAGGTTCGGCCGGCATTCGCAGCGGCAGAAGCGAGTTCGTAGAGAGTGCGATAGCCATCGAGTCGAATAAATCGGCCACTCGTATTGCGCAACGCCAACGCTCGGCCTTGATTGCTGTCTAGATACTGTATGAACAAGGAATGAGTCATAGGGTTATCTCCTCTGAAGCACGCGAAGGGGATCACGATCTGTGAAAGTCGGATGGCAGTAGAGCATCGTTAATTCTCCTAACCGTTGAATGCGACCGGGGGCAGGCCGCGCTCTCCAGTGTCAACCTCAAACAGAGATCCGGCCAACGGATCACCCTCAAGACCGAATGCCGCAGTTGTGACAAATAACCGATCCAGGTCAGATCCGCCAAAGGCCATGCTGGTCACTCGCTTTGTTGGGAGATGAATGGTTCGGTCCAGTCTTCCCGATGGATCGAAGCGGCTGATACGACCACCATCCCAATGAGCGATCCAGACCCCGCCTCTCGCATCGGTGGTCATTCCATCCGGATAGCCCCAGTCATCTTCAAAACGGACAAAAATTCGGCGGTTGGAGAGTATTCCAGTTGCAGAGAGATCGAAGGCATAGACGAGCCCCAGCCCAGTGTCTGCGTGATAGAGAGTCTTCCCGTCCGGGCTGAACGTCGGTCCGTTTGCCACGCGATAGCCATCGTCGCAACGCTCCTCTGTCTCAGAGGAATCGAGACGGTAGAGCGCACCTGACGCCTGCGTATCCGTATCATCCTTCGAACCAGCCCAGAGGCGACCAGCCGGGTCCACTTTTGCGTCGTTCAGCCGATTGTAGGGACGCTCCGGCTCCGGACTCCTAAGACGCCTCAATTGGAATGGCGCAAGAGTCACGAAGGCAAAGCCACTTTTCAGCCCTGCAAAGTATCCCGGGTTCCCCTTGCGTGGCACAATCCAGCCGATGCGCTCTCCCACAGACCACTGATGTAGTTTGCCGCTTTCGAGATCGAGTCGGTGGATGGATTCCCCGAAGATATCAACCCACATCACGGCCTGATCGCGCGGAAGCCAGACAGGTCCCTCGCCGAGAATGGTGCGAAATGGAGCGGGAATGCGCTTCACCAGCACCGCGTGTTCGGACGTGTGCCAGTCTCCGGAACGAATTTCGTTGTGGTTGCTCATACCTATATCAATTGTTCTCCGGCCGTCCGGTTTGCCATCCATGGTTGTGTATCGGCTCCAATATCTGAACGACAGTCTTCAGGAGCTCCTCATCGACAGGAGTTTCCAAAGCTTTGACCGCGGCTTCAATTTCTTGAGGTCTCGTCACACCTGCCAGGGTGGAGGCGATACCAGGTTGCAGCGTCGCATACTGAATGGCCAGGGTGGCAAGATCCCCACCCTCGGATCGAATGACATGCACTGCTTCGCTGCACACTCTTCGGACATCCTCCGGAGCCGGATGCCAGTCGGGTAACTTGTCGCTGGTCAGTAGTCCTTGTGAAAAGGCTCCGGCATTGATGATGCCGATATCCCTTTCTTGCCAGGCAGGCAGGAAATCGAGCAGAGTTGTGTCATTCAGAGTGCAATGGTTGTATGAGAGGACGCAATCTACTTCAGAGTGCGTGATGACACTATTGAGTGCTGTCAGCGGGTACCCTGTGACACCTACGTAACGGGACTTTCCCTCCGCGACGACTCGTCGAAGTGTGGGAATGGTCTCCTCCGCAATGATCTTCAGATCTCCATATTCCACGTCGTGAGCGTGAAGGATGTCCACATACTCAATGCCCAGCCGTTGAAGGCTTTCGTCGATACTCCGCGCTACACGCCCGGCAGAGAAATCAAATTCATCATCCCCATATCTTCCAACCTTGGTCGATAGAATGAATCGATCGCGCGATATACCCTTCAGCGCCTTTCCCAGGACGGTTTCTGCGCGGGTGTGGCCGTAGAATGGCGACACGTCGATGAGCGTCACACCGCACGCCAAGGCCGCGTGAACAGTCCGAATCGCGAGCGCCTCATCTACGTCGCCGAAGACACCGCCACCAAGTGAAGACGCCCCAAGGCCGATTGCGGACACCTGAAGCCCGGTTTTGCCGAGAACATTCTGCTTCATTACGCACCTATCGGAACAACACGTACAACGTGGCCAGCACTGCCAGAAGTACCGTCGCCATTATTCTCGGGTCCCCAAATCCGCGGATTGGCTCTCGTGTCAGGACCGCTACCGGGTTAGGCCAAGTCAGGCCTTCGATCTCCTGGGGCTTCGGCGCCGGTGTCAGAAGGCTCACCACCACAAAGACAACACTGCAGATGCAGAACATCCACCATGCCTGCATAAGGAAGCTGATCCCAAAGTGGTCGCTCAACAGGCGCGTGTTTCCGATGACTGGGAGATCGACAAGAAATGCCGCAACTCCCATACAAAGACCTCCGAGCAGCGTGACAATCGACGCTTGCTTTGTACCTCTTTTCCAAAAGACCCCGAATAAGAACACAGTGGTGATCGGAGGAGCCAGATCGGAGGCGATGATGTTGATCGCCGCAAAGATGCTGGTAAATCGAGCTCCCTGGGTGGACCAAAGAATTGCCAGGATCATCACAAACGCCGAACTTACCCTTCCGACCGTTACGACCTGCCGATCCGACATCGAGGGGCGTAGACGCTTTGCCAGATCGATTGCGAGAAGCGTGCCGGAACTGTTCAGGGCGGCGGAAACGGCACTCATCAGGGCTGCCAAGACTGCGGCGCTGATGATGCCACGCAGTACAGGTGGGACCAGATTCTCAATCAGAACCGGCAGAGTCGCATTGCTGTCGGTGCCGATCTGATCCCGGAAGAGCACATAGGCAAATACGCCGGGCAGCACCAGCAGAAACATCGGCAGCAACTTCAAATACCCCGCAAAGATCGGCCCAAGTTGAGCGTCGCGTTCAGAACGCGCGCCGAGTACCCGCTGCACAATAGTCTGGTCCGTACACCAGTACCAGATACCCAGCACGGGGTAACCCAGAAAAACTGCGTACCAGTTCAATCCCACGTTGCTGTGTGACTGAAGTACGTGCAGTTGTTCGGGCTTTGTGGCCGCACGAAACTGTTCGAGCGTATGGATGCCATGAGCCGGCAGTGCGAGTATGCCGAAGATCGTGATGATGCAGATTCCGAATAGCAGTACGACCGTGTTAATTGTTTCGGTGATCACAACTGCCTTCAGGCCGCCGACGATGGTGTAGATCGAGATCACTACCGCAATGATCAACACTGAAAGCTGAACTGGCAGGTCGAAGAACTGGTGAAACACCACTGCGCCTGCATACAGACTCATTCCAATGTGAATGAACAATGCAGCCATAATCGCCATGAAGGCGAGGATGGATCGAGATGCCGAAGAGTATCTCTTTTCAAGGAACTCAGGGAGGGTTCCGATCCGGCTCTCGAAATAGAAAGGCGCGAAGATCAGCGACAACAGTACGAGCGTGAAAGACGCCATCCACTCGAAGTTCCCCCATACCAGTCCATCGCTGTACCCGGACGCTGTGAGGCCGACAAGGTGGATGGTCGAGATGTTCGAAGCAAAGAGCGCGGCACCGATAAGTCCCCAGGAAAGACTGCGACCAGCAAGAAAGAAGACCTGTCCTGTCACCTTGGTTCGTCGAGAAGACAGCAAGCCGACTACGAGAATCATCGCGATGTAGGCAACGATGACCAGTAGGTCGAAGATTGGAACTCCGGCTGGTCGAGTTGGAGTCATTCCGTTCCTTCGGTCCCTTCGTTATCCAACCGTACGATGGCTTTGATCAGAGTGGGCCGCTTGGAAAGATCGGCGAATTCCGCCGACAGCTGGGAGAGAACAAGCCGGTCGGAGATCCAATCTTTTACACTGATTTCGCCGGTCTCGAGCATTCGAATGATACGCGGGAACTGGTGGGCGCTGTTGCGACTGGCGAGCAACGTCACCTCACGCTTGTGGAACAGGCTGTCATCTATTTCGATCGGATCGCTCGTGAGTCCGACAAAGATCAGTTTGCCTCCAGGATTGACCGATTTGAGGCTCTTCGCCATTACCTGCGCATTTCCGGTCGCATCGAAGACCAGATCGGCCATGGCGTCGGATGCAGATGAAACAACATTCCAGCCGCACTTTGCGGCAAACTGCCGGCGATACTCGTTCGTCTCGGCGACAGTAACGGCGCAACCCGCGGCCGTCGCGAAGAGGGCGGTTCCAAGTCCGATGGGACCAGCGCCAACAACGAGAGCTGTTTGGCCGGGGATCGGAGCGCTGCGCACTACGGCATGCGCGCCGATCCCAAGCGTCTCAACCAGTGCCAACTCGTCGAGGGACAAGGTTTTTGAAGCATGGAGCAGTCGAAGTGGAACCGGCAGTAACTCCTGCATGCCGCCATCCCGATGAACTCCAATTACCTCCAGCCGTTCACAGCAATTTGTCCTGCCCGCCAAACACATGCTGCATGTTCCGCAATTGAGGTAAGGATCGATCGCGCAGCGGTCGCCCACACTGATTCCGAAATCGTTCTCAGAGACCTTCACGACAATTCCCGACAATTCGTGGCCAAGAACCCGCGGGTAGATGTACGCTGGATGACGTCCGGCGAAGGCATGGAAGTCCGAACCACAGACGCCGATCCGGTTGATTTGCACCAGAGCTTCGTCGGTCGAGTTTGCGGGAGATTCCACATCGCGTTCGATGAAGCGACCCGGTGCCTCAAGTATGAGCTGTTGCATAATTAGAACTCCGATTGGTTCAGCCTTTAGTGTCGATTCGGATTATGGCATCAGGTTTTCAACCTCGTCAATCATGCGGAGAATGAAACGAGTCGCCAATATGATGAATGGTCGCCCTATATGCCTGAAATAGGTTCTCAATTCCGGCAAGCGGTGAAATAATCAGTTGGTAATGGCAAAGTCACACAAAGATCGCAGCGATGGGCAACAGACCCGTGTAACGGCAGTACTGATTGCCAAAATCAAGGAAATGATCGCCAAAGGCGAACTCGCTCCAGGAGCGCGGCTTCCGGCAGAGCGCGATCTGGCGAAGCAGTTCGATGTGAATCGCGCTTCGGTACGTCAGGTACTCAAAGTCTTGGAGATGATGGGGGTACTCACCCAGAGGGTGGGTGACGGAACCTATCTCAGTACGAGTGCTGAGGCAATCCTGAACGAGCCGCTTGATTTTCTCGTTCTACTTGATGATTTGTCCCATCACGAATTGTTCGAAACCCGACTGATTGTCGAGCCCGAATTGGCCGCCCGAGCCGCCGAGCGGGCCACGACGGAAGACCTCCATGCTCTACGTGCAGCGGTCACTGCGATGCAGGACTCCTCTGGAACCGAGGCACGCCTGGCGGCAGATATGGCTTTTCATGACGCGATTTTTCACGCGAGTGGGAATCGCATCTGCCAACTACTCTTCAAGAGAATTCACCGGACTGTACTCGCGAGCATGGGCCACCTCTCGAATCGAGTCGCGCTGGAGCAGCCCCTGAGCTACCACAAGCGCATCTATGCCGCGATTCGATCTCACGATGCGGAAGCCGCCCGGCGTCTGATGCGCGAACATATTCTGGACGCCAGATCACTTCTTACGCAGGAGAAGGCTAAGAGTAAGAAGGCGGCTGAGTAGACTGAGGTTTCTCCCAGCGCTGCCCTCGCCACGCTGAAGGGCTCTTCCCGGTCCTTTGCTTGAATCGGCGCGATAGATGAAATTGGTTCATAAACCCTGTCTGATCAGCGATTTCTGCAATTGAAAATCCGGTGTGGAGCAGCAGGTCCGACGCCATGTCCAGGCGCCTGGCATAGAGCTGCTCCATCGGAGTGGGACGTCTGGCTATACGGCAGAGCTTTAACAGGTGCTGCCGCGAGACACCCGACGCGTGCGCGATGTCGTTCAAGTCGAGTGCCGTTGCATATGATTCGGCCAGAAAACGATCCATCCTCCACAAAACAGTTTCGCTGGGGCGTGTAGCCTTCCGCCGGTCTCGGACAGCGGAGGCAAACTCACACAGGATCGTGATCCCCAGGGACTCGCAGGCACTCACATGGAGAAGGTCTGACTCGGTCTGTGAGACCGAATCATACCGCGCCATATCGAGCAGTCGGCCCATGCGGCCCAGAAATGGAAGGGGGCCAGGGTAGCTCTGAAATTGTCGGCGCAGGTTCTGGCTCACCATAGCTGGATCGACTGCAACCCAGCTGTGCCTCGTCTCCCGATGACGTGCAAAATGGAAATGCTCGATATGGCCGGGACTCAAGAGGATTCCATGCCCTTCCGGTACCTCGATCACCTCCCGGTCCAGTGTCAGGGAAAGGAATCCCTCGTGTATGACGACGAGCTGGAAGTCGAGCTGCTGACGTGGGCCGAAACTTCCCCCTTTCGAATACAAAACATCCCCGACAACAACGCGGCCCCGCTGCATTCTGGCGTAGGTTCTCGAAAGAAGCTGTGGTTCAGAGGACATGATGAGTGGTTTCTCCGATCTCCCGATGGGCGACCTTTAGATTCATTTCAGATATATATCTTGTCCTTTCGGCCATTGTCTATCGTTGCAGCAAAAGAGGAGACTTCTTAGCGTCGATGGGAACCAGCGTGGCGGGACTGGAGCGTTGAGAGAACAAGTGGAAATATCGCAGATACCTACCGCGAGTGAAACGCATTCAATCCCGCGTCCCTCAGCGGTAAAGGTACCTTTCCTCCTGCTGATCACGATGGTCGCGGCACTAGGCGGCTTGCTTTTTGGATATGACACTGCCGTAATTTCCGGAGCCATCTGGCTTCTCCAGAGTCACTTCAGTCTAACTGCGGCTCAAACGGGATGGGCGGCAAGTTCCGCGCTGGCTGGCTGTGTTTTGGGCTCGTTTTCCGCAGGCAAAGGTGCCGATCGCTTTGGACGGCATCGTCTTCTTATGCTGGCAGCCATCTGCTTTCTGGTATCCGCGCTTGGAGCAGCAGTCGCTTCTTCTTTCGCTGGCTTCGTCCTCTTTCGGATTCTTGGCGGTCTAGGTATCGGCATCGCATCGTTGGTGAGTCCGCTCTACATTGCGGAATCTTCCCCAGCGCGCTGGCGGGGACGTCTGGTCGCGGTGAATCAGCTCGCAATTGTGTTGGGAATGCTCCTGATTTATCTCGTGAACTACCGTATTCATCAGTCGGGAACCGAGCAATGGAATGAGGTCGCCGGGTGGCGTTGGATGTTCGCCTCGGGTGTCCTACCCTCCCTGCTTCTTCTTCTGCTTCTCTTTCTCGTCCCCGAAACGGCACGCTTCCTGCTTATGAAAGGGCGTCGAGAGGAAGCCGAGAAAGTGGCGGCGCGAACCGGCGCCGACACACTGAACGAGATCCTGTCCGCCGAGGAACGACCCCGCAATAAGCTGAATCACGCGTCGCGCATCTATGCAATCGGAATCACGCTGGCGGTCCTCCAGCAGATCACAGGGATCAACGTCTTCCTCTACTATGCTCCATCGATCTTTGCGCGGGTAACGCATTCTGGAGACATTGCACTGGAGCAGACTATCTGCGTCGGAGTAGTCAACGTAGTCTTTACAGTCCTCGCAATGGTGTTTGTGGATCGCCTCGGCCGAAAGCCCCTCTTGATTGGCGGCTCAATCGGTATGGCATTCTGTCTCGCTGGCATGGGATGGTCAGTCATGCATCAGAGCTCGTCTGCACTGTTGCTGCTCTATGTGCTCTTATACATCGCTTCTTTCGCGCTTTCCGTCGGTCCCGTCACGTGGATATTGCTCTCTGAGCTTTTCCCAATGTCAATTCGGGCACAGGCGATGGCTGTCAGCACCGCGGCGCTCTGGGCGGCGAATTTTCTGGTTTCCCAAAGTTTCCCGATGCTGGACCAGAACTCCTATCTCATCCTTCACTTCGGTCATGGATTCCCCTTCTTCGTCTACGCCTTCTTCTGTCTCATCGAGATCTGGTTTGTAGGCACCTTCGTCCGAGAGACAAAAGATCGATCACTTGAAGAAATTGAGCGGTACTGGAATACCGGGGAGGAAATGTGATCGATCGCAGAGATTTTCTGAGGACTGCCGGCATTCTCTCGGCCACGGCTCTCCTGCCGTCTGGAATCGTCGCACAGCTCACCCCTGAGAGCACAATTTCTATTCGTCTTGAGTCGACCGCGACCCGAAAGACACGCCTTGCCCTTCTTGAGCTCGCAAGCGGACTGAAACGGATCAATCCAGCATGGCAGATCAAGGCGGATCAGGATTCTCGTAGAAGTGCTCTCACGTTTTCTCTTCTTGTCGAGGCTTCGATTGGAGGAGCGGAGAACTACCGCATCGATGCGAACAAGGGCGCGGTGTTTCTGCGGGGAGCGAGCGAACAAGGTTTGCTCTACGCCGTCTTCGAATTTCTCGGACGTCAGGGAATGGTATTTGGACTGGATGGGGCGACAGCCCCCTTCGACCGTCCGGGCGCTCTAGTACTGCCTGAGCCGGGAAACCCATGGACCGGTTCGCCGGAATTTTCCACGCGCGGTCTGATGCCGTGGCCGGACTTCCTGAATTGCGTCAGCGTTTTCAATGATGAGGACTTCAAAGCATATTTCGCGGCGATTCTGCGCATGCGGATCAACACGTTCGGATTGCATGTCTATACGCAGAATCCCCCGCTCGCCGAGTCTTATCTTTCGTTCGACTTCGCCGGTAGTGGACATCTTGCATCTTTGGAAGATTCGACGAGCACATCGTGGGGCTACACGCCACAACGAACGTCCACTTTCAAGATGGGCGCAGCAGAGTTTTTTGATCGGGAGACCTTCGGTTCGGATGCCACACGCCTCGCTGCCGACAACTGGGATCGCGCCGACCGAACGACTGCACTGCTCAGGAACGCAATGGGGTTTGCGAAGGATCTCGGCATCAAGACTGGCATCGGGTTTGAACCGTATCACAATCCTGCAGAGATTGTGAGTGCACTGCCGCCTGAAGCAATCTCTCATCCGGGCGGCTTGGTCGAGTCACCGGTCGGTCGAGATCTTCTGGAGCGCCGGTTGGCAGATCTCCTCGATCGTTATCCCACAGTGGACCACGTCTGGCTTTGGCAGGACGAGGATGCAAACTGGGACGGTCGCAAGAAAAATGTCAGCTTGTCGGTCACCCCGTTCCTTCAGGCCCACGAGTTCTTACGCAGACACGCGCCTGAGAAACGTCTGGTGCTCGCCGGTTGGGGCGGAGTCACGCGGCATTTTGCAGACATGCACAAGCGCCTTCCCGAGGACATCATCTTCAGTTCACTGAACGATACCCTTGGGTGGGATCCCGTTCAGGAAGTTTACGGGTCGCTTGGCAGTCGCGAACGTTGGCCAGTTTCCTGGTTGGAAGACGATCCTTCCATGTGGCTCCCGCAGTTTCGCGCAGGCCATATCGAACAGGATCTACACAGGGCAAAGACTCTCGGTTGCCAGGGAGTGATGGGGATTCATTGGCGGCATCGAATCGTCGATCCGACTGCAACTTACTTTGCTCGCGCTCCGTGGAACAAGGCCCTTACGGCAGCTGAAAACTATCGCTTTTATTGCCGATCTCAGGCCTCGGACAAACGTGCAGTCGCAATCGCGTCGCTCATGGAGGACGCGGATGAACATCACGCTTTGGCGTCTACCTTCCGCGGTCAATACGACAACAATGGATTCGCCATCATCGATACGTTGACTCCGGATTTCAACGAAGGATTCAACTACGACACAACTGAGCCTGCGGCCACGGTGCTCGAAACCCAACGTTCCTTTGCAAATCAGCTCCGGTCTTTCGAGGATGCAGCGGCAAATCCGATCGAGCAGGAAAGAATCGGCTATCTATTAGGCTTCGTAGACCTTTCGGTTTCATATTGCGATGCTCTGGAACTAGGCCACAAGATAGGTGATGTACTCAAGCGGGCCACTAAGTTGCGCGACTCTGGGAACACAGATCAGGCGCGCACCCTAGTCCTCGAAGAAGGTGTGCCCCTCTGGTGTCAGATGGCTCCTCTCGTCCGTGAGACGATGCTGAACTTTCAAGCGATCGTTGCGACGCGGAATGACCAGGGACAGCTGGCCTCGATGCAGAACAAGTTTGTCAGAATCTCCCTGGAGCGCCTGCGGTTATCCATTAAGGAATTCACCGGAGAGCTTCCGCCTCAGGTTAACGCCGCCTACACAGCTGCGGTCCGTTCCTACGAGACCAATGCCGCGCGGTTGTTTGTGCCGACACGCCCATCGCTTCTCCGTGCAGGAGAGCAGGTTCGGATCTTTGTTGTGTTGGTTGGGGCCAAAGGAGAACAGCCCATTCATCTGTATACCCGAAAGCAGGGTGATTCTGCATGGAACACTGCTCCGGCGGAACATGCAGACCGCTCAGTTTACAGCGCTACGTTGGGACCGTTCCCCTCAGGATCTTTCGAGTACTACGTTGCAGTAAAAGATTCGGCGCTGACTGCGCCTCCGAATGCGATCGAAAACGCCTACGCGCTCAATGTGATGGAACGTTGATTCGCAGTTTTCGGATCAGCAACAGAGGAGATCAAGATGCCAGCTTCCACAGAAAGCGACGCACTGAAAGAGAGAAAACTCGACTACAGTCTTATCGGCGAAAACTCACGGCGCGCGGTGGAGCGTGGTCTTGCCGAAGCAGATTGGTATCAGTGCGATGTGCCTCGTCCCTTGATGCGTTCTCTGTTGGAACGTCGGGACGGCCCTGCGATTTGGAACACATTGCTATGGTTCGCTTTAATTCTCGGAAGCGGAGTCGCTACCTGGAAGCTATGGGGTTCATGGTGGGCCGTCCTGCCGTACATCCTCTACAGCGTTCTCTACGCGTCGACGTCCGACTCTCGGTGGCATGAGACCGGGCACGGCACCGCGTTTAAGAGCGACTGGATGAATCAGACACTCTATGAGATTGCATCCTTCATGGTCATGCGGGAGTCCGTTGTCTGGCGCTGGAGTCATACGCGACACCACAGCGACACCATCATTGTTGGACGCGACCCGGAAATTGCCGTCCCCAGGCCTCCTAGTGTCCCGCGAATCATCGGCTCTTTCTTCAACCTCACTGTCTATCCTTCTTATTACCGGCACATCATTGTGCATGCTTTTGGAAAGATGACCGAGGAAGAAAAGACATTCATCCCCGAGATGGAGTTCCCCAAGGTCTTCCGCCGTGCGCGAATTTATCTCGCGATTTACGCGGCCGTGATCACACTGGCTGTCACAACCCGCAGCATCCTTCCACTCATGCTGGTCGGACTGACGAACCTGTTTGGCACGTGGCTCATGGTCGTCTATGGGCTGACTCAACATGCGGGCCTTGCGGAGAACGTTCTCGATCACCGTCTCAACTGCCGGACGGTTTATATGAACCCGATTCATCGCTTCCTCTACTGGAACATGAATTATCACATCGAGCACCACATGTTTCCCCTTGTGCCCTATCATGCGCTGCCCAAGCTGCATGAAGCCGTCAAGAGTGATTGTCCGGCGCCCTATCCGAGTCTTCTAACCGCATGGCGGGAGATCCTCCCCGCTGTGCTGAAGCAAGTCAAGGATCCTGCCTTTCATGTGAAACGCAGGCTACCGGAGCCAGCGAAAGGAGCATCCGAAGACATCTTCCGTTCAACGGAAATGGCGGACGGTGAAGGTTGGATCGCGGTGTGCCAGTCGGAGCGATTAGGCTGCTCCGACGTTGTTCGATTCGATCATGGCAAGAAAACGTATGCATTCTATCGAGATGCCCGGGGCCAGCTATTTGCGACAGATGGAATTTGTACGCACGGCAATGTTCACTTGAGCGGAGGCCTTGTGAAGGGTGACATTATCGAATGCCCGAAACACAATGGCCGGTTCTATCTGGCAGATGGATCGCCGGCGCGCGCCCCTGTATGCCGTGGCCTCGCAACGTATCCTGTGCGCGAGAACGATGGCTTGCTTCAAATCAATGTCGCCAAGCCCGAGGGCGCGGGGGCGCGCGAGCAGAAGGCTTATCGTTTTCGCGTCGTAAGCAATCGCAATGTTGCGACCTTTATTAAGGAACTCGTTCTTATTCCTGAGGCAGATCAGGAGGTTCCTTTCGTGCCGGGTGACTATCTGCAGGTCGATATCCCTGCATACGATGAGATTCGATTCCGCGATTTTGAGATCGAGGAACCATTTCGATCAGTCTGGCAGGCGCAGCATCTCTTTGACCTGGTAGCTCGGAATCCCGAGGGTCATCGCAGGAATAACTATTCCATCGCTAGTAATCTGCAAACAGAGGGAACGCTGCGATTCAACGTTCGAATTGCCTCGCCCCCTCCGGGCCAGGAATGTGAACCAGGCATTGGTTCCAGCTACATCTTCAATCTGAAATCCGGAGATGAAGTTACCGCTATCGGCCCATTTGGGGACTTCCATATCAAGCCGACCCAACGGGAGATGGTATATATCGGCGGCGGTGCAGGCATGGCGCCGTTGCGTGCTCACATCTCCCATCTGCTGGAGACAGAGAACAGCGCTCGCAAGATCAGCTTCTGGTACGGAGCACGTTCGAAGCAGGAGATCTTCTATGCGGACTATTTTCGGCAACTGGAGGAGACCCACCCGAACTTTCAGTTCCACCTCGCACTCTCTTCGCCACTTGAGAATGACAAGTGGAATGGCTACGAAGGTTTTATCCATGAAGTGCTCTTTGAATACTATCTGCGAAACCATGTAAATCCGCGCGGAACAGAGTATTACCTTTGTGGGCCGCCAATGATGATAAAGGCATGCATACAGATGTTCGAACGGCTTGGAATACCGGCGACGCAAATTGCATATGACGAGTTTTAGGCCGGGCAGGACCTTTCGCCTGCAGCTGTGTACCGTCGTGTGCTCAAGGCAACTTTGGCTCTTGAGCCGAAGGAATGGACGAAGACCGAGGGACTTCACGCTTCCTTCGTCATGCTGCTCAAAAGAGGTATCTGGGGACGCTTTTGTTTCATCGCCGGCTGATCAGGCTTTGCAAATGCTCAACAGCAATAGCCTGTCGATGTGCGTTAGGCTGCTCAATTCCTGCAAAGCCGAAAATGGTGGTTTACAGATAGAGACGACGAAGATGAAGTTGCGTGAACTCTGGGGGCTGGAGACATCCTCCTTCGGAACGCTCCTCAATATAGATAGCTGCTGCGTGACCGAGGACTCAGCGAGGGGGCGGGGTATCTCTCAGAAGCTATCCATGTGGATACAGATTTTCTGGGGTACCTTACTTTATGCTTCTTGGAGCATTTTCCTGATAGGCAAAGTCCGCCGGACATGCCAGAGCAAAGTTACGGAGTAACGCTTGACCGGCAGAGCTTCGCGCCCAGAAAATAACTCTGAGAGCATCCGGCTCTGTCCGATTTGTTCGGTGGGCTTGGTCACAGCAACTCCACATCGTTAGACTGCAATTAAGGGCGGTTTACGTTGAAGTTTCAGAAGCGATACAAGAGTCCGGCAGAGATGATCGTGGGATAGAGCTTTACGTGGGCCTTGGTCTGAACCGATCCCTCAAGAGCACCATGCACATCGGCTGTGAGCCAAGTCTGCTTGCAATCAGCAAAGACTCCCCATCTCTTGTTGAACATATAATCTGTTCCTGCTTGCACGACCGGGCTAAAGCTGTTGTGCACCATCAAACCGTCGATGGCAGCATCATGTTTCTTGAAGATGATGAGATAGGTAGCGCCTGCCCCTACATATGGTTGTAGAGGCCCCGTATGCAGGAAATGGTAATGAGCTGTAAGTATGGCCGGGCCATAGCGTACTGCACCAAGGTTTCCGTATGGGGAAATAGCTTCTTGGCCGCTCAGTGTGGATTTGAGTGGCACTCCGACCAGAAGGGAGGCCGCAATGTTCTTTGTGAAGTAGTAACCGGCATCGAATGTCGCAGTAGCTCTATTCGAAATCGAAACGGATGTTCCAGGAATGGCCGTGCCCGCCACGCTTACGGCGGAGCCCGGATGGAAAATCACCCCTGTTACTCCCATCTTTCCATACCACCTGTCGGATACTGTGAACATCGACGTGTGTTTAATCTCACCAATAGAGGCCGGTTGAGCTTCGACTGTATCGTTTTGTGGAAAGGTCTGCGCCTCTGCGGAGACACATTCTGAGAGGAGATTTGCTGCTGCCAGAAGGAGAAGGAAACGCCGAAAGGTTGTGCGATACGAAAGAGTCATACGAATCCGTTTACTGATTCACGTGCATAGCATTGAAGACACGGACGGCGACATCCGTTCCGCTCAGGCATCTCTCGCCGTCTATAGCTTGTGGGCAGCATTATTTGCGCGTGACGCTATGTTCCCGTTGGTCCACTCCAGCGATGAAATCCGCGAGTATCCAAACCAAAACAATCGAGAACCTTCCCAAGGATATGGTGTGCCATATCGGCAATGCTTTCTGGCCGGTTGTAATAGGTCAGGATCGGCGGAAGAATTACCGTGCCCAGATTTGCGAGCGTCAGCATGTTGCTGAGGTGTATCGGGCTCAGAGGAGTTTCACGAGCAACCAAGACCAGCTTTCTCCGCTCTTTCAGGACTACATCGGCAGCCCTCAACAAAAGGGTGTCCGAAAAACCATGTGCAATGCCGGCCAGCGTCTTCATGCTGCATGGAATCACAACCATCCCCTCGGTCTTGAATGTTCCGCTGGCGATGCTCGCCGCGACATCGTTAAGTTCATAGCAGCGTGTTGCCAGGGCTTTGATTTCTGCGAGAGAACTGTCCGTTTCAAGCTTCAGGGTACGTGCTGCACCATTTGAAATAACCAGATGCGTCTCCCAATCAGTAAACTCACGCATCGATTTGAGAAGCTCGATGCCGAGGGGAGCGCCGCTGGAACCGCTAAACCCAACGACCAGTCTATGTTTATCTACCGGATTCATTCTTTTACTTCTCCATCGTGTCGCAACATTAGAGGGATAAGAAAACATTGAGGAGAGGGAGCTAGCTGACGCTAGCTCCCCCATCCCTATTGCTCAAATCCGTAATCCTTCCACTTGCTCAAGACTTTCTGTTGGAGATAGCCCGGATAGGAAAAGCGAAATGAACTACGCCGAGGAATTGTATTGTTCCAGTCTTCCGGCCCAAGGCAGTTGTAGACGGACTTAGGCCCATCCAGAGAGACTTTTTCGCCTTTGGTCACAAAGGCAGACAATGGGTAGACAGGCCGGTGGTGAAGCACAATCTCGCCTTCATCAGGATGGCAGCGCGTAGCAAAAGCCCAAGTGACTTCCTTGGGATTCGTAAGGTCCACATCATCATGTACGACCATGATCTTGGGAATCTGTACTCCGAGCTTGGTGCTCAGAACAATGTTGCCGATCCTCCGGCATAGTTCCTCTTTCGTGCAATCCACTGTGGCACGATAATCGACAGGAACGCTCACGGCCATGATGTGTGCGGCACTTTCAAAGGGCATCCAGGCCATTGTTGCGGGAATGCCGTTTTGACGTAGCTGGACCAGTGTTTCTGCCGCTCCTGTAATACCGCAAACAGTATGATTTTCTTCGATTGGTTCGCCAGCCGCGACGACGGGAAGGATTGGCTGGTTCCGGTAGGTGATGGCAGTGACGTTGAATAGCGGCTGTTCGATGCTTTCAGCCCAAATGTAGCCTGCGTACTCTCCCATTGGTCCTTCGGAGGCAGTCTCCGTATTTGAGATCGTCCCCTCGACCACAATTTCGGCCGATGCAGGTACTTCCAGGTCAGACGTTTCGCACTTCACAACCTTGATTGCTTCACCGAAGTATGCGCCTGCATAGTCCGCCTCGTCTGCAAATGCGGGTAGCGGCATGGCACACACAAAGGGTAGGAAGGGTTCACATCCTTGTGCAATTGCGAATGGGGTTGGCTTTCCGATATCGCTCCACATCTTGTGGATCATGCCCAAGTGCTGACTGGGAGCGACCAGACCCACGAGTTTGTTCTTATCTGCGATCATCATTCGGGAAATGGTCCAGTTCGTCCATTTCTTATCCGGGCTTTGCACAATAAGCACACCCCAGGTATTGAAGTACCGCCCTCCATCTCCCCCATGAATGAGAGGAGTCGGAAATTGAAACAGGTCGATGTCGTCTCCTAATGCGATATTTTCTTTGCACGGAGCAGTCGGAACACGAACTGGGGCTATTCCATCGCGTTGCCGCGCGGAGACAAGCGATTCGATCATTTCTCGACCCGTTGCGTGGGGATCAAGGCCGAGTGATAAGGCAACACGCGCAAGTTGGAGTCCCGCCTGCCGACCGGTTGCCGCAGGAGCCCCCAGAACGCGATAGTCCCTGGGAAAGCCTTTGACGTTGTTGAACAGAGGAGCAGGGGCGCTTGTTTCGTATACCCGCCGTATGATGGCACCGATTTCAAGGTCCCAATCGACTTCCTCGGCTACATCCTGGAGTTCTCCGATGCTCCTCAGAGCGTCGATATACTCGCGCAGATCCTTGATGTGTCTCTTGGTTCCCACGTTCTTCAATGAGTCCTGACCTGTTGCCATTTTGCAATCCTCCTTGTGCGCGTCTTGCAGTGAGCCTTTCTTGCAATCGAACATGTATGACCATATCGATGTGACAGTCATGCGTCTAATAGAATTAAGGAATCGATTTCATGCGTGTAACGCAACGAATAATTCAGGCTCGTGCGTTTCCAGATAGCTGGGAAGCGAACGGGATATTCTCGCTTCGCTCACTGGAGGAACAATATGGAGTTGCAACAACTGAAGTACTTTCGTGTCGCGGCTGAGATGCTTCATATCACGCGTGCTGCGGAGAAGCTCTTCGTATCGCAATCTGCGGTGAGTCGCGCCATCTCTCAGTTGGAAGAAGAATTGGGAGTTCAACTCTTTGAGAGACGGGGACGTAGCGTTGTATTAACGCGGCATGGAAAAATATTTCTGGAACACGTCACTCACGCCCAAAATGTCATTGAGAATGCGCGCCAGATTCTCGTGGAAGAGAGTGGAGTGGAAACCGGTACCATCGCACTCAGCTTCCTTCCATCGATGGGGTTCACCTTCGTTCCCGGCCTAATCAAAGAATATCGACGCAAATATCCTGCGACTCAATTCAAATTGATACAAGGACCATCCTCTCTGGAAGTAATGAGGAAGCTCGAAGATGGCAGCGTTGACCTCTGTCTTTCAGTGCCGAACGCATCCGACTCTTCCGATATCCGATGGATTGCTCTCCACGAGGAAGAACTTGTTGTTGTCCTACCGCAAGGGCATCCTCTTGCAAAGAGACGCTCTCTTCAACTGAAGGCACTGTCCCAGGAAACCTTTTTGGTCCTTAGTCGAGGTAACACATTGACCACGGCCTTTGAGGAAGCGTGTATGCAGGCGAAGTTCACACCGAAAATTGGCTTCGAGGGGATGGATCTGTTAACCCTTCGAGGAATGATTGCCGCTGGGTTGGGAATAGGGGTTATTCCTGGATCTCCAACTCATCTTGATGGCGTCGTGGAAGTCAAGCTGTCCCAACCGCGCATCGTGGGACAGCTAGGACTTGGATGGGTGAATAATCGCTATCTACCGCCGTGTGCCGTTGCGTTCCGTGATTTTGTTGCGTCCAAACTCTCGGGCAAATCTACTCGAACTCATCGTCTGGTTTGAATGTATAACGCGACCTCTACGGACGGGCAGAGATGGCCTGTCGGTCGTCTCACTCCGACGCGGCTTCTATCAACGCTTCCGCCTCTTCATCGGAGGGCTGTTCTTTCTTATGTTCGATGACGAGAGGAAGACGAAGTGCTGCGACGAGAAGCAGGATATGAAAGAAGATCAACAACGAAAAGGATGCGATAAAGGCTTGGGAAACGCTGACTGGAGTGTGCACTCCGCCGAGTCTCCAGCCGAGGAAGGTAGCGCAGAACGTCGTCAGCGTGGGGCCTCCAAGACGCTGCACTATATTGAGTGAGGTCGTTGCCATCGGCAGGTGTTCTTTTTCGACCGAAGCGTAAGCGGAGGTGATGGACGGGATACCGACCGCGCTCAGCCCCATTCCTCGGATAAAGAGAGTGCCGACGAGCAGAGGAAGAGACATGCCATGCCGGCTAAGGTAGAGAAACGGCAGCGTTGCAGCTAAAGCCAGAAAGGCTCCGCTGGCCGATACTTTGCGGATACCGAAGCGGTGGGTCAGCCCAGCCACCTTCGGATAGGTGCAGATCATGCCGAGTCCGAGTGGTGCCATCAACCAACCTGCGGTACCGGGTGAGTTGCCGCACATGCGAACCCACTTCGATTTCTGGGTTACTGGCTGGATGGCATAGAGGCCAATCGTTTGCCAGCCTTCAAGGTGCCTGCGGACGGCGACGCGATCCAACTGCAGCCGCGGTGCATCCTGGGCGCGGCCCGCCTTTGGCGGGTAGTAGTAGAACTTGCCGCTTTTGGTAGATGGGCGATCGGACTGACGTGTATATGCCAGCCGGTTGACGAAGAGATTCCAGAAGTCCGTGACATTCTGTTCCGTGACTGGAAGCACGGGTGCGCGGCATCGTCAGATGGCACATACCCGCAATGCGGAGAGCAACGCTTGCCTGCAATTCCTTGTCTTGCTCGTTGGCGCACTCGGTCCACAGCTTGAGCCACATCTCCGCTTCCTGCTTGTTGCGCTCCTGCTTGCGCTTGTCGGCCTCCAGCGTCTTGATGCGGCGGGCGCGAACGTCGGAGCGCTCTTTATACTTCGCGTGATTGCGCGCGGAGGCTGCGCGGCCAATCCAATACTTCGATGTGTCCCACATCCTGACGGTACGGCGCATTCCATCCTCAATGCGTTGCGCGTCCTTGCGGGCACGGCGCTCGGAGTGATGCCCGATAAGAATGGGCTGGCCGAACGGAATTGCATCGGCAATAACAGAGACGGCTTTCTGTGCCTGGGCTGCGTCCTCGGCGCGGCGGTCGCTATACTCGTTGAACCGTTCGCTGCGTTCCTCTGCCCGCTCTATCAGGCTCTTGTCTTCGTCCTCGATCTCCCCGCAAAGCTCGATGAGTAAATCCTCCCGGCTCGGCGTCCACATCGGAGCGACAAACAACTCCTGTTTGGGCGCCCACTTGAACCCCGCGCTTTTTACTCGCGCGTAGGTTCCGAATCAAGGCGCTTGGAAGGATAGAGACGGAGTTTGTTGTCTTCGGGGGAGTACGTTGCAGTGTGAATCTGCGTTGGGCCATTGCTGGCGGTGGATGTGCTGATGCTGTTGATGTTGCTTTGATATTCCATTGTTTTTGCCTCTGTCTGCCCGGTGGGCGTTTTTTGTTTCTCACCAGCGCAGCGAGACAAAAACGATCCATCGGCAGACAGAGCAGAACGAGGGGAGTGAGGGGTGGGGAGGCCGAAGTGGTGGCGTGGCCTGTGACAAACACGTTCTATCGTTTGGCGCGGGACGCGCTTATCCGAACGGACTCCAGGAGGCCCGCTCTATAGGCCGGCCACCCTTGCGAACCGAAGTGGGGCAAAGTCGCGCGTCAGCGCCTCATAGGGTTTGTTCCTGGCCTTACTGGAGGGTCATTGCGGGGAAAGGAACGCTTGCATTCATAGAACAAATACTATAAATTGAAAATGTGGCTCCACCGGAAAGATCGCGCATTGCTTCTATCTCCTGGGAGGGTGACTCCTGGAAGGTATTGAAGTCGTGGCCGAAGGCGATGCAATGGGATTTTGGCAACTCCTTGCGGGAGATGCAGCATGGACGAGCTGCGAAGCTGAATGTCCGTCCGATGCAGTCTATCGGTCAAGGCGTGTTTGAGTTGAAGGATTCCGACGAAAAAACGTGGTACAGGATGGTGTACCTCGCGCGTGTGGAAGATACGATCTACGTTCTTGATTGTTTTGAGAAGGACACAGCCAAAACAGAGCGCAAGGACCTGAACACCGCGAGAAGTCGTCTAGCGGCGGTCAAACAACGTATTTTGGAGGAGCGGAAAAATGAAAAGCGTAAGCCGAAGCAATAGGCCCGGTCACGTCACAAAGGGAGACATCTTCGACGACCTCGGCTTTTCTCCTGCGGAGACTCTGGAAGCCAAGATCAAGGCGGACATCTGGCAAGCATTGGTGAAGCATATTGAGCAGCATGAATACAGCCAAGCCTATCTCGTGGCTGTGTTGAAGGTGCATCAGCCCGATGTAAGCAACTTGCTCAAGGGAAAAATCTCGAAGGTCAGCATCACAAAGCTGATTCAGTTCGCTGGCAGACTCAACTTGGATGCTCGGGTCAAGGTGACGAGTCCGAAGATCATCAAGAACATTACGGCGTCGGGCGAGGCAAACACAAAATCGAGCAGGGGCAAGCGAGAACTAATTCACGCATAGTGGGATAATCTCAGGCAGTAGCTTGTTTTGCAGCTAATAAGTTTTCAGCTTCGAGGACGCCTGGTCTTAAGAGCCTCAGATTGCCATTTCCGTCCAGATCAACAACCTTCAGACGGGATATGCCCATTTTCGCATTAGCCTCGCTTGATCCATGTCTCTTGATCCCATCGATCAGTTCTTGTTTGCTGACGTATTTGGGGTGAGCGTGCCACAAAATGAGGAGAGCCACATCGCGCGCGCTCAAACCTTTAAGATGAAAATAGATTCTTCCATCCACTTCTTCGACAACCGGATACTTTTTCTGACTGAGACCTTCAACAAGTTTCTTCGCATCGTCGAGGTCCACGGCTCCTTTCTGAGCGTATCTGATTAGTTCTCCCAAAATCCATGCGATGAGCGTGGAGACGGCGTTAGCATCCATTTGGTTGGGATTGACTTCGTCGGCGTCGTGACGTGCACCACGATTGCTGGCTATCTCATAAACAAATCGACATGCCCGAGGGATTGTCACCCTAATTGTGTTTTCTGCTTGAGTCCCCGGTATCTTTTCAAGCTCAGTAATGATGTAGCTGGCTTTGAAGTCTTTGGCCTTAGGAACAGTCTTGCCCACATGCTCCCATAAGAGTTTCAGAACGGCTTCTACGAATTTGCCGCCCTTAAGCAGAGAAACTTCCCAATTGCTCAGTTGTGCTTCGTGAGCTGCCTCTTGAAAATGTTGGATTACCGGGGCTATACGCTTGGCGGGAAACTTCGCCACCAATAGCTGCTGCATCATTGCGCCGGTAGAGACATTGGTTGGGTTGCCCATTATAGGACTTCCTTCCACCCACTAAGGAGTGTTAGTGTGCCGAATTTCGGAGAGTCAATCCAACCATTGTCACGAGCTCTCGACGCATGGGCAGGATTGTATCCTCTCATTGAGCGCCTATACAGTTGTTCTTTGGGCCACACACTATGTAGCAGTCGGTACCGTCTCCGCCCTTCGCGAGACGAGTGTTCTTTGGGCAGCCGTGATCGGTCGAGTGTTTCTTGGAGAAGAGTTGACCGGGCGCAAGATAGGTTCGGCGATCCTGATCTGTTGCGGTGTGATCCTCTTAGTCGGTAGCAATGCTGCAAAGAGCTCTGCCGAAACATCAAGCGCTCAACCGACGGTTGGGCAGCGTCCGAAACTGCAGGCATGAACATCGTGACGAGATTTGTCCTGTGACAGTTGGCTAATGAGATGGTCCGCCGCTGTAACCCTCCGCTGAGGCGGAGGATGGTAGCAGCGGTTTCAGAGGAGGATCATCGACATGCAGATTCGTTCGGTAGGCATCGACCTGGGCAAAACGACGTTTCACCTTGTGGCGCTTGGAGCAGCTAGCAAGGTTCTGATCAAGAAGAAGTTCTCACAGAAGCAGCTTCTGGCGTTCACGGCGAACATGCAGACGTCGTTGATCGGTCTCGAAGCTTGCTCAGGAGCGCATTTCCTCGGACGAGCCTTGAGGCAACAGGGCCACGACGTGCGATTGATTCCAGCGCAGTTCGTGAAGCCGTTTGTGAAGTCCAACAAGAACGACTTCGTTGACGCCGAAGCCATAGCTGAAGCCGTCGAGCGCAAGAACATGCGCTTCGTGCCCATCAAGACGGACGACCAGCTCGATCTGCAGGCGATACACCGGATTCGTAATCGGCTGGTGTCGCGACGCACAGCCGTTATCAACCAGATCCGAGCTTTCCTGCTGGAACGTGGCATGGTGTTTGCGCAGAAGCCTGCGAAGCTGAAGGCCGGGATGGCCGACGTTCTTGAGAACGCAGACAACGCGCTGACGCCGATGATGCGCAAGCTAATCGGTCTCCTGTATGAGGAGTGGAAGAGCGTTGAAGAGCAGATCGATGAGCTCACCGACAGCCTCGAACAGATCGCTGCCAACGATGCGGGGTGCTGCCGCATACAGAAGATCCCAGGCATCGGCCCGGTTGTTGCTACAGCCATCGTCGCCGCGATAGGCAACGGCGCTGCGTTTCGCAAAGGCCGAGACTTCGCAGCATGGCTTGGCCTGGTGCCGCGGCAGTACTCGACTGGAGGCAAGGCGAGGTTGTTGGGCATCAGCAAGCGGGGCAACATCTACCTCCGCAAGATTCTGATTCACGGAGCACGCGCTGCCGCGATGCGCATAAAGCGCGATCGCTACTCGATAGAAGCATGGATGAACGCGCTCGAAGCCAGAGCCCCACGCAACGTACTGGTGGTTGCCATGGCGAACAAGCTTGCCCGCATCGCATGGGCCGTGCTCTCCAGCGGAGAAGACTATCGGCCTGTAGCGAGTCTCGCAGCGGCATGAAATAGAGCGGAAAAGACGCCTGCGGCTTGGAAGCGCTGACGCGCTCCCACTTTCCCGCTCTACGACGACGGCTTTCCCACCGAGGTCTGCATAGGAACAGCAAAGACGAAAGAACAGTCACAACGGCGCATCTGAAACCTGTTGACGATAAGGGCCTCAACGACCGATCGGCTTGTTAGGACAAATGCGCAGCGGAACTCATCCTGGCCAGGAGCACGCGGCTCCACCAAAGGCCGAATACATTGCCGCAGACTTGTCTCTCGACCAAACTCAACCTTGCAGTCACGCGGCGGACCATACATAATCGTCATCAACCGGACCCGATAAGGTTGCAGACCGGGCTGTTTGCGCCGAGGCGGAGGAGACTCCTCTGGGCCTGGTGGCGTTGGCTGTTGAAGTTAGCCCTCGCGCCAAACTGCCATTATCTTGACGATCATCTTCGGCTGGCGATGGTCTTCCTGAAGATGTCCAGCGATCATGGTCGTACATAAGGTTCAAGAGGGATCGATTAGGGTTCGGTCGGGGCAGAGAAGCGCCCCGGCCAAGCCCGAATGATGACTATAGTGAGTGTGTCTCTTCCACGCGAACTGTAAGAAGATCCCATGCGGTGACTTCGAAATCACTCGCGATCGGTTCGAGCTTCTCTTCGGCAAGATTGCTCCGCCACAACTTGCTCTCTCCCGGCCGCAACCACTTAAGCCGCGTTCTTCTCGACTCTCCAGAGGCTCCGAACAGTCTCACTATCCAAGCAGAGCGATCCTCACTCGGCTTGAAGGTCACTGCAAGTACATCGGAAGGCTCAATACTCAGATATGAATCTACCGACTTTGCCGATGAGGAAATGGCCTCCGCTCTGAGAGGCTCAGATAAACCAATGGCAAGTTTGGTGGCTGCCACCGCGTCGTAATGGGTATGAGGTCGAAGAGCGTACCGGAACGTGACCGGGCCTTCCTGATAGGCACGATAGTTCGTTCCCCAATGATTGTTCATCACCCATGAAAAGAACGTTTGTGTCGGCTCGATGCGCTTCCGCCATATATTGGGATTGGTCTGTGAGCCGAGCATCGTTGCGCTGAACTCCCCAACTTCGATGAGCGGGGCATCTTGGGTGACCCAGGTAACACCAACTTCATCATTCGAAACATCCACCCAACGCCCGACCGGAAGCCAATTCTTGCACGATCCAGGGAGTTGGTCGATCTCTGGTTGCATGTTGCCAAGAGCAATATCGACGCGCATTTTTCCATTTGGCACATCGAACGGGTATGCGAACTGGATACTCTCTTTCGATCCGCGCTGCGCGAACTCGCCTCCGGCGCCACCTGAGCCGGGATGGGGATTCAACGCAGCAGGGAGTTTGTCGACGGTGTTTGACAGTTCTAGATAGTCGGCTCCAGCCACCAGCCGGATACGCCTGCTGACGTTCTTACAGGTCGGAGCGGACGACTCGACAAGAACAGATACGACCAGTGGGCCATTCTCCTCTACTGTGATCTTGGGAGTGCCGGTGGACTGAAGATGATCGATGTCATGGCCCGCAAGGAAAAGGAGTTGATTCGCACGATAGGGTCCATCTGTTTTTACGAGATTGTGCGTTACAGATTGCAGGCGCAGCTCCGTGACATCACCGGTTGCAGGATCAATCCTGGCCTGCACAATTCCGTTGTCCAGAACATTGTCCTTGAAGGACACTGACTTGGAGGAATGACGCGCCGCTTGCTTCGAAACGGTATATCGCGCAGATGAGAAAGCAGGCACTTGCGACACAAGGAAAGCCAGGTCCCCGTTTGCGAGTCTCTGTGAAGGTAGCGGGTCGCCGTCACGACCGATGACATGATCTCCGGCCTGCGATAGTTGCTGAGGAATATAAACGACTTCGCTGCGAGCCCAGGAAGAGCTATTGAATATCTCGATCTGACCGCTACGCGATGTGTCCCCAGTGTGCCCCAACGACTCGTTGACCAGCTTCTCAGACAAGCGTTCGGCATCCACTGCGAAAGCGCGCTTTACATCCCATTGTTTCTTGACGAACGGATTCTCCGAGTCAGAGACGCTGTTCCATGCACCCCACGTGTGTTCCGAGTAGAGCAGCACATTGCGCCACGCCTCGGCGTACTCCGCGACTTCGTAGTCGGCTTTGTCTGTCAGGGCTCGCAAAGCTTCGGCCTGATTGATTCGATCCGCGGCGTTGCGGCTCATGCGTGTTTCGAGTGCTGAAGAACCTGCGCCATCTTCCCAGTAAGGGGTTAGGTCTCCCCGATACTGCGGGAGTTGATTCCCGTAACGCTTCTCGAAGGCCGAGAATGCGGTGCCGGTAGAAGCGATAGAGAAGCGCGGCCATTCGTACTTCTGATTCCAGTCACGGATCCAATCGCTCAACTCTGGGTCAGGTTCCGCATTGTCGCCATGACCCGACCAACGTACGTAAGAGACGTCATATGGGTACTGGACGTCGTCCATGCGGTCCTGATACTTAGACACGAGTTCAGTGCCAAGCTTCATCACGTGTGACAGGGCATACCCCGTCCAAGGAACCCAGAAGAGAATTTTCTCTTTGCCCGAGGGCGAGACCCACCAAAACGGCTTATCCTGCCAGGACACCATGAATGCGCCGATGCGATCAAAGTAGTTCGGCGCGGCCGAAAAGTACCGTATCCCGGCCTGCGACATGGCCGTGACCGTGCCCCAGGAAAAGCCCGGAACATCGCTCATCATCGCCGAGTCCACTTTCACGCCGCACGTCTTACCAAGCTGTCCGGAATAGCGGAAGAGTTGCAACAGCTCCTCGGGGCGGCAGAGCCCGGTCAGCTCATTCGCGTAGGACCCATTGATTCCGACCCATCCCTTTTGCACGGCATCGATGAGTTCTCGCCTGTCATTTTCCGAACCGCGCTTCATGTAAAGGTCTGCGCCCCAAAGGACCTCAAGGTTCCACACGAATCTAGCCCCTTCGGGATAGTCCTTTGTTTTGCGCGCAAGCTCGATGCCGCGTTTGATATTGTTGATCTGCTTCGTCTCGACATCGGCCTGGAGATCGGTATAGCCAAGGTCATGGTGCGAATGCGGCAAGACGTAGATCTGCACCTGCCGAACCGGTTTCAGTTCGACTTCCTCTCGAAGTTCCTTCCCGCCCAGATCGACGATGATCGTTGATCGCTGGGTAGACGTGACCGGCTTTACATAGATTTCGAATGAGCTTGCTCCGGCGGGAACATTGCGACGATCGATCTCGGTGCTGTCGAGTTTCGTCACCGCTGTTAGAGCATCGCCAGGCTTTTCGATTTTGATCTGGATCGGCTGAACCAGCTTCCCATCTTTTTGCAGAAGACCGCGGATGGGGACAATGGATGGATTCTTTGCGGCGGCCTGTTTGTCCACCTGAGCAACTGATTCATGGGACAACAGCGCTCCACCGGCAGCCATGGTGAGGCTTTTCAAGAGATCTCGACGTTTCATCTTCGCGCCTCGGAATCGACTCCGGAAATGAAGGAGGAGCATCGAAGCCAATGCTCCTCCTCAAGTTTGTGCCTAAAATACTAGCTTCACTGCAAATTGCACTTGCCGACCGAACCCAGCAGCACTTGTGATCTGCCCGAACTGGCTGTCCTGAACACTGTTGTCCGGTGTGCTGTAGTTGGTGTGGTTGAACAGGTTGAACATCTCAGCCCTGAACTGAAGTTGGGTGCTTTCGAACAGCGGAAAGTTCTTCGAGACATTGAAATCAACATTCTTGAAGCTAGGACCGAGCAGGTCGTTCCTCTTTTCATTGCCATAGGTGTACAAGGTGGGAACCGCAAAGGCCGCCTTGTTGATCCAGGTTGCCGGCGTCTGTCGGAACCCTGGACCGCTATAGGGATTTGCTCCCGTACGCTGCGCTCGCTGGCTCGGACCACCGGTGTTGGCGATATCACCACCCGCCAGCGCAAAGAAGGGCGCGCCAGAGTTGAGCGTGATGATTCCGCCGACGTTCCAGTCTCCAGCCAGCGTCTGCACCAGCTTGCCGGCGTTATTGAGGAACGCTTTGTTGTGCCCGAAAGGCAGCTGGTACAAGCTGCTGAACACAAACATCTGCGCACGGTTGTAGTCGGATACTGCCCAGTCCTCCTTCAGGTTGTAGAAGTTGGGCTGCTGGTTCACATACGGGTCAGACTGCCAGTCCATGGACTTCGACCATGTGTACGCAGCCAGAAACGACAGGCCGTTCGATAGCGTCTTCTGTAGTTGTGCCTGAAGCGCGTTGTAGCTTGCCGGAGCGGCATTCCAGGCATAGGAGAAAGGACCACCATATTCGGGGAAGGGCTGTCTGTCCGAGATAGGGCCTGGTCCAGGCGTGAGTGCCGTGTTTACTGTCGGCACGATGTACTGATGTCTGCTTAGAGATCCCACATAGTCCAGCTTCATCGTGAGGTTGGAGGCTAGCTGTTGCTGCACGCCGACGTTGTACTGCATCGAGTACGGAATCTTGTTATTGGGATTAGCACCATAGCTGGCATACGGGGCTACATTGTCGAGTATGGACGACGCCGTCGGCAGATTGCCGAAAGACATCGTCGGTACGCCAAGATCGAGACTGGTGAAGTTTGCCGCGATTCCACTGGGCCACGTCAAGCGAAGGTTCTGGTTCTCCTGAACCAATGTGTTGTTGTGATCGTCAAGCATCGCGAACGCAGCGTGCACAACGGTCTTGTCAGTCGCAGAGTAGACAACGCCGAAGCGGGGCTCCCAACCGTTGTACTGAGGATGGAAAAAGCCGCTCGGTCCAGTGGCCGTGGGATAGTAGGGCGGGACTGCACCTGAAACGATAAACTGCCCCGTCAACACGTCGAGGCCTGAAACAATCTTGTGATAGTTGGGCGGAGTGACGTAGTCCCAGCGGATTCCGGCGGTTACAACAAGTTTCTTGGTCAGTTGCCACTGATCCTGCGCATAGAGGCCATACCAGTTCACCGTCTGGTCAGCGCCGAGATTCCCAACCCATGGAGCGTACGTGTCGGGAGTACCAAGAAGAAAGCTGGCAGGACCGTATCCTGTCGGGCCAGCTGTCGCGCCTTGTGCCGTAGCGTTCTGAGTGAAGCTCATGTTCGCGAGCCAGCCGTCGTCGTAGCTCCGTAGGTGATAGTAAAGCCCCCCGAAGCCAAGCGTGTGGTTGCCGATAGTCTTTGAGAGATCGGCATGGTAATCCATCGTCTCTTGTGGACCTAGTGGGATGGCAAATTGAGCGACGCCACTGAAGCCATTCGAGATGTTGACTTGCGGCCCGAGCTGGATACCGGCATGGGCAGGGGCAGCTTCGGTAAAGCCGATGGCATCCGTGAAGGCCGCGCCAGCCGGCTCATCGTTGCTTGCAAAGTTGACGTAGGAGTAGCCGTAACGAATGTTGAGAATCGTCTTTGGATCGAAGATATGGGTGTAGCCGAAAGCACCCTGCTGCGTGTAGTTACTCAGAGTATGCACGTACGTCGGCAGGTCCTGCGGACTGATCACATGTTGATTCGAACGATTGAAGCGAAGGAAAACCGAGTCGTTGGGCGTAATCTGATGGTCCAGCCGGACACCGAAGATGTCGCTATCGGTGTTCGTTGCCCCGGAGAACAGGTAGTTGGGCAGGGTGCCTTCGGGGACATTCAGGTTTGGCGCGGGGTAGTATTTTTGGAGAATCTGCAGACTGGCAGAGTTCAGCATGCCCTTAGGAATGACATTTCCCGGGAACGGATCGCGTAAGGACTGGCCAGGGTGGGCCGGATCGGGACGGCTGGAGAACGGATTGTAGATCTGGTTCGCATATTCGGGCCGCCCAAGGCTGTCAGTCCCCATTTGTGTACCCAGCACCGCAGAGAAGTCGCCCTGCTTCATCGCGTCTGTGAGGGTGCTCGCCAAGTAAGACCTTGTCTGCGCCGATCGGAATCCCTCCCAGTAAAACGAGAAGAAGGTCTTGTCTTTGCCATCGTAGACATGCGGTATGGAGACAGGTCCGCCGAAATAGACACCATACTGGTTCTGTCGATAAGGCAAACGCTCCGTTTCCGGGAACGTCCGGGCATCAAGGACGTCATTACGGATGAACTCCCAGAGTGCGCCGTGGAACTTGTTCGTTCCGGAGCGTGTCACGAGGTTGATGTTCGCACCCGACGACACGGAAAACTGAGCGTCTGTGATGTGCGACTGGACGTTGAACTCCTGAATCGCATCCGGTGGAGGCGCGATCACCCAAGTGTTGGTGTAGGTAGCATTATTGAATATGCCGTCCATCGTGAAGTTGTTCTGTTCGCCGCGCTGGCCATTCACTGAAGGGCTGATACCACCTGCTCCCAGGGACACGGTGAACGAACCCTGCTGTCCGTTCTGAACTGGCGCAGCTCCCGGCGTGAGTAGAGTCAGTTGAGTGAATGAGCGTCCATTGAGCGGAAGATTGACCGTATCTTCGTGGCCCACCACATTGCTCAATGTTGCAGAGGTCGTGTTGAGCTGCGGCGGTGCGTCCGTGACGTCTACGGTCTGTGAAGTTTGCCCCACCGAGAGCTGGAAGTTCAGTGTGACGCTCTGGTTGACCTGAAGCTGGATATTCTCCCGGCTGATCGTGCCAAAGCCGTTCATGGTCACGGTCAGCTTGTAGTTTCCTGGGCTGAGCTGAGGAAGGATGTACTCGCCCTCGGCATTGCTCTTGGTCGTGCGGTGCATCCCCGTCCCGGTATTGGTGACGTCAACGTCAGCTCCGGGAATATTGGCACCGGTTGAATCGCTAACTACGCCTGTGATCAAGCCGTTTGTAGTCTGGCCGTGAAGCTCCGCCGAGTAAAGACAGACAGCCAGAAGCAAGAGGAGGTGGCCCCACCAGGCGCGATAACCCATCGGAGGGGGGGATGAACGCTGAAAGTTTGTGCTTCGTTGCTCGCAAGCCCGCAGGTTCGTTCTGCCTGGTCGAGTTCCCGTGAGTGTATCTGTCTTGCACCCGTTGATTTGAGAGTCCACTGTCGCCTCCAAGAGACATCGCGTAACGCTCTGCTGTGAGCCTTCAGAGGTCGAGAAATATGACCTGCCGTAGTACATAGACCGGAGAAGGCGAGCAGAAACTTAAACTGATTGGCCAACATAGATCAATTGTTTGTTTATTGTCAATTTAATCATTTATATGTGTGTTTGTGGACAAAACGTAAGCTGTATGTGATTGTTATATTGCATTGCACAGATTCAGTGATTTGGCCGGAGCTACGCTCTTGCGGGGCCATAGCACGGAAAGTTTTCGATTTCGAGGTACGGCGAGTCAGGATGTCCATATGAGGGCACTTTCAATCGATCTCGGCGGCACACACGCAACTTGCGCTGTCGTCGAGGACAAGACAATTCATGCATCGCGAGTTGTACGAACTGTGGGCAACCGAAAACTTCAGGAGCTTCTGCCAGTGCTCGCCGAAACGCTGCGAAGTCTTGCGGCAGATGCCGGTCTGACATTGAGCCAAATGGACGGCATGGCGCTTGGCTTCTGCGGCCTCGTCGATCGCAGGAATGCTCGCGTGACCTCGACCAACTTGAAGTACACCGATGCGACAGGCGTCGATCTCAAGGCGTGGGCAACGGAAGAGTTAGGACTGCCGATCGCAGTCGAGAACGACGCGCGCCTCGCCCTTCTAGGGGAGTGGTATGCAGGCAGCGGCACCAGTTCCAACGACATCGTCATGATGACTCTCGGCACCGGAATCGGTGGCGTCGCAATGATCGATGGACGTCTCCTTATCGGGAAGCATTTCCAGGCTGGATGCCTCGGTGGACATCTTGCGGCTCGCTTCGATGGCGCCCCCTGCAACTGTGGCGGAATCGGTTGCGCAGAGTCCGAGGCTTCGGGTTGGGCGCTACCGAGAATATGCACAAGTTGGCCCGCATTCGATGCGAGCTCGCTCGCAGGTGCGGAACTCAACTTTCAGAATTTGTTTCAAGCGGCCGACGAGGGCGACTCGGTCGCACTCGCGGTTCGTGAGCACTGCATCCGGGTGTGGGCTCGTACAGCCGCATCCCTGATTCACGCTTACGATCCAGAGCTGCTGCTAATCGGCGGAGGAGTTATGCGTCGCGGTGACGTGATTCTCCCGTACATCCAGCAGTACGTGAAAGAACACACATGGACGCCTTGGGGAACAGTGGAAGTACGTCCCGCCATGTTGGGCGACAGCGCGCCGCTGCTGGGAGCAGTTCCACTCATCGAACTTATAAACGGAGCGAACTAGATGTACGATAAGCACCCCTATGTTCCTGTTTCATCCGACGCAGGTGATTGTTATGTCGGATGGGACGCCATCCGGGAGAACCTCCGCCGATTGACGAGCGGCGAGCGTTGCGTCGTCTGCGTCGAGTGCTATCCGGGCGTGTCCGTGCCGGAGATCAGACAAGAGCTTGAAGCAGCACTCGATCCGCAGGTTGTCATCGACACCGAATCGCTTCTTCTTCCCCCAGATGAGATCAACCAGAGGGTCTCTCCCTTGCTGACGGATGATCCCATCTTTGGAACGTTCAATTCGGTTGAGGTGCGCGACCTCTTCGATCCCCTTAAGGTATCGAAAGCGCAGAAAACACTTGAGTCGTCGACCACAGGAATCGCACTTGTTATCGGCACCGGTGCCGTTGAGGTTGCGAACGAATACTACATTCTTGTCTATGCTGACTTGGCACGCTGGGAGATACAAAGACGACAACGCGCTGGAGAGATCGGCAATCTCGGAGCGAATAACGCCGACGAATCTCCGGCGCAGAAATATAAGCGTGCGTACTTCCTCGATTGGCGTGCGGCGGACCGAATTAAACGGAAGCTGCTTGGTACTATCGATCTTCTTCTCGATACGAACGACCCAAAGACTCCAAAGATGATCACGGGCGATCAGTTGAGAGGTGGCCTGCACAAGTCAGCATGCCAGCCGTTTCGCGTCGTGCCATTTTTCGATCCAGGTCCCTGGGGAGGTCACTGGATGGAACGTGAGTTCGACCTTTCCAAAGATGTCCCGAACTATGCCTGGTGCTTCGATTGTGTGCCTGAGGAGAACAGTCTCCTGCTTGGTTTCGGGGCTGTTCGTGTCGAAATCCCGGCGATCGATCTCGTGTTTGCCCACCCCACGGAGCTGTTAGGGAGCTACATCTTCGGCAGGTTTGGAGCCGAGTTTCCCATTCGCTTCGATTTCCTCGATACGATCGAGGGTGGCAATCTCTCTTTACAGGTCCATCCTCTCGATGAGTACGTGCAGAAGCATTTTGGCCTGGCGTATACCCAGGACGAGAGCTATTACATGCTCGATGCCGAACCCAACGCGACTGTTTACCTCGGCCTGAAAGAAGACATCAATCCATCTGCGATGCTCGAGGGTCTGCAGGCAGCGCAGGAAGGTGGCCCGGACTTCGACGCCGACCTCTACGTGAACAAATGGCCTGCACGCAAACACGATCACTTCCTCATACCGGCAGGAACAGTGCATTGTTCCGGAGCTGGCAGCATGGTGCTCGAGATCAGCGCGACTCCCTACATCTTCACGCTCAAGCTATGGGACTGGGGCCGTCTCGGATTAGACGGTCAACCGCGCCCGATCAACATTGCCCGCGGAGGAGAGAACATCCAGTGGGATCGCAAGACGACATGGGTAAAGGAAAACCTGGTCAACAGAGTTGAGGCGGTCGCTCAAGGGGAAGGCTGGCGTGAAGAGCGAACCGGCCTACATGAACTCGAGTTCATTGAGACTCGGCGTCATTGGTTTACGGGCACCGTGCCGCACGACACCAATGGAACCGTGAACGTGTTGAATCTGGTTGAGGGCGAAGAAGCTATCGTCGAGAGTCCCGCAGGTAGCTTTGCTCCGTTCGTCGTACATTATGCCGAGACCTTCATCGTTCCCGCATCCGTCGGCGTCTATCAAATCCGACCGCATGGGCTATCCGTCGGCAAGCAATGCGCCACGCTGAAGGCCTATGTACGACCGCAATAAAGCGAACCACAGATCGCTCTAGGGTTCGAAGGAAGTCCAAAGCGTTGCGAACAAGGATGGTTCTGAAACCCACTGGAGACTATCCGGAGCTTGAGCGAACTGACGGTATATCGACGCCATATCGGAAAGCCCAAGTTCTGGATAGGTTCTCGCATCGTGTTGGTCTAAGCGGGAGCTACCATATCGGGGGTTGCGGTGCCAATGGATGCTTTCGTTTTCGTCGAGAACAGGGAACCAGGCTAACCCGCCGCGCTCTCTCACCCCGTCATAGACGAAGCCATAGTCACGGTCACAGCAGGCGGCGAAGATCATTCGCTGCTGCGGATTGGCATTGATGACGCAGTGTGCCCATCCCGGCGGGACAACGACGTGGTCCCCTGGCAATGCAGTGATTGCGAAGCATCGGCCGGGATTTTCATCCGTCGATTGCTGTGCATAGATAATCGCGCTGCCTTCCCATATCTCGAAGAGCTCAGGCGCCGACCATCCGGAATGGGCCGAAATCTTATGAACATGTCCTTGGCTGCGTACCGGTTCCCGTCCAAGTCTGCCCGCAGGATATGTGACAACGCCGAACAGGAGATTGCGCTGTTCCAATTGACTCTTGTGCTCTTCCTTTCCGACATCCATCACGATGCTGTAGACAGTGTCTGGTCCGCTGCATTGCGGATCGAGAAGACTGGCGCGAATCGCATCTAAGCGCCGATGCTCGGGAACTGGGCCAAACACGTTCGCGCCATAGTCGAACGTTTGCGTTACCTCATTCCACCTCAGCTCGATATCCGACAATGACGGCATAGTGGATCCAGTGGTACTTAGAGTTGTGGAGAAGATACGAGGCGGGCGAGGTTTTCACTGGCGATCACGCGTTGGCTGAATCCCTCTTGTTGAATGGTCCCGTAATCGTGACCAGCATCGCTCGGCCAGCATGCCCAGAAGATCAAGGGAACCTGTCCGGTGTTCACGACTCGGTGAGCAGTGTGGCCAGGAATGTAATGCAAAGATCCCGTTGTCATCTGCTCCGACCGGCCACGCCGTTCTTCGTCCATGAGAACCAGCATCCCTGATCCCTGCACGGCGGTGTAGTATTCTCCGCGGTCACGCTTCGCGTGGAAATGTCCTCGGGTCATGAAGAACTCGTCGCCCACGCGCCCAGGTTCGATAACAGTTACTCCCCAAAACAACCCACCTTCGGTATTCTGCGCCGTGGGTTCACTCCACTCCACGGAGTAGACAAGTGTTTCGGGATCAATCGAACTCCACGCTGCGTGATCCTCGAAGACTCCTTCAAGGTCACGGATTTTCTTGGAGAGCCGAAGAACGCCCTCGCCCGCTATTCTGCCGCCCTGCCAGTCGAGTTGCATCATCCTGATCCGCCTCCCCGCGACTCTACCTTAGCGGGTTAGACGCTTGAAAGACAACCTCTATGAACCTTTTGGCTTTCGTGTACCGCCGATTCGATCATATTTACTTACGATTTTAGTTATAACGATTGACTGTGCCGAGTTAACGGATTATCACGTTATAGATGGAAACGAATATCAGACAGTCAGTCTCGGTGTTTGCGACATGGGGCCAAAATGCCGGAAGTTGAATCCACGAAACGGTCTGAGCGCTCGCAGAAGAGCAACACCGTGTATGTCTGGTTTGTCGCCTCAGTAGCTGCTGCCTCGGGATTTCTTTTCGGGTTCGATACTGCTGTCATCAATGGGGCGCTTGTCTTTCTGAGATCTCATTTCAACCTCACGAGCTTCCAGACTGAGATTGCCGCAAGTTCGCTCCTCCTGGGATGCTTGATTGGAGCGGGGGCAGCCGGCAGATGCAGCGATTTCTTCGGGCGTCGCAAGAGCCTTATGGCTGCCGCCCTGCTCTTTGCGGTATCAGCACTTGGGAGTGCTCTTGCTGTAAGCTTCGTTTTCTTCACTTGCATGCGTGGTATTGGCGGCTTGGCAATCGGGCTTGCTTCCGCGCTCACACCTGTCTACATCTCTGAAGTTGCTCCGCCTGAGAGCCGAGGGCGCCTAGTCTCTCTGAATCAGCTCGCGATTGTGACCGGAATCCTCGTCGCGTACCTTAGCAATTGGCAACTCGCCGGGTTGGGTTCTATGAGCTGGCGATGGATGTTCGGAGTAGCGGCTTTTCCTTCGCTCGCCTTTCTAGTCGGATTGTTCTTCATCCCGGAAAGCCCACGGTGGCTGGTAGCGAACAACCAAAGGGGAAAAGCGCGCGAAGTGCTGGGAACGATTGCTGGACCGACCGGCATTCAGGCTGAAATGGATGCAATCGAGCAGGCGATCTCGGAAGAGGGCGGAGGAGCTGGAGAACTTTTCTCGAGCCATCTGCGGCCACGGCTCTTTATTGCGGTTGCTCTTGCAGTCCTTGAGCAAATCTGCGGGATTAACACAGTTCTGTACTACGGCTCCCTGCTCTTCGCGCAGCAATTCCACGGTCAGTCCATGAAGCTCTCTATTGGCGCGAACGTAGTCGTCGGCTTGGTGAATTTGATCTTTACCGTTGTTGCCATGTTCTTTATCGACCGCTGGGGACGCCGACGGCTCTTTCTGCTTGCAACTGCTGGTATGGCTGTCTCGCTCACGATTCTCGTGGCATCGCTCAAGCTGGGGATCGGCGGCCAATATCTCATCTTCGGTGGGATTCTTGCTTATATCGCCTTCTTCGCGGTCGGTCTTGGGCCGGGCGTTTGGGTGTATATCGCCGAGATTTTTCCCACGCGAGTGCGCGGCCAGGCGACTTCGATTGCCACCATGGCTTTATGGTCTGCCTGCTTGGTCGTGACCCTTACCTTCCTTACCATCGTGGACAGCATGGGACTGTCTGGAGCATTTTCCCTGTACGCATTGCTATCCTTAATAACGTTCGTTTTCGTTTGGAAGTGGATCCCCGAGACACGCGGTAGATCTCTTGAGCAAATTCAGCACTATTGGAGCCAGCGATAATGGCTAAGCGCAAGCAGCCAGAGAAGCCGAAGAAAGAGACACGAGAAGCGTCCGAGCCATCTGGACCGGGCAAGCAGCAGACTCGATTGATTGCAATCCTCGACCATCTGCGTAAATCGGGAAACGTCACCGTTGAGTCGCTCAGCGAGAAGTTCGGCACCTCTTTGGTGACCATCCGTCGCGACCTCGATCAGTTAGAGAGTGAGGGTGTTCTCCAGCGAACCCATGGCGGGGCCTCTTTGCTGGAGCCTCTGTTCTACGAGCCATTTAAGAACGATCGAAGCTTTCAAGCCCATCTTGAAAGCTTTTCCGAAGAGAAACGCCGGATAGGACAAGCAGCGGCCGCCCTTGTGGAGAAGGGTGATACCATCGCGCTGACTCCAGGCACGACTACGCTTGAGGTCATTCGCGGCCTTCCTCTCAATCAAAACATCACGGTGGTCACGAACACAGTCAATGTGGCCATGGAGCTCTCGAAAAGAAAAGACCTCGATATCTTCGTCACGGGAGGGCATCTTCGGGGCGACTGGTTTTCTCTCGTAGGACAGACCGCCGTGGACAGTCTCAAACAGATGCTGATCCATACGCTCTTCATCGGCTCTGATGGTATCGATGGACAATGGGGAGTTAGCTGTCTCAGCTCCGAAGAGGCGCAACTTAATGCGGCAATGGTTAGGACTTCCCGCCGCCGCATCGCGGTGGTGGATTCCACTAAATTCGGGAAAGTAGCAGGTTGGCGTATCTGCGAAGTTTCCGACCTAAATATCTTGATCACAGATACCGGAGCTACGGACGCGATGATTGCGCCCTTCGTCGAGTGCGGAGTTGATGTCCGGCGCGTATGAGCAACTTTAAGGTCTTGTACGCAACGAGTGTTCAGATCCATCCTGTGGCCCAGCTAGGCTAGGCTTCAGCTTAGCCGCCATTGCTCGTCAGAGGTCGGCTCTCGTCAGTTCTGACGAGAGCCGACCCGCATTTTGCAGACCAACTGCACAGTTACGGCGTTATCCGATTAGGCCATCGATGTAACTGTAGGTGGAGATTAGCGTTGTCAGATCAACCTCCTGCCGGCGTAGCCGGCAGGAGGTTGCATGAGATTGCCCCCAAAGTGGGATACGTGCAATCCGAATCCGTCCAATAATCGACTGTCTAGACGCTTATATCATACAATTCATCTATGGCAAGGCCCCGCAGCGGCGACAAACGGAATCGAATTCTGAATGCGGCAACGCGCGTCATCGTTACACAGGGGCTGAGCGCGCCGACGATGGGCATCGCGAAAGAAGCTGGTATTGCCCACGGTTCGCTGTTTACCTATTTCAAAACCAAGTCGGAGCTTTTTAACCAGCTGTACCTTAAGCTAAAGCAGGAGATGGCGTCAGTTGCCATGAAGGATTTTCCCGCGGAAGCCGACCTTCGAGAGAAGTTCTTTCACATCTGGCGAAACTGGGGCAACTGGGCGGTTCGCTTTCCTGAGAAACGGAGAGCGTTGGCACAGCTCAGCGTCTCGGATGAGATTACGCCGGAAACCCGCGCAGCAGGGCACAAAATCATGGCCGCCATTGCTGAGTTGCTGGAACGCGTCCGCGCTGCCGGCCCTATGCGTAAAGTCCCAATGAGCTTTGTTGCCTCGCTCATGAACTCGGTTGCGGACGCAACCATGGATCAGATGATCCAGGACCCAGGCCACTCAAAGGCCCATTGCAAAAACGG
>Ga0255336_100631_pt1 | contig 46352 bp, 67 predicted proteins | sample MeOH1_35cm_T3_17_FD_189102 | JGI IMG/M metagenome (GOLD analysis project Ga0255336, IMG submission 189102) | Sandy soil microbial communities from University of British Columbia, Vancouver, Canada - MeOH1_35cm_T3_179 | ecosystem: Engineered > Artificial ecosystem > Sand microcosm > Unclassified ...
AAAAGCTATAATCCATTGAAAACACTAACTATTCTTCAAAGCCCTCTGGGAATTCAGCATTATGATATACGTCTTGAACATCATCATCGTCTTCAAGCACATCAAGCATCTTTTGGATCTTAGCTGCAGTTTCTTCATCAACTGCAGTATAGGTATCAGGTATCATTTTAATATCTGCCTCTAAAAATTCTAAATTATTAGCCTCTAATGCTTCTCTAACTGTTCCAAAGTCTTCAGGTGCTGTATTAATGATAAATACTTCCTCTTCTGCAGCAAAATCTTCTGCTCCGGCATCAAGAGCCATCATCATTAATTCATCTTCATCAGTTTCATCAGTTCTTTCTATTATTAGTTGTCCTTTTTTTTGGAACATAAAAGATACACAGCCTGCTGAGCCCATATTTCCGCCATGCTTTGTAAAGGCGTGTCTTACATTACCTGCAGAACGGTTTTTATTGTCTGTTAAAACATTTACTATAACAGCCACACCAGCAGGTCCATAACCTTCATAAACTATTTCTTCATAGTTTGCACCATCTGCTTCTCCAGCGCCCTTTTTAACTGCTCTAGTAATTGTATCTTGGGGCATATTATTTGCTTTAGCCTTAGCAATAACATCTCTTAGTCTACTATTGGAGTCTGGATTTGAGCCGCCGTTTTTAGCAGCCATAATAAGCTCTTTTCCTATTTTAGTAAATATCTTTCCTCTTTTAGCATCTGCTTTTCCTTTTTTGGCTTGTATATTATGCCACTTTGAATGTCCTGACATAAAAAAATCTCCTCCTAATAAAACCCGACATATGTAATTGATTTCGAAATTAACTCACAAATAATTATAGCATAAAATCAGTAAAGGATACAACTTAAAACATCACTGTTCTTCATAAAGTCTATTTTCCAATTTAAAAAAATATTTCAGATTATCTACATCAAAGGTTACTCTTCCTGAACAAACCTCAACTATTTGTTCTTTAACAATGCCTAAATGCATAGCTTCACAAAAATATAAAAGCTTAACTTTATCAGAATACTGAATCTCCTCAATATACCAATTATTTTGAGCAAATATATATTGGACTTTACCAAGCAAGTCATAATCTAAATTGATATATAAGTAAGCCCCCATTATTTTTTCCACTACTCCAGCTTCCTTGATTGCTGTACTGGCTCCTTTTGAATAGGCCCTAACAAGCCCACCAGCCCCTAACAGCACCCCCCCAAAATACCTAGTTACAACAATAACAACATCAGTTAAGGCATTTTTCTTTATAACCTCTAAAACAGGCACTCCTGCTGTACCTTGAGGTTCTCCATCATCACTGTATCTTTGAACACCCATGTTTTCACCTATAACATAGGCATAAACATTATGAGTAGCTTCTTTATTTTCTCCTTTTATTTTATTAATATAGCCTCTTGCATCCACTTCAGTATAGATTCTCTTAGCATAACCAATGAATATAGATTTTTTTTCTTCAAATTCGCTTTTAGCTTCACTTTTAATAGTAAGATAACTCATTTAGTTCTCCTCTATTTCTTCTAGATATTCCTTGGCAGCTCTTATAATATAATCTTTATCATTTTCTTCTTTAATTTCTTTTATTTTGGCTATTGCTTTTTCACTTTTAAGCTTTTTTAAAGCTTTTATAGCATAAAGTACAACTTGCAAATTTTCATCATCTAAAGCTCTAATTAGTGCTGTTTCAGATGCTTTATCCTCTATTTTCCCAAGAGCAGATACTGCCATCCTTCTTATATTTACATGTTTATGAACTATTGACTTTATTGGTATTTCTATTACTTCCTGAGCCTTTAGTTCCCCAACTATCCATATGGCATATTCCTTATTTTTCGATATCATATTAGCGAATTCATTTTTAATATATTTGATAAGTTTCTCTTTATTTTCATTACTAATTGAGCTTAAAAATGAAAGTTTATCTGTTTTTCCGGCATTGCATATGGCTCCGAAAAGGTCCTTTTCATTTTTGCTGTTTGCTAAAAATCTATATTTAATTTTTCCTTCTATTAGCTGCTTTTGAACCTCTTCTCTGTTTAAGCCTCTTATTTTGCCTATAGCAGCAATACTTTTACCCTCTAATGATAAAAAATATGTTACTTCACTTTGAGTTAAATTATCTATATCATTCCAATCAATTTTTATTAGACCTTTATCCAAATATATCACTCACTTTTAATTATTTCTTTTATAATAATTAGTCCTGCAATTATATCAGCATTACTAACTTTTGAAAATCCCAATCTAAAGTAGCTATCCCCATCTTTATAATGCTTAAAAAACATAAAAGCAGGAGTTAATAGCAGCTTTTTATCTCTGCACTTATAAAATAAAGTAATACTATCTATTTTAACATTTTCTGAAAGCTTTATATAGAAGTTTAGTCCACCGCCTGGTGTTTTAAATCTTATTAAATCACCTAAAATTTCTTGAAGTTTTTCCTTCATAAAAACATATTTTTCTTTATAAATAATGTTTAAATTATTTATATGACTTTTCCAAAAGCCTTTTTCAATATATAGCTGCAGAGCTCTTTGCATGAGACTAGATGTAGAAATATCTGTATCTACTTTTGCATTTTGTATTATATCTTTAAATTTTTCTGGAGATACTAAATATCCAATTCTTATTCCTGGTAGAAATATTTTGGAAAAACTTTTAATATAGATAACTCTGTCATTTATATCTAAGGATTTAAAGCTTTCATATTTAATATTTGAATCATAAATAAGTTCAGATAAATAATCATCTTCAATTATATAAAAATCATATTCTAAAGCAAGCTCAAGTATCTCCTTTTTCTTTTCAAGGCTATAGGAAAAACCTGTTGGATTTTGAAAATAGCTCATTAAATAAAATATCTTTATTTTATTTTTCTTTAAAATTTCTTTAAAGACATCTAAATTAATTCCATCTTCCTCTAAAGGTACTTCAAAAATATTTGCCCTTCTTCCCTTAAAAACTGAAAGTGCACCACTATAGGTTGGCTTTTCTATAATAACGTTATCATTTACATTCACCAAGGATTTAGAAATAATATCTATTCCCTGTTGTGCCCCAGAAACTATAAGTATATTCTCTAGGTCAATTTCATTATTCCAAAAATATTTGTTGATACTTGTTCTTAGCCCATAGTATCCTAAAGCTTCCTGATTTGCTAAGGCTTCAGCTCCATCTCTATCTAAAACCTCATTTAATACTGCTTTAAAAGAGTCTAGTGGAAAAAAGTCGCTGCAGGCATTTTCACCTGTAAAGTCAATATAACCTTTTAGCTCTTCTAAAGTTAGCTTCTTAAAAATATCGGAATAATCTTTTTTAAAGCTTTTAGTGTATTCACGCTTTTTTGCATAGGTTCCGCTTCCTATTCTTTGCACAGCATAGCCCTCTGCTTCAAGCCTATTATAGACATTTATTATGGTATCATTATTTACCTGCAAAAACTTTGATAATTTACGAATAGATGGAAGCTTTTCACCATCCTCAATTATATTAGTATCTATTAATCTTTTAATATGTTTGCTAATTTGTATATATTTCGGCAGGTCTTCAGAATTTAACGTGGTTAAATATTTTTCCATTATATCACCTATATAATAATCAAGCTACTAGAATAAAAAAATTAATCTAGTAGCTGCATTATTTACATTATACTTATAAATTATATAAAATATACATTTTCTTTAAATAGTACTTTTCCGTCGTCTGTTTTATAATCTCTATTGTCCTTTTTAATCATATTTCTTTCCCAAAGCTTGTTTAATATATCTTCTATAGCTATATCATAGCTTTCAAACAGTTTGTCATTTTTAATATCTTCAGTACTTAAAAAACTATCCTTCCCTCTCATATAATTTAATAGTATGGAAGCTGTATTTCTAATATTCTCATCAACAAAATCTTCAATAAATTTTAGTGTACTTTCAATAGCCTTTACAGTATCATTTTTATTAAAAAACAAGCCATCTACACAATTTCTAAAATCATCATTTAAGTTCATTGCCATGGCAATAGCATCTTTACTAATCATATAACCAGAATAATTAACATAAAGCTTTGCATAATTTTCAACACACTTTACAGCTGCACCATAAGCAGTATAAATACCATCGTTATAAAGATATTTATTGCATAAATCTATGTTTTTCAATACTTTTCCAAGATACACCATATTCCATCTTTCTCTGTCTAAATCAGGATAATATCTTCCACTATCATATTTTTGAGTAATATCCATATCCTTTGAAAAAACCAGCCTTGAAGATGCAAACATTCTAAGCATGAAACCGCCTCTTAAATCCTCTTCATATAGCTGTATAAATTTATTTTTACTCATCAGCTTAATGTGTACGGGCACCTGCTTTTCTTCGGTATAAATATTTTTTATATTATTTATTTTTTTATCTAGTATTACAAAGAGATCTATATCAGATTCATCCCATAAGTCTCCAGTAACCATACTTCCAAATACCATTGCTGCAAGCACGGTTTCATTTCCCTTTAACCTATCTATAATACTATTAAAAGCTTTTTGATATTGTAAAATAGTTCTTTCCATAGAACACCCCTCCTATAACGTCAAAACAAACCTATATTAATTATAATACAATATAGCATAAAAACAATACTTTACTTGCATAGTTTGAATTAAAGCTTTCAAAAATTATGCAAATATACTGTAAATATGACTGTTTTCTATTTAAAGTAATTCTTTATACAGTAAATACAGAAAAATTAAGTTATTTTATAACATGAAATTTCTGCACTTATTATAAATCTCATCATCAACTTTTGCAGATATATAAGTCCCATTATCCCTGAACTCTTCCTCTAAAACCTTAGCATTTCTATGAAGAAATGCTGCCACATCTTGCTTAGAATATGGAATTAGATATTCTACAGTAATTAATGTGTAAGGAAGTAAGTTTTCTACCTCTTTTAATATTATATCAAGATTAATGCCCTGCTTAGCTGAAATTTGAATATGCTTTACATTATTTAAAATCTCTTCTAATTTATTTAAGCTTTCTTCATCAGCTTTGTCTATTTTATTTATTAAAACTAAAGTGGGCTTATTTTTAACACCTAGTTCCGCAAGTACTCCTTCAACGGCTTCAATTTGTTCTAATGAATTCCTTGATGAGCCATCAACTACATGAAGAAGTATATCAGAATAAATTACTTCTTCTAAGGTAGACTTAAAGGCCTCCACTAAATCATGAGGTAGTTTTCTAACAAAACCAACTGTATCTGTAAGAGTAATAAGCCTATTATCAGGCAGTATAACCGCTCTTGTAGTTATATCTAAGGTTGCAAAAAGCATATCTGCCTCAAATACCTTTTCTTTAACTGTGCCATCTTTTGGCATAGCAATGTCACATAATTTATTTCTTAAGGTGGATTTCCCTGCATTAGTATAGCCTACCAAGGAAACCTTAGGGATTTCATTTCTTTTCTCCCTTTGAGTTTCTCTATGTTTCTTTATTTTTTCAAGTTCGTGGTTTAAATCATATATTCTTTCTTTAATGTGTCTTCTGTCAGTTTCTAGTTTCTTTTCACCAGGTCCTTTAGTTCCTATACCTCCTCCAGTTCTTGAAAGTACAGTGCCTAGTCCTGAAAGCCTTGCAGCTCGATATTTTAACTGTGCAAGCTCAACTTGTATTTTTGCCTCTCTGCTTTTTGCCCTTCTTGCAAATATCTCTAATATAAGTGTAGTTCTGTCAATAACTTTAGCTCCTGTGTTTTCCTCTAAATTTCTCACTTGAGAAGCATCTAATTCATCATCAAAAACAATAACATTTGCTTTTAGTGCCTGCCTCAGCATAGAAATTTCCTCTACCTTGCCCTTCCCAATATAAAAGGCAGAATCTATTTTACTTCTCTTTTGAAGTACCTTGTAAACAACTTCAACTTCACAGGCTTTGGCAAGTTCTTCTAGCTCATCTAAGCTTTCCTCGCTTTCTATGCCCACTAATATAGCCTTTTCTCCATCTTCTTCTATGATCTGATTATTTTTAAGTTCATTTTCTAAATAGTATACTTTATCTAAAAAATTAAAATTTACTCCTTCTTCAATACTCATAGGTCCTGCTGTTTCAGCTTTTAGTATATCATTTTCGATTATACAAAAACCTATGGTGGTATCGGAAGCTTTACCCTCTTTCACTGATAATGCAGCTATACAGTCTAGCTTTAATTTTGTAAGAGCAGATAAATCAAGGGTTGAAAGCCATGATGGACCGTTTGGGTGAGTATGAACTACCCTAACCCCAGAAAGTTTTTTATATTTAATATCTATTAAAGGGATTTCAACAGTTGTACTATCACCTATAGCAACACTATTTACCTTTCCTTTTCTATCTATAGCTACACTTATTTCTTTATTGATTAGACTAGTAATACTGCTTATTGTTGTTACAAGTTCTTGAGTAAAAACCTCCTCTCTTGGTATTATATAATCATAAATTTCTTCCAATTTTTCTAATATAGTATTTCTTATACCATCTATGTTTCCATAAATCATTATAACAACTCCATTTATAATTTTTTTCATTATTCTTTTTATATACTTGACAACTTTCATATAATTTTATACTATAAAGAGAATATTGTAAATATCTTTTACCAATCATAACGACCATGAACAAAAGTAGTTAGATAGCCACTTTTATAGAGTTACTATTTTTTAATGGTAGAAATAAAAAGAATAAAAACGAAATAATAATTTGACGGATTTTTGACGTCAAACAAAAATGACTGGTTTTTAAAGCCAGTCATTTTTTTAATATGTATACTTTGAAACATTCTCACAGCAGATTTTTATTTTAATTAATTGTTGTTTTAAAAAGGTGTTTTCTTTTCGTAAAGAATCATTTTCTTCACACAGTTCTTTTAATTCATCTTTAAAATTTTCATCCATATCCCCATTCCCTCCAGTTTAATATTAAAGAGTTAAAAAAAATAACTTATCACACACCGTTTCAAGTAATAATAACACTTTTATTCGTATTTTGCAAGAACATATATTCGTATTATATTGTCAATAAAAAGCAAGGTATTGACTGTAAAGTATAAAGTTATTTTTTTTTAAAGACGCCCCTCATTTGTGTTTTTATTATTATGGTCCTTATATATATTTAAGTATTGAGTTTGAAATTTGGAGCCATTTTTGTAAACACATTGTTAGAAAACTGTAAACAATGTGTTAATAATTTTACCATTCTAAATATTCTAAATCTATAAATTAAGCATAACATAAATTCCTATCGCTGACAGCGATACTTTCGACACGTTTCCATATATTACATTCTTTAAATTGTATTAATTTGTCGTATTATAAATATATAAATACTTTTTAAAGGAAATGCTTCATGATACCATATATTAAAATTAAAGAGATAAGGCTAGAAAAGGGATTGACTCAAACCCAGCTTGCAAGATTAGCTAATGTATCTCAAAGTTATCTTTCAGAGTTGGAACATAATAAAAAAAGCCCAACAGTAAGAGAACTTTGTAAAATAGCAGAAGCTCTAAAAGTAGAACTAAGTGAATTGGTTTATTTTTTATAATTAAAAGTGCATCACTATACATCACTTTTATGACATAGTGCTTCACCCTATATATACTTTAAGCATGGGGTGATGCATTATGATTAAAGATGAAAATACAAGGATAACGGTTACTATACCCAAGAAAATACATGAAAAGTTAGAAAGAGAAGCTGACTATGAAGATAGATCTGTAAGTAATTTAGTTTTAAAAATTATAAAAGAGTATTATAAAATTAAAGATGAAGATTAAAAGTAAAAAAGCCCTGAGGACATTCCTCAGGGTTAATTATCTTATTGCATTTGCTTTCCTAAATATAGGATATCAATATTTACATAAATTATACACTATTTCTACTGAGCATTTATATTATTTTGTACTGGCTGTAGCTCTGTTCCATCAGGAGCCACATATTTTACTATAGGGGTAACTTTTACTTCTTCTATAGGTTGCTCTATAGCTTGCACTATAGCTGGCTTATCCTTATTAAATTCTCCTGCAATAGCTTGTCTTACAGTTTCTATTTCCACATCTGTTATCCCGGGTATCTTTTGTTTTATAAGACTCTGGAACATAGTTACTTTAGCTTGTACAGTATCGGTAATGACTTCATTTATTCTAAAATGTTCTTCTACAATGTTCCATATATCCCATGCAATAGCCTTTGTCTTTTGATAGTTTGTTAAGCCTATTTTAGCCACTATAAACTCAATTACCTTTGGTACGACCTTTACTATCTCTTTGCTAATTAAGGCTAATATAGCCGTTAAAACGATGTTTATTATAGGTGTTAAAAGTTGTATATTTTCATTTGACATTTTACATTCCTTCTTTCATTTATTTTATTATTTTTTTAAATATAAAAAGAGCACCTATTTAAGCACCCTATTAAACTAAATCAGCAGCATCTTTAAATGTTGTATATCTTGTACTGTTAGGCTTTCCGCCTATTTCAATAACCTGGTCTGCTTGCAAGCCACTAGCTACATAATCAGCTTTTGACATTAGTGGGCATTGATTTTTCTGCGATACAATTAATGCTGCAAATACATCAGCATCACCTAGATAAACAACTATTTTTTTCATATCACTACCTCCAATTTGTATATTTATTTGTGCTTGTACTGCTACTCTAAAATCATCAACAGTTTTACCAAATTGCTTAAAATAACTAACTGGGTCCGTATGGTCTGTTTCATGCCATTTTGCACTAACTTCTGCATGGGACATTAAATTATCTTTAGTTACAGTTGTTAGCTTTAAAATATTTACATGCACCCAAGCAAATAACCATACAGCCCTATTCCATACCTGAGGAAATTTCAAACAGTCATCATAATGACAAAGCTCTATTCCAATATAATTTCTGTTTGCAGTAGGCCCTGCGTGCCAAGCTTGCTCAAGCCATGGAATACATTGGGTGATGCTATCATAATCCACAAATGCATGAGCTGAAGCTTGTCTATTTCCTGAATTATAAAAGCTTTGCTCATTTTCATCTGTTGCCCCTGGAGTTGCAGTTTCATGAAGCACAATGCCAATAGGTTTTAAAATTCTTCCTGAACGATTTTGTGTTATAAAATTTTGTGTTATTTCATAAGCCATAGGTTATTCCTCCTTTATTTCTGTTGGCAAATCTTTTATTTTTTCCATGAGTTCTGTTACCATGCCATTGCCACCAAGTGCATGATATTGAACATATAGAGCATTCATATTTTCTAGCCCATAGATAGGGCAAAAACCCATCTCCATATAATGGTTATAACTTTGTATAATCCTATCTCTTAAAAGAGCCTGTATGCCTAATTTAATTGCATCTTGCTCATGCATCTTTTTAGATAATCTTCTATAACCAACTACGACACCTGATGTAATAAGACTAAATAAGCCCTCTAGCCAGTATTTTATAAACCAATCTTTCATCTTGCACCTACTTTCATTAAAAATAAAAGAAGCCTTAGAAATAAGACTTCTTTTTGATGTTAATATAAATTTTTATTTTTAAAAAACTTATTTATAGGCTCTTGAAATAACACTAATAAGACTAACGCTATAAATAAAATTAACTTTATCACTTAGAAACTCCTTTCTCTTTTACAATTTCTAAAGTAGCTTGTTTTTTAGCTTTTTCTAGTGCAGCAGCCAAAAGTTTTGCTTTGTCGGCATCATCTTTATTTTGGTAGCTCCCACTATTTATAATTGTATTATAAGCCTTTAATGTGTTTTCGCCTATTAATTTTTGGTAATTTGATAAATCTTTCCCATTAAGGTTTATTTGAGGATTTAGTTTTGTCTTCGGTATAACTTTAGGAGCAGCACCAGGTATTTGACTCGTTTCGCCACTATCATTATAAAGTCTTATTATTTCCTTTTGTGTGTCAGTAGGCTTATAAGTTGTTGAGAACCCTGGATTAAACATAACATTAAATATATTATTTTTACCTTGGAAAGCTTTAATATCATTTCCTAAAGTATCTTGCTTGATTGGTAAAGATTTTGAAGCAAAAGGTATTCTAGCAATAGTTTTATTTAATGTTTGTTTTAAAGGATTAGGATCATAAGTTTCTCTTACATAAGGGTCAACTAATTGGCTAAATTGTTTTCCTATAGTTGGAGTAGCTTGTGTAGTAGTTCCTAGTAAGGCATTTCCTATACTAACAGCTGGATTATATCCTCCTGCCAATTTACTAGGTCCTTGTAATAAAGTAGAATTAAACATTAAATTAACTGCACTTCCTGTACCATCTTTTAATGCTGTGCCCACATCACTACTACCTTTGATTGAGTTGTAAATATCAGCGCCCATCATTAATGGAGCTGCAGCAGGTAAAGCCCAATCTACAGTTTGATAAGTGTCGCCAATTTTAAAAGCATAATTTTGTTTGCCTAATGCATTTTCTAATCCTTCAACTTTATTATTACTATTCTTAGCACCAGTTATTAATCCTTTTTGAGCCATTAAATATCCTAAAGTCGCAAGCCCTGTGCCTGTTAAACCTCTAGCCATATCATCAACAAATTTTTTCTGATTAAAAGTTCCTTTACCTTTAGTAGCTAATGCATGTCCTGTAGATTTTAATATTCCACCTGGAGAGTACATAATGAATTTATCAAGTACATTAGCCGGAGTCTTCGCAAAAGGCAATATTAAGTTAGCAAAAGTTTGATAAATTGTTTTTGCCCCTGGATGATTATTTAAGAAATTAGCTTGCTTTAATCCAGTAAATAAAGAAGATAAGGCACTATCATTTTGTAAAGTTCTTTCAAGTCCATAAGTTGCAGCATCATTTTTCATTTCATCAGTAACTATATCAGTTTTCTTTATTGCTTTTAATTCTGCAATTCTTTCTGAATAAGCTGCATTATAAAAAGGTGTATCGCCTAACTTTAAAGCTTTTCCTACCACAAAATGGATCTTATTAGCTGCCTTATTTATAGTTCGTTGTACTGGATTGCTAACATTTTCATTAAATATTTTAGTTTTATTGGGCAGTTCAACACCTCCACCCACAGGTGAAGTATCGACACCATTAATTATGTCTTTTCTCCATTCGCTAATACCGGTTGTAAATCCTTCTGCAGCAGCCTTACCTTTTACCATTGGATTTAATAAAGTAGTTCTTTCTGAATCTCTAACACTAGAAACCATTTTATCTATTCCGGCACCAGGTATATTCTTTATAGATTCCATACCATTCAATAAAACATTACCTAAAGGATTTCTAACAACTGTTGACTTGGGATTCAAGAGCATACCAATTCTTTGAACAGCTTGAAACTTTTCCATATTAGTGCTAGGTTGTTTTTCTGCTATTAATTGCCCTACTTTAGCCATTTCCATTCTATTCTCATAACTACCTTCTGGAAATTGCGAAGCTTTATCCATATGTTCAGTTATAAATTTTATATCGCCACCATCTAATATTGGTAAACCTTTCTTTTGTTTAATTAAATCCCTTAATGAAGAATCATCATAAGCACCTAGATTTATTAGTTCATTTACTTTACCTAATATGCTCTTTTGTTGCTTTGGTGGAACATCTTTAAACATTTGTTTTAGTATTGATTGGGATTTTTCAGTTACTAAGCTATCATAATTTTCTTTTATTTTACCAGCTAACAATGAAGCGTCTTGCCCAGTAGCACCAGTAACTTTAGAAATATGATTCGTTAATTCAGTTAAAAACTGTTCTTTATTTCCTTTTGTTGACTTTGCGATATTATCTAGTGTACTACCTAAATCTTTAATTGAAGTTTTTACACTATTACCAACAGTGGTATTTGAATACTGTGGGATTATGCCTTTATTAAAGTAATCATCTAATATTTGCAAAGCCTGTGGATCGTCTGTATATTTAGCTTTAACTATATCCTTTGCTTTTCCCCAAACATCAGTATATTGCCCTTTATTTTGAATAGCTGCACTTAAAAATTCTAATGGACTACGCTTCGCACTTGCAACCTTTTCTGGTAATGGACTTTCTTTTGCCACTCTGAATAACTCATTAACCATATCATTTATTAAGTTAGGCTCTTTAATCTTAGATTCATTAAAAGTAGAAGAAACTTTACTAGCAAGCATATCTTCCGGAAGTAACTTTTGCACTTCTGTTCCTGCTTCACTTTTAGCTTTATCTAATCCGTTTTTTAAATTATTAGTTTCTTGGTTAATATCATTAATTAGTTTAGGATTAGTTTTCTTTAAACCTTCTTCTACATTATCAACCGTTCTTTGTGCTTCTACTAAAGCCCCTTCTTTTGTTCTTGAATACTTAGCAAAGGCTTGAACAATTCTTCCACCTTCTGTTCCTGCTTTTCTTACATTTTTAAGCCAATTAGAAACTTGAGTATAATCACCTGTTGATTGTGCTTCTTTTAGATATTTATTGCCTAATATACCCATCATTGTATCTACATCAGAGCCACTATATAAATCTTTATTATTAAGTTTATTAATTTCTCCTTGCATATTACTAGCAATTCTATTTTTAGCTTCTTCTAAACTAGCTTTTTCAGTTTTAACATCATAAGTAAAATCATTAGGCTTTAACAAATCTTTTTCAGCTTGAGTTAATACATCTGTTTTCTGTAAGGTGTTGCTATAAACCTTGCTTAAATTACCTTTATCTAAAATAGGAATATTTAAACTGTTTCCTTTTTCCATATCAGCAGCTATAGTTTTTAAAGGTGTGTTTATAGGCTTTAATTCACTTCCTATAGGCTTTAAATTAGCATTAGGTATATTTGTATTGTTTTGAGGATTTAAAAGCTCTACGGAAGGAATAGAAGATTTTAAAATGCCTTTAGGATTATTTAGTTTGCTTTCCAATGGAGGAAGTTCACCAAACTTTTGAGTAAAGGCATCATTAAGTATATTTTTATTTGTATTCTTTATAGTTTGAGGTAATTTAAGAATATCCCCTGCACCTTTTAAAGCTGTACCAAATAAAGCACCCTGCCCAATACCCTCTAACCCACTTAAAGCACTCTCACCTAACGACTTATTTTGTGATAAGCTTTGAACTGTATTCAATGCACCAAATTCTAAACCACTTTTTAAAGCATTGGCACCATAATCAGCTATTTTACTTGTGCCTTGTGGTAATTTACTTAACAAAGGTTTTACAGCATCACTTGCAGCACCTTGAAAACTTGTATTTAATCCTGGTACTTTTGTACCGAAACCTAGTCCAGTTCCCACAACGTCTGCTGCCAAATTACCGACCTTTGAACCTGTGTCCATAGGACGCATAACTGAGCCATCATTGTTTTTATAAGCTTCGGGTCCAGCTACAGCTTCACCCGCAGTAGTAATTAACCTTTGAGCAAAAGGTATTTCGTAAAGCTTATTAATAGGAGCAGTTATAGCTTTAAATACTGGTGTATTTTCTAAATTTAAATTTCTAACCTTTGACCAAAAGCCATTATCCTCTACTGTTTTAGGTGTACTTGGGGCTTGTATTCCTATAGATTTACTAAGTGCTTCTTGATACGAATCAGTCTTAGGATCTGCAGGTTTAACTTGAGAAGCTTGATATTTGTCTATAGAGTCCTTAACCTCTTTATCAAACTGTATTCTCTTTTGTGCACCTTCTTTAGCTCCATATACATAATTACGCCAATCACCATTAGAATTATTATTGCCTGTATAATCTCTCCAGCTACTCATTAATAACCACTTCCCATCCAATTCCAATACATGTTAGAAAGTTTATTATAAGTGTCTATACCAAAAGCATTTATAATAGCCTGTTTATCTTCTTCTATAAGTTTTCTATAGCTTACATTATCGGCATTATCAATATAATTTTGCGCTTCTGCAAATAAATCGTTTTTAGCTTGCGTTGAAGTCATTCCTCCATTAGAAGCACTTGAACTACTAGAAGCTTTCATTTGTGAAATTGCTAATTGCTTTCGTTGTAAATCTAAATTAGCCTGGTCCATAGCCTTCTGCCATTCAAAAGAACCTTGTTTATAAGTGTTATTAACTGTATCCTGCTCTTTTTGATAATCAAATTGAGCTTGATTAAAAGCTGCCTTTTGAGCATCTGAAGCTTTCGAATAATCGAATTGTTGTTGCCAATTATTCTGCTGCAGAGCATCTTGACTTTTTTGATAATTAAACTGGTCATTATATCTATTATCCAATACAGTATCTCTACCAGTTGTATAATTAAACTGTCTATCTGTATTTGCTTGAGCTAATTTTTGAGTATTATATTGTTGCTGCGAATTAATTAAATCTTGCATTGTAGTAGCATCTATTCCAGCGACAGTTGAAGCAATATCATTATTAAAAGCAGTATTAATGTCTCCAACTTGCTTAGCATTATCTGCATAAGCTTTAGCCTCAGAAGTAGCTAAATTACCCAGATTACCTTGTAAAGCCACATTATCAGCTATATCTGATTGTGCTGCTGTACCTGAGTTAGTCATACCTCTACTAGCCATATATTCAGCAAAATTCTTTTTAGCAATATCTGCATCAGTACTCACACTATTTCTTTGATTATAATAGCCTGGTTCAATTTGAGATTTTGCATAACTTAAATCGCTTAAAGATTTATCATGAGCTTTACTTAATCCAGCTAGTGCTGCTGCCTTCTTAGCTTCGGCCATAGCTTTAATATCAGCTGTAGGATCATAAACTTGTATTTGTGGTTGTGTTTGAGGTTGTGCTAATCCTTGCTGAGCTTTATCCAAAATGCTAGAAAATGTACTTGTTGCATTACCAGCACCAATACCTTGAAGTTCACCTAATCTGTTTCTAGCAGCATTAATACTATTTTGGTCTTTAGCATTCTGAACCATATTCATAATATCAGAATAAGTTTGGTCATTGCCTGTTAAAGCCATAATGAACCTCCTTTCAAAAATAAATAATAAAAATAGAGCCCTTTTCAGAGCTCTCTAAATTGTTTCTTTAAGACGTCATAATCTCCGTTTCTTAATTATATCCACTTGTAACCATTGGTATATCTACGTTTATACAAGTAGATATAAATTACTACAAGTACGAACTAATTATTCAGCTGGTGTAAAGTCTACAAAATAATCTTTGCCAACTATAAACTGATCTGCAGCTACTTTATTTAATATAAGCATATCCATACTGCCTGACGGTGTTGCATCTCCAAAAGGTTCTCCTTGTACTGGTGTTAGTTTTACTCTGAAAGGTATAGCCTTACAGTTATACCAAGTCATTAATTCTGCTTTTTCAATACATTTAAATTTTGCTCTTACCATTTTTACATTCCTCCATTTAATTTAAAATTAAAAGACACCCTTTCGAGTGCCTTTACTTCTTATTTTTTTTCATTTCTTCAAGCATTTTTTGGTCATCCACAAACTCTTTCATTTTTGCATTTATCCATGTAGAAATTTTAATGCCCATAGGTCCCGCATATCTGCAAAACTCTTCAAAGATTTCTGGATCTAAAGTTATGTTTTGTCTTTTTACAGCTGACATATAACCACCCCTTATGGGTAATTATACCACTCTTCAATACTTTTATATCATAGTGTGTATTAATACATACTAATACACACTAATGTACAATAATTTCCTATTGTGTAACTATTGGATTACCATTATCATCTAGCCCCATAGCTAATAAATCCTCATGTACTGCACTCTGAAACTTTATAGGTACTTGTGCAAAAGTCCTTCTCCCATTGATTATTAAACATACATATAAATCTACCATGTTTTTACCTCCTAATATTTTAAATATTAAACTAAGCATTTAATTTAGATTGTACTTCTGCTTTAAATTTTAATGGAACATCATCTATCGTTTTAAGCCCTGCTTTAATTAAAGTTACATATAAATCTACCATAATATACCCTCCTAAACTGCTGGTGGTAAAGCCACATATATGTCTGCTAATGCACTCATAATAGTTAATTGATTAGCTTGTAGCTCTTCCATTGTTATGATAGGTGCTGGAACTGTGTGTACAGGTTCGCTAAATGTGTCTGTATTTTCATCATAATTCCAACCTTCTTGTGGCTGTGGATTTAAGTTTGTTATATCTTTAATAATGATATATGGAGCAAATTCTGGTTTAGTATCTGCCTCAAATATCCAATGTACTTTATTATCTACTATTTGACAAAATTTCATATTGAGTTATCCCTCCTATTGTTCCCATTCTATTAACAATGCACCTGCTGTTCCAGCTGTGCCTACTGAGCCAACTGGTTTAGTGCTCCCTGTGCCTCCAGTACCTAATGTCCCAGCTGTTCCTATAGTGACAGGTATTACATTACCAGGAGTAACAATTGCGTCAAATTTTGAAACAAATGCTCCGCTTCCTCCAGCACCTCCACCAGCTCCACCAGAACCACCAGAACCACCAGTACTACTGCCATTACCACCATTACCACCTTTACCATAAGAACACCAATTAACTGTAGCGGTACCACCATTACCACCAGCTCCACCAGAACCTCCATCTACTCCATTAGCTCCATTCCCACCAGAGAATCCGGCAATTCCATACATCAAACCTGTTATTGCACCCCCAACACCACCTACTCCGCCTGAACCTGTGCCTGAGGAAACTCCACCTGCTCCACCGTTTCCACCAGCACCCCCATTCACTGACAATAAAGAGCCAAAACTTGTTACTCCGCCTGCGCCACCGTTTGTTCCAGCACCACCTACTCCGCCACCATAAGCTTGGCCACCACCAGCACCGCCACCACCAGCACCTACCGCTGTTACTTTAACATTTAATACTCCTGTTGGTACTGTCCAACTACCAGATGAAGTAAATAATACGCTTTTTGTACCATTACTTTGTTGTAATTTACTAATTCCCATTAAGCCACCTCCACTCCACTCAAGAATAAATTAATAGCACTAGCAGTACCTTGCAATGCTGATATTATATCAGTGGCATTTAATACTAATGTCATATCAATAACTACAGTATCATTTGCAGAAACTGAATAAGCAGTAATTAAGTTTTTTCCTCCAGCAGTAACAGTAATAGTAGCAGGTGAAGACGTTGTATTGCATAACGCTATTTCTTTTACAATTGTTGTTGTACTGGCTGGAACGGTATAAATTGTGGCACTGCCTGTTCCTGGAGTACCTATATATAATTTTTTAGGTGTATTTGCCATCTATATTACCCCCATCCAATAAAGTATTTCTAAATTGTTTAATTTTGTCGTATTATCTGCCAATTGCGCCTTAACCATTCCTGCAGCATTACTTAACATATCATCTGTTACAATACCATTAGGAAATTGACCTAATATTAAATTTTGCAAATCAAGAAGTGTCGCAGCATTTGGTACTAATTGTTGATTAATATAATCTTTAATTATATTAGCAGCTTCATCAAATTTAGCTTTTGCTTGAGGTGGTGTTAAGCCTGTGACATCATTAGGTTCATCATCAAGTGATTGTATTATATTTACATCTGTATCTAATTGTGGTAGTGGCATTATATCTTACCTCCTAACCTTATTAAAATATTTATTGATATTATTGTTGCAACATCAGTAAGGCTATCACTACTCAATCTAATTTTTAGATAAGCAAACCCTTTTTCTTTCATACGTACTCTAAAAGGCTGAGGGTTATAGGATGTTTTAAAGCTGAAATGTTTAAAATCTATATGCTTAAATGTTAATAAATTATAAGAAATAGTTTGCTTAATGCTTAAGCCTTCATTATTTGTAATAACATTAATATCCACCTTTGTCTTTGTTTCAGGCTTAAGTCCTACCCAAAACTTACTCATATATTTTTTTAGATATTCAACACTAAAATCATAAAACCCCATTTCCCATATAGTTTCAATTAAGGTACCATTATCAGTACGCATTGTTTTATCAAATTTTTGTATACTTCCATTAGTACCAAAATACAATTCACCATTGATAGCTATAAAACAGGTTGCAGGCACATTTTTTCTTTTATACCAGGTATTATTTAAATAATTATAAATCCATACCATAGATCCTACATTAACCCAATATTCTTTCATTTCCTGCCAATTATAAGTAATTGCAGTACTCAAATCTACATCATTAAGACTATCTTGCACTCTTTGAGAAATAAGATTATGAGCTAATTGATATCTTACGTTTGTATTCTCCCAGGCATGAACTCCATTATATAATGTCAATGGTTTATCCTGAATAATTTGAACTTGTCCAAAGGCTTTATTCCCTATTTCATCTGATAATTCAAATACAGGGAAAGTTGCAGTTACAAGTCCTCCAATTGTTTCTGTGGCATAATATGAATACATGGCCCCATTTTCAAAGTAAATCTTTTGTATGTCGCCCATTTTAACAATATCAGTAATGGCATATTGTCCATTACCTAAATCATCATATGAGTTTGCTTCAAAGTATTCTGCAGAAGGTACTCCATTAGCTAAACCACTCCAAAATCTTCTATTTTTAAAGTCTGTACTGCCCCATAGGAATACTCTTGAATCAGTTTGACCCGAATAATCCATGGCAAAGCAGCATTTTTCTATTAAACTTCTTTGTCCAGTACCTTTTGTCCATCCTATATCTACACTTCCCGGAGTTCCTCCAGGAGGAGCAGAAACAAAAGTTACTTTACCATTAACTAAATCAACAGTATAATCAGTAGTTAATGTTTTTAAAACTCCATTAATCTTTACAAAATCAACACTTGTTATTCCTAATTCTGCTAATTGGAATATAGTTGAAGTACCCGCACTTGAAGTTCCCTCAGGGGAAAATGTTTGATGCTTTGTACCAGTTAATACATTAATTTGCTCAAATAATGTTCCTCCACCAGCAGGAGGCGTATTAGTAGCAATTAGAGGTCTATAACCAATTACAGTAGTTAAAGTTGTACCATCAAAGCTTTTATATTCATGTCCATTAAGTATATAAACTTTGCTACCGAAGGGAATAAATCGAGTTGGGGCATCAGTTAATATACCTAAATCAGTTTTAGTACCATTAGTTAAATTACCACTCCATAAATGGCCATTATTTGCAAATAAAAAAAAGAAAGCTCCATTCAGCTTCCCATACCACATACCTTGAACATTTCCTACTAATCCAGAAAATATTGTTTTATAGCCTTCCATTCTTTTGAGCTGATAACCACTTGTAACACGCCATCCTATTTGCTCTGTAGCTTCACCTAGTTTAAGCCCATATTCAGCATCAATATTTTCATTTAATCCTAAAAATCTATTTATTTCTGTTGGAGGTATTTGTTTTGGAACTTTTATACTAGCCATAAATACCCCTCCTTTTAAAAGTTATAAAAATTATCATCAAGGCCTTTATATCCATTAAATGCATTATCATTCTCATCTGCATATACATCTATAATAGGTTCAATAGTTGCTGGTCGGTTTTTAATAATTACTTGTTTAGTTTCTATAAACTTTTCATTAAAAAACGAAGCAATAGAAGGATCTTCTACTAAAAGTAAATGTGAAGCCAAAAAGTAAGCTGCATTGTTTGGATAATCTATATTCATATTATCAGTTAATGCTGTTAATTTTGTTGGTGTAGTAACTAATAACTCTATGGCCATTTCATTCTGCCACAAATTTAATATGCCAGGGGTTCTAGCTTTATATACTGCTGTTGTGGTTGCATTTACAGCACCACTTGCAAGCCTTTCATCTATTAAATCAACAGTTAAATCAAATATATCTTGAACAGTAGAAGGCATCTAAATCACCCCTTTTTAGCTCTATTTTTTATATTTTTAATCCATGGCTTATTTTTAGCCATAAATTCTATTATTTTATTGTCAGTTGTTTCATATTCTCCCTTGCTGTCAAACTGAAAAACTTTCAAATTATTTTCATAATCAATTATTGTTAAATTTGGTTCATCTATATACTTCATGGCTTAACTACATAAAAAGAGCATAAACTATGTCTTTTAACTTCTTTCGTTATTGCTGATTTTCCATTATTAGCATGAGAGCATTGCCCTTTTCGATTGTTTAAAGGCTTATAGGATGTGCAATTTTCACATGATTTCATAAATTACCTCCATGTAAAAAAATAGGGGGATATTACCCCCTATTTAAATTTTATTATAATTGTATTACACCTATAGTTGTAGTTGTAGTAGTAGATGCAGTTACAGTTATTTTACCTGTATTCTTATCTACATACTTAGCTGATTCCAAAGGCCCTATAATCACAGAAGACGCTTGTGGAACTACTACAACTAAGTCTGCTACTCCTGCAATACCATTGCCTGCTTTAACAGTAATAGTATTTGTAGCACCAGCTTGTGCATTATTAACATATATACACATTCTTTCATCTTTAGAGACTACAATAGTTTGAGAAGCTGCTATTGCTACTGGAGCAAATGCAACACTATTATTTTTAACACCATTAGTTTTTGCTATATCTGCCATTTAATATCATTTCCTTTCATAATAAAAATAGGAGCGAGGACTATGCCTCAACTCCGATAGCTGCATCAAATAAAATTAATTCCTTAGGTCTTATAACTTTAGATCCCCAGCATTGAAGTGACTTAATAGCATCTCCAAATCTTCTCTCAGGCTTATATGCCACATTCTCAGTTATCTGAGAAGCATAAGCTATAGCACCTTCTGTTCTAGCTAAGCATTTATGATGAGAAGAACCATCAATTATTAAGTTATTTGAAACGTAAATCTCAAAGCCATAAAGAACAGGTACATTAGCACCATCAATTACCTTAGTATTCATTGTTTCTTTGCCTATTCTAGCAAGAATTAATTTGTTGTAGATAGCTGGAGTTACTTCAAGGAACTTTCTTTCACCTTCAGGAACATTAGCTTCCTGGAATAATTGATTAATTTGTGCTAAATAAGTGATTATATTAGCACTAGTTACAGCAGTAGTATAAGCATTTATTGTCTTTCCAGCATCACCGTAAAGACCAAATATCTGCTTGTCTACATCATCAGCCATCTTAATACCTAATTTTCTCTGTGCTTCAGTCATTAATTTTTGATTAGCTTGTGCAGCGTCCACATCATCTAGAGAAACATGGCAATATTTACCTTGGTCTATATCAAGCCATTGAGCTTCATCTGTCAATTGATCAGGTGCATTTATATCCGTATTTTTAACATAGTCATATGAAGCAACATCACCAACAGTAAGAATTTTAACTCTATCCCCTGATTTCTTTATTTCTCCTTCATAATCTCTTATGCAATGTTTAGCAGCGATCATTACTTTATCTCTTTCTTTTAAAATACCTGTAGTCCATATTTCTGGAATAAAATTTTGTACTGACATTTATATCATCCTTTCTTTTTTTTACCATTTTGGCATTGAATTTCTTAATAAATCATAGTTTTTACTTAACCAAGACTGGTCTTTTTTATTGGCTTCAAATACATCTTTAGTAATAAAATCTGTAGGCAAATTACTTTGTCCAGTAACACTGCCTATAGCACCTTGAGCATTTTTTAAATTAGATGCATTGGTTTGTGTACCTTTTTTAATTGCTTCTAGTTCAGCTCTTAGTTTAGAGTTTTCATGAATAGCATAAGCAATTTTTAAAGGAGTACCTTTATTAAATTCCTGCCATACTTCAGGCGGAATTTCTTCGCCCTTAACATTAGGATAAGCTTCTGAAAATTCTAAAAACTGCTTTTGCTTAGCCTGCTCTTGCTCTTGCTTGGATTTGTATTCATTGGCCCATTTTACAGCAGGATTACTATTTACTGCTTCTTCTATTACCTTTGGGTCAATGCCTTGCTGTCTTAATTGTTCTTGTCTTTGTTGCTCTGCCTGTTCTGCTAAGGCTTGATTATATTCAGCTTCTGTAGTGATTGATTTACCATTCCAAGAATAACCCTGAGAAGCTATAAAGCTATCTCTAGCCTTTTGGGTTTCTGTAGTTAATCTGCTTTCATAATCTCGGCGAATCTGAGCATACTTGGCATTTTCTTCTTGAGATTGAACTGGCTTATTTTCTACTGTGGAGGTTGTGACTTCTCCATTACCTGCATTTACAGTCGTTTCAGCAGTTTTTACTGGTTCAGTTGTAGTTGTTTGAGTTTGAGAATCCACGACATTCCCTTGACCTGCGTTTACAGTGCTTTCAATTATTCCATCCATGATTTGTTCCTTTCTAATTTGGATTTTTACGCTTTACCTGCGAATTTTAATCAATAAAAAAAAGACTTATTGTAAAGTCCTTGAAAATTACTTATTATTCTTGATATATTATTTCTAGTCCATATGCAACTGCAGCATCATGTTCAATTTTACATCCCCTTGCCTTTTCCCAACCTTTGCAAAAATAAGCTGCATGACAAAGGCTCATGTTTTCAAGTGATTTTGCTAAGAAACATAATGGAATTTGGACAACTCCACGAGATTCCATCTGATTTTTGCTGTACCATTCATCTGTAAACAAAGTATTTACCAATTGATAACCTTTTTCCTCTATAACTTTAATTGCCTTTTCTCTTGTTGCTATTATTTCTTCTTCTGTTTTATTAGCCATTGGTTGTGATAACATTGCTTTTTTCATTACTTTATTCCTCCTACACCACATTGCAATAAAAAACCTAAGTGATTCCAAACTTTGTCCTTTATCTTTTCTATGCAAATTTCTTTACCCATTTCTTCTGAATAATTTGCAGGGTCTACACATGCAGAAGACTCAACTATAGTAAATCCATTTCTCAAAGTAGCAACAACTATAGTGATTTTATCTTTCTTAGTGAAAACATCATAATCAACTATGGAATTATCAACCATTTTTTGAGATATTGAAACATCTGATTTAAGATTAGGATTCGGAGAAACCTCCATATAAGCCTTTTCGAATACTTCCTTTGGAGACCAGCTAACGTATCCATCAGGATAAACTACTTTATAACCAGGTGTCTTAGGTATAACCCCATTTTCACTATCTCCAATCTTGTACATTTCTTCTTTTGATATTGGTTCAGCTTCAATTAATTTAACTCCTAAATACTTTTTCATTTTATTACATTCCTCCTGGATTAATATTATTATTTTGTAGTTGTGGATTTAATTTACCTTGCTTTTGTGCATCCATAAGTTGCATGACTGCCTGTTCATACTGATTATCAGGTAACTTTTCTAATTGGGCTCTTACATTCGGTGCTAAAGTATCAACAAACTTAGCCATCTGCTCATATTGTAAATTTTTATGAGCTTGCTGTAATTGTTGAGTCTGTTGTGCCATTTGCTGACTTTGAACACTCATTTGCTGAGCTTGTTGCTGTTGAGCAGCCTGTTGTTGAGCCAAAGCTTGATTTTGAGTATTAATTTCATCTATAAGCTCTTGTTTCTTAGGCAAAATACCGTTTGGTATTCGTTCCAAGTACTGAATAAATGATATTTTCTGCTGTGCTAGTAGGTTGTCTAAAGTCTGCAAACTAGTAATTTCTGACCAATAAGAAGAAGGACCTACATCTATTTTTAATTTGAAAGGCACATCTTTATATTGTGAACCATTAAAAGTACCAACCTGAGTAACATCACCCTGCTTATAACTGATTTTACGTTCTATATCATACTTATTAATCATAAAATCAAGCCATATAAGCCCTAAGTCCTCAATTAATTGATACATTCTGTCTTTTACAGCTTCTAAAGGAATACTTGATTGCTTTTGAACTGCTATAATAGCACTAGTATTTTTAGGATCTACATTCCCAAGCGCTGCATCATTGGCGCCAGCTAAGTCCTTAGTAAGTGTTACTGCTTTATCAAAGGCATTCATAATCATTGGATTCATTTGACCTGGTTGCAATTGATGCACTGCATTTAATGTATCACCTTCAACACCAATAGCAGCACCTATTGCATTATTCCAACTATTAATCCTAGTTTTGTCATAAACAACTTTACCAAAGGCCATCATCCTCATGAAGTAGGCTATATTTGCAAACATCTGATTTATTAATATCTGATTAGGTATTAAACCGGTTATTTCAGCTTGCCCATGATAAGAATTTTTAAGTAAATCCCAATTAGCCCATGCTATTGGATAAAGAGTTAAGCCAGTATCAGTATCCTTTTGAATAGTTGCAGACTTAGTAACAATTTTCATCATTACTTTATTAGGTTGTACTAATGGAGCCACACTTCTTTCTTTCCATAGCTTAATAAGATATAAACACTTTCCTGTATCTTCCCCGGCATTATCTAGCTCTATTTTCCCTCTATCTCCAGCTTGCTCTTGGTAGTCATTATCAGCAACAATATTATTTATCTCATCCGCTGGAATCTTATTAGCTTTTGCCTTTTCTCTTAGTTCTGATACAAGTTTACGGCCTGCAATTAAAATATAAGGTTGAGACTGTACTTTATTACTGTTAGGATTTCCAAACATTACATTTGAGCCATCTACTACCTCAGTAATAAAATCACCCATAACTTTTACAGGTTGACCTTGTGCATCCATACCGTTTGTACTTCCTGAATCAATAGTAGAATCCCAGTAAGTATAAAAACACATATCTCCGGATACAGCACCATCTAATAAAACTTCTCTAAGCAAGCTATTCATTTTAAGCTTTTCCCACTTAGTTTCGGAGTAGCCGCTGATAATATCACATACTTGCTGTAATTCTTTGTCTTGTGGCTCTTGAGAATCATCTGCCATATTTTCAACACCAAATTGCATTTTTGTCTTATTTGAAGTCATAGAAGATATTTTGTAATCTACAATTTGCTTAAGAATATTAAATACTGGTGTAGGTAAACCATTAGACTTTACACCATGCCATTGGTCATTAGAATAAAATCTGTAGTTTTTATCTACAGTTGGATAATATGGAGGATGCAATTTATTGTTATAATCTCTACCCTTGACATATAAATCAAATTCAGGAGTGTTATTCTGCAAAATTAATCACCTTCTTTCACTTGAGGATCTCCGGTATAACTAAAGATATTATTTAATCCTTCTGTTATTAAGTCATCTTCTTTCTTAGTTTCCTTGTCCTGCACATACTGCTTAAAGCTCTTAACAGGATTTAAATTAACATCAGGCACGCTATTACTAATTAGTTGCTTACCATGCTTAATTCCTAACGTGTAGGCTTTAATTGTGCATAAAAAAAGGACTAAGCCAATACCTAATCCAATCAAAATTTCTATATTAATCACCTTCCTGCTCATACACATTTATATTTTTATGCATATCATGATTTACAGTGATATTACATCTCATATCGAATCCGTTAGATTCTAATATTTTAAGAACTCCATTTTCTTTAATTTCTGCAACAACTGTTAAAGGTAATACTATCTTTTTCATTAATTCCACCCTCCATTTATGTAGCTATCATCAACTTCTATTGGATCGAATATATCATGCTTAGGTCTCTCACTTGGGAAATTGTAATGCTCGTCTTTTTTCGATTTACCAGTTACCCTATACTTCACATATTCAGCTAAACCCGTTACAGCATCTGGAGCATCATCATGCTTATTTTTACCTAGCTTGATATAAGAGGTTAAAGCTCTCATAAACTTGTCATAATCGCTTCCAGGTAAATAGTCATTTCTAAAATAGAAATATTCTTTGATATATCCAGCATTCATAAGAATTCGTGTTTCTTTATTCTGCGTAGTTGGTTCGTCAATTACCATACAATAGCACTTGCCTTTAATTAGGTTTCTTACATTTCTTGCATAGCTTGAACCTCCATTATTGCTCTCTATTTTCATGATTTCGCACTTAGTATCTATAAGCTGCTGGGCTACTAAAGGTTCTGTAATCTCGACACCATCTTGAGTGAATACCACATCGGTAACATATGTGTATTCGCCAAACTTCTTTCCAATAGGACTACATAAGAAGTCTGAGCCTTTGTCTGCTGTATCTGTAAAACCAATAATACCATCAGCTTGTTTAAATACCTTATTACCATCTTTATTTATTGTTTTCAGTTCTTCTAGCGAAAACCTTTTTAATTCTTCTATAGGATACAATAAACCTTTGCTTTCCACAGGGTGCTGCATGTATTCAGCTTCCCATATAAACTCATCTGTAACCTTCTTTATAGCCTCATATTCTTTGGTAGTTTTAATCTCTTCACAGAAGCTTTTGCCCTTATCGTCTAAGGCTGCTATATTAATTACTTTGAAGTCTGGGTTATATTCTTCTGAGTTTTCATCAGTAAGCCTTCCTATTGGGTCTTTCCTACTCCATCTAGTGGCAATATGAATTTCTGGACAATCATTTTCCAAACGTGATAAATGAGTTGATGTATACCAGTTCCACACGTTTTCAATAGTTGTTTCTGAAAGAGCTTCTTCAATGTTTTTTAAAGGATCATCCAGTATAGCAACAAGTTTACATCCAAAGCCTGTTATAGCACCACCTACACCAGCACAAAAATAAGAAGGTTGCGTGTTGCCTTCTAAGCTCCAACCATCCACAGCCTGATTATTCTTAGATAGTTTCACTTCTGGAAATAGTTCTTTATATTTAGGATAGATTATAATTCCATCTCTAATATCCTTGGAAAATTTTTCTGCAAGCTTAGCAGCATATGAGTTACGCATTATACTGCCTTTTGGGTCTTTACCAAGCATCCAAGCACAGAATAAAGAAGTTATATAAGACTTTCCAGCTCTTGGAGGTAAACTTATTGCAAGCTTCTTAATATTTCCATCTGCAACACTTTGGAATGCATCTGCTATTAACTTCAAATGTTTTTTCCCATGTGTAAAAAATACCGGGTCCATGTAAACACAAAACTCGTAGAATATTCTACGAGCTAATTCTTTTTCAAGTTCTTTACGAACATATTCAGCTTTATCCATTTAATCACCTTTTAAATAAAACTTCGTTGCTCCCACAATTTCGCTAAACAAAAATTTAGTCTAGTTCGTTGCTCCTAGAATAGCCATTCGCAACGATACACGCTAAAACTGTATAAAATAAGCCATTTATTCAGTATTTTTATGCAAAACTAATGAATATTAATGTATATTATTCATTTTTATTTTTAAGCAGCTCTTTAATTTCTTCGGTAGAAAGGCCAGTAAGATCTAAATTATTATTTAAATTTATATTAGTATTTTCTACTTCCTGCTTCTCCTTCCAACCAAAGTTATTCTTCAGGTTGAATATTACTCCATTGACTTGTTCTTTGCGGTAAAGCTGGTCTATGTTATATCTTTCAATTTTTTCTTTCGCGCGCGTAATCGAGTCAGAAAACATTTCTAATTTAGAGTATTCAGACCAAGTTTCTTTAGTTATACCTAAGTGAATGCATAACCCCGTAATACTAGGAATTTCTAAATAATATGTTTCAAATATAGGTTCTCTAGCATTATTAATAGCTTCAACTTGCTTAGTTATAGGCTTTTTCTTTTCCTCATCTTCATAGCCTATTATGATCGTGTCAAATACTTGTCTAGTTTTGGTTATGCTATTAAAATAATGGTCTATAACAACTTCTAATTCTTCTGAAGTTCCAAATGTTCTAGGTCTACCCATAACCATTACCTCCTCTTTAAAGCTCCATGCTCTCTTTTTAATGGTTGTCTATCATTACCCTGCATTAAGCTAATCGTCTCTTTTTCTTTACGATATTCTATATAATCTCTACACTTATTTTTGCACTTACTACAAGATGATGTTTTATCACAAATTTCAACTCTCATAATTCTCACCTCATTAAAATAAAAAAGGCACCTAGTTAATTCTAGGTGTCCCTGGGAGGAATTTTATTATTCGCTATAGCTCTATTATAGCATATATTCTGTCAAATTCACTGCCAACTTTCTGCCATCATTTTATTGTATTAATTAACTTAATTTCTCTATTAATTTAATAAATACAGGTGCTAAACTTAAAAATGCTACTGCTTTCCAATCTATTTCAAATTCAATTAAACCAAAGAAATCTAACTTCACTATTTGCCCTCCTTCATAAGGCTTTCATTTTATAGCATTAATACCATGTAATTGTACTGCGAATACTCTTAAAGCTGTATTTTTGCTTCTATAAAAGTTTCTTTCACTACAGTTAGTATGTTTATACAAGGACTCTTCTCTTAAGCCATCAATATAATAAGCTCTAAGTATTTTTGCATAATAAGGATCTAAAGCTGCTAAAGTCTTGTCCATCTTTTCTAAAGTTTTTTTAGTAATTGCATACTCTTCTCTTTTAACTTTAAGTCTATATATATTATTTATAACATCATCACCAGGAAGTTGTGCATTACTTCCCTTTGGCATATCAGAATAATTTATTGCACCTATTTTGCCTACATCTAAATTAGATTTTAGCTCTTTAATATCCATTTCTAGATTAATTAGAGACTGTTTTAGACTATCATAATTCTTTAAATATTCTATTGTTTCTCTTATATAATCCATTTTATCACCTCAACTTTTAGTAAAATTCCATTTATTGTATAATTTTATTGTCAAAAATCTTTAATTTTTGCTTCCAAATCTGCTATTTTTACTTCAATTTTAGCTGCTAGAGACCAATTTTTACTCTCTAAAGCCTCTTTTTTGTCATTCAGAGCTTGTCTTAATAATTGCTCATAAACCTTTGAATTATCAGACTTCATAGCCTTTTTACTCCTTCATGGTTACATTTTGGGTTACATATAAAAGCAACCTTTTAAGTATTGATAAATCAAGGCTTCACACATATTTTTTTATGGTTACATTTTCTAAAATACTATGAGCGTATCTTTTATATATATAATAAATATTTAAATATCTCTCATGTGTAATATATATATTTATTATTATGTAACTTTGTAACTATATATATAAAGCCTTGAAAACACTGGGTTTTTGCGGTTACATTTTGGTTACATTTTGGTTACATTTTTATTATTTTTGTAACCTAACCAAATGGAATTACATTATCTTCTGTGTCTGTCACGTTTAGCATGTCTGGTGGAGCAATAGAGTGTATTTTTAATTTCTTAAGCATCTCTTTATTGTAAGTATCAAACCTTACGGTTTTCGTGCCTAATTTTATTACTTTATTTGATGTGCCTTCTAAATATCCCGCCTTAGTAGCTTGCTTTTTAAAATCCTTTAACCCAAGTGGCATTATGTCAGCTCCAACTCTGCTTACATGTTCATGAATTTGATTTATCATTTCAGAAGTTTTAATAAATACCCCGTCACCTCTATGTCTGACAACTTCATCAGAGTTTTGCGCCCTTCCGTCCTCTATCATGTCATTATAAAGTATAAGCATTTGCTCAACTATTGAATGAGCTTCATTGCCACCCTCTAGCACTTCTGTTTTTATATTCTGCTCTATATGATCAGCATAATCTGTTATTGTTTTTATACCTTTGCTTTTAAGCAGAATATTTAAAATTTCCATACCCATAGCCATGTTTAGCGCAGTATTCAGAGGTCTATCTTTTAGATCATTGAAATTAGGTTTAATTTTATTTCTTATCTGAACATAATCTTCCGCTGATAACCTGAGAACAGTATCAATTAAATCTTTGCCGAGTTTATTTAATAGCTTTTCATTTTCTATTATCCAGTTAATTTCTGCAGTACTCTCTTTAGTTATTTCATTTTTGGAAGTATACACAATGCAGCTTCTATCAATTAGAGCCTTTTCATTGTTGTAATAACTTTCTTCTCCAGCAATTATTATGGGCCTTCCTAAGTAAAAGTTTTTAGATTTTAAAGATTTATCCCCTCTGGCTACTGTGGATCCATCATAAAGGTTTCTTAAAATTTCACTTATTTTCGATATTTTATATCTGTCCCACCTGGAAGGCTTATGCTCCTCATATATCATGCTGTAATTTCCATCCGATAGGTCCTTTATTAAACTAAAATTTGTAGCTAGTCCTAAAGACTTAATTTCTTTAGAAGGATAATTTAAAATTGGAGCTATAACATTTTCAAGTATTGTACTTTTACCACTTCCAGCTTCGCCAACAATTAACAAATGATGCAATTTTACCTTTGCGAACTTGCATTGTGCTACTGCTAGATTATTTATAATGGTACCAATTATAGAAATTGTCTTTTCTGGTGTAGCAAACCTAAAAATATGCTTTTTTATTTCCCTAAGCTCGCTTGTAGTTAGCCCTTCTTTTCCTATAACATCAATACTATTTCTGCCATCACTTTTTATACTGCTACAAATGTTATTTTTACTTATAGCTCCTTCATTAGTTATTAGTAATGTTTCATTGTCTTTAATTTTGAACTGAATCCCACTGTACACTTCTTCAACTTCTAAAGCAAAGTATTTATTTATCCATGTTTTTAAGTCTGTTAAATCGTCTATTTTGCCCTTAAAAGCTAGATCTATAGTTCCTAAGAAATTTTTAAAAGTTCTAATATCATCAAATGCTGTAGCTAGTCCCATCCTTTCAATATGAGCTCCAGTAGAAGATTTTAGTATTAACTTAACACCCTCCTGGTCCTCATCCATAAAAGTTATTCTTGAAGCTTCTAGTAATCTGAAATTAGTAAAGTATGTTTTGATGTGAATCTCTTTTTTTTCATTGTAAACCATCTTGTATATTCCACCGGCATCCTGCTGTAGTTCATATTTATTTTTTAGATCCAAGGACCTATTAAAGGCATTAAGCAAATCTTTTTTAGTGTTACCAGCTTCTAGCCAGTCAGTAACGTCTTTATTATCACCTAAACTTTTTATCCCTGGAAGATTTATAAACTTAAATACTTCAGAAGCTTTAAAGAGCTCTTTATGGATCTCCCACTTGTATTGTTCTCCGGCTTTCCCAGTATCACTGCAAACATAAATTTTAGCATCTTCCAGCATTGTAATGTCTTTGCAGCCTTTAATACTTGTTGCAACAAACCCATCCTTTTTAAGTAAAGAATTAAGTGTATTTGCATCTTTTTCGCCTTCGGTTATAATTATTACTTTGTTATCTTTAATGCCCTGTATAACGTTATATAAGTTATATGGAAGCTCGTCCACCCCTCTTTTATTAATTACTTTGTCGTTCTCAATATGGTAGTAAGAAAGTGTCTTTTTGCCTTCTCCGTCCATGAATTTAGCCTTAAAATAAGCTATCTCACCTTTATCGTTCACGAATTGGAATAATCCAAGGAGCTTGCTGCCTTGTTTAAATTTAGATATTTCCCATTCAATATAACCTTTTACCTTTTCAAATTGTTCCTCTTTGACGCTTTTTTCTACCGAAAGCCCTAAATATTCTCTAGCTTTAATGTAGTCTAAATCTCTAAGTTTCATAATAAAATCTAATGCATCTCCAGCTACGTCACAGCCGAAACATTTGAATTTATATTTATTTGCATCAGGGAAAAATTTAATTGATAAGGAAGGTGTTTTTTCTCCATGGAAGGGACAGTTAATATATCCTTGTCTATTAAATCTCTCTCCAGTTTCACTTTCAATTAATTCTTTTAAATCAATATCCTGAAGTTCCACCTTCTCACCTCTTTTCTTAGTTAAAATTTGAATTTATTCTTCATTTGCTGGGCTTATATCTGTATTAAGTTCCTTTAAGAAATTTCTAACACTGTAATAGAGCTTTCTGTATATTTCAAATCCGGTATTTTCATTTTCGGTAAATATAGTGTCATATAAATATAGATCCTGGATACTTGATAATCTTCCAAGGAAGGCTTTAGGTTTGTACAAACTTCTGTAATTACCTCCCTTAATGTGTTTCATACCGTCCTTATCCTCGACAATTAAATAAATCTTAATACCTTTTGTTTTAGCTCTTTGAAGCTCCCTAACAAGTCTTATATCGTCTCTGCTATCACTTTCTTCCGCAAGATTCCCTGCAAGCTCATCAACGCTATTTTTTCTTTCCACCGCTACAGGGAAATGTATATCCCTATAAATTCCCATATCCTCTCTTTTAGTTACAACCGCAGTATAATCTCCTTCGTCAATTTTCTGCTTCTTGTAAGGTATTTTATTTTTATCAAAATAATCTAAAACATGTTGGTTCTTCTGTTCTCTAGTATCATATAAAATCAACAAATTTTCTTTAAGAAGTTTATTAATTTCTGTTTCTGTAAATTTATAATAACCTTGCATTTTTACCTCCTGTTTTAAGAAATTCTCTTATACTCATGCATTATATTTTCATCTGATAACTCTGCGTAAATTTCTGTTGTAGCTGCACTTTCATGGCCCATAATGTGCTGTAAAACATGTATTGGCATCCCACCATTAATACTATGAGTTGCGAAGCTATGCCTCATTAGGTGAGGGAATATAGATTTTTCGAAACCTGCTCTATCAGCAATCTTTTTAACTTCTCTTTCTATTGCTCTGCCGCCTATTCTTCCATGTGGTCGTTTAACACTAACGAATAATGCAGGTGTTAAATCGTCTCTTGAAGCTAAATATTTTTTAAGTAATACTTTTGCCTTAACGCTGAAATAAACTTTTCTTTCCTTATCCCCTTTGCCAATTACATTGAGGCTTCGTTCACTCCAATTTATATCTTCCTTATTAATTTCAATAACTTCGCCTAATCTACAGCCGGAAGAAATTAAAAATTCCATTAAAGCTTTTTCTCTAGGACTTTTGCAAGCCTGTCTTAAATTTTCAACTTCTTCGTCTGTTAGAGCATGGCGCAAACGCTTTGGTACTTTGGCTGCTTTAATTAATAACATTGGATTTTTATATATGTACTCTTCATTCAATAGCCATGAAAAGAAACTTTTTAAACAATAAATTATCGAGTTAACTGAATTAGCTTGGATAGTATTCCCTACGATTACAAGGTATCTTCTTAAATCATTTGTATCTATACTTGATACTGGCTTCTTTAAACATGATGAAAATTTAGCAAGCATATAATTATAATTCTTTATAGTTTTAGGACTCATTCCTTCAAGTTTTTTAGTTGCCAGAAACAATACTATTTTCTCTTCTATATCAGATGCAACTAGTGATGTTTCTTTTGTCTTAACCTCATAACCATATAAAACTTCTTCAATATATTTTCTTAGATTTATTTGCTTTTGCAGATCTTCAAATTCTGAAAACTGTTGAGTTATTTTACCTACGATTTTTATTGTTACTTCTTCATTACAATTTGTTGAATACATATATAACCCCTCCAAATTTTTATATTATAGAGAGATATCTATGGTATAATATAGGTATCTCATTAGATTTTAGAGAACTGAAGCTTGTCCAGAGTAGCAGCTCTCTATTTTATTGTTGCAATTTTAATGTTTTAATGTATCATGTTAGGTTATTTAATTACTAATCTCCCAACACAAGTTTTAAATCATTAACTTCCTCTTTAAGTTCCTCATTTTCACTTTCAAGCTCTTCTAATTCTTTTTTTAATTTTTCATTTTCATCTTGAATAAATTCTATTTCCGATATAAAATCTTCTAACATATCAGACATGCAACTGCAATATCTCTGCATATCTTCTAAGGTTGCCCATGTATTTCTTTGGTTTAATCTATCTGATACAGATATATCTTTAATATTGCTCATTTAAAATTTCACTCCTTTCCTTCGTCACATTCTTGAATTGCGAAGCATTAATTTAGACTATTTAAGAACTCTTCTAAGGTTAAATCAACAGTATTTCCTACGCCTTCTATACAATCATCCAAATATAAATTAATCTTAACTTCTTCAAAGTTACTGCTTAATTTATCATAAATACTTGATAATAGTTCCTTTTCAGCAGTCCAATCTTTGCCGTTAAAATATATACAAACCATGTCATCTATAGGGTTCTCTACTCCAAAGTCATCAAACCCCAATTCAACCATTTTGTTTAAAACATATCTTTCATTTTCCTTCCAAATTTCAGTAGCATTATTCTTTATATAAACTACTGGATTTATTGCTAAAACTTCTATGCCTTTATATAACATTTTATATTCCTCCTTGTTGTTGCATAATATTCTCAGTTTCCGTCTTACTTCCTAAAGAACTCACTTATCATATTTTTTTCAATTTGCGGGCAGAATGGCTGCACTTCTCTTAATAGCATTTCAGCTTCCTGAGCTCTTTCCCTTAACTTGTCTATCTCGATTATTTCATCTAGTCTATTAACTGCCCATATTGCTTCGTTAAGTGCATCAATATCTTTAAGCCACATTTCATTATCTTCGGCATCTTCAGCTTCAACTATAAAACTTTTAGAACTATCTATTAAGCTTTCCAGTTGCTCTATTACTTCTTTCTTATTCGTGGTAAGCCTCCTTTAGGACTTTCCCAACATACAAATCCTTGTATATCTCAAGTGCTGCCTGCTGCTCTTTAACTATATCCTCAGTTATCAATTCACTTTCACCATCAATTATTTTTATGCCATCTTGATTGATAGAAAATGTGAACACCGGGCCTTTAAACATAACTGGAATTAGCCTTATTCCTTTTGGATCCTTTGCTATTGTTTCTTTCTTTGGTTCATTTACAGGAATAATCTTTTCTTCTTTGGGTGTCTCAATTGTTATCTTTGTACCTGCTTCTTTAACTGCTTTTTCTATATCGACTTTTATGGAGTTCTTAATATCTGCTGCAGTCTTAATGCTAGGTGTCATATACTCTTTTCTCCAAGATGCATAATAAGTTGCTGCTGTAGTTTCAGTAACTTCAAATTTTTCCATAACCCTTTTTATAGCTGATTGTCTTTGAAGATGTGTATTACTTTTTAAAAACTCATATATTTCTTCTTTCTTACTCATTAATTAAACCTCCTATTTAGTTTTAGATTTTATTTCACTAATTTTTGAATAAACATCTGCTATAATAACTCCCGTCCTGGTTAAATCAGTATCATTTTGTATTAGCTTGTACCTATTCATTATTAACAGCTGTTGCCTAGATACTAAAACTAGATTATTAATGTCAAAATTACGATTGTTACCATCCCCAAATATAACAACATATCCTTTGGGTACAGGCCCATTGTGTTCTTCCCAAATCAAAATATGTTTACCTTTCCACTTGTGGGGATCTGCAATTTTAATATCGACATAATTATCACCATTAACTCGTTCAGTACCAACAGGCTTATAGTTTTTAGGTGTATTTCCTTTTTTGAATTGAGTAGGTTCCCAACCTCCTACACCTTTAAGCCCTTTATTAAATGGGATATTCCCCTTGTTGAATTGTCCTGTAAATCCAGTGTTCAAGTTATACCTTTTTATTGCGCCTTTTATCTGCCCTAATGATAGATTTAAGCCAAACTTTTTATTAAAACAATCTAGTATTTCAGTGTGATGGTGTCCAGGTGTTACTTGCTTTAAATATTCCTTTTCTTCAGATGTCCATATGTGCAATGCTTTATTTTTACTTCCTTGCGATCTACCTTTCATAGCTTAACCTTCTAACATCTTAGGAGCATTAGCACTACTCCTTCCTAATGTTTCTGCTTTAAATCTTTCAGCTTGTAATACTAAATTTCCGTTAGAAATTATTTGACTTGCAATAGATGTTACTGATTTAGCTCTCTCTATCTCTTCTTGAAGCTTTTCTCCTTGTAGATCTTCGTCTCCCAATCTTTCTAATTGTGCGAACAAATGATTATTTAAATCTCCTAGTGTATTCTGCATTGTAAACAGCCCCCTTTTTAAAATTGCTTAAAATGTACTTAGCTTTAAAATCTTCAATTTCTTTTTCAAACAGTGTAATTAGCGATTCTTCTTGAATAAGATCTTTATCTAACCTATCTATTTCTTCCTGTAGTTCATAGTCATAATTCCAGGCCATTTCTTCTGTACATATATGCTCTAGTCTTCTATTTTTCTGCCTAACAACATTTTGAAGTGCGTGCTTTATAGCGTGCATATCTCTATAGCTTAAATTTAATTCAATTAATTGATCTCCCATTTCCCTTACCCCTTTTCAAAATATTCAACATTATGAACTGTACATTTATTGCACTTGCCACCACAACAGATGTCACATTCCTTTTTACTGCTGCAGTACCCACAAGCTCTTTCATAACAATGTGGATTTTCGTTATATTTGCAAGTATGGACCTTAATTTTATTAGCATTTTTTAAACTTTCATTCTCCTTATGAATAACCATAGTCGCAATCAATGAAACTGTTGCTGTCATGAATAGAATAATCTCAACCTTATTCATAATTAACCCCTTTTATTTTTAGGAGCCATTAAGTGGCCCCGTCTTCAAAATGGTATATCTCCATCATCTATGGGTGTCATTTCATCTTCATAAATAGAACCTTCAAAATTCATTGCGGAATAACTAGAATTTGCTGTAGGAACTTGAGAACCATTACTTTGACCAGTGTTGTTATTCCCCTTCGGTTGTAGAAATTCAAAATCTTCTACATATACATCTGTGCTCCAACGATTAACTCCATCTTTATCAACATATTTACTTATTTGAAGCCTTCCACTGCAGCCAAATAAATGACCTTTCTTAACAAAATTAGCTATTGTTTCTGCTCTTTTACTGAAACAAACACAGTTTATAAAATCTGCCTCCTGAGGTTTTGATTTATCAGGTCTTGGTCTATTAACTGCCATGGTGTATTTAGATATTGCAGTGCCACTGCCTGGTAAGAAACTTAGTTCAGGATCCTTTGTTAATCTTCCTATAAGATGTATTTTATTCATTACCTCACTCCCCTTAACCTTGTTTGTTCTTGGTTCTCTCCTGGTTCAAAATGTTCCTCCAGAAGATAGCTTGCTTCCATATCTGCAGTATGCAATGCTAAGGCTCCTTTACACATACCGAAAGCGTTGCTCATTGAACTCGTATTTTGCCAATTTTCTCCGTTGGCTCCCATGTGCCACCTAATCATTAAAATTTCATCTTTAGTAAGCTTTATAAATTGCTGGAGCTTAATTATTGATTTTTCACCATGTCCTATAGGAAAGCTATCTTCATACCCATAACCCTCGTAACTTTCCCATTTCTGCGTTTTGTCGTTTTTTCTATTTTTAGTACACTTATGATATAAGTTAATTTTGCAGACGTCATGAAGAATAGCAGTTATTATCATTGTGTCTTCCGATAAGCCTAAATCGTATTGACTATTCTTAGCCTTTAAAAGCTCATATACATTTAAGCTATGTTCTGCTAGTCCTCCTTCGTAATTTCCATGATAATTTGTAGAAGCTGGAGCAATAAAGAAGTCTGTTTCTTCTAAATACTTAACTACTTTATCTATTCCAGCTTTGCCGGTGCTGCTTAAAAGATCTATAATTTTATTTTTAACTTCTTGTATATCTTTCATTGAGTTCCTCCTTTAATCAATTTCTAATTCTGGTACTGCAACGTAAGTTGGTATACCAGTTAATTTTTCTACTTCACATTTAAACCTTAAAGGTTCTCCATTGTTTTTAGATAGATGAATTAATGTAATTGTTTTAGTCTTAGATAAATCCCAAGTCTCAAGTGTGCATTTTAATGTTTCTAAGCTCATATGGGACTTAAATACTCTTTGTTCATGCGGCTCTAGTGCCTCTATGCTTTTCTCTGAATAATTGCATTCTATAAGTATATGGTCCACGTCTTTAAATCTGTATTTCAGATAATATGTGTCAGTTGCGAATAGTATTTTTCCAATTGATTTGTGCTGTATTAAATATCCTAAGTTTTCGCAGTATGAAGTGTCAGAATTGGTATGTTGGCAGTTAAACGGCATTATAGTGAATCCACCTAGCTTAAATGTTATTTTATTGTTAGCTACTATACTTTTGTGCAAGTCTTTACATTGATGTTTCTCTAAGACTTCTATAGGGGCAACTATCTTTGGAAGATTTTCAAATGCCCACCTAAAGCTTTTACAGTGGTCTGAGTGTTTATGGGTTATTAGACATCCAACTACGCCTTTAATGCTATAACCAAGTCCTTTTAGTATATTTCTATGGTCTATGCCACACTCAAGCAGGAGTTTTTCTTCTCCTGCCTGTATAATGTAGCAATTACCACTAGATCCACTGGATAATACTTTAATCATTAATAAGGTGTATCCTCGTCCTGTGGCTCAATTATTTCAGCTTCAACTATTGGCGTAGTGTCTTTAATAGATTCTTCATCTTCTTTAATGTCAATTACTTCTTGATTAGCTTCCTGTTTAATTTCTTCTTTTACCTCGTGTTGCACATCAATTATTTTAGATTCGTCAATTCCTACTTCTTCTTTTGAATATAAAGCGCCAAGTTCTGTAGGAAATGCTTCTCTCAGGGCTTGTACTAATGCAACCTTACGAATCATTGTTGAAGGCATAGCTTTCCATGTACTTTGACCTTTGTTGTACTCAGATAGGGCAACTTTTGCAACTACTGGATAGGTTTTTCCTTCTACAAATACCTCCGCCCAGCCTCCAACTAGAACATCACTTTGAAGCTTAAAACAACCTTCAAGTTCTAGTATTTCTTTACCTCTTGCAACTATTATTCCAGCTCTATGACCCTTGTATCTTGGACTTTCTTCTGCTTTTCTCATAAGAGCTTCTTTTCCAGCTACTATCTGAGCTTCATCACCAAACTTAACAAGATAAGCTTCATTTAGGAATGGATTTAATTTTCTGTACTTACAAAGATTCATAAATACTACAACTTCTCTATCTGTTACCGATTTATTACCTTTAGCTATAAAACTTTTAACAATGTTTGCTGTAAGTCTTACTTCTTCTTCACCTACTGTATAAACCATTTCTTTTTCTAATAGTGCCACAGCACTGTTTTTATTCTCTATCATTTATATTTCCTCCTAAAAATTTATTCTGTAAAAGCGACGCCCAAATCTTCAAGCAAATCTAATACTTTAGATTCAAATGTCTTTTGATTGTTTTGTGAAATTGCATCATTCTTTTTATCATCATCTGATTTTTCTGTAACAATTCCCTTAGCCTTTAAACAATCTTTGCAAATGTCTTTAGTAGAACTAGCAAGTGTTCGAGAATAGGTATTACTTTGTTTTGGAATTGTTAAGCTTGTACTAACTTGGAATAATTCAGATTCACCCACACTTTTTTTACACATATCACAAATAAATGTCTTAGTTATCATTTACATTACCTCCGTTTTTAAAGTTTTATCCTTACTTACTATTAAGTTAATTATTTGGCTGCTTGTTTCAATAATTCTGTTAGTAGATTCTCTGTTGTCTATAAAGATTGGAGCATTTACACCATAGTGGTTACATAGAGTGTTAATTATATCTAAGCCTGCATTTATTCTGGCTGCTGTATTAAGGTTACTGGTGAAAGGAACTCCTTTAATACAAGGCTCACAGCACTCTTCCAGTCCACCATTGATTTGATTTCTAAACATCTTAAATTTTACATACTTAAACTTTGAATTTACTCTTTCTTCTAGCAGCTCAACTTTTGTCCTAATGAACTCTTCTGAAAGAATCTCAAGGCCTTCAAGCTCTGCTATCTTTTCGCTTAGCCTTGTTTCTTCTTCCTCTAGCTCTCTAATTCTGCTCTCAGCTTTTTCATTAATTTCTTTATAGGCTAACTGCTTGTCTATGTTTTGAAGTTCTGTTTGTAAGTATTGCTTTCTTTCCTTTAACTCAGAAACATCTTCAGTTTTAAAACTGCTTATCTCGGCTTTTAACTTTTCAATTTCATTTTCTACATTAATAATTTCTTGAGGCTTTCCTACTGGAACTCCAGTTAGCTTATTTAATTTTTCTTTTAGATCTACAAGTGACTTTCCTGCTGCATCCAACATATCTATTTCTTTCTCAATTTTTGTAACTAATTCATCAACTTGCTTCACTAACTTATCTTTTTCATTTTTCACAGCTTTGCCTTCATCAACATTTTTTTCAAGTCTTCTAGCCTTTTCTAAATTGAACCTTTCTTCTAACTCCACCTTTTTCTTCTCAATATCCTCAGCTTCAAATTTACGATTGCACATTGGGCACTTGCATTCTTCTTCATCAAATTCAAATTTCAAGCTCTGAGTATCCTTATAGGTTTTTAAAAGTTTATTTCTCTCCGGCTCCATAGAAGTAACAATGAAATTTTGTTTCTTCTCTTTTTCTTTCACTAATTCATCAATATTCATGGCTAAATGTTTGATATTTATTTCAGTGCTTCTTATATTGTCCTGAAGCGCTTCCCTTGGTTTATTTACATCTGTTCTGAATTTATACTCAAGTTCTGTTAGCTTTTGCTGCTTATCTAGCAATAAGGTCTTTAGCTTATAAAGTCCTTCATTTGCTTTACTTTTATCCTGGAGCCGCTCATCAATACTTTTTATATTCGCAGCTATATCTTTTCTCTGTGAAGAGAAGGCTTCAAAATCAAGTTCTTGTATGGAGTTATTGATTTCATCCATTCTTGCTGGTATCTGCAGTCTATCTTTCTTAAGCTGAGCAATTTTAGACTTATTAGCTTTTATAAAATCATCAACTGTATTATTGTTTAAATAAGCTCGTAAGGGCTCTAAATCCTTTTTAAAATCTATGACAGCTTTATGGTCTAAGTCTCCTACAATTTCTGTTATAATTACTCTCCTGTCCTTCCAAGGAAGGTTTGCAAAGTATTGTGGGTTAGTTATTAACTTAAAAAGGTTCTCTTCTAATAGCTCTCCTATATAGGCTTTATATTCATTAACCTTCTTTGGAACCTCATTTACGTAATAAGTTGATTCATACCCTTTAAATTCCTGCTTAGAAGTACCTCTAATTGTGCTGTACTTTTCCTTGTAAACTCTCTTTAAAATTACTTCTTTTCCATCAATCAGAAGCGCTGCTTCAATAATTGTTTCTAGGTTATGGATTGGGTTATTATCTTTGTCCAAAGGCTGCACATCAAACTTGGTGCTATCTTTGGAATCTTTATCAAATAACAAGAATGAAAAGCTATCCTGAATAGTAGTTTTGCCTGTCCCATTATCACCAAAAACGTTAGTAACTTTTCCGAAGTCTATACTTAGATCCTTTACACCCTTAAAATTCTTTATCTTAAGGCTTTTCAAAACAATTTCTTTAACCATTTGTTTTCCCTCCCAGCATTGTCATCAGTTTATTTGTAAAAGTAAGTTCTGCAATCTTTTTATGTAAGTTCTTTTCAACTACTGTCATTGTTCTAAGACTTTCTTCGTAATCTTTGATTTTAATTTTTAACTGCAAAGCTTCAGTATTTTCTTCAGGAATATCTTCAACAAAATCCAATAATGCATTTAGTTCATTTACAAAACTTCTGTGAAGATTTACAGCAATTATATTAGCGCCACAATGATTTTCAACTGCATCCGAATGTATATTTGCTAAGGCTGTTAAATAGCCGACTATTGATTCTTTCACTTTACATCCCATCGCTTTCAATAAAATTACCATCTGCAAGAGAATAATAAGTATCTGTCTTAATTATTTCCCCATCAATCTTAGCAGTTTTAACCTCTTTAATATGCCAGTTATATTCTTCATCACGATACCATTCTGCAAGAACTATCCAACAACCTAAAGAGCCTTTAGCCTTACTTTGGGTACCCATAGCCATAGCCACGGACTCTTTACCTTCTACGCTGGCTACACTTCGGTCTCCTGTGTTTGTGGCTGCACTTTGGTATCCTGTGTTTGTGGCTGCAGAGTAATCTTCGTCATTGCTTTCTTTTTTATTATTCCAATCCACTCTATCAAGGACGAACTTAACTCCTGCTTCAATTATTCCTTTGATTCCAATTTCAAGGCCTATCCTAATTTTTCTAGAAGCTACTTTGCTATCTTGGGAATCTGTAGAAATATCTCCATCAGCTTCAACCTCGCAATATCTGCTGTCAGCAGGACCGTAATAACCAAAAACATCTAATGGATTTTCACAACTATGGAAACCACCTTCGCAAGCTTTTACTTCTCCTTCATGTTCGTATTCCTTACCTAATTCATACTGGAAACCCCTGCATTGTAAATTTTTATTAAAACCTTTATAAGCTTTCATATTGATTTTTCCTCCAATTCATATTAAAATTTAAATGAGAATTTTTATTTTTGAGCTCTTCCGAGAGCTTCTTTTTTTATGTTTCTTCCTTTAGCATCTTTGTAAATTCGTCTATTTTGCTTTCTAATTGGCTTAATTTTTTCATGATAACCAATAAGTCATCATTATCTAAAAGAATGGATTTTCTAAGGAATTTCAAAGCAGAATTAAGGTTTGTACAATAGGCATCATCTTCAAAATATTCCTTACCGACATTCTCCTCTTTAGTAAATCTTCCAGGCTGAACAGTTTTCTTCTTTTGTACTATGAATTGCCTTTCGTCAGTGACAATTTGGTGGTCTCCGAAATCTAATTTCATTATCATTCCTCCAATAGCTAAGTAATTTCTTTATTTTCTAGCTCTAACACCTCCCCAAGACTGCTGCAGACTTTACAGCAATATCTAATACATATTCAATGCTTGTCCTCTTTTTAAAACCTATGCGATTGAACTTTATGTCGTCTGTGGTTATTTGCATTACTACTGCAAACTCTGAATTACTTAGCTGTATTCCTTTTGCTTCTAAGGCTTGTCTTATCATTTTGCTACCTCCTTAAAATATGTTACTTCAAGTGATTTACATTCTGTTGGCTACGACGCTTTAGTAGGAACGTTAGAAATAGAATTTAATTCTGGCGGAATTTATCAGTATTTCAATGTTCCTTCTTCTATTTACAGTAACTTAATGAACGCTTCATCACATGGTTCATTTTTTCATGCTTTTATTAAGAACCAATACACTTGGCGTAAAGTAGCTTAATCAATTACTACCAATACTATTGCTGGGCCATTGACTTTAACTTCTTTATCTTCATAAGGCTCAGCTATAGTTATTTCTACACCTTCTCTTTTTTCTAATTCGCTAACTAATTCTTTAGTTGAAATTTTACTTAAGTCCATCAGCTTTCTCACCTCCTTTCTAATACCAAGTGCCGTCAGACATATAATGCAGCCATTCTCCATTTTTAAAGGTAACCCTGAAAAATTTGCCCTCGTACTTTACAGATTTAGGATCATAATCTTTTTTAGCTTCAGCTCCTAAACTAGCTTGATGCTTAGCAAAAATCATCTGAAATAATAGTTTTTGGTTAGGCAACAGCTTGCTATAGCCTTTTATCTTTTCAAAATTCATCTTTACCCTTCCTTCCTATGCAACCTTATATTTAATAGCCATTTCTTTTACGATAGCTACATAACCTTCAATAAGCTTTTTATCATCTGCAATTACATCTAATGCAGTGAGCTTGTCTCTCTTTGATTTGCAAGCACCTTCGTCTGCCATACGTCTACGTTTATTGGTAATCCTTGTATGAATATCTACGCCGAATCTTTCATTAAGCAATTTATAACTTTCTTCTCTTACAGCCTTTATATGATCATATCCCCCAGCATTAAGAGCTATTTTATTTATTAATGCCGTTGTGTCTTTTCTCCAGCTATTTGGATTAAGAACTATAACATCTCTTATAGCTTGAATTTCTTCTTTAACCTCTGTTGCTTGCTGCTTAGCTTCTTGGACCTGTAATTTCATGTCCTTCATTTCTTGTAAACTTTGGATTAAAACATCTTCTATGCAGGAAGGTTTATTTTGTCTTGGATTAAAGTAGTTTTCTTCCAATAGCTCGTATATTTCCCAAGCTTCATCTGTTTGAAGAATTTTCGCATGTCTTGCAGCTCCCCTATCTGTCCAAAGATTTAGCACACTTGCAAACTTTATTGAAGGGTCGTTACAATCAGTTACTACCCTTTTGAACTCTTGTAATTCATCACCTATCAGTTGGTAATAATGCTTGCCTTTTATAAATCTTTCTAAATTTCGGTTGAAGTTCGTTTTGATGTTTTCTTCTTTTGTTCCATAGGCTTCAGCCAATTGCTTTGTTGTCATTATCCTTTGTTTATTAAACTCTACTGGTATTAAATTATTCAATTATTTTCCTCCTTAAAATTTACTTGCTTAGTTGAATATAATTTGACAGTTTAGCACTTTCGGCTAGAATATTTGAAACAATAGTTTTTAATTTTTGATTTTCAAGTTTAAGTTCCTCATTTTCTTTTTCTAGCCTTCTTCTTTCTAATGGGGAAAATTTTTCCACTTGAGTACCTTCCAATTTTTCTATGTAGTGAAGATTGAATCTTATTGCAGGTACTCCTTCGACTTGCTTTAATACACCTTCTTTTCTCCAGTTTTCTATTGCTTTAGTTGTCACTTGCCATCTTTCAGCTAAATCTTTTTGAGTTAATAGCTTTTCCATTTTTATCCCCCTTAACTTTGGTAAAATACTTCTGGAACTGATGCATTTAAAGCGAATGATATTCTTTCCATAACATCTTTTGTGGGATTGGTATCACCTGTAGAATCATTTTCTAATGTACTGATATATCCTACTGCAACGCTAGATTTTTCGGAAAGCTCTCTAACTGTCATTTCCAATTTAGTTCTGAGCTCTTTTATTTTATTCACTTTTTATATCTCCTTTCTTTTATTCGCCGTCAACGAACTTTATATGTGTATAATATCATATTCGATACTATCGAACAAAGGCTATTTATGTTCTTTAAAGACGAATAATGCAAACTAGCGTTTGTTTCCTTTAAATTACTTAAAATATTATAAAATTTCGTTGACAATGAACTTTTTTAATTGTATTATTGTTCTATGATAATGAACAGGAGTGAAATTTAATGTTGGGTACAAATATTAGAAAAGTAAGAAAAGAGAAGAAAATAAGCATTAATAAATTATCAGAAATAACAGGTATATCTTTGGGCTATTTAAGTGATTTAGAAAATAATAAAGCTACAAATCCTGCTTTAGAAAAGCTTGAATCAATTGCTAATGCTTTAGAAATACCATTAAACAAATTATTGTCCACCGAAGAAAAACTAGATATGGCTTTAGGAACTATAGATAAGATTACAACACTAGCAGAAGAAGCATTGAATGGTTTCGATTCTAAAAATAGTATTTATGGTATAGCTTCACATTTTGATAATGAAACTTTTTCAAAAAATGAGCAGGACGAAATAATTAATTTTATAAAGTATGTAATATCTAAAAGAAATGGCTAAATATTTTTACACATAAGTGATTAAATAATTTGTAAAGGAGTAATAGAGTATGCAATACTCAACCTTAATAAGAAAGAAAGATAAAGGTTATCAATTTATAATTACTTATAAAGTTAATGACAAATGGAAAACTAAAAGTAAACAAGGGTTTAAAAAGAAAGAAGATGCCAAAACCTCAATGGATAAAGCTCTGGATGAGCTAAAGAAAGAAGTTAAAATTCAACCTGTAGATCCAACTATGGAAGGATTAACCTTCAAACAATTTTCTGATATTTATATTGAACATATAAGCTTGTATAGTGAAGTTAATACAATTTTGGCATACAAAACAGTATTAAATAATTTTTCATCTTTAGACAATATTGAAATATGTAAAATATCGAATTTAGATATTCAACAATCTATAGATAAATTTATGAAAAAAGGTTTAAATGTGAATACTATTAAAGACTATTTACGCAAATTAAATACTATCTTTAGAGCTGCAATAGATGAATATAATTTGCTTTACAAAATGCCAACTAAAGGTATTAAAATAGCAAAGGAAAAAGCTGAGATAACTAAGAAAGCGTTAAATAAAATGGAGCTTGATAATTTATTTAAAGATTTCATAAAAAGTAAGTATTACCTTCTTTTATTAATTGCAGGAACTTGCGGTTTAAGATTGGGGGAAATTTTAGGACTAACTTGGAAAGATATAGACTTTAAAAACAACACAATTAAAGTTAACAAACAATGGAAACAAATTAGAATTAATAATAAAGAAAGCGAAAAAGCTAATATATTTGACTTTGGAACCTTGAAAAGTAAAAATTCAAATAGAGAAGTTCCTATTCCGCCAAAAACATTAAATGAGTTGAAAAAATGCTCTAATGTTGTTAATATAGATAATAGAATTTTTAAATTTAACAATACCGATTCAATAAGTATATGTATTAATAGATTGCTTAAAAGAAAGGGGTACGATATTACAATTCATGAGCTTAGACATACTTATGCCACTATGTTAATAAGTAGCGGAGTAGATTTTAAAACTGCTGCTAAATTGCTCGGGCATACTGTCCAGCAAACTATGAAAATTTATAGCCATGTAAATGATGATATGATGAAGCGTGCAACAGGTATAATTGAAAACATTTTTTGATTTTTGACGAATCTTTTGACGAAATCACTTTAAAGTTTGTTTTTTCAATAGCTAACAAGACTTTTTAGTGATATAAAGAGAATATTGTAAATATCTTTTACCAATCATAACGACCATGAACAAAAGTAGTTAGATAGCCACTTTTATAGAGTTACTATTTTTTAATGGTAGAAATAAAAAG
>Ga0255336_100633_pt1 | contig 46309 bp, 39 predicted proteins | sample MeOH1_35cm_T3_17_FD_189102 | JGI IMG/M metagenome (GOLD analysis project Ga0255336, IMG submission 189102) | Sandy soil microbial communities from University of British Columbia, Vancouver, Canada - MeOH1_35cm_T3_179 | ecosystem: Engineered > Artificial ecosystem > Sand microcosm > Unclassified ...
AACTGCTGCGCGCGATTGCAGTGTGAGATTTCATGCGAGTCAAATTAACAGCCAAGCACCCGCGGCCGGCTTCGTCCGAACGCGCCCCTGTCCGTACCGGAAGCACCTCGGCGCGTAAGCCGACGCGCCCGGCGGGACCGAAGCCGTCCGCGGCGACGGATTCCGGCGACGCGCGGGGCAAGCGGGCTGGTGCCGCTCCGGCCGGCGGCAAGCGGCCGAGCGGCGGTAAGCCGACAGGTGCCGGTGCGCGCGCGCCGCGCGCAGAAGGGTCGTTCTCACGCGAGCGTGATGCGGGCGGCGCGGGCACAGCGCGCCGGTCGCCGTCGGACCGGCCGCCGCGGCGTGAGGGTGGCGGCGGCGCGCCGCGGCGTTTCGAGGGAGCGGGTGATCGTGGTCCGCGTCGGGACGATGGTGAGCGTGCACCGCGCCGGTTCGAGGGTGGCGCCGATCGTAGCGAACGCGCACCGCGCCGGTTCGAGGGTGGCGGCGATCGTAGCGAACGCGCACCACGTCGTTTCGAAGGCAGCGCTGATCGTAGCGAACGCGCACCGCGTCGTTTCGAAGGCAGCGCCGATCGTAGCGAACGTGCACCGCGCCGCGCCGAAGGCGGTGCAGGCCGACCGCCGGAAAGCGGAGTCCGCGGCGAGCGTCCGGCACGCAGCGCGAGCGGAAGCACCGATCGGCCGCGCGCCGGCTCTGGCGGCGACCGGGGCTCGCGCGGCGATCCCGCGCCGCGCCGTTTTGAGAACGACCGCGGTTCGTCGGAGCACCGTGAGCGCAGTTTCGCAAAACCCGTCAAAGGCGGGTACGCCGACCGCTCGGACCGTCCGGCACGCGCCCCGCGCGACGACCGTGGCGAACGCGCGCCTGCCAAACGCGAGTTCGGCGATCGCCCGGCCCGCAGCGGCGAGCGCGCGGAACGTGGCGAACGGCCGGCACGCAGTTTCGACAGATCGCTGCCGACCGCCGCGCGCCGCTTCGGAGACGACCGGCCAGCACGCGCCGACAAGCCTCGCGGCACATCGCCCGCCGCCCGTACAAAGAAACGCGACGTCCCTGCCGGCGATGCTCCGCGCACACCGCGTCGCGATTACGAAGACGCACCCGGCACCCTGCGCCTGTCCAAGCTGATGTCCGAACTCGGCTTGTGCTCGCGCCGCGAAGCCGACGAATGGATCGAGAAAGGCTGGGTGCTGGTGGACGGCGAGCGCATCGACACGCTCGGCACCAAGGTTCGTCCGGACCAGCGTATCGAGATCGACCCTGCCGCCGAAGCCGCTCAAGCCAGCCAGGTGACCGTGCTGATCCACAAGACGGTGGGTTTCGTCTCCGGTCAGGCGGAAGACGGTTACCAGCCGGCCATCACACTGGTCACGCCGGAAAACCGCTGGGAAGGCGATCGCTCGAACATCCGCTTCTCCGTTGCGCATTTGCGCCAGCTTGCGCCGGCCGGGCGGCTGGACATCGACTCGACGGGCCTGCTGGTGCTGACGCAGGACGGCCGTATCGCGAAGCAGTTGATCGGCGGCCATTCGGAGATCGACAAGGAGTATCTCGTGCGCGTGGCATTCGGCGAGCACACGACCGAGGTCGAAAGCCACTTCCCGCCGGAAAGCCTCGCGCTGCTGCGGCATGGCCTCTCGCTCGACGACGTACCGCTCAAGCCGGCACAGGTCAGTTGGCAGAACGGCGAGCAATTGCGTTTTGTGCTGCGTGAAGGCAAGAAGCGTCAGATTCGCCGCATGTGCGAACTGGTCGGCCTCGAAGTGATTGGCCTGAAGCGTGTGCGGATGGGCCATGTGATGCTGGGCGCGTTGCCGCCGGGCCAATGGCGCTACCTCGCAGCCGATGAATCGTTCTGACGCTGTGCGCCGGATGCCGACGGTGCGACAGATATTCGGCGTCGTCCTTAGCAAGCTGGCCGCGTAAAAAACAGCCCCACGTTTTTTCGAAAACGTGGGGCTGTTGCCAATTAACCGGCCTTTCAGGCGCCCAGCCATGTATCAGCCCGACGACACCGGGCGCGCCCCTCCTGCCCAGCGGGCAGGCAAGACACACTTTTAGAACTTGTGCCCGTTTGCCACCGCAGGCTGAACATTCCCCTGTGCCTACAGGGCTGCGCTATCGCGCATCACCTGCTGCTGGTCAGCATAATCGCGCGCCTGCTGCAGCATGCGGGTCTCATAGTCCGCGTACCATTGCTGCTGCATGCGTGCTTCGTACTCCGCGCGAGCCTGTTGCTCGGCAGCCTGACGCTGCGCGTCCGCCTGCTGCTGCGCGCGGTCGCGTGCCTCCTGCTCCATGCGCGCTACGTCGGCCTGCTGTTGGGCGCGGTCGCGTGCTTCCTGCTGCATGCGCGCCTCGTACTCCGCGCGAGCTTGCTGCTCAGCCGCCTGACGCTGTGCGTCCGCCTGCTGCTGCGCGCGGTCGCGCGCTTCCTGCTCCGCACGTGCCTGCGCTTCAGCGGCCTGACGTGCCGCCTCAGCTCTAGCGCGCTCCTCTCCAATAGCAGCGTTTCGCGCCGGCTCGTCGGCAAACTGCTGCTGACCTTGCTTCACCAGATCCGCGAGTCGCGCCAGTTTCTGGCTCTCCGTCAGTTTTGCTTCAACTTCAGGCGTCCAACCGCGCGCAGCGTCCATGTTGTCCATGCCCGTCTTCAACACTTGCTTCAGTTGCTGGAAATTCACCATTTCCCGTTGCATGTGATCAGCGTCCTGCAGGACATAGGATGCGTCATTCCCCTTCACGCGGCCGACTGCGCTGTAACCATTAGTCGCGACCACGCTGTACGGCGCATTCTGAATGTCCGCGCCGAACATCTGGATGGCGACGCCGCCGTCACCGCCTTTGATCAAACCGGCGTTGTTCACGCCAAGACCGAATTCCGATCCCTCGAGGACGATCTTGTTCGCATACATCCCGCCGAGCGCCGACACATCGAGCGCAACGCCGGGCTTCTGGCTTGGCGTCGCCGACGTGTACGTGAGCTTGCCGGCGAAATTGCCGTTCGCGTCGCCGTCGAAATCCGTGCCGTTCTGCGAGTTGATGCTCCAGCCCTTGACCGCGCCGTTCACGACGGTAGCGCGAGACAGCAGATTCAACTGGCCGGCACCGACATCGATGCCATCGCCGTCGATCTGGATCGTCGCGGGCGTGGCGCGCGTCTTGTCGACGCTCAGTGCAAGCGGACTGTCCGCGCGCGGGTTGAAACCGGCGGCAGCCAGCGTCAGCATCGGAACGTTGACGGTGGTCGCGCCATTGGCCGAGATGCCGGCCGCGTTGGCGATCAGCAGGTGCGCGGGCGCGCCGGCGACTTCCATCGCGCCATTGAGCTTCGAAGCTTGAGCCGAGGTTACGTCAGCGACGATCACTTTGGCAGCGTTGCCCTGGAGGTTCGCGTTGGCGGCGAGCTGGCCGGCAAGGCGGCTCGCGCCCGTCGCCGTCAGGTTATTGAATACGACGCCGTTCCGGTCGACGTCGAAGTTGCTGAAGGTGTTACGGGAAATACCCGAGCCATTCGGACCTGCAATGTTGACCACGGGGGTGTTGCCGACCGCATTGACCTGGGTCTGGCCGCCGTTGGCCACGACACCCGCTGCCATTGCGCTGCCGGCAGTGGCCATTGCCGTCAGGGCGGCGAGGTTCAAAGCTTTGAGTCGATGTTTAATCATAAAGAGTCCTAGTGGTTTAAAAGGCCATGCTCAACCGGAGTTTGACCACGACGGGATCGGCGTTCAACTGCCTGGGAGCAAACAGCGGAGCGCCAATTGAAAGAGAGGCGGACACGTGCTTGATCGCTGCGGATGCACCAACCGCCGCACCGACGACGTTGCCGCCGGAATTCGGCTCACCGGCAACGGGCACGACGCGCCCGGCGTCGATGGCGGCCATCAACGTGACGCGGCTGCCGAACACGGGCGCGGACAACGTCCAGTCGGCCTCGTTGCGCAGGTACCCGCCGGTGTTGCCATACAGGTAGCGGTCCTTGAAGCCGCGCACGGAGGTGTCGCCGCCGACCGACACGCGCTCGGTCGAATAAAGCGGCTTTGCGCTCGCTTGCGCGTAAGCGGACGAGAGGAGCGCCACGCTGGGCGAAATCAGGGTGTACAGACTCGCACTCGCCGAGAGCTTGCGAAAGCTTGCGGAAGGCCCGCCCGCCTGGCTCTTGTCGCGGCTCGCGAAAGGCAGTCCTCCGGTGAGCACCGGACTGAAAGTGAAATAGCTTCTGCTGCCAACCCGGCTGGCGAAGTTGATGCCGATTCGCGCCGCACTCACGCGTTCGGTGCCGCTGTCGAGTTGCAGATCTTCGAGATAAGTCTTGCCGTTATAGGTGGAAATCGAACCGAAGATATCGATCTTGCGCATTGAATCGCGCGAGACCGTGCGCGATACGCTGATCAGATTCTGGACATTGCTGCCGTGGTAGCGCAGATTGCCGTAAAAATCGATCGGTACCGCGAAATTGCCGGCCGCCCCCGCATAGCTGAAAGTCCAGTAACCAAGCGGCACGCTCGCGGACGCGCCAAAGCTCCGTCGATAACGGTCGCCGTGCAGTGCCGTCGTGCTGTTTGCCGACATCCCCAGTTGCTCGCCGAAGCCCAACGGGTTGTTGAGCGTCACCGCGCCGTCGAATTCATCCGCGCCCGTGTTGCTGTCGCCCATGTTGTCGACATTCAGGTTGACGCCAATGGAGGGCGCGGTGCGGCCACTCACGAGCACGTCCGAGTAACCTTCCTCGGGCGCCGCGCGCAGCGCGACTTTCACGCCGTCCGGCGTGACGCGGTCAAGCTGGTCGACGCCCTGTTCGACGTCGCGCAAATTGAGCGGCTCGCCGGGTGAAACCGGAAATGCCATGCGCGCCGCTCGATCCGAGCGGGTCGTACCGTCCTTGAACGAGACCTTGCCGAGTTTGCCTTCGACCGATGCAATCACGAGCGGGCCACCCGCGCCCTGCTGCTGCGGCAGCCACGCATGGCTCGTGATGTAGCCGTTTTCGACGTACCAGTCGTTCACTTCGTCGAGCAGATGCGCGAGCGCGGCGTTGTCGAGACATTGTCCGGTTACCTCGCGCGCGACCTGCTGCCTGATGGAGTCGGGCACAAGCATCGCGCCGCGAAACTCGACTCCGTCCACGTAGATGCACGCCTGACCATCGGGCGCGATTGGCCCCTGCGCGACAGTTGCACGTGGCGGCGTGATGGGAGGGGAATCGTGTGCACTCAGGTTTTCGCGTTGTTCGCGAGCCTGATCGAGCAGACGTTGTTGTTGCTGATCCTGCAGCGCCCGATCGACTGGCGTATTAAGTTCGATAGCCCATACCGGCGCGGCAGCAACTGTGAGAAGCGTGCCGACGGAGGTTAGTGACGCAACGGCCGGCAAATTCTTGCGTACGCGGCCTGTTCTGGCGAGACTCGGCTGACTGGCCCGGTCAATGTGGACGATGGAACGGATGAACGCTGGATAACGCAAGGCGACCTGCACATTTCAGAATTAAAACACGAGGCCGCGAGTGTAATAATCTAGAAAGCCTATTTGAGAAGGCGCGATCCTAATTAAAGATAGGAAATGTCCCAATAAGAACGGTCGTCGACAGGCAAAAACGAGCACAATGCGGCGCGCAGCACTACCTTTAAGAGAAGGTGGCACGGCTTGGCAAAATGCGGGGAAAATCGAGGCGGGATGTCAGGAGAACCCACCACCGGGGGAAGGTGGCGGCGGGGGCCTTGGCGGCTGCAACGACGACGACGGCAATGCGCGCGTTCGCCAACCGTCCCATCGCAGACCGCACGAAGGAAGTCAGTCGTCGCTATTCGGATCCATATCCGGAAACAGCACTTCCGTGAAGCCGAACTTCGCGAAATCATTGATCCGCATTGGATACAGTTTGCCGATCAGGTGATCGCATTCATGCTGCACGACGCGCGCGTGAAAACCTTCCGCAACGCGATCGATCGGTTTGCCGTATTGGTCGAAGCCGTGATACTTGATCATCGAAAACCGGCTCACCGCGCCGCGCAGGCCCGGCACCGACAGGCAGCCCTCCCAGCCCTCTTCCATGTCCTGCGAGACCGGCGTGATGGTCGGGTTGATCAGCACGGTTTCGGGCACCGGCGGTGCGTCCGGATAGCGTTCGTTGTGGCCGAAACCGAAGATCACCACCTGCAGATTGACGCCGATCTGCGGTGCGGCAAGGCCCGCGCCATTGGCGTCGTGCATGGTCTCGAACATGTCCTTCACGAGCTCATGCAGCTCGGGCGTGTCGAAGTGATCGACCGGATCGGCAATGCGCAACAGGCGCGGATCGCCCATCTTGAGAATTTCGCGGATCATAACTGCCCCTCCAGGAGCTTACGCATACCATCTTCGTCGAGTACGGGGATGCCGAGTTCCTCGGCCTTCGCCAACTTGCTGCCGGCTTCGGCCCCCGCCACCACATAATCCGTTTTCTTCGACACGGATCCCGCCACTTTCGCGCCTGCGGCTTCCAGCATTTCCTTCGCTTCTTCGCGGGCGAGGCTCGGCAAGGTGCCGGTCAGCACGACCGTCTTGCCGGCCAGCACGCCTTGCGGCGCTCTAGGCGCGGGCGGACCCTCCGGCCACGTAACCCGGCCCGGCGCGCGCAGTTGCTCGATCACCGTGCGGTTGTGCTCTTCGGCGAAGAACTGATGAATCGACTCGGCCACTACCGGCCCGACGTCGTTGACTTCCAGCAAGGCTTCCACCGAAGCCTCCATGATCGGATCCAGCGAGCCGAAATGTTTGGCCAGGTCTTTCGCCGTGGACTCGCCCACATGGCGAATGCCGAGCGCGTAAATAAAGCGCGCCAACGTGGTGTGCTTGGCCTTTTCGAGCGAATCGAGCAGGTTCTGCGCGGATTTCTCGGCAAAGCGGTCGAGTTCGGCGAGCGTCGCAAAGCCGAGGTTGAATAGATCGGCCGGTGTACGCACCAGATTCTGCTCGACCAGTTGATCGATGATCTTTTCGCCGAGGCCGTCGATATCCAGCGCGCGCCGCTGCGCGAAATGCCACAAGGCCTGCTTGCGCTGCGCGGGACAGAACAGGCCGCCGGTACAGCGCGCAATCGCCTCGTCCGGCAGCCGCTCGATGTTCGAGCCGCATACCGGGCAATGCGTGGGCATCACGAATTCGCGGGCGTCGTCGGGACGCCGGTCGAGCAGCGCGCTCACTACTTCGGGAATCACGTCGCCGGCACGCCGCACGATCACGGTGTCACCGATGCGAATATCCTTGCGCCGCACTTCGTCTTCGTTGTGCAGCGTGGCATTCGTGACCGTCGCGCCGCCCACGAACACCGGTTCCAACCGCGCCACCGGCGTGATCGCACCGGTGCGGCCGACCTGCACGTCGATCGCGACGAGCCGCGTGAGCGCTTCCTGCGCGGGGAATTTGTGCGCCAGCGCAAAACGCGGCGCGCGCGACACGAAGCCGAGCGCCTCCTGCTCATCGCGCCGGTTGACCTTGTAGACCACACCGTCGATGTCGTACGGCAGCTTCTCGCGCTTTTCGCCCACGGCGTGGAAAAAGCCCAGCAAACCCTCCGCGCCGTGCACCACCGCCCGTTCGCCATTCACCGGCAAGCCGAGTTCCTTGTACCAGTCGAGCAGTTCGCTATGCGTGGCCGGCATGTCCATGCCTTCGAGCACGCCGATCCCGTAAGAGAAAAACGACAGCGGCCGCTGCGCGGTGATCTTCGAATCGAGCTGCCGCAAGCTGCCCGCCGCCGCATTGCGCGGATTGGCGAATTCCTTCTGTTCCGCGGCCCGCTGGCGTTCGTTCAGGCGTTCGAAATCGCGCTTGAACATCAGCACTTCGCCGCGCACGTCGAGCACCTGCGGCACGCGTTTGCCTTTGAGCCTGAGCGGAATGGAGCGGATGGTGCGGACGTTTTCGGTAACGTTCTCGCCGGTCGTGCCGTCGCCGCGCGTGGACGCCTGGACGAACACGCCGTCGACATAACGCAGCGAAATGGCGAGACCGTCGAACTTCAGCTCGGCCGCGTATTCGACCGGCACCGGGGGCTCGCTCGCATTCTTGCCGAGCGCGTCGCCAACGCGCTTGTCGAACGCGACGATGTCCTCGTCCGCGAAACCGTTGTTCAGCGACAGCATGGGCTGCTCGTGCACGACCGGCTCGAAACCGCTTGCCGCCTCGCCGCCCACCCGCTGGGTGGGCGAATCCGGCACGATCAGGTCGGGATGTTCCGTCTCGATGCTCTCGAGTTCCTTGAACAGCCGGTCGTATTCCGCGTCGGGCAGATCCGGCTGGTCGAGCACGTAGTACGCGTAATTGGCGCGTTCGAGTTCCGCGCGCAGCCACGCGGCACGCTCTGCCGGGGCGCTGGTTGCGGGGGGTGAGACGGGGGTTCGGGCCATGCTGTCGGAAGGTTCTTCAGTGAAATTCAGACATTGGATTATCGCAGGAAGCGTGCCCCTTTACATCGGCCGAATGGCCAGTTTCGGCGCGTTGTGCGTCCGCTCGAAAGGTGCGCGCGAACTCGCCGCCTGAAACGACAGCGGCCGCACATCGTGCGGCCGCTGCAGACACCGGTAAAACGTAGAAATTACTGGCTGAACAACCGGCGCGTGGCCGGCGAACCCGCCGGGATGCCCGCCTGTTCGAGCTTCGCGTAGAGGGTCATCAGTTGCTTTTCGATTGCGAGCAACGCGGTTTCCGGCAACGGACGGCGGCCGTCGTCGACCACCCGGCCGCCAATGCGCTCGGCCAACGATTTCGCGTAGTCGCACATCAGGCGGAACGGCAGGATGTCTTCGTCGGCCACCGGCACGTCGAGCACCAGCGTGATCATCTGGCCGCCCTTGTAGGTGAGGTCGTCGCGCAGGAAGTTGGTGTCGCCGAATTGCAGCATGAACACCGGGCTTTGCCGCGCGTCGAGCTTGACGAAACGCGTACCGTCGCGCGACAGCAGCAGGCCGTCCTGCGAGGCGATTGCCTGCACGTAGTTGGCGGACCACGGCGCACCGTCGGAGAGCACGTTGATCGACAGCTGCGCGTCGCACTGCGCGGCAAAGCCGTCGAGTTCGCGCGCCATCGCGACCGTTTCGAGCATGTCCGGGAATTCCGGCGATGCATCCAGCGCGTCGGCAAATTGCTGCACGCCGGTCACGAATTCGGAAAACTCCAGTTCGTTGAGCGCGCCGCTGCGGTTCGCCAATTGCGCGGCCGCGCGCAACTCTTCATAACGCGCGCCGTTTTGCAGCAGTTCCCACGCGCCGCCTTCGAGTTTGCCCTCAATATGCACCGGCTTGCTGCCCGCGCGGCGCAGACGCTGCGCGAGCGGAATCACCTTGTCGCCGGCGACCGGGCCGTTCAGGCGGATCGGCACGATACAGTCGATGCGGCGATCGACGATAGCCGGCGGCGCCGATGAAATCGTCGTGGCGGCAGGCAGAATCGGTTCGACCGGCTCGTCGTCCTGGCGGGCGGCTGGCGCGGTCTTGCCGGCCTCCGCGTGATCGCCGCCTTCGGCTTGAGCGACGCCCTCGGCTTCCGGGTAGCCGTTCGGCGTGGTCGTCTCGGCCTGGATATCGGCCGGCGTATCGAGTGGCGCAGCCGTCGCCGCGGGGCTGCCGAACGTCGGCTCGACGCGCGCCGCCGTGGTTTGCTCCGCCGCTTCGGTGCCCACCACCGGTTCGCGGCGCATGGTGGGCCGGGCCGGCTCGATGAACGGGCTCTGTTCCTCCTGATCGTCCCGCGCGAAGTTTTCCGCGGCATCGGCCGGCATTGGCCGCGGCATCTTGCGACGCACCTTCGCGCCCTGCCACGCGTTGTACACGACCACGCCCCCGACCACCACGGCACCCGCGCCGATCAAACCGAGTGTCAACTCGTCCATGCATGCTCCATCAGCAATTCTTTTATCTGCGCGGCTTAGCGCCCGCCCCACGTGTCGCGCGGCCACCGGCCGCTGCGCTGAACGCGGACACCCGCGATTCCCGACTCAAACTCAACTCAAGCGAAACTCAAACGATATTCTGGGCGAAACCCGCAGCCGTTTCCATGTCGACGGCAACGATGCGCGACACGCCCTGCTCCTGCATGGTCACGCCGATCAATTGCTGCGCCATTTCCATCGCGATCTTGTTGTGCGAGATGAAAAGGAACTGGGTTTTGTCCGACATCGCACGCACGAGGTTCGCGAAACGTTCCGTGTTGGCGTCGTCGAGCGGCGCGTCCACTTCGTCGAGCAGACAGAACGGCGCGGGATTCAGCTGGAACATCGCGAACACCAGTGCGGTGGCCGTCAGCGCTTTTTCGCCGCCCGACAGCAGGTGAATCGTCGAATTCTTCTTACCCGGCGGCTGCGCCATCACCTGCACGCCGGCGTCGAGAATTTCGTCGCCCGTCATGATCAGCCGTGCCTGGCCGCCGCCGAAGAGACGCGGGAACAGTTCGCCGAAATGCTGGTTCACCTGGTCGAAGGTGCCTTGCAGCAGTGTGCGCGTTTCCGCGTCGATCTTGCGGATGGCGTCTTCGAGCGTTTCGATCGCGCTGTTCAGGTCGGTGGATTGCGCGTCGAGGAACGACTTGCGCTCGGTCGCCGCCTTCAGTTCGTCGAGCGCGGCCATGTTGACCGGACCGAGCGCGGTAATGGCGTTGTTGATGCGCGTGACCTCGCCCTGCAGGTACGACGGCTTCATGTCCGGCGTGAGCTTGGCTTGCAATTGCGCCTCATCGACGCCGGCTGCGGCGAGTTGCTCGATGAATTGCTCGCCGTTCAGGCGCGCCGCCTGTTCCTTCAGCTGCAATTCGTTGATGCGGTCGCGCAGCGGCTGCAACGCGCGCTCGGCGGTGAGACGCGTTTCGTCGGCGGCACGCAGCTTGGCGGTGAGATCGTCCAGTTCGAGGCGCGCGGCGTGCAGCGCTTCTTCCTTGACCGCGCGGATGTCGAGCGCGTCCTGCAAGCCGGTGTGCGCGGTCTGCTCGTTGATGGTTTCCAGCTCGGCGCGCGCATCTTCCAGCGACGCCGCTACACGCTCGCTCTGCTCGTGCGCGACCTGAATGCTGCGCTTCAGTTCGTCGATGCGGTTCGCCATGTTGCGCGCGGCAAAGCGCGCGTCGGTAGCGGCGCGGTCCAGATCGCGCGCCTGGCCGCGCGCGGCGGTGAGTTCTTCGTCGAGCGCTTCGAAGGCCAGTTGATGATCTTCGAAACGCGCCTGCAATTCGGCAAGCTCGCCGTCGTGACGCTCGAAGTTCGCTTCCGACTCCGCACGCATGGCGCGCTGCTCTTCGATCTGCGCGGTGATCTCTTCGAGTTCCTCGCGAATCTGTGTACTGCGCTGGGTGTAACGCTCGTGCGCCTGGGTGAGCTTGAGCACGTCCATTTGCAACGCGTGCACGCGCTGCGTGGCGCGCTCCGCCTGCTGACGCACATCGGTCAATGCCTGGGCGGCCTGCGTATGCGCGGCTTCGGCGCGGATCGCGGCGGCTTTCGCTTCGTCCGCGAGCAAGGCCTGCGCGCGAACCTGACGCGCCAGATTTTCGATTTCCTGCTGACGGGCCAGCATGCCGGCCTGTTCGGAGTCGGCGGCATACAGTTGCACGCCGACGCGCGTCACCACATGCCCCGCCTTGACGACGAACGAGCCGCCGTCCGGCAACTGCGAGCGCATGGCGAGCGCCTGCTGCAGATCGTCGGCGACGAACGAAAGGCCGAGCCAGTCGTTCAGCACCGCGCGGATGCCCGCGTCGTCGATCCGCACCAGCGACAGCAGCGGCCGCAGCGCGGGCGGCGTCGCAACCGGCTGGCCGGCCGCGGGCGGCGCGTAGAAGGCGAGCTTGGCGGGCGGTGCGTCGGTGGCGAATGCCTTGACCCAGTCGAGGTTCGACACTTCCAGCGCGGCGAGCCGCTCGCGCAGCACGGCTTCGAGCGCGGCTTCCCAACCGGCTTCGACATGCAGTTTCTTCCACAGACGCGGCAGGCCGTTCAGCTCGTGCTTTTCGAGCCACGGCTGGATCTTGCCTTCAGTCTGGACGTTTTCCTGCAACTGCTTGAGCGCGGCAAGGCGCGCGTCGAGCTGATGAATCTGCGAGCTTTCCGCCTGCACGCGCTCCTGCGCGGCGCGGCGCTCGCCGTCGAGGCGCGGCAGCGTTTCCTGCGCGTCGGCGAGACGCGTTTGCGCGTCGTGCAGAATTTCTTCATGCTCGGCGAGTTGCATGCGCAAGTCTTCGAGCTGCGCTTCGTCGGGTGCGTCGAGACCGCCCGCTTCCGATTTCAAGCGCTCATGACGCGCCTGCAGTTGCTGCAACTGCTGGTCGGCATTGCGCTGATGCGCAGCTTCAAGCTTGAGCGCCTGTTCGGTCTGCGCGATCCCGCCGCGCTCCGCGTTCAGCTCCGTCTGCGCGTCGCGCCAGCGCGCTTCGAGCGCGGGCATGGCGTCGTGTTTGGCGGCGGCTTCGTCTTCGGCCAGCGCGGCTTTTTCTTCGGCCACCGCCAGTTGTTCTTCAGCGTCCGCGAGATCGTCCTGCGCTTTTTGCGCCTGCGACTGCCATTGCTCGCGCTGCGCATTCAGCGCGGCGATCTGCGCCTGAACCCGATTGCGCGATTCGACGATGAACTTGATCTCGGCTTCGAGCCGGCTGACTTCCGAATTCGCCTCGTAGAGCGCGCCTTGCGCGCCCTGCATCGCGTCGCTGGCGGAGTAATGCGCGACGCGCAGCGTTTCGAGTTGCGCCTCGACTTCGCGCAGCTTCGCTGTGTGCGCTTCGAGGTCGATCTGGGCCTGTTCGATCGCGCGTTGCTGGCGCTCCTGCTCGCCGCCGGCTTCGTTCTTGCGCAACAGCCACAAGAGACGCTGCTTTTCTTCGCCGTCGGCCTGCAGTTCCTTGTAGCGCGTGGCGACCACGGCCTGCGTTTCCAGCTTCTCGAGGTTCGCGCCCAGTTCGCGGACGATGTCCTCGACCCGCGTCAGGTTCTCGCGCGTGTCGTGCAGACGGTTCTCGGTTTCGCGGCGGCGTTCCTTGTACTTCGATACGCCCGCGGCTTCTTCGAGGAACACGCGCAGCTCTTCCGGCTTTGCCTCGATCAGGCGCGCGATCATGCCCTGCCCGATGATCGCGTACGCGCGCGGCCCAAGACCGGTGCCGAGAAAAATGTCCTGAATGTCGCGGCGGCGCGCCGGCAGATTGTTGATGTAGTAGCTCGAGGTGCCGTCGCGCGTGAGCACGCGCTTCACGGCGATTTCGGCATACTGGCCCCACTGGCCCGCGGCCCGGCCGTCGGCGTTGTCGAACACCAGTTCGACGCTGGCGCGGCTACCGGGCTTGCGCGCGGTCGAGCCATTGAAGATCACGTCCTGCATCGACTCGCCGCGCAGCTCGGAGGCGCGCGATTCGCCGAGCACCCAGCGCACGGCGTCGATGATGTTGGACTTGCCGCACCCGTTCGGTCCGACCACACCGACTAGCTGGCCCGGAACCTGGAAATGCGTGGGATCGACGAATGACTTGAAGCCAGCGAGTTTGATCGAGGTCAGACGCACGGCGATTTCGCTGTTTGAAAAGGGAAAAAATGGGTGGCTCGTGAAGGCCGCGCCAGCCGTTCGCCGATAGAGCGACACGGCCCGCGAACCCTCGGGCCTCGGGTGCCGGCTTCATGCGGTGAAGCATGCGTCGGCCAATGAGGGGCAATCATACCATCGCGCGTGGACGGTTCTTGCCGTCCTTGCGCTCGCCGGGGTCGGCACCGCGCTCGCCGGCGAGGCTCGCGTCCTGAATGGCCGGATCGGGCGGCATGGCCTTGGTCCGATGCACCCAACTGGAGAGCGCCGAGGCCAGCACGATGCACACGCCGCCCGCCCATTCGCGCGGCCCGGGCGTCTCGCCGGCGAAGAGCCAGGCCGACAACGCCGTGACCACGATCTCGAACAGCATGATGATCGACGCCCGGTTGGCCGGCACACGCGCGAGCCCGTACTGCACCAGCATATTGTTCGACGCCAGCAGAAAACCGAGGCCGAGCACCAGCCACGCGGCCGTGCCGAGATGCGCGCCGGTGGGCGGCGCGGGCATCGCCTCGAACAGCGAAGCACAGGCGCTGAAAATCGCCGCGCCGCCGAAGATCGTCGCGGTGCGCATTTCCGGCTTCATGTCAGGCAGCACGCGGCTCGTCTTGAGAATCAGCACGTTGCTCATGGCGAAGCCCATGCCGCCCGCGAGGCCCGCCCATTCGGCGAGATTGCCGGGCACCGGAATGCCCAGTTGCGGCGACCACAGCATGGTCATCGCGCCGACGAGCGACAGCGCGGCGAGACCCGCGCCCGCCCAGGTGAGCCGCTCATGCAGGATGAAGTGCGCGAAGAGCGCGGTCCACGCCGGGGTGAGATAGAACAGCAGGAGCACGCGCATCACCTGGCCGTGAATCGAGCCCCACACGAAACCGAGGTTGGTGATGCCCGCCGCCAGCGCGAGCGCCGGCAGCAGCCAGTGCCAGCGCACGGTCCTGAGCGTTCGATAGCGCACCAGCAGCACAAACAGGCAGCCGGCGCCGCTCGTCAGCGCACTGGCGGCCGTGCCGGTCACGCCGAGGGCCGCCAGCATACGCAATGGATACCAGATCATTCCCCACACGGACGCGCCGAGCATGATCGCGAGCGTCGGCCAACTGTTGCGAAGCCAGCTGGTCATGGTGCGGGGCTCCTTGCAGCGGCGTTCGGCGTGTTTCCGTCGCGGACCGCGGTGCTCGTTGCAAAGGCGCTGGTGAAGTTCGGGCCGAGCACCGCGGCGTGTCTCGCCAAAGCGCCGGTGAAGTTCAGACCAAGGGCTGCGGCGTCTCTCGCAAAAGCGCCGGCGAAGTTCAGGCCGAGCACTGCGGCGCTCCTGCGCCTGTTCTGTGCGGATTTCTCCGGGACTGCTGCGTACATTGCTGCTCCTGCTACTTTCTTGCGCGAACCGCCTACGGTTCGCGTTGTTCCCGCTGCAGCGCATTGCCTGCGCCGCCTGGCGGGTTGCGCCGTGATTCGCCGGCGCGCTGTTGCTGGTCCATTGCGCGGGTGGCTACGCGCCGCGACATGCCCGACGCGCCCTGCTCACCACGCTATAATCATCTGCTCGCCGCTGCCATCTGTCCGGCGCCTTTGTTGCCTGGGTGCCTTGGTCCGCCTCGTGCACTCAACGCCGGCATGCGTGCTTCGCTTTTCCTGCTTCCATCAGCGCTCATCTTCGATCAGGCTCGATCCGCCCAGTGAACCCGCTACTCGACTCCCTTCAGCCCTACCCGTTCGAAAAGCTGCGCGCGCTTTTCAAGGACGTCACGCCGAACGCCGACCACGCGCATATCAGCTTCGGCATCGGCGAGCCGAAACATCCCACGCCCGCGCTGATCCGCGACGCCGTGGTGGCCTCGCTCGGCGGCTTGTCCGCGTATCCGGCCACGATCGGATCGCCCGCCTTGCGCGAGTCGATCGCGAAGTGGGTCACGCAGCGCTACAACCTGCCACCGGTCGATCCGGCCACCCAGGTGCTGCCGGTATCGGGTTCGCGCGAGGCGCTGTTTTCCCTCGCCCAAACGGTGCTCGACCCGAAAAAGAATGCCGGCGGCGAGCCTGCGATCGTACTCTGTCCGAACCCGTTCTACCAAATCTACGAAGGCGCGGCGATTCTGGCCGGCGCGCAGCCGTATTTCGTGAATAGCGACCCGGCGCGCAACTTCGCCTGCGACTACTCGGCGGTGCCGGCCGACATCTGGGCGCGCACGCAACTGCTCTATGTCTGCTCGCCCGGCAATCCGACCGGCGCGGTGCTCACGCTCGACGACTGGCGCGAACTGTTCGCGCTGTCGGACCGCTACGGCTTCGTGATCGCCTCGGACGAGTGCTACTCCGAAATTTACTTCGACGAGGCCAACCCGCCGCTCGGCGGCCTGGAAGCGGCCCACCAACTCGGCCGCGGTTTCGAGCGGCTCGTCATGCTGTCGAGCCTGTCCAAGCGCTCGAACGTGCCGGGCATGCGCTCGGGTTTCGTCGCGGGCGACGCGGCGATTCTCAAGGACTTCCTGCTCTACCGGACCTACCACGGCACGGCCTTGTCGACGGTGTTCCAGAATGCCAGCATCGCGGCCTGGAACGACGAAGCGCACGTGCGCGAGAACCGCGCGAAGTACCTGCAGAAGTTTTCCACCGTCACGCCTATGCTCGCCGAGATACTCGACGTGCGCCTGCCGGACGCCGCGTTCTACCTGTGGGCGGACGTCTCGCGCACGGGCCTCACGGATACCGTGTTCGCCCAGCGCCTCTACGCCGACTATAATGTGACGGTTCTGCCGGGCTCGTTCCTCGCGCGCACTGCGCACGGCGTGAACCCCGGCCGCAATTTCGTGCGCATGGCGCTGGTCGCCGACGTCGACGAATGCACGCAGGGCGCGCAGCGGATCGTCGATTTTTGCCATGCGCTGGCGGGTTAGGGTTCGTCAACGGCCGCTGCGCACCGCATCCCCTTCTTCAGACTTCAACTCTCTTCGATAAAGCACGCATATGTCGCAACAACTTCAGCAGATCATTGACACCGCCTGGGAAAACCGCGCCGAGCTGTCGCCGAAGGCCGCTCCGGCCGACGTGCGCCAAGCCGTCGCCCACGCCATCGAGCAACTGGACAAGGGCCTGCTGCGCGTCGCCGAGAAGAAAGACGGCGACTGGGTCGTCAATCAGTGGCTGAAGAAAGCCGTGCTGCTGTCGTTCCGCCTGGAAGACAACGCGCCGATGCCGGCCGGCGGTTACTCGCAGTTCTACGACAAGGTGCCGTCGAAGTTCGCCAGCTACACCGCTGAAGACTTCGCCGCCGGCGGCTTCCGCGTGGTGCCGCCCGCCATTGCGCGCCGCGGCTCGTTCATCGCGAAGAACGTCGTGCTGATGCCGTCGTACACCAACATCGGCGCCTACGTGGACGAAGGCACGATGGTCGACACGTGGGCCACCGTCGGTTCGTGCGCGCAGATCGGCAAGAACGTGCACCTGTCGGGTGGCGTGGGCATCGGCGGCGTGCTGGAGCCGCTGCAGGCGAACCCGGTCATCATCGAAGACAACTGCTTTATCGGCGCGCGCTCGGAAGTGGTGGAAGGCGTGATCGTCGAAGAAAACTCGGTGATCTCGATGGGCGTGTACCTCGGCCAGAGCACCAGGATTTACGACCGCGAAACCGGCGAAGTCACGTACGGCCGCATTCCGGCGGGTTCGGTGGTGGTGGCGGGCAACCTGCCGTCCAAAGACGGCACGCACAGCCTGTACTGCGCCGTGATCGTCAAGAAGGTGGACGCCAAGACGCGTGCGAAGGTCGGCCTGAACGAGCTGCTGCGAGGCGACTGATGGCACGCGGCACCAAAACCGTCGTCTACGGCATTCCGAACTGCGACACCGTGAAAAAAGCCCGCGTGTGGCTGGAAGAGCACGGCGTCGAGTTCGAATTCCACGACTTCAAGAAACACGGCGTGACCGAACCGCTCGTGCAGGACTGGCTGAAGGACGTGAAGCTCGACACCTTGCTGAACCGTCGCGGCACCACATGGCGCGCTTTGTCCGACGACATGAAAGCAGCCGCGGACACGCAGTCGGGTGCGATCGCGTTGATGATCCACAAGCCGTCGGTGATCAAACGGCCTGTGCTGGTGGTCAACGGGCGCGTCAAGTCGCTCGGTTTTTCTGCGGACGAGTACGCAGCGCTGTTTGCGTAAGAGCAGCACGGTTCGTCAGATCCGGCGCGCGCAGAGCGCAGCGCCGGATCTGGTAGTCGTCTGGTGCGAATCCTGGCGCCGGCGCCGCAAACGCAAACGCAATACGTAGTGAAACCGCAGTGAAACGCGGCCTTGGCCGCGTGGCTCAAAAGCAGTTGCCGGCTGCGGTGTTCGACCGCCAGCCGGCATTTTTTCATTTCAAAGTGGCTTGTATCGAATCCATGTCCGGCACCCTCGCCCTTACCGAACAACTGATCGCGCGCGCCTCCGTCACGCCCGACGACCAGCATTGCCAGCGCCTCCTGATCGAACGCCTGGCCGCGCTCGGCTTCGAGCACGAGACGATCGAATCGAACGGCGTCACCAACCTGTGGGCCGTCAAACGCGGCGTCGACGGCACTGCTGGCAAGCTGCTCGCGTTCGCCGGCCATACCGACGTGGTGCCGACCGGCCCGCTCGAACAATGGCACTCGGCGCCGTTCGAGCCGACCCATCGTGACGGCAAGCTGTACGGCCGCGGCGCGGCGGACATGAAAGCGTCGATCGCGGGCTTCGTGGTGGCGAGCGAGGAGTTCGTCGCCGCGCACCCGGCGCACCGCGGCTCGATCGCCTTCCTGATCACGAGCGACGAAGAAGGCCCCGCCACCGACGGCACCATCAAGGTCGTCGAGGCCTTGCAGGCGCGCGGCGAGCGCATGGACTACTGCATCGTCGGCGAACCGACTTCGAGCGCGCAGCTCGGCGACATGGTGAAGAACGGCCGGCGCGGTTCGATGTCGGGCAAGCTGATCGTCAAAGGCGTGCAAGGCCATATCGCCTACCCGCATCTGGCGAAAAACCCGGTGCATCTGCTCGCGCCAGCGCTCGCCGAACTGGTGGCCGAACGCTGGGACGACGGCAACGAATATTTCCCGCCCACCACGTGGCAGGTGTCGAACATTCACAGCGGCACCGGCGCGACCAACGTGATTGCCGGCCATGCGGACGTGATGTTCAACTTCCGCTTCTCGACGGCAAGCACGGTGGAAGGTTTGCAGGCCCGCGTCCACGCGATCCTCGACAAACACGAGCTCGACTACGACCTGCAATGGACCGTGAGCGGCCTGCCGTTCCTCACGCCGCGCGGCGATCTGTCGAACGCGCTCGCCACGGCGATCAAGGACGAAACCGGCGTTACCACCGAACTGTCGACCACCGGCGGCACCTCGGACGGCCGCTTCATCGCGCGCATCTGCCCGCAGGTGATCGAATTCGGCCCGCTGAACGCCAGCATCCACAAGATCGACGAACATATCGAAGTCGCACACATCGAGCCGCTGAAAAACGTGTATCGCCGCGTGCTCGAACAACTGATTGCGTGACCCAAGGACTATTTGCGATGACGCTCCCGTTTTCCACCGTTCGCGACCTGCTGCGTTTCGCGGTCTCGCGCTTCAACCAGGCCGATCTGTCGTTCGGCCACGGTTCGGCCAATGCTTACGACGAAGCCGCCTATCTGGTCCTGCACACGCTGCATCTGCCGCTCGATCTGCTGGAGCCGTTTCTCGACGCGCGTTTGAGCGCCGCTGAAATAGACGCCGTGCTGAACGTGATCGAGCGCCGCGCCACCGAGCGCGTGCCGGCCGCTTACATCACGCAGGAAGCCTGGATGCACGGCTTCCGCTTCTATGTGGATGAGCGCGTGATCGTGCCGCGCTCGTTCATCGGCGAATTGCTGCAGGACGGTTTGCAGCCCTACGTGGAAGATCCCGAGCAGGTAAGCGCCGTGCTGGAGTTGTGCACCGGCTCGGGCTGCCTCGCGATTCTCGCGGCCCACGCGTTTCCGAACGCGGACATCGACGCGGTGGATCTGTCCGCGCCCGCGCAGGAAGTCGCCATGCGCAACGTCACGGACTACAAACTCGACGACCGCATCGCGCTGTTCGAAGGCGATCTGTACGCGCCGCTCGCCGAGCGCCGCTACGACGTGATCATTACCAATCCGCCGTACGTGAACGCGGCGTCGATGCAGGAACTGCCCGCCGAATACCGGCACGAGCCGGATATGGCGCTGGCGGGCGGCGCCGACGGCATGGACATCGTGCGCCGGATCATCGCCGATGCGCGCAACTGGCTCACCGACGACGGCGTGCTGGTCGTTGAAATCGGCAATGAGCGTCAGCACGTGGAAGCGGCGTTTGGCGGCCTCGATCTGGTCTGGCTGTCGACCAGTGCCGGCGACGACAACGTGTTCCTGATCCAGGCGGCTGATTTGCCGGTCTGAAGTTTTGCTGCATTCGCGCACGAAACCACGAAGCCTGACCGGAACGCGCCCCCAAAGCACGCACGTTCGGTAAGATAGGCGCGGTCAGCTACCCGGCGCTCATCGAACCGGCCCGGGTAGCGCTTCGCCAACCCTTCGTCCACCTATGCAATTCGACCTGCTTCACATCGGCACGCTGGTCGCCCTCTGCCACATTCTCGGCGTGGTCGCGGCGTGTCATGCGATTCTCAACACCCGCACGTCGCAAGGTGCGATTGCGTGGGCCGTGTCGCTGGTCGCGATGCCTTATCTGACGCTGGTGCCGTATCTGTTCCTCGGCCGCAGCAAGTTTGCCGGCTACGCGGACGCGCGCCGGGTCGAGAACGAACTGCTGCGCACGCGCGCGCATCCGCCGGAATGGGACACGCAGGCTTCGTCGGAAAGGCTGCCCACGCAGGAGCTCGGCGGCAGGCTCGTGCATTCGCTCACGCGCCTCGGCGGCATGCCGTTTCTGCCCGGCAACACGGTGCGCACGCTGGTCAACGGCGCGGCAACCTTCGAGGCCATCTTCCAGGCGATCGAGGGCGCGCGCCGCTACGTCATCGTGCAGTTCTTCATCGTGCGCGACGACGCGCTCGGCGAAATGCTCAAAGACACGCTGATCGCAAAAGCACAGCAAGGGGTGCGCGTCTACTTCCTGTACGACAGCATCGGCAGCTTCGATCTGCCCCACCGCTATGTGGCAGCACTGCGCGCGGCGGGCGTGGAGACGCATCCGTTCGCTACCCATCGCCGCTTCGTCAACCGTCTGCAAGTGAATTTCCGCAATCACCGCAAGATCGTTTCGGTGGACGGCGAACGCGCGTTTGTCGGCGGACACAACGTGGGCGTGGAATATCTGGGCGGCAAGCCGCCGCTTTCGCCGTGGCGCGATACGCATATCGAAGTGCGCGGCCCGGCGGTCGCCAGCATCCAGTTCGTGTTCACCGAAGACTGGCACTGGGCCACCCAGCGGTTGCCCGAGTTCGACATACCACCCGCTCCGGCCGCCGATCCCGCGGCCGGCCAGGGCATGCATTGCCTCGTCGTGCCTAGCGGCCCGGCGGACAAGCAGGAGACCTGTTCGCTCTTTTTCGTCGAAGCGATCAATGCGGCGCGCGAGCGGATCTGGATCACCTCGCCCTACCTGATCCCCGATGAAGCGGTGTTCTCGGCGTTGCGGCTCGCGGTGCTGCGCGGCGTGGACGTGCGCATTCTGATTCCGAGCCGGCGCGATCACCTCGTCGTGTTCGCCGCGTCGAAACTGTATGCGTATGACTCGCTGCGCGCGGGGATCCGGATCTTCCGCTACCAGCCGGGCTTCCTGCATCAGAAGGTCGTGCTGATCGACAGCGTGGCTGCGGCCATCGGCAGCGCCAATCTCGACAACCGCTCGTTCCGGCTGAACTTCGAGATCATGGTGCTGACCGTGGATCGCGGCTTTGCCAAAGAGGTCGAAACAATGCTGCTGGCCGACTTCGCCGAATCGCGCGAAATCGACCGCAATGAATACCGGCAGGCAGGCGCCTTGAAGCGCGTGCTGATGCACGTGGCGCGGCTCTTTTCACCCATCCTGTAGAGGCCGCCGTGACGCAACGCCAAGCCGCCGTCGCCGTACCGTGGCTTCACAGCAGCTTTTCGATATCCTCGGTAATCGCCTCGGGCTTCGTCAGCGGCGCATAACGCTTCACCACATTGCCCTCACGGTCAATCAGGAACTTGGTGAAGTTCCACTTGATCGCCTCGAGACCCAGCACGCCCGGCGCCTCGCCCGTCAGATAACGGAATAGCGGATGCGCGTTCGCACCGTTCACGTCCACCTTGTCGAACATCGGGAACGTCACGCCGTAATTCTTTTCGCAGAAGCTGCCGATCTGCGCGGCGTCGCCCGGCTCCTGCTTGCCGAACTGGTTGCACGGAAAGCCGAGTACCGCGAGCCCGCGCGCCGCGTAGGTCTCGTACAGCTTTTGCAAGCCGGCGTATTGCGGCGTGAACCCGCATTCGCTCGCCGTGTTGACGATCAGCAAAACCTTGCCGCTATATTGCTCGAGGCTCACTTCCTCGCCGCCGAGCGTGCGTGCCGAAAACGAATAAATCGATGTCATGGGCTCCCCCCGTGAAAGCCGTCAGTCTATGCCAAAAGCTGCGCCGGTACAGTCGGCCGAATGACCGATCCCGCTTGAGCGCCCGGTGTCGGGCCCGGCAGTCTAAAATAGCGGTTTTCTCCAGCCGGCCTCTTCGTGATCCGCTTTAACCAGTTCAGCCTCGCGCGCGGCACCAAGCCGCTCTTCGACCACACCACGTTCACCCTCAACCCCGGCGAAAAGGCCGGCCTGGTGGGGGCGAACGGCGCGGGCAAGTCGACGCTGTTCGCCGTGCTGCGCGGCGAACTGCATGCGGACGGCGGCGATTTTTCAATCCCGCCGACCTGGCAGATCGCCCACGTCGCGCAGGAAACGCCTGCCGCGGACAAGACCGCCCTCGCCTACACGCTGGACGGCGATGCCGCGCTGCGTACGATCGAAGCGCGCATTGCCGCCGCCTCCGCCGCCCATGACGGCGCGGCCGAAGGCGAAGCGCACGCCGCGTTCGCCGACGCCGACGGCTACACCGCGCCCGCGCGCGCCGAAGCGCTGCTGCTCGGTCTGGGCTTCACGCTCGAACAGACGCGCGAACCGGTCAGCAGCTTTTCAGGCGGCTGGCGCATGCGGCTGAATCTCGCGCAGGCGCTGATGTGCCGCTCCGACCTGCTGCTGCTCGACGAACCGACCAATCACCTGGATCTCGACGCGATCGTCTGGCTCGAAGACTGGCTGCACCGTTATCCGGGTACGCTGATCGTGATCTCGCACGACCGCGAATTCCTCGACTCGGTCTGCAATGTCACGCTGCATCTGGAGCAGCAGCAGATCAAGCGCTACGGCGGCAATTATTCGCAATTCGAAGTGCTGCGCGCGCAGCAGATCGCGCTGCAACAAAGCGCGTACGAAAAACAGCAGCGCACGGTCGAGCATCTGCAAAGCTATATCAACCGCTTCAAGGCGCAGGCCACCAAGGCGCGCCAGGCGCAAAGCCGCGTCAAGGCGCTGGAAAAGATGGAGCTGATCGCGCCGGCGCATGCGGCCTCGCCGTTCACGTTCGAGTTCCGCACCCCCGATTCCGCGCCGAATCCGATGATGGTGATGGAAGACGTGCGCTGCGGCTATCGCAGCGAGAGCGAACCGGGCGTCGAGATTCCGATCGTCGACCACGTCATGCTGTCCATCCAGAACGGTCAGCGCATCGGCCTGCTTGGCGCAAACGGCCAGGGCAAGTCCACGCTGATCAAGACGCTCGCCGGCACGCTCGAACCGCTCGGCGGCCACGTGCGGGAAGGCAAGGGGCTGCGCATCGGCTACTTCGCGCAACACCAGCTCGAAACATTGCGTCCGGACGACACGCCGTTGCAGCACCTCGCGCGCCTCGCACCGGACACGCGCGAACAGGAATTGCGCGACTTCCTCGGCAGCTTCAATTTTTCCGGTGAGATGGCGACCTCGAAAATCGCGCCCTTCTCCGGAGGCGAAAAGGCCCGCCTCGCGCTCGCGCTGATCATCTGGCAAAAGCCGAACCTGCTGCTGCTCGACGAACCGACCAACCACCTGGATCTCGAAACGCGTCACGCGCTGACTATGGCGCTCGCGCAGTTCGAAGGCACGCTGATTCTGGTGTCGCACGACCGGCATCTGCTGCGTGCCACCACCGATCAATTCATGCTGGTCGCGAAACATCGCCTGCAAGAGTTCGACGGCGATCTCGACGACTACCGCGACTGGCTGCTGCAACATGCGGCCGAACAACGCGCCGCGCTCAAGGCGGGCACGGCGTCGAACGCTGGCAATGGTGGCAATGGAGGCAACGGCAGTGACGGCGGCGCGGACAACGGCGTGAACCGCAAGGAACAGCGGCGCCTCGAAGCCGAAACGCGTCAAAAGCTCGCGCACCTGAAAAAGCCGCTGCAAAGCCGGATTACGAAGATCGAAAAGGAAATGGACGCGCTCAACGCGGAGAAGACGACGCTCGACGCGTTCGTCGTCGATCCGGCGAGTTACGAGCCCGGGCAGAAAAGCAAACTGACGGAGGCGATCCGCCGTCAGGCAGATGTGAACGCGCGCCTCGAAGCGCTCGAAGCCGAATGGCTCGAGACGCACGAGGAACTCGAACAGATCGGCTAGCGGCACGCTGTTTCAGGTCCGCGCCGGCATCGACGAGAGGTTGGCTTTGTCTTCTGCGACATCATCCGTCTCACCGCCTGCATCATCGGCCACACCGACACCGCCCGCGCTGCAAGGACTGCGCGTGCTCGACCTGACGCGCCTGCTGCCGGGCCCGGTTGCCGCCTTGCGGCTTGCCGAGCTGGGCGCCGACGTGCTCAAAATCGAAGCACCCGGCGCCGGTGACCCCACCCGCACGATGATGCAATCGTCGAGCGACCGCGTGGCGGGCCGGCCCGGCGCGTTTTACCGGCTGGTGAATCGCGGCAAGCGCGAAACGCGCCTCGACCTCAAATCCGAGGCGGGACGCAACGTGCTGTGCGCGCTCGCCGCCGAAGCGGACGTGCTGATCGAGAGTTTCCGGCCCGGCGTGATGGAGCGGCTCGGCATCGGCTACGAAACGTTGCATGCCATCAATCCCCGGCTGGTCTATTGCGCAATCAGCGGATATGGCGCGAGCGGGCCGTTCGTCGACCATGCCGGCCACGATCTCAACTACATCGGCTACGCAGGCGTGCTCGATCAACTGGCGGGCCGCGACGGCGCGCCGATCCTGCCGAATTTCCAGATCGCCGATCTGCTCGGCGGCGCCCTGAGCGCGGTCACGCAGATTCTCGCGGCGTTATGGCATGTGTCGCGCGGCGGCGAAGGCCGCTTCGTCGACGTGTCCATGACGCATGTCACCTACGCGCACAACGTCGTGGCGCAGGTCGCGCTCGCCAACGACGGCGCGGTGCCAGCGGCCGGCGGCAGTCTGCTGAATGGCGGCGTGCCCTGCTACAACCTCTACCGCACGCTCGATAACCGCTGGCTCGCGGTCGGCGCGCTCGAACTGAAGTTCTGGGAAACGCTCTGCATGGCGCTCGACCGGCCCGAATGGGCGACGCGCCACTGGAGTCTCGGCCAGGCCATCGGCGGCCCGGACGCCGCCGCGCTCACGCAGGAACTCGCCGACGTGATCGGCAAGCGTGCGCTGGAAGAATGGGTTGCGATGCTGGAGCCGCTCGACTGCTGTGTCTCGCCGGTGCTCACGCCGGCCGAGGCGGCGCGGCATCCGCTGTTCAATCCGCAGGCTGACGATACGGCGAATGCGGGCGGCGAAGACGAGGAAGAGCGGTCGATCCGGTAACGTGGGGATATGTGCGCTGCGGGTACTGTTCAGTTTGAGCGGCAAATCTGCAGTCGATCCGCGCAGCGCGCTCGTCTCAGTTCGTCTCACAACGAGAACCGCCCAATACTTTCCGGCACGGCCCACCCCGCCCTAACAACCTCAGCGCCGCGCCACCGTCTGCCGCGGCAAGGTCTGACGCGGCGTCTTTTCATCGTCGTACAGCATGTGCTTACGGCCTTCCACATGACGGTCGATGGTCGCACGGACTTCGGCGGCGGTGGCGTCTTCGGCCACGACTCGCCGTGAAATCTGCCCCGCTGTGTCGATCCATTCGACGATCCGGCAGGCGCCGCCCCATGGCTGGCGAATGGGCGCGGAGACACGGCAGCCGCGCACCTGTATTGGCCGCTCGGCTACGGTTTCATATGACTGTTTCAAGGCGCGATCCTTTTTCGGGCATCAGAAGGGATGCAGACCCTCGCAGCTTAGGAAAAAGGAATGTCGGGTAGGTTACAGCCAATATGGAGATATTTACCGGCCATTACGGAACGGCGGGCGCCCCGAAACGCCCGAAGCCCCGTCTATTCGAGCGTGCGGACCCGGTCGATGGCCTGTTCGATCCGCTCGACCGCAACGACCTGTAAGCCTTCTATCGGCTGCTTTGGCGCATTGGCCTTGGGAATCACCGCGACGGAAAAGCCCAGTTTGGCGGCTTCCTTCAAACGTTCCTGACCGCGCGGCGACGGCCGGATTTCGCCGGCGAGGCCCACTTCTCCGAACACCACCAGGCCCTTGGGCAGCGGCTTGTTGCGCATGGACGAATGGATCGCGAGCAGCACGGCCAAGTCGGCAGCGGGCTCGGTAATCTTCACCCCACCCACGGCGTTCAGGAACACGTCCTGATCGAAACAGGCGATGCCGGCGTGACGATGCAGCACCGCCAGCAGCATCGCGAGCCGGTTCTGTTCCAGACCGACCGCGAGGCGCCGCGGATTCGGCGCGTTGGCGGCGTCCACGAGCGCCTGCACTTCGACCAGCAGCGGCCGCGTGCCCTCCTGCGTCACCAGCACGCAGGAACCCGGCACCGACTGCTCGTGCTGCGACAGAAACAGCGCCGACGGATTGGCCACGCCGCGCAAGCCGCGCTCGGTCATGGCGAACACGCCGAGTTCGTTGACCGCGCCGAAGCGGTTCTTGATCGCGCGCACCAGACGGTACGACGAATGCGTGTCGCCCTCGAAGTACAACACCGTGTCGACGATGTGTTCGAGCACGCGCGGCCCCGCCAGCGCGCCTTCCTTAGTCACGTGGCCGACCATGATGATGGTGGTGCCCGACTGCTTGGCGATCCGTGTAAGCTGCGCGGCGCACTCGCGCACCTGGGCGACCGAGCCCGGCGCGGAAGTCAGCGCGTCGGAATAGACCGTCTGGATCGAGTCGATCACCGCGACATCGGGTCGCTGTTCGGCGATCGTCGCCTGGATTTTTTCCAGCTGGATTTCCGCCAGCAGTTGCAGCTCGCTCGCCTTCGAGCCCGGCTCCAGCAACGAAAGTCGTTGCGCGCGCAACGCAATCTGCGCAGCGGATTCTTCGCCGCTGATATAGAGCGCGCGTTTGTCGGCGGCGATTTCCGCGAGCGATTGCAGCAACAGCGTCGATTTGCCGATGCCCGGATCGCCGCCGATCAGCACCACGCCGCCCGGCACCAGACCGCCGCCCAGCACGCGGTCGAACTCGCTCACGCCGGTGGTGAAGCGCGGTATGTCGGACGCTTCGATATCGGCGAGACGGCGCACCGGCGCGCTCTTCGCGAGCGACTGGAAACGATGCGTGGAAGGCGCTTCCGCCACCGACTCGACCAGCGTGTTCCACGCATTGCACGAGGGGCACTGGCCGGCCCATTTCGGCGATTGCCCGCCGCATTCACTACAGATGTACACCGTCTTGGGTTTAGCCACGCGCTTGTTGCCTGAATTGCTGTTGTTTGGATTGACACATTGAGACGCTCGATGGGCGACCCGTTGGCCGCCGTGCCGCACTGCCCTTGGCCCCTTTAACCGCGCCCTTACTCCGCGCGCACCGGCACGCGCGGTGCCACGGCGCACATCAGCTCATAGCCGATGGTGCCGCAGGCCTGCGCGACGTCGTCGATCGGCAGCGCGTTGCCCCACAGTTCGACGCGCGAGCCGACGTTGGCGGTTGGAATCGGCGTCAGGTCCACGGTGAGCATGTCCATCGAGACGCGCCCGACGATCCGCGTGCGCACGCCCTCGACGATCACCGGCGTGCCTTCCGGCGCAACGCGCGGATAGCCGTCCGCGTAGCCGCACGCCACCACGCCGATGCGCATCGAGCCGCGCGCCTTGAACGACGAACCGTAGCCGACCGTATGGCCTTCGTTGAGCGTTTGCACGGCGATCAGTTCCGAGGCGAACGTCATGGCCGGTTGCAACCCCGTGCCTTCGATCGCCGCCGTCACGCCGGACGGCGACGCGCCGTACATGATGATGCCCGGACGCACCCAGTCGAAGTGCGTGGCAGGATGCCACAGCGTAGCCGCCGAATTGGCCAGGCTGCGCGCGCCGGCAATGCCCTGCGCGCCACGCTCGAACGCCTCCACCTGGTAGTCGACGCCGCGGTCGCCGTCGGCGTCCGAGAAATGGGTCATCAAGGTGATCTGGCCGACGCCTTGGGCAGCGCGCGCCCGCTCCCACGCGGCGCGGAATTTCTCCGGCGTATAGCCGAGGCGGTTCATGCCGGTGTTCATCTTCAACTGGATGTTGACCGGTTTTGACAGGCGCGCCATTTCGAGCATGCGCAACTGTTCGTCCGAATGAAGCGCGGTGGTCAGGCTGTAGCGGTCGATCACGTCGATATCGGTCGGGCGGAAAAAGCCTTCAAGCAGAAGAATGGGCCCGGCCCAGCCCAATTCACGCAACTTCACGGCTTCTTCCAGGTCCAGCAACCCGAAGCCGTCGGTTGCGCGCAGGCCCGGAAAAACACGTGCAAGGCCGTGCCCGTATGCATTGGCCTTGACGACGGCCCATATTTTGGATTTCGGCGCGTAACGCCGGGCGACGGCGAGATTATTGGCGAGGGCGGAGGTGTGAATCGTGGCTGAAAGGGGGCGCGGCATGGGATATTTTCGTAAAGACGCTTGCGAATCAGCGGCTTACCGGGCGTTTTCGGCGCTCGGCAGCCCGCTGGGCGGTGCGATCAAGGATTTTGCTAGTCCGAATCCAGCTATTTTCGTGATATAAAGCCGTGCGCACAACCCATTTCGAACGGCATAAGCCCGGACGCTCAACCAGCGGCCGGGGCGGACAGACCGCAGCGAGGACAGCATCGCATCAGATGAAAAAAGGTTTTTACACCATCATGGCCGCGCAGTTTTTTTCGTCGCTGGCCGACAATGCGCTTCTGATCGCCGCTATCGCACTGCTGAAAGATCTTCACGCCCCGAACTGGATGACGCCGCTGCTCAAGTTGTTCTTTGTGCTGTCGTATGTCGTACTTGCAGCCTTCGTGGGCGCCTTCGCCGACTCCCGTCCGAAAGGACGCGTGATGTTCGTCACCAACACCATCAAGGTGGTCGGCTGCATTACCATGCTGGTCGGCGCGCATCCGTTGATTGCGTACGGCATTGTGGGTTTCGGTGCGGCGGCCTATTCACCCGCCAAGTACGGCATTCTCACCGAGCTGCTGCCGCCTGACCGGCTGGTCGCCGCGAACGGCTGGATCGAAGGCACCACCGTCGGCTCGATCATTCTCGGCACCGTGCTCGGCGGAGCGCTGATCAGCCCGCACATCGCCGCGCCGATCCTGCGGCAGCACATTCCCACCGTCAACACACCCGCCGAGGCGGCGATGCTGGTCATCATGGCCATCTACGTCATTGCCGCGCTGTTCAATCTGCGTATTCCCGACACTGGTGCGCGCTATCCGAAACAGGAGCGCGGCCCGATCAAACTCGTCACCGATTTCGCCGACTGTTTTCTCGTGCTGTGGCGCGACAAGCTCGGCCAGATTTCGCTCGCCGTCACCACCCTGTTCTGGGGCGCCGGCGCGACGCTGCAATTCATCGTGCTGAAGTGGGCCGAGGTGTCGCTCAACATGTCGCTCTCCGAGGCGGCGATCCTGCAGGCGGTGGTCGCCGTGGGCGTGGCGGCCGGCGCGATTTTCGCGGCTTCGCGCGTGCCGTTGAAGAAGTCGCTTTCGGTGTTGCCGGTCGGCATCATGATGGGCATCGCCGTGATGCTGATGGCCTTCTACACGCGCGACCTGTTCCCCGCCCACTGGGGTCTCTATTTCGGCCGCATGCATGTGCCGGGCTATCTGATCGTCGCGTATATATTCCTGATGATCGTCGGCGGCCTGTCGGGCTTTTTCGTCGTGCCGATGAACGCGCTGCTGCAGCATCGCGGGCACGTGCTGCTGTCGGCGGGTCATTCGATCGCCGTGCAGAACTTCAACGAAAACCTGTCCGTGCTCGTCATGCTGTGCCTGTACGCCGTGCTCGTGTGGCTGGACGTGCCGGTCACGGCGGTGATCGTGCTGTTCGGCACGTTCGTCTGCGTGATGATGTGGTTCGTCATGCGGCGTCACCAGGCCAATCAGCGCGCATTCGACTCGGTCGCGCTGATCGGCGAAGTCAAGCACTGATCCGCGGCGGGTTTCCGCTCGCGTCGAAGCCCGCGCCTTCTTTCTTCCTCGCTTTGCCATGACTCAACCGATTCCCAATGTGCTGACCATCGCCGGTTCCGATTCCGGCGGCGGCGCCGGCATTCAGGCCGACCTGAAGGCTTTCTCGGCGCTCGGCGCCTATGGAGCGAGCGTCATCACCGCGCTCACCGCGCAGAACACGCGCGGCGTCACCGCGATTCACACGCCGGACCCCGGCTTCGTCACCGCGCAGCTCGACGCGGTGTTCGACGACATCCGCATCGACGCGGTGAAGATCGGCATGCTGGCGAACGCGCCGATCGCCCGCGCAGTGGCCGACGCGCTGCGCCGGCACAAGCCGAAGCACGTCGTGCTCGACACGGTGATGATTTCGAAGAGCAACCATGCGTTGCTGCTGCCGGACGCGGTCGCGGCGGTGCGCGACGAATTGCTGCCGCTCGCCGATCTGCTCACGCCCAACCTGCCGGAAGCCGCCGCACTGCTCGGCGTGCAAGCCGCAACCGACGAAGCCGGCATGGTCGAGCAAGGCGAAGCGCTGCGTGCGCTCGGCGCCCGCGCGGTGCTGATGAAAGGCGGCCATCTGAGCGCGGCGGACAGTCCGGACTGGCTGGTGCAGGAGAGCGGCGCGCTGCGTCTGGGCGGCCCGCGTGTGCCGGTGAAAAATACGCACGGGACGGGCTGCACGCTGTCGTCGGCGATCGCGGCGCTGATTCCGCAACGTAGCGATCTGGCGAGCGCCGTCGCCGATGCGAAGCAGTATCTGACCGGCGCGCTGCAAGCGAGCGATCGGCTCGACGTCGGTAGCGGCGTCGGGCCGGTGCATCATTTCTATCGGTGGTGGTGAGGGGCGTCGGGGCTGACGGGCTGGGTCGGCCGTCTTATGCAGCGTTTTTTTAACCGCTGCTACTGCTGCGCGTAGTTCCGGGCCTGCTCCGGCCACTCGTCCGGCACGATAAAGCCGCGCGAGCGCTCGATCAGGTTGCCCGCGCTGTCCTCGGCGAACGCGGCGACCATCGCCGGGCCGGGCTGATGCGACGTTTGGCCGGCGAGCGTTGGCGCATCGACGAAACTCAAGCCCGCGCTTTGCGCCTCATCGGCTGAATGCCGCTGCGGCGCGAGCCATTCCAGCCGCGGCAGGGTGCGCCACTTCTGCGTAGCAGCGGCCGCGAACGCCAGCCAGTCGCTGCGCGTGACCCACCAGCCACGGCCATGCGCCGGATCGAGTTCGACAGGATCGGACGGCGTTTCGCCGTGCCGGTAAAACAGCCAGCCTTTGATGAACATCTGCGGCGTCCACGGCCCCGGATAGCCGACCGAGGCAAACTCCTCACGTGCGCTCAACGGCAGTTGATGAGCCAGCACATGGGCAAGCTTGAGGTCGAAACGGTCTTTCAGGTTCGGGCCGACGTAGTTGGATAACTGAGCGAGTGACGACGTGGGTGACGGCGTGGATGGCGACCCGGATGACTGAGCGGACAACGGCGCAATCGACTGCCCCCGCTCTTCGCCTGCATGCAGATAGCACTTGACGGCCAGTTCCCAATGCAGCCGCGCGCCCCGCTGCGTCTGGACCAGAAAATCGCATTCGCCGAGCGTGACGCCCGCACGCCGCAACGGCACGCCCGCGGCCACCAGCCGCGCCGCCGGTCCGTGCTGGAGGAACCAGCCGAGCAGCCGTTCGGCGTAGCGGCCGAGTCGCGTGATGCGCGTCGCCGCGAGGTCGTGATGCAGGGGCTCGGGTGCGGCGTCGAGCGCGCGCAGCCAGTCGACGGTCGCCTGCGCTTCCTGCTGCGTCTCAAAGGGATTCGCCAGCACGCCCACCGGTGGTTGCGGGCGCAACAAATCGGCACTCAGCAGCAACCATGCGAGAGCGCGCACGGAAGGATCATGCAAGCTGTCGAGCAGCGTGGCGCGGCTCGCGGCATCGATGCCGGGCGCGCCGGACGAACCGGCCGCCGCGCCCCCGGCAGTCATCACTTCGACGCGTTCGACGGCGCACCGCACGCCGCACGCCACCTGTCGCGCGCGAGGCACAGATCGGCCCAGGCTTTCGCCTTGTCGGGCAGGCTGCGCAGCAGATACGCCGGGTGGTACGTCACGATCACGGGCACCCCTTCGTATTCGTGCACGCGGCCTCGCAGCGACGAAATGCTCGCGTCGGTTTTCAGCAGGCTTTGCGCCGCAAAGCGGCCCAGCGCGACGATCAGCTTCGGCTTGACCAGCGCCACCTGACGTTGCAGATACGGCTCGCAACGCGCGACTTCGTCCGGTTCGGGATTGCGGTTGCCGGGCGGCCGGCATTTGATCACGTTCGCGATATAGACGTTGGTGTCGCGCGCGAGCGTCAGCGAACGCAGCATGTTGTCGAGCAGCTTGCCGGCCTGGCCGACGAACGGCTCGCCCAGACGGTCTTCGTTCTCACCCGGCGCTTCGCCGATCAGCATCCAGTCGGCACCGCGATCGCCGACGCCGAACACCGTGCTCCTGCGCTTCTCGCACAGACGGCACAGCCGGCAGGCGGCGACGCGCTCGCTCAGCGCGTCCCAGTCGAGGGTGTGGATTGCTGGGGCTGGGGGGGCTGCGTCGGGTGCGTCTGCCGGCGCGTGGGTCGGCAGGTCGTCGAACCATGCGAAATCGTCTTCCGGTGGGGCGTCGAATGCCGGCGGCTCGGGTGTTCGGGATGGTTGCTGCGGTTGCTTGGGCTGACGCGTTTCGGCGGGCGTTTGTGCCCGGCCTGGCTCCGCCTGCGCCGCATCCTGTGCAGGCAGCGCGTGGCGTTCGCTCTGTGCCGGCGCGGCATCGGCCCGTCGTGCATCGCCTGCTCGCAGCGCGGGCGGCGCAGTTTCCTGCGTGCGCACTGCCGCCGACGCACTCTCCCGCGAGCGCGCGGCGGGCGGCGCAGTTTCCTCTGCAAGCGCAGAGGCCGGCGCGGCTTCCTGCGAGTGCGCGCGCGCGGCGGGCGGCAACCCGCGCACATCGTCACGGCTCGTACCCTGGCCGGCCGTGTCGCCAACGCCCTGCGCGGCTCCGGCTCCGGCTCCGCCTTCGGCCTGTGCTTCAGCAGCCGCTTGCGAGGCCGCCGCCAACCCGCGACGCACCCACAGCGGCGCGAGTCCGAACTCTTCCAGTACCGATTCATGCTGCGCCATCTGCGCCCTCCGTGGCAAACGAGAAACGCATGACGATGGCGTCCTCCCGGCTGCGATGTCGCGCCGGATAATAGTTTTTGCGCCGGCCGATCGACGTAAAGCCGAAGCGCTCATACAACCGGATCGCCCGATGATTCGACGGCCGCACTTCCAGCAACAGGCCCTCGAGTTTTTCGGCGCGGGTAATGCGCACCGCTTCGCGCAGCAGCGCGAGCCCGGCACCGGCGCCTTGCGCAGCCGGCGTCACGCACAGATTGAGCAGATGCATTTCGTCGACGACCGGCATCAACACGCAATAGCCGATCAGCGTGCCCGTGACATGGCGAAGGCAGACGCCGAAGTAACCGTTGCGCAGCGAGTCGCCGAAATTGCCTCGGCTCCAGGGAAACTCGTAGGCGATCTTTTCGATGGCGGCGACTTCGTCCAGATCGCCTTCGGTCATCGGCGACATGTACCGGTCCGCGAGCAACACGCCACTCATTGCCGGCCCTCGCCGTGAGGGACATCGTGCGCGATTCTGGCGGCTTTTTCGGCTTTTTCGGCTTTCTCTGCGACGCGCTCGGCTGTGGTCTGGGCGACCTTGTCGCGCACGTACTCCGGCGCGGCCTGATCGGCGGGTACCGTGCGGCCGGCGCGAAACGCGCGCAGCGCGGCGTGGGCGAGCGGCACGGCGTGCGGCAACGCTTCGCCATCGACGCTGTGCGCCGCGGCGAGCGCGGGCAGTCGCGCGCCGAAGGCCGCGGCGGCGTTGCCCGCCAGCGTGAACGGAACGCCGGGCAACACGAGCCCGTCCGGCGCATCGAGCGAAGCCCGCTGGACGGTGCGCCATTCACTTTGCGCTTCGTCCCAGGCGTAGTCGGCCCAATAAACTTCGTCCATGCGGGCGTCGAGCGCGGCAAGCACGCGCGCGGCCGACGGATCGCGCATACGCGCGCTTTCGGCACACGCGAGCAGCGTGCTGATCGGTACGACCGGCAGGTTCAGGCCGAATGCGAGGCCTTGGGCGACGCCGGTCGCCGTACGCAGGCCAGTGAACGAGCCGGGACCGGAGCCGAACGAGATAGCGTCGCAGTCCGCCAGTTTCAGGCCGGCTTCGTCGAACAGTTCGCGAATGGCGGGAAGCAGACGCGTGCTGGACACCGCGCCAGTTTGCTCGTGGCGCACCCAGACGCGCGGTTCGGTGCGTAGCGGCCCGGAGGCGGCAGGCGCGGCGCCAGTTGCATGGCCAGCGGCCGACAGCAGTGCCACCGAGCAGAATTCGGTTGAAGTATCGAGGGCGAGGAGCACAGTTTCAGTCATGGACCGTATTGTAATCGGCACTGCGCGCGCGAATGTGGTTTGGCTTGCGGCGTGGATGGTTTGCATGGTTTGGCTTGCGCCTCTAGATAGTCCGGATTTTCCCCTCGGGTGATCCGGCTCCGCGCCAAGCCCTGCAGCCGGTGTTTGGAATAAGCCCTCAGCCCCGCGGCGGCATGCAGTTGTTATGATCGTCAGCCGACCTCAACCCCGACCCCGCCCAGCGGGCAAACCAAAATGACCGACATCAATACCCAGTTCGCCCAGGCTCAGGAAGATGTGAAACAACTGCCGGAACGCCCGGGCAATCTCACGCTGCTGCGTCTGTACGCCCTCTTCAAGCAGGCTAGCGAAGGCGATGTTCAGGGCGACAAGCCGGGTTTCACCGACATCGTCGGCAAATACAAGTACGACGCGTGGGCCGCGCTCAAAGGCACCGCGCAGGACGCCGCGAAGCAGCAATACGTCGACCTGGTCGAATCGCTAAAGAGCGGCGCGTCGGCCTGAAGCGGCTCCGAAGCGGTAACTGGCGGCCCGATCGGCGATCGGACCGCCCTTCAGCCGGCCGCCGTTGCAATTTTTCTGCCAGGAAACTTCCTAACAGTGGCGCGGTGCAGCAAAACCCTATACAATGCTGCCTGCGCTTCACTGCTTTGCCCGGCTTTCTCCTAGCGGCCTTTGCGGCGCAGCGCCTCGTAGCGTTTAGCTCCAATCCAGTTTAGAACCTGTCCCCTCCTGCCTAGCCCCCTACGGGCGATCATGTCCCAGGCTGGCGGCACGCCGTGTTGGCATGTCGCATCCGATACAGCTTCTAACGAAAAGCTCGCCTTCATTGTCGCGAGCTGCCCCCGTTTTTCGATTTGCTCGCTGCTTCTTTGCTCGCTGAATCCGACGACTTGGGTATGCCGATTGGCGCCGACGTTTTAATTCCGTGTGTACCAAGGATTTACCAAGGATTCTCATGACTTCGAGCAATACCCCCAGCAGCCCGTTGAACGCCATCGCCGACCAGGCACTCGGTCTCGCAAGCAGTGACGCAGCACCCGCCCAAGCCGCAGCCGTCGCTGCCGCTCCGGAAGCCGTCGTCGCCGAAGCCGCGGCACCGGCCGGCCCGTCGTTCGCGTCGCTCGGTCTGTCCGCGGACGTCGTCTCCGCGCTGACCGCCGCTGGCTATCAGAACCCCACGCCGGTTCAGCAACGCGCGATTCCCGCCGGTATCGCCGGCCGCGACCTGATGGTCTCGAGCCCGACCGGTTCGGGCAAGACCGCCGCTTTCATGCTGCCCGCCATCGAGCGTTTCTCGCAACTGCAAAAGGCGCAAGCCGGCCAGCCGCGTGAGCCGCGCCCGGCCGACGGCGCCCGCACGCGCCGTCCGCAGCCGGTTGCCCGTCCGACCATGCTGGTTCTGACGCCGACCCGCGAACTCGCCATGCAGGTCACCACCGCCGCCGCCACCTACGGCAAGCACCTGAAGCGTCTGCGCACCGTCAGCATTCTCGGCGGCGTCGCGTACGGCCAGCAATTGATGCTGCTCGCGAAGAACCCGGAAATCCTGGTTGCCACGCCGGGCCGTCTGATCGACCACCTGGAACGCGGCCGCATCGATCTGTCGCAACTGCAGATCCTCGTGCTCGACGAAGCCGACCGCATGCTCGACATGGGCTTTATCGAAGACATCGAAACGATCGTTGCCGCTACGCCGGCTACGCGTCAAACCATGCTGTTCTCGGCCACGCTCGACGGCAAGATCACTTCGCTGACCGGTCGTCTGCTGAAGGATCCGGAGCGTATCGAGATCGTTCAGCGTCTGGAACAGCGCACCAATATCGCGCAAACCGTCCATTACGTCGACGACCGCGATCACAAGGATCGTCTGCTCGACCATCTGCTGCGTGACGAAGGCCTCGACCAGGCAATCGTCTTCACGGCAACCAAGATGGACGCCGACCAGTTGGCCGGCCGTTTGGCCGACGCCGGTTTCGAATCGGCCGCCTTGCATGGCGATTTGCCGCAGGGCGCGCGTAACCGCACGATCCGCGCGCTGCGCGAGCGCCGCGTGCGCGTGCTGGTGGCGACGGACGTCGCCGCTCGCGGCATCGACATCCCCGGCATCACGCACGTGTTCAACTACGACCTGCCGAAGTTCGCCGAAGACTACGTGCACCGCATCGGCCGTACCGGTCGTGCCGGCCGCTCGGGTATCGCGGTGAGCCTCGTGCATCACGCGGAACAGGGCGCGTTGAAGCGCATCGAGCGCTTCGTGCGCGCCCCGCTGGCGGTCAATGTGGTCGAAGGCTTCGAGCCGCGCAAGTCGGCTCCGTCGGGTAACGGCCGTCCTGGCTTTGGCGGCCGCGGCCGTCCGGGCGGTGGCAACGGCGGTGGCCGTCGCTTCGGTAGCGGCTCGGGCAAGCCGGCCGGCAACGGCGGCGCTTCGCGCAGCGGCAGCGGCAACGGCGGCGGCTGGGCCGGCAAGTCGGCCGGCGGCGGTTCGCGTGAAGGCGGCTTCGGCGGCGGTTCGCGCGATGGCGGCTACGGCGCTCGCCGTAGCGACGGCCCGCGTACGGCGCGTCGCGGCAGCTAAGTACTGGACTGTGGGCGCACGCTGCTTCAGGCTTTCGGGCCGTTGCAGTGCCCAGCAAGTACTCAGTGGGCTTGAAACATTACCCGAACAGCTTCGCGCTGTTCGTCGGCAGGAAGAAACCGGTGCTTACGCGCCGGTTTTTTTTCGCCGGTCGCCCTGACAAATTTCACGATGTGGAAAATTTTTTTGCGTCGTAAAAAATCGTGCTGCACGGCACAAGACGACCTATTGCAAGATGGGAAAAGTCGTTTCTTGATGTGAAACGCACACTATAAGTCACTGATTATAAATAAGAATAAATATTCAAAAAACATCTCTTAGCGACTGTTGTGTGCCCCTCGATTTGCCTAGACTCTTATATAAGACTTCACGAAACGGAACACCCAATCAGGCCGACCGCGTCGACGAAGACCGCAAGTTTGCATGGAACCAGAGTGAGCGTTGAAGCGCCCACTCTGGTCGACAGAGTTACTTATTCATTACAGGCAACCAAGGAGCAAATCATGTCCCGTCAAGAACAAGCCAAACAACTTCAGCAGCAATGGGAAACGGATCCGCGCTGGAAAGGCGTGAAGCGCAGCTACACGGCGGAAGACGTGATCCGCCTGCGCGGTTCGGTGCAGGTCGAGCACACGCTCGCCAAGCGCGGTGCGCAAAAGCTGTGGGAAAGCGTGAACAACGAGCCGTTCGTCAACTCGCTTGGCGCGCTGACCGGCAATCAGGCCATGCAACAGGTCAAGGCCGGTCTCAAGGCGATCTATCTGTCGGGCTGGCAAGTCGCCGGCGACGCGAACGTGGCGGGTGAAATGTACCCGGACCAGTCGCTGTATCCGGCGAACTCGGTGCCGCTCGTCGTGAAGCGCATCAACAACACGCTGACGCGCGCTGACCAGATTCAGTGGTCGGAAGGCAAGAACCCGGGCGACGAAGGCTATATCGACTACTTCGCGCCGATCGTGGCGGACGCGGAAGCCGGCTTCGGCGGCGTGCTGAACGCGTTCGAACTGATGAAGGCGATGATCGAAGCGGGCGCTGCCGGCGTGCACTTCGAAGACCAGCTCGCCTCGGTGAAGAAGTGCGGCCACATGGGCGGCAAGGTGCTCGTGCCGACTCGCGAAAACATCGCCAAGCTGACCGCCGCGCGTCTGGCCGCCGACGTCTCGGGCGTGCCGACCGTGCTGCTGGCTCGTACCGATGCGGAAGCCGCCGACCTGATCACCTCGGACATCGACGAAAACGACAAGCCGTTCCTGACCGGCGAGCGCACGGTGGAAGGCTTCTACCGCACGAAGCCGGGTCTCGAACAGGCGATCTCGCGTGGCCTCGCCTACGCGCCGTACGCCGACATGATCTGGTGCGAAACCGGCAAGCCGGACCTCGAGTTCGCGAAGAAATTCGCCGACGCGATCCACAAGGAATATCCGGATCAACTGCTGTCGTACAACTGCTCGCCGTCGTTCAACTGGAAGAAGAATCTCGACGATGCAACGATCGCCAAGTTCCAGCGCGAACTCGGTGCGATGGGCTACAAGTTCCAGTTCATCACGCTGGCAGGCTTCCACGCGCTGAACTACTCGATGTTCAACCTCGCGCACGGTTATGCCCGCAACCAGATGACCGCCTTCGTCGAAATGCAGCAGGCTGAATTCGCTGCGGCCGAAAAGGGCTTCACCGCGGTCAAGCACCAGCGCGAAGTCGGCACCGGCTACTTCGACGCCGTGACGCAAACGGTCGAACGCGAAGCATCGACGACCGCACTGCACGGCTCGACGGAAGACGAACAGTTCTTCGACAAGCGGGTCGCGTAAGCAACCCCGCGGTCTGAACGAAGCAACAAAGGGCAACAAGGCAGACAGACGGACCAGCAGCCTTCGTCAGAAAGGCGCCGTCACAGGGAGGAGCAAGCCGTCGGCGCATGAGTCGATCAGCGCCGACGGCTGGAATCTGGGAGAGACAGCAGCAGAGACAAAGCCAGCGCAACGAATTGTGCGGCGAACACGGCGCGCGCCGGCCTCACCGCCGGCGCGTTTTCTTATCGGCTCCAATTTTGTCGGCTTCAATTCAGCGATACACGATCACTGGAATCTTCGTATGCGTGAGCACCCGCTGCGTTTCGCTGCCGATCAGCAGGCTGCCCAGACCGCGGCGCCCGTGCGACGCCATGAAGATCACGTCGCAGCCGCCCTGCTCCGCCGCTTCGATAATGCCGAGATACGGCGCCGGGTGCACGCTGGTCCGGCTATGGACCGGAACGCCGACACGGCGCGCCGCCGTTTCCACTTCACGCAGATGCACACGCGCTTCGCGTTCGCTGCGCAGCAGGAATTCGGAGGGCGGCTCGACCACCACGTCGGAGAACGGCGAGTACGGGTATTGCGGCAGACATGCATAAGCGGTCACGCGCGCGTTGACGGCTTGCGCGAGATCGATGGCGCCGTCGATTGCTTTGCGTGACAGGTCTGAACCGTCGGTCGGAACCAGAATGTGCCTGAACATGATGTCCTCCGTCGCCGGCTGCGCGCAGCGCGGCGTCAGCGTCCAACGAGGCTCGGCGTACAAGCCGCTTCAATCGATTGTAGGTCGCGGAATCGGGCCTATGGATCTGCCGAGGGTCTGTCCGCATATCGGAAACCCCTCGTTCGCGGCGGCGCGATCGCCGGGCAAGGTCGCGCGGCGCCGGCCGACGTCAGCCCCAGTAGCCGGGATGTCCATAGGTATGCTTGAGAAAGTCCAGAAACAGTCTCACTCGCAGCGGCAGATGGCGACGCTGCGGAAACACCGCATGAATGCCGATGGGAGGCGCGGCGAATTCGTCGAGCACGCTGACGAGCCGCCCGGCCGCGATGTCCGTACCGACCTCCCACCACGAGCGCCACGCGAGACCGTAGCCTTCGAGGCACCAGTCGTGCAGCACCGCGCCGTCCGAGCATTCCATCGTGCCGGACACCTTGATCGAGACCACCTTGTCGTCCTGCTGGAACATCCAGCCGCGCTGCTGGTTGGCGCTCGCGCCGAGCGCGAGACAGTTGTGATGCGCAAGGTCGGCGAGACTGTGCGGCGCGGCGCGCCGGCTCAGATACGTCGGCGACGCGACGCAGACCCGGCGGTTCTCGCCGAGCTTGAGCGACACCAGCGACGAATCCGGCAATTCGCCGAGACGCACGGCGCAGTCGAAACCCTCGTTGACCAGATCGACGAGCCGGTCGGACAGGTCGAGCGTGATCGACACGTCCGGATGCGCGACCGTGAACGCCGGCACCAGCGGCGCAACGTGCCGCCGTCCGAAGCCCGCGGGCGCGGAGAGCCGCAGATGGCCGCTCGCCTTGACGCCGCCCGCCGACACGCTGGCTTCCGCGTTCTGCATCTCGTGAATGATGCGCTGGCAGTCCTCGAGAAAGGCCGAGCCTTCGAAGGTCAGTGTGAGCTTGCGTGTGGTGCGCACCAGCAATTTGACGCCGAGACGCTCTTCGAGCGCGTCGATGCGTCGCCCGATGATGGCCGGCGCCACGCCTTCGGCCGAGGCCGCAGCGGACAGGCTGCCTTTGGCTGCGACGGTCACGAAAGTCTCGATCTGCTTGAAACGGTCCATAAGCGATTGGAGCCGCGCCGTCCCAAGGCAAATGACCTTGAAAGACCGCGCGGGAAGGTGGATGGTGCGCGTCAGATTAGGTGCATGAAAGTAAAAGATCAAGTGATGTTTAGCCTCTTTTTTAGCATGAAGCATCACTAATACAATCCGTCCTGACCTCTGACAGGAGTGCACGGCAATGTCGGCCACAACGACACTCTCCCCCAAAGCAGTGATTTTCGACGCGTACGGCACGCTCTTCGACGTGCATTCGGTGATCGCTGCCGCGGAGCAGCTATTCCCCGGCAACGGTGACGCGCTCTCGCAGTTGTGGCGGCAGAAACAGATCGAATACACGCAGTTGCGCACGCTCGCCGCTCCGGTGGGCACACCCGGCGCGCACTACCGGCCGTTCTGGGACATCACGCTCGACGCGTTGCGCTTCGCCGCGAAAAAACTTCAACTCACGCTAGGCCGCAGCGCCGAAAAACGTCTGATGGACGAATATGCGTGCCTGTCCGCCTTCCCCGACGCCGTGCCCGCACTGCGCCTGTTGCACGACGTGTCCTCCACGGCAGCGGCGCCCGCAAGCGGCGAATCCACCTCGCGCCTGCGCCTCGCGATTCTCTCGAACGGCAATCCGCAAATGCTCGACATCGCCGTGAAGAGCGCCGGCATGACGGGCCTGTTCGACCACGTGTTATCCGTCGACGCCGTGCGCGCCTACAAACCCTCACCCGCCGCTTATGCACTCGGCACCCAAGCCTTCGGCGTGGAACCGCGCGAGATCGTCTTCGTGTCGTCGAATGGCTGGGACGTGGCGGGCGCGACGTGGTTCGGCTTCACCACTTTCTGGCTCAACCGGCAAAACGCACCAGCCGAAGAACTGGGCGTCACGCCGCACGGCGCGGGCGCAGGCATGACCGATCTGCCCGCTTTTCTGAAAACCCTGGCATCGCCCGGCCGCAGCAGCGGCGCCGGCGGCGGCCGCCCACGCCACAGCCCTGGCGCGTGACGGCTACCACTGGACTGCGCGACGTGCATCACCCGCATTTCAACATTTGTATCTTTGCAATCTGACCGACCAAGGAGAAAACATGGCGAACCCGCAGTCATCGCATGCATCGTTGCAGTTGCCGCAAGGCATGGAAATCACGGCTGAAATCAAGCCGGGCTATGACACGATTCTCACGCGCGAAGCGCTCGAACTTGTCGCCGCGCTGCACCGCACTTTCGAACCGCGCCGTCAGCAGTTGTTGCAGGCACGCGCGGAACGCACGAAGCGCCTCGACGCCGGCGAGCGTCCCGACTTCCTCGCCGAAACGAAAAGCGTGCGTGAAGGCGACTGGAAAATCGCACCGCTGCCGCAGGACTTGCAGTGCCGTCGCGTGGAAATCACCGGACCGGTCGAGCGCAAGATGATCATCAACGCGCTGAATTCGGGCGCGGATTCGTACATGACCGACTTCGAAGATTCGAATGCGCCGAGCTGGGATAACCAGATCACCGGCCATATCAATCTGAAGGACGCAGTGCGCCGCACGATTTCGCTGGAACAGAACGGCAAGTCGTACACGCTGAACGACAAGATCGCCACGCTGATCGTGCGTCCGCGCGGCTGGCATCTGGACGAGAAGCACGTGAAGGTGGACGGCAAGCGTGTGTCGGGCGGCATCTTCGACTTCGCGCTCTTCATGGTGCACAACGCGAAGGAACTGGTCGCGCGCGGCTCGGGCCCGTACTTCTATCTGCCGAAGATGGAAAGCCATCTCGAAGCGCGCCTGTGGAACGACATCTTCGTGGCCGCGCAGGAAGCGGTCGGCGTGCCGCGCGGCACGATTCGCGCGACGGTGCTGATCGAAACGATCCTCGCCGCGTTCGAGATGGACGAGATCCTGTACGAACTGCGCGAACACAGCTCGGGCCTGAACGCCGGCCGCTGGGATTACATCTTCTCGGCGATCAAGAAGTTCAAGTCCGACCGCGACTTCTGTCTGGCCGACCGCTCGCAGATCACCATGACCTCGCCGTTCATGCGGGCCTACGCGCTGCTGTTGCTGAAGACCTGCCATCGCCGCAGTGCGCCGGCGATCGGCGGCATGAGCGCGCTGATTCCGATCAAGAACGATCCGGCCGCGAACGACAAGGCAATGACCGGCGTGCGCTCGGACAAGGCGCGCGACGCCGGCGACGGCTACGACGGCGGTTGGGTCGCCCACCCGGGCCTCGTGCCGATCGCAATGGAAGAGTTCGTCAAGGTGCTCGGCGACAAGCCGAACCAGATCGGCAAGCAACGCGACGACGTGCTCGTCACGGCAACCGACCTGCTGGACTTCCGTCCTGAAACGCCGATCACCGAGAACGGTCTGCGCAACAACATCAACGTCGGCATTCATTACCTGGGAGCGTGGCTCACGGGCAACGGCTGCGTGCCGATCCACAACCTGATGGAAGATGCCGCCACCGCGGAAATCTCGCGCTCGCAGGTGTGGCAATGGATTCGCTCGCCGAAGGGCAAGCTCGATGACGGCCGCAAGGTCACGGCCGAGCTGGTGCGCGCGTTGTCGGTGCAGGAACTCGACAAGGTGAAGCAGGCCGTGGGCGGCGATACGAAACCGTATGAGCGCGCCGCGCAGATCTTCGAGGCAATGTCGACGTCGGAGCAGTTCACCGACTTCCTGACGTTGCCGCTGTACGAGGAGATCTGAGGCCGGCGTCGGACCTCGAGCGCCTTGGTGGCATCAGGTGCAGGAGTGACGGACGACGCAGTAGCAAGTCCGCTTTCGCGTGTCATTTCGCGTGCTTATTCGTGCAGCGCACGCGGCGCGAAAGCGGCTTGAGTCGCAAGGCTGACCGACCGGGCGGCCCGACAGGCGCATGCCTGCCGGGCCGTTTTTTATGCACGCGTGACGCGTTCAGTCAGCGCGAGCTGCGATGCTCGACCCAGTCGCCCGATCTGATTTCCGGCAAGCCCTTCACCGCATTCGGCGCAACGGGATAAAAGCGGCAGTTCACGACATTGCCGTCGACTTTCACCATCACCTCGCGCGCGAGGAAACGATCCTCGACGCCTGGATAAACCGCCTCGATTTCGTCGAGCACCGCGACCAGTTCGTCGTCGATCTCATAGACGTCGCCGATCACATCGACACCGGCTTCGTCGACGACGAGACCCGGGTACGAGCCGAAATCGAACAGGTGGCCGCGCACCGTGGCCGTGCCCAGCAGATTGGGCGCGGCGATCTCGTTGCGCGCCGCCGCTTCGCTGATGTCGTTCACTTCACCGGCGCGCAATGTGCCGTATACAAAGACGGTCTGCATCGTCGTTTGCTCTCCTTGAAGGGGGTTCGGGTGACTTGTGCTTCTGTTCGAATCTGCGTCCTGGCTGCGGTCGAGCTCAGCTCTGTTCACTTCAATGCCGCGCTCGCCACGAGCACGCCGTCGCTATCCACGTAGATCCATTCACCGGGACGCACTAGCGCGCCGGGCAACTGCACCGCCACGCCGCGCTCGCCGGTGCCGAGTTTCTGGCCGCGCCGCGGGCAGGTTGCCAAAGCTGCAATGCCGACGTTCACTTCATTGAGCTCCAGCGTGTCGCGCACACAGCCGTTCAGGACGATGCCCGCCCAACCGTTCTGTTGCGCAATCTGTGCAAGGTTGCCGCCCACCAGCGCGCAGCGCAGGCTGCCGCCGCCATCGACCACCAGCACACGGCCCGCGCCCTTCTCTTCGAGCGTGGCGCGCACGAGTGCGTTGTCTTCGAATACCTTCAGCGTCACCGCTTCGCCGCTGAAACACTCGGCACGGCTGAACAGGTGAAAAACGGGATCGAGCACGCGCAACGTGCCGAGCGCCAGTTGGTCCTCGTGCGCGTCGCACAAGTCCGCGGTTGCAAAGCTCATGGAGTTCTCCTCGGGTCTGGGCATCGACACATTATGCAACGCCGGGTGCCACGCAACACCTACAATGAGAAGCCCGCGGCGGTTTGCCGTAGCGGGTTTTGCATGGCGGAGCCTTGAGACTACTTTCCGGGTCCGCTCTTCTCGCGTTCCGTTATCGGGATCGATCTTCACCATGACTTCGTCCGTCGACTCAGACCTGTCGAGCTTCGTACGCTTCGCCGACACTCCTCCCGAGTTCCAGCCGACCGATGCGCATCCCATCCGCGTGCGTTCCCGGCAGATGCCCTCGGGCTGGCGCATTGCGCGTCACACGCATGCGTGGGCGCAGGTGGCCTATGCGTCGCGCGGCGTGCTGCAAGTGGCGACGACCGGCACGACGTGGATGGTGCCGCCGTCGCGCGCAATCTGGGTACCGCCGCACGTGACGCACGAAGTGGTCGCTGTCGAAGACGCGTTCCTGCGCACGCTGTACATCACCGAAAGTACCGTGCCGGCCGGGCTCGACACGCCGCGCGTGGTCGAAGTCTCGGATCTGCTGCGTGAAGTGATCGCCGCGCTCGACACACCCGGCATCTCGGCCACGCGCGAGCAGTTGCTCGGCGCGCTCGCACTCGACGAATTGACACGATCCGAGCCACTGCCGCTCTCGGTGCCAATGCCCAACGAAAAGCGCCTGCGCGCGCTGTGCGAAGCGGTCATCGCGGACCCGACGCATGGCGAGTCGCTCGAACAATGGGCGTCCAGCGTAGGCGCAAGCACGCGCACGATTGCGCGGCTGTTCCGTCAGGAGTTGGGCGTGAGTTTTTCGCAATGGCGCCAGCAGGCGATTCTGGCGCGCGCGATTCCGCTGTTGAGCCAGGGAAGGCCGCTCTCGCATGTCGCGCTGGAACTGGGCTATCAGAGTCAGAGCGCTTTCTCCGCGATGTTCCGGCGCGCGTTCGGCGAAAGTCCGCGCGCGTTCATCGAGCGTGGCTCCGAACATCGCGTGGAACATGGGGAGCGTGGCGACATGGAGACGGACAACGAGACGGCGGCGCAGGACCGCGCGGATGCCGAGGACGCCGAGGAGGATGCCGGGCGCTGAGCGTCCGCCTCAGACGCGTCGCGCCAGATGACGGATCGCGCCGAGTTGCGCCAGACGCGGCCCGGTCAGCTTATAGCCTTTGCGCTGATAGAGCCGTGCGGCGGGATTGTCGACGAACACACGCAACTGCAACTCGCGCAACCCACGCTCGCGCGCCCATTGATGCGAGACATCGAGCAGATACGTGCCGGCGCCGAGCCGGCGATGGCCTTCGGCAATCTGCACGTCGCGAATATGCAGCGAGTCGCCCTCTTGCGTGATGCGCAACACGCCGATCGGCGTGCCGTCCACCTCGAGAATGAAATTCTCCGACTCGCGCCAACTGCCGAGAAACAGATCGCCGCGCCAGACGAGATGGTGGCGGCGATAGTAACCGCCCATATTGTTGCGAGTCAGCGCCTCGGCGAACTCGAAATCGTCCATGCTGGCTTTGCGCAGATGAAACGGTAACGCAGCTTCGGTTGGATCGAACATGGCGGAGCGACGGAGATGAGTCGGATCAACGGTAAAACAGGCCGCGCGCGCTGGCAATGGCTGTTTGTCCCGAGCATACCCAGGCGCAATGGATAGCGAAATAAAAAAAGCCCACTTCTTTCGAAGTGGGCTTTCTCAAATCTGGCGGAGCGGACGGGACTCGAACCCGCGACCCCCGGCGTGACAGGCCGGTATTCTAACCAACTGAACTACCGCTCCAGATTTT
>Ga0255336_100634_pt1 | contig 46278 bp, 53 predicted proteins | sample MeOH1_35cm_T3_17_FD_189102 | JGI IMG/M metagenome (GOLD analysis project Ga0255336, IMG submission 189102) | Sandy soil microbial communities from University of British Columbia, Vancouver, Canada - MeOH1_35cm_T3_179 | ecosystem: Engineered > Artificial ecosystem > Sand microcosm > Unclassified ...
AGTTAATCGACGACGAGATCCAAAAATTACCGGCACGTCAACGGGAGGCGTTTCTCATGCGTTATTGGGAAGATATGGATGTCGCCGAGACTGCCGCCGCAATGGGCTGCTCCGAAGGCAGTGTGAAGACGCACTGCTCGCGGGCCACCCACACGCTGGCGCAAGCGCTCAAGGCCAAAGGAATCACGCTATGAGCTCCCTCGAAACCAAAGAACTCGAGTTCGCCCGCCAGGTGCGCCGCGCGCTCGACGAAAACGCTGCCAGCATTCCGTCCGCCACCGTCGATCGGCTCGCCGCGGCGCGCCGTGCCGCGCTCGCCCGCAAAAAGCCCGACACCGTGAGCGCGCCCGTGTTCGTGCCGGCCCTGGCCGGCGCGGGCATGCCCGCCGGCGTGCCGCAGGTCGAACTGCCGCAGCGCCGCCGTTCGCCGCTGCGCCGCTTCGCGCTGGCGTGGCCGCTCGTCGCACTGGTCGTCAGCCTCGTGGGAATCGCCTACTGGGAAGACCAGCAACGCACCGCCGAGCTCGCCGATATCGATGCCGCCATGTTAAGCGACGACCTGCCGCTCAATGCCTATCTCGACCACGGTTTCAACGCGTACCTTTCACGCGCCCATTGAGCGGGAGATTCCTCGGGTGAGTTACAAGCGCGGCCTGGCCGTTGTTTTCGGATGCACGATCGCGGCCCTGGTGTCGTTTGCCGCGACATATCCGCGCTTTTACCCGGGTCCGTCGACCGCCAGCGCGCCCGCCGCGGGCGGCAACGCCACCGCGAAGGCGCCCGCACCCGCGCTCGCCGTCGAATTACCCAGCCTGCCCGGCAGCAACAGCCCGATGGCGTGGACGCGCCTGACTTCGGCCGAGCATATCGCGCTCGCGCCGTTCGAAGCCCAATGGGACTCGTTTAGCGACGAACGCAAGCGAAAATGGATCAAGATCGCGTCGCGTTACCCGAAGATGTCGCCGGATGCGCAAAAACGCCTGCATGAGCGCATGACGGAGTGGACCCGCATGACGCCGGATCAGCGGCGTGTTGCACGCGAAAACTATCAGGTATCGAAGGAGTTGCCGCGCGAAACGCGGCAGAACGCGTGGAAGGCCTATCAGCAGCTGTCCCCGGAGCAAAAGGAACGGCTCGCCGCCAGCGAGCGTAAACGGCGGCCCAGCGTGGTCAGCGCGCCGCCGTCGGGCCGCAGCGAGATCAAGGGGCTCGACCGCCTGGTCAATGCCCGTGAGCACGGTGCAAGCGGCGCCGCGGCCGCGAGCATCGCGGCGGCCGCGTCGTTGCCGAGCCCGGCCGCCGCGCCGCCGATTCCCGCTGCCGGCAGCTTCGTGCCCGCGACGCCGCTGCCGGTTTCACCGGCCGAGGCGCCATCCATCTTCAACGGCTCCTGAGCGGGCGCCCCACCGTGTCGCAGCCGCTCACCACCCCGGCCTTGCCCGTCGATACGGCCGGCAATTCGCCCACCGTGCGGCGGCGTCTCGCGGCGCTGCTGTACGAAGCGCTGATCCTGTTCGGCGTGGTGTTCGTCGCCGGCTATCTGTTCAGCACGCTGACCCAGCAACGCAACGGGCTGACCCATCACAACCTGCTGGCGGCCTGGATCGGCCTCGTGGTCGGTGTGTATTTCGTCTGGTTCTGGACCCACAGCGGCCAGACCTTGCCGATGAAAACCTGGCGCCTGCGCGTCGTCGCCGCCGACGGCGCGCCGCTCTCGACCGGCCGCGCAATCGCCCGCTACGTGCTCGCGTGGCTGTGGTTTCTGCCGCCGCTCGCGCTCCATCCATTGCTCGGACTCAAGCTGCCGCAAACGTTGATGATCGCCGGCATCTGGTTCGTGCTGTGGGCCGCCACCGGCCGGTTCGATCCGCAACGCAAATTCCTCCACGACCGCCTCGCCGGCACGCGGGTGGTTAGCGTCGCACGGTGATCGGCCGGGCGGTTCTTTCGCTCTCCCCTCGCTTTACCGCCCCTCACACCCACCGCCTCATCTGCGCCCGCGCCTCGCAGTAATAAGAACTTCTCATGACTGTCACGGCACAGTCACGCTCACGCGGCCCAATACGGCCACTGCAACTCGACGCGTGAGCCATGGACCCCAGAACGTCCGCGACTTCCCTGTTCCGCCAGACCGGCCCGAGCGTCGACCCCGTCGCGTTCCGCCCGGAACCCAATCAGAGTCACGGTTTGCCGTTGCCCGTGGCGCCACTGCCGCTCGACGCCAACGCCGGCCAGCACGACGACGACCACGCCGCGCCGCACCGCTTCCGCACCATCTGGCTCTCCGACATCCATCTCGGCTCGAGCGGCTGTCAGGCGCCTTATCTGCTGGACTTCCTGCGCCATACCGAGTCGGAGTATCTGTACCTCGTGGGCGACATCATCGACGGCTGGCAGTTGAAGAAAGGCTGGTACTGGCCGCAGGCGCACAACGACGTCGTGCAGAAGGTGCTGCGCAAGGCGCGCAAAGGCACCCAGGTGATCTACGTGCCCGGCAATCACGACGAAGCCGCGCGCCAGTTCTGCGACCTCGCGTTCGGCGACATCCACGTGCGCGGCGAGGCGTTTCACACCACGCTCGCCGGCAAGCGTCTGTGGATCGTGCACGGCGATCTGTTCGACGGCGTGATCCAGCACGCCAAGTGGCTCGCCTATCTCGGCGACACGCTCTACACGATGATCCTGATCCTGAACCGCTGGTTCAACCGGATCCGCAGCCGGCTCGGTTTTCCGTACTGGTCGCTGTCGCAGTACCTGAAGCATCAGGTGAAGAACGCGGTGAATTTCATCTCCTCGTTCGAACGCGTGATGACCGACGAAGCACGCCGCCGCGGCTGCGACGGCGTGGTCTGCGGCCACATCCATAAAGCCGAGATACGCGATATCGACGGCGTGCTGTATTGCAACGACGGCGACTGGGTCGAAAGCCTGTCGGCACTCGTCGAAACGTATGAAGGCGAACTCAAGGTGATCTACTGGACCGTGATGCGCTCCCCGGAAGTGGGCGTGCAAAAGGCCCGGGCGACCGCGTAATCCCTCTTAACTTCTATTGGGCCGAAACCGATGAAGATCATGATCGTCACCGACGCATGGGAACCGCAGGTCAATGGCGTCGTGCGCACGCTGAAAAACACCACGCGCGAACTGAGCGCGCTGGGCCACCGCATCGAACTGCTGACACCGCTCGAATTCAGGACGATTCCTTGCCCGACCTATCCGGAGATCCGTCTGTCGCTGCTGCCGCGCCGCAAGCTGCGCCAGCGTATCGACGAATTCGCGCCGGACGCTTTGCACATCGCCACCGAAGGTCCGCTCGGCATGGCCGCGCGCGCCTACGCGCTGCAGCACAAGCTGCCGTTCACGACCGCTTATCACACGCGCTTTCCGGAGTACGTGCAGGCGCGCTTCGGCATTCCGCTCGCCGCGACTTACAAGTTCCTGCACTGGTTTCACAAGCCGTCGCTGTCGGTGATGGCGCCCACGCCGGTCGTGAAAAGCGACCTCGAGAAGTTCGGTTTCACCAACGTCGTGCTGTGGACGCGCGGTGTCGACCTGGACATCTTTCACCAGATGGACTCGAAGGTGCTCAACACCGCCCGGCCGATCTTTCTGTACGTGGGACGCGTGGCGGTCGAGAAGAACGTCGAGGCGTTTCTGAAGCTCGATCTGCCCGGCTCGAAGTGGGTTGCCGGCGAGGGCCCCGCGCTCGCCGAACTGAAGTCGCGGTATCCGCAAGCGAATTACCTGGGCGTACTGACGCAGGCCGAACTGGCGAAGGTCTATGCGGCGGCGGACGTGTTCGTGTTCCCGAGCCGCACCGACACCTTCGGACTCGTGCTGCTCGAAGCGCTCGCCTGCGGCACGCCGGTCGCGGCGTATCCGGTCACCGGCCCGATCGACGTGCTCGGCGACGGCGGCGCCGGCGCGATGCGCGAGGACCTGCGTGAAGCCTGCCTCGAAGCGCTGAAGATCGATCGCAACGATGCGCGCGCGTGGGCCGAACGCTTCTCGTGGGCCGCGGCCTCCGAGCAGTTCGCCGCGCATCTGAAGCCGCTGCCGCGCGCAGCGTACCGCGAGGAAAGCGCCGCCGCATGATGCGGCGCGCCGAGCCGTCCATGCGAACCAGACCTTCCACAGCGGCCCGCGCGTCGAACGGCGCGCTGCGTGCTGTCGACACCGACAGCACCGCCAGCATCGAACCGTTCGACGACGTGAGCGAGCCGGACGCGCCGAATCATGCAGAACACGCGCATGGTTTGAACGGCATGAACGGCTCACAGCGCGGCTCACAACAGGGCTCACAGCAGGGCCCACAGCAAGGCCCACAACAAGGCTCACAACAAGGCTCACAGCACGACGCACCGCACGAGCCGCTCAGTCCCGACGATCCGCTCGCGCCCCTGCCCTTCAATCCGTACAAAGGCAACCGCGGCGTCACGCGCGCGTGGCACGCGATGAAAAATTCGCTCGCCGGGTTTCGCGTCGCGATTCGCGAGGAAAGCGCGTTTCGTCAGGAACTGACGCTTGCCGCGATCCTGATTCCGTGCGGCGTGCTGGTGCCGGTCGATCCGGTGTCGCGCGTGTTGCTGCTCGGCTCCGTGCTGCTCGTGTTGATTGTCGAGCTGCTCAATTCGAGCGTGGAGGCGGCCATCGACCGGATTTCGCTCGAACGCCACGAACTCTCGCGGCGCGCGAAAGATCTCGGCAGCGCGGCCGTGATGGTGGCGCTAGGCATGTGCCTGATGACGTGGCTGCTGATCGTCGGGCCGCTCGTCGTGCAATGGCTCAAGGCCTGGCTGTGAAGCCGCGCAACACCGCTTCAGTACAGGCGGGCCGCAGTCGAACCGCGCGCGACATCGCCTCGACGAATGAAAACCCTGAGTATCCGCTTGATATAAGAACGCTCGGTTTATAATCGTCCGATACACCAACCGCGTCCGGGTGGATCACGCAAAGAGCGGCACGCCGCCGTGTGTCCCAGCCCGGCGTAACCAGGGCCGGACGACATGGAAGCCAAACCTCCCCGCCGCACGCGCGAACGGATTCTCGAACTATCGTTGAAGCTGTTCAACGAAATCGGCGAGCCGAACGTCACGACGACGACGATCGCCGAGGAAATGGAAATCAGTCCAGGCAACCTGTACTACCACTTCCGCAACAAAGACGACATCATCAACAGCATCTTCAGCCAGTTCGAGCAGGAGATCGAAAAACGTCTGCGTTTCCCTGACGACCATCGCGCGACCATCGACGAAATGTGGTCGTACCTGCAGTACATGGTCGATTTCACCTGGCGCTATCGCTTCCTGTATCGTGATCTGAATGATCTGCTGGCGCGCAACCGCACGCTCGAAACGCACTTCAAGCAGATCATCAGCCACAAGGTCCGTTTCGCGAGCCAGTTCTGCGAGCAGCTCGTCGCCGACGGCGAAATGGTCGCCACGCCGGAAGAGTTGCACGTGATCGCCACCAACGTCGGCGTGATCGGCACGTACTGGCTGTCGTACCAGTTCGTGATGAACCCGCGCAAATACAACGAGCAGGAGGCGATCCGCGCGGAACTGCATCAGGTGAGCGTGCAGATCGTGTCGTTGATGGCGCCTTATCTGCGCGGCCGCTCGCGGCAGATTTTCGACGACCTCGTGTCGGGCAAGCTGCCCAAGCGCGAGTTTTACGACTACCTGCCGCCCAAGGAAGGCGCCGCGCCCCGCAACGAACCGAAGGACGCTTGAGCATGAAGTCGGTGTGTGTGTATTGCGGCTCCTCCAACGGCGGCAAACCGTTGTACGCCGAAGCCGCGCGCGCCTTTGGCCGCGCGCTGGTGCAAGCCGATCTGGCGCTGGTCTACGGCGGCGGCAAGGTCGGACTGATGGGCGTGATCGCCGATACGGTGATGGCCGAAGGCGGCCGCGCGATCGGTGTGATTCCCGAACTGCTGGTCAGCAAGGAGGTCGGCCATGACGGCCTGACCGAACTGCACGTGGTGCCCGACATGCATCATCGCAAGAAGATGATGGCCGACCTGTCCGACGCGTTCGTCGCGATGCCAGGCGGTGCGGGCACGCTCGAAGAACTGTTCGAAGTCTATACGTGGGCGCAACTCGGCTACCACCAGAAAGCGGTGGCAGTACTGAATATCGACGGCTTCTACGACCCGTTGATCAATCTGCTGCAGCACACCGTCGAAGAAGGCTTCATGCGCCAGACCTATTTCGACATCCTGCAGATCGACGCCGATCCCGCCGCACTGATCGGCAAGCTGCAACGCTATCAGCCGCCCGCCAGCGACAAGTGGGCGATCAAGCGCGACGCGGTCTGATTTTTCACGAGCCATGAGGTTGCGATGACGAAAGCCGTTCTGATCACCGGTGGCAGCCGCGGCATCGGACGCGCGACCGCGCGTTTGCTGGGCGCGCGCGGCTGGTCCGTCGGCGTGAATTACGCGCGCAATCTCGCCGCGGCGCAAGACACAGCCGCCGAAGTGGAACGCGCCGGCGGCCACGCGGTGACGATCGCCGGCGACGTCGCGAGCGAAGCCGACGTGGTGGCCATGTTCGACACGCTAAAGCAGACGTTCGGGCGGCTCGATGCGCTCGTCAACAATGCCGGGATCGTCGCGCCGTCCAGCCAGCTCGCCGACATGGACCTCGCGCGCCTGAAGCGCATGTTCGACGTCAACGTGCTGGGCGCCTATCTCTGCGCGCGCGAAGCCGCGCGGCGCATGTCGACCGCTCGCGGCGGCGCGGGCGGCGTGATCGTCAATGTTTCGTCGGCGGCGTCGCGCCTCGGCTCGCCGAACGAATACGTCGACTATGCCGGCTCGAAAGGCGCCGTGGACACCATGACGCTCGGCCTCGCCAAGGAACTCGGCCCGCAAGGCGTGCGCGTGAACGCGGTGCGTCCGGGCCTGATCGACACCGAGATCCACGCGAGCGGCGGCAAGCCCGAACGCGCCGCGCAACTCGGCGCGAGCACGCCGCTGGGCCGCCCAGGCACGGCCGACGAAGTGGCCGAATCCATCGTCTGGTTGCTGAGCGACGCTGCGTCTTATGTGACCGGCGCCCTGCTCGACGTAGCCGGCGGCCGCTAGGCGTCGCTTTCCCCGTCGTTTCCGCGTCCCTTCCCTCGCCGCATTCCTCCGCGCTACCGGTTACGTTGCGCCGCGCGGGTTCACACGCGGCCGCGTCCTATTCCCCGATTAGGAATTCCCGTCGCACTGACGAGGCATCGGCGCAATACATTCGATTAGCGCCAAACGTGCAGGCTTTTCTGTAATCCGCCGTAATGCAGCGGGACTACAATCGCTGCGACTCGCATGCAGCCGCGTGCGACGCATAGCCAGAACATCGGTACGCGACCCTTGGCGCCGCGTATAGCGATCAGAGATTCTCATGCAAGAACAGTCATTCACGCACAGGCGCACGGGGAACGGCGCGGCCACGACGGCCGGCCACGCCGGCAGCACGTCGCTTCACCCATCTTCCGGCCCGGAACGCTTTGCCGAAGGCGGCACGGAACGCGCCACGGTTAGCGGCACATTCAGCGAACACGCCGCCGAAGCAAACGCACCCGCCGGCCCCGCGGGTCCCCACGCCGCCGGCCGCGACGGCGCGGATCAGCCCTCACGCGGCGCCCGGCGCTGGCGCGCGCTTACCGCCGTGCGTCCATTGATGTGGCTCGCCGCGCTGGCCCTGCTGTGCGCCTGGCTGCTGCCAGGCACCTTGGGCCACGAGCCCTGGAAGCAGGACGAGACCTACACCTTCGGCATCATCCAGCACATGCTCGACACCGGCGAGCTCGTCGTGCCGACCAACGCGGGCCAACCCTTCGTCGAGAAACCGCCGATCTACGATTGGGTCGCCGCGAGCCTCGCGTGGATGTTCGGCCGCTATCTGCCATTGCACGACGCGGCGCGTCTCGCGAGCGCGCTGTTCGCAGGGCTGACCGTCTACTACACGGCGCGCGTGGCCCGCCGCGCGACGGCTGCGTCGAGCTGGCTCGACATGCGCGTGATCGGCACGCTCGCGCTGTTCGCCGGCACGCTCGTGGTCGTCAAACATGTGCACGACATGATGACCGACGTCGCGCTGATGGCCGGCGCGGCGGCAGGCTTCTGCGGATTATTCGAGCTGGTGCTCCTGCATACGCGGGACGAAGCCTGCGCGCTGCCGGTCGACGCCCGCCGCCGTCACGCCGTGCTCAGCGGCGCGGCCATGTTCGGCGCGGGGGTCGGCGTGTCCCTGCTGGCCAAGGGCCTGTTCGTGCCGCTCGTATTCGCCGCCACCACGTGCGCGGTGCTGGTGTTGTATCCCGCTTGCCGCCGCCGCGGCTTTGCCGGCGCGCTTGGCGTTGCCGCGCTCGTCTGCGCGCCCTTGGCGCTGATCTGGCCGGTCTGCTTCTATCTGCGTTCCGAAACGCTCTTCAAGGTCTGGCTGTGGGATAACAACGTCGGCCGCTTTTTCGGCTTTTCCGTCGCCGAACTCGGATCCGAAAACGAGAGCCGCCTGTTCGTGCTGCGCACCGTGCTGAGCGTCGGCTTTCCGGTCGTGCCGCTTGCGCTGGCCGCGCTCGCCGGTGGCGCGTGGCGGCGCTGGCGCGATCCGCGTGTGGCGTTGCCGGCGATCTTCGCGGGCACCGGTTTCGTGGTGCTGCAGAGTTCGGCGACGGTTCGCGAACTGTACATTTTGCCCTTCATGGCGCCGCTCGCCATGCTGGCGATGCAAGGGGTCGAGCGCTTGCCGCGGCGCCTGCACGCAAGCTGGGACATCGCGAGCCGCGTGCTGTTCGGCAGCGCGGCCGCGCTCGTCTGGATCATCTGGTCGATCATGAGCAATCCTGCTAATGCGCATGCGTCGCTGCACCGGCTCGGCCGCTGGTTGCCGCTCGATTGGGTGCTGCCGGTCAAACCCGGACTGCTGGCGGCCGCCTTGCTGATGACGTTCGGCTGGCTATGGCTGCTGCCGGTTTTCAGGTACGCCGGCAGATGGCGCGGCGTGCTGAGCTGGTGCGCGGGCGCGATCCTCGCATGGGGACTGGTGAGCACCTTGCTGCTGCCGTGGCTCGACTATGCGAAAAGCTACCGCTCGGTGTTCGAGAGCCTCGGCGCCAGGATGAATATCGAATGGAACGACGGCGATTGCATGGCGAGCACCGGGCTCGGTGAATCGGAGGCGCCGATGCTCTACTACTACACCGGCATCGAGCATCAGCCGACTACGGATACCGCCGCGACCGAGTGCACGTGGTTGATCCAGCAAAGCCGCCGCGGTACGGCACGCGAGCCGACCGGCGCGTGGCGTCTGTTCTGGTCCGGCGCGCGTCCGGGCGACACGGACGAACTGTTGCGGGTGTTCGTGCGTACGCCGGTTGCCGGAAGATCCGCGCCTCGTGATTAGAAACGGTGTCGCGCGCGAGGCGCGCGGCTAGAACGAAGAACCGGGTTCGCGCAGGAACGCGAGTTCTTCAGCCGTCGAGGGACGCCCGAGCAGCGCATTGCGATGGGGAAAACGCCCGAACCGCTCGACGACTTCCGCGTGCCGCACCGCGGACCGGTAATACGACGCGCCGCCCGGCTCCGTGGCCAACAGTTTGAACAGACGCAACGACTCGCGCTGGCCGGCGAGCGTCTCGTCATGCTCAAAGGGCAGATAGGCGAACGCGCGATGATGCACGCCAGGCAACAAGCGGTCAGCGCCGCTTGCGATCATCCGCTGCGTGGTTTGCAATGCTTTCCGATCGGCAGCGAACGCGCGCGATGTGCCGCGATGGCAATTGCGGGAAAACTGGTCCAGCACGATGATGAGCGCCAACGCGCCGAGCGGCGTTTCCATCCAGCTGTCGAGCGTGGACTCGCGGGCCGCGTCGATCAGGGCACCGAAGCGTTCGCGCAGCATCGTGTCGAAAGCCGCGTCGCGTGAGAACCAGCGTTTGTGCGCCTTGCCGAACTCCGGCGTGCCCGGCGCGCCGAACCAGCAGTCGAGAACTTCGCGTGCCCGCTCAGGCAAAGCCGCATGATCCGGTGAAGCCGTGGCGCGCGTCTGGCCACGCTTTTCAGCCATTGCGATTGCGCATCCAGTCGGCCGTTTCGAAGAACGAGCCGAGCAGGCGCTCCCTGAGCGGCTCGGCGAGACCGATATCTTGCATGGCCCACGCCATGCAACGCAGCCACTGATCCCGCTCGCCGGATGCGATCGCGAACGGCAGATGCCGCGCACGCAAGCGCGGATGACCGAACCGGCTGATGTAATGATCGGGGCCGCCCAACCATCCGCATAAAAACCAGAAGAACTTGTCGCGCGAACCGTCGAGCGATTGCGGATGCAAGGCCCGGATCCCGGCGAAATCCGCTTCGAGATCCATCAGGTCGTAAAAGCGGTCGACCAGTTCGCGCACGCGCGCCTCGCCGCCCACCAGTTCGAAGGCCGTCGGCTGCGCCGCGGACACTTCGTCGTTCAGATCGCTCATACCCACTCACCAACCAGAAAATAAAGAATCACGCGTCCCGCAGCGATTGCAACGCGGGCCGCGCCAGCACATGCCGCAAGCTCAGCCAGCCGCCCACACCGGCACACGCTATGCCGGCGGCAATGCCCGCCGGCAACAGCCAGGGATCGAAGCTCAGATAAAACTCGAACACGCGCGTCGCCAGCACGTAGCCGATAGCCTGCGCGCCGAGCGCCGCCATCAGACCTGCCAGCGCGCCCACCGCCACGAACTCGGCGATCTGCACCGAACGCACCTGACGATGCGACGCGCCCAGCGCGCGCAGCAGCGCGGATTCTCGCATGCGTTCATCCCGCGTGCCGGCGAGCGCCGCGTACAGCACCAGCACGCCCGCCGCGAGGGTGAACGCGAACAGGAACTGCACCGCGCCGATCACCTGCTGCAACACGCGCTGCACCTGCGCGAGAATCGGACCGGTGTCGATCGCCGTGAGGTTCGGGTAAGCGGAGATCAGGCCGTCGATGGTCGACTGTTTCTCCTGCGGCAGATGGAAGCTGGTAATGAACGTCGCCGGGAAATCCTGCAACGCGGCGGGCGGCATCAGCACGAAAAAGTTGACCTTGAACGAACCCCAGTCGAGCTTGCGCACGCTCGTCACGGGCGCGTCGATCTGCAAGCCGGTCACGTCGAAACGCAGGACATCGCCGGGCTTCACGTTGATCAGCCTGGCCAGCCCCTGCTCGATCGAAATCTGCGGCGTTTTCGTGTCGCCGTACCATGTGCCGGCGGAAAGGCGATTGTCCTCGGGCAACTCGGTGGTGTACGACAGATTGAACTCGCGATCCACGAGGCGCCGCGCGTCGTCGCCCTTGAACGCGTCCGGGTTGACCGGCTTGCCGTTGATCGCCGTCAGGCGGCCTCGCACCATCGGCGAAAGCACCGTGCCCGGCACGCCGTGCGTGCTCAGATACTGCGTGACGGCATCGCGCTGATCGGGCTGGATGTCGATGATGAATTCGTTCGGCGCATCAGGGGGCGTCGATTTGCGCCAGCCGGCCACGAGGTCGTTACGCGTCATCGCGATCAGCAGCAGGCACATCAAACCGATGCCGAGCGCGGTGATCTGCAATGCGCTCGCGCTGCTGCGCCGTTCGAGCGATGCCAGCGCATAGCGCCAGCCGATCCCCGCATTCACGCGCTCGCTGCGCACCACGCTCGCCGCGCCCCACAGCGCCAGCCGCGCGATGCACGCGAACACCAGCAGCCCGCCCGCGAAGCCGCCCGCGACGATCCCGCCGAGCTTCAACTCGCCCGCCGCGACGATCAGCAGCGCGGCGAACAACACGATGCCGAGCGCGTAAGCCGCCCATGCCGTGCGCCCCGCTTCGCCCCATTCGCGGCGCAGCACGCGCACCGGCGGCACGCGCGTAAGCGGCAACAGCGGCGGCAGCGCGAAGCCCAGCAGCAGCACGAGACCCGCCGCGATGCCTTCGAGCGCCGGCCAGGCCGTCGGATACGGCAGCGCGACATCGATCAGACTGCCGAGCCACGTGAGCAGCGCGAGATGCCCCAGATAACCGAGCGCCACCCCAAGCGCGCCGCCGATCAACCCAAGCCCCACGAATTCGAGCGTGAAGAGCGCGCGCAGTGTCGCCTGACTGACGCCGAGGCAGCGCATCGCCGCGCAGCCGTCCAGATGCCGGCGCATGTATCGATGCGCGGCCATCGCGATCGCCACGGCCGCCAGCAAGGCGGTGAGCAGCGAGACGAGCGTGAGGAAGTGACTCGCGCGATCGAGCGTCTGGCGCACTTGCGGCTGGCCGTCCTGCAACGATTCGAGCGCGACGCCGCGCATCTTGCCGCCGTCCACGCGCTCGTGGGCGAACTGCGCGAAACGCGCCACCGACTCGTCTTGCCCCGCGACCAGCAAGCGGTACGTCACGCGGCTGCCGTAGGTGACGAGGCCGGTCGATGGCACGTCGTCGGCGCGCAGCATCAGGCGCGGCGAGAAATTGACGAACGAGAACCCGCGGTCCAGTTCGCGCGTGATCACCGCGCCGATCGTGAAGCTGCGATTGCCGACCTTTACCGGGTCGCCGACACGCACCTTCAGCGCGTCGAGCAGCGCCTGATCGACCCACACGGTCCCCGGCGGCGGGATCGATCGCGCCGCGTAGTCCGCCGCGCCGGGCGCCGGGGCGATGCGCAACGCGCCGCGCAGCGGATAACCGGGCGACACCGCCTTGATGGCGGCGAGCCGCGAGACCGGCTGCGCGCCGGTCGAGTTGATCATGCTGGGAAAGATCGCCGTGCTGGCGGTATTCAGACCGAGCGCCCGGGCTTTCCCGGCGAACTGCGGATCGACCGGATGATCGGCCCGCACGATGAAGTCGGCCGCGATCATGCGCCGCGCGTCGCGCTCGAGCCCCTGGTGCAGACGGTCAGCCAGAAAGCCGACACTCGACAACGCCGCCACGGCCAGCACCAGCGCCAGCAGCAGCATCGTCAACTCGCCCGCGCGCCAGTCGCGCGCGGTCATGCGAATGGACTGGCGCAACAGATCCCTGCCGCCGAACCGGCGCGTCGAAGGTAAAGCCACGCGCGCCGTCGAACCCCGTACCGTATCGCTCAATCGTGCCTGCTCCTGGCAAAGCGCGACACCATGTGCGTCGCCATGCCGCGAAAACCGCCCTGGACCCCGCGCCAAAGCCGCGGCAACGCCCAGCCGGCCAGCATCAGGAAGCCCACCATCAACACCAGAAAGATCAGCGGCACGAACAGCGCAAGCAGCATGCCGCCGACCACGAGCCCGTCTTCAGCGGTCGAGGTCACGACATTGGACACCGGTTCCGGCGACAGGTTGATCAGCGCGCGCGTGCCCGCCTTGGCGAGGTGCGCGGTGCCTGCCAGCGTGCCGCCCGCGAGCGCGGCCACGGTCAGCAGCGCCGGATCGGCATGGCCGAGCGCGCCGGCGGCCAGCACGGCGCCCGCGGGAATACGGATGAAGGTATGGACCGCGTCCCACAGCGAGTCGAACGCGGGGATCTTGTCGGCGAGAAATTCGGTGACGGTCAAGACGCCCGCCACGCCGATGACCCACGGCGAGGACAAGGCGGACAGCGTATCGGGAAGATGGACGAGGCCGAGACGGGCGAACACGCCGGCCAGCAGGACCGTCAGATAGAGGCGCAGGCCGCTGCCCCATGAGAGGCCCGCAGCGAGCGAAAGTGATTCAAGCATGGCCGCCTCCAGGCGCGCTGTGCGTGCCGGGCGCTTCGACGGCCCAATAATGGGGGCACCACACCGAAGTCGTCAGACCCGCGCCAAGCCGGCCGCGCCCAATGGGCCGCGGACAATGTCAGGTTGGATTCGATCTCATTATAGCCACGTTAATTCGCAGAACGCAGAGCGGCGAATAAATGGCGGGCCTGGCGCGGGCGCGAGGCGAGCGGCGCCGAACCCCGCGAATAGGCCCGGCCGCGGGTTCTGAAGGTGGGCTCAATGCCCGGAAGACAGCTTCAACCCGATCAATCCGATCACGATGAGCGCCGCGCTGGCGACCCGGGCAACGGTCAACGCCTCGCCCATCATCACGATCCCGAAGATGAACGCGCCGACCGCGCCGATGCCCGTCCACACCGCGTAGGCCGTGCCGAGCGGCAACTGGCGCATGGCGACAGCGAGCAGCACGAAGCTGCCGAGCGCGGTCATGACCGTGAATACGGAGGGCCAGAGCCGGGTGAAACCGTCGGAGCTTTTAAGACCGGCTGCCCACGCGACTTCGAGCAAACCGGCAATCAACAGAAGAATCCAGGACATGAGACAGCTCCATGATCAGATGGGGCCGTCCCCGTTCGTGAAAACCGCAAGGTCGTCCTTACGGACTGTAATTATACCAGGGTCGCCGGCGCGCCGCCGGCGGGTGCTCGTGGCACGACAGCGCGCCGACTGTGGCAAATTTCCCCCATAGCGTCAAACGGCGCCGACCAGCCGGTATCCCACCCCGGTTTCCGTGACGATATGTTCCGGCTGGGCCGGATCGCGTTCGAGCTTGCCGCGCAGATGCGCCATATAGATGCGCAGATAGTGATGGCTTTCGACATGCGACGGCCCCCACACGTCGCGCAGCAACTGGCGGTGCGTGAGCACGCGGCCGGCATGGCGCACCAGCGTGGCGAGCAACCGGTATTCGATCGGCGTCAGATGAACGGCCACGCCGTCGCGACTCACCTGCCGCAGGGCGAGATCGACGGTTACCCCGCCGAAGCGCACTTGCGGCGACTCGTTCGCGCCGCCCTGATTGCGCCGCCGCATATGCGCGCGAATCCGCGCCAGCAGTTCGGACACGCCGAACGGCTTGGTCAGGTAGTCGTCCGCGCCGGCATCGAGCGCGGCGACTTTTTCGCTTTCCTGGGTGCGCGCCGACAACACGATCACCGGCAGTTCGCTCCAGCCGCGCAGCTCGCGAATCACGTCCAGACCGTCGGTATCGGGCAGGCCGAGATCGACGATCACCAGATCGGGCTTGCGCGTCGCGGCTTCGACCAGCCCCTGCTTGCCGGTTTCGGCGTCGTGCACGGCGATGCCCTCGCCTTCCAGCGCCGTTCGCACAAAGCGGCGAATCTGCTTTTCGTCTTCGATCAGGACGACGGTAATGCTCGGGTCACTCATGGGTCGGCTTGGCAAGCGGGTTAGGAGTTGATTCGTCGTCGGTTTCGACATGCGTTGTCAAAGCATCGGCGCCTTCGTCTTCGAGCGCATCCGGTGCGTCGGGCGGCGTTTCCACGGGTAGCGTGAACCAGAAGCGCGCGCCTTCCACACGGCCGTCCGCCGACACGCGATTAAGCGCGCCGATTGTACCGCCGTGCGCTTCCACGATCGCGCGGCAGATCGCAAGCCCGAGACCGATGCCCGGCTTGGCCGATTCCTTCTCGCCGCGCGTGAATTTCTCGAACACGCGCGCTTCCATGCCGGCCGGCAAACCGGGGCCGTCATCGTCGACGCTCACGCGCACGAACGACTTGCCGTCCGCGTCGAGCCGCTGCGCGCCGATCGTCAGAGGCGTGGTCGGCGCGGTGTATTTGGCCGCGTTTTCGAACAGGTTGGAAAAGAGGCGCTCCATCAGAACGGCGTCGAGATGCAGGAGCGGCAGATCGGCGGGCAGCTTCACCTGCACCGGATGTTTCGCCAGCACGCGCTTGCACGCGCGCAGCGCCGCGCCCACCGTTTCTTCGAGCAACGTCCATTGCTGATTCAGTTGCAGACTGCCTGCCTGCAGGCGCGCCATGTCGAGCAGATTCGTGACGATGCCCGTCATGCGCAGCGCTTCCTCGTGAATCGCCTCGACCAGTTCGGCGTTGGGCTGCGTGCCGGGCGACTGCGCGAGCATCGACGAAAAGCCGACGATGGTCGTCAACGGCGTGCGCAGATCGTGCGAGATCGCCGACAACAACGAGTTGCGCAGGCGCTCCGATTCCATGTTGACGAGCGCATCGCGCGCGATGTCCACGTAATGCACCCGTTCCAGCGCCAGCGCGATCTGGGCGGCGAACGCGTCGAGCATGCGCTGCTGCTCGGGCACGTCGAGCTCGCCCTCGTTGCGCATCACCACCGCCAGCACGCCGCGGGTGCGCATCGGCGCCTTGAGCGGCAGGTAGAGCGCGGCGGCCGCCGGCAGCGTGTCGGTGCCGTGGCCGGCGGGCTTCTGCTGATCGTAGACCCACTGGCCGACGTCGCTATCGAGCATCTCGCCTTCGAGCGTGATCGCCGCGTCGGGATCCTCGATCTTCTGTTTGACCTGATCGGCGCTGTCCGGCAACAGAATCGCGACGCGCGCGCCGAACACCTCGCTCACATGACGGCTGCCGATCCCGATGATCTGCTCCGTGGTCAGCGCCGCGGCCAGTTCGCGCGCCATCGCGTACATCGCGCCAGTGCGCTGCTCGCGGCGCCGCGCCACGCTCGCCTCGCGGCGCAGGCTCGAGGTGAGATGGCTGATCACGAGCGAGGTCAGCAGCATGCCGAAGAAGGTCAGCAGATACTGCGTATCGGAGACCGACAGCGACATGCGCGGCGGCACGAAGAAGAAATCGAACGCGGCCACGCTCATGAACGACAGCACCACACCCGGCCCGCGCCCGAGCTTCACCGCGGTGAAGATCACGCCGAGCAGATACAGCATGACGAGGTTGGTCAGATCGATATGGTCGATCAACTGGCTCGACAGCAGCGTGATGGCCGCGCAGATCGCCAGCGCGAAAGCGTAGGCGCGCGGCGGTGAGCGTCGTTCGCGCGCGGCGCTCAGCGCCTCGCGCCACGCGTTCGCGGTCGTGTTCAACAGATGCCGATGCTCGCCGCCGTCGCTGTCGGACGAGGCGCGAATCAGCGTGAGATCGAGATCGCCCGCCTTTTCGGCGATACGTTCGCTGAGCGGCCGGCGCAGCCGGCGCGCCATGCCCGTGCGCGCCGACGCGCCGGCCACCAGCTTCGACACGTTGCGGGCCTGCGCGTAGCCGATCAGCGCGGCGGCCGCGTCGGCGCCCGCCAGCGTCGCGGTTTCGGCGCCGAGTTCGGCGGCGAGCTTCAGCGCGTTCAAGGTGCGCTCGCGGCGCGCATCCGGCAAACGCTGCAGCGCGGGCGTCTCCACATAGACGGCGATCCAGTCGGCCTTCAGGCTGGCGGCAAGGCGTGCCGCCGCGCGCACCAGCATCGGCGCTTCCGGGCCGGGGCCGACGCACACCAGCAGACGCTCGCGCGCCTGCCAGATGCGCTGGATCGAACGGTCGGCCCGATACTCGCGCATTTGCGCGTCGACGCGGTCCGCGGTGCGGCGCAGCGCCAGCTCGCGCAGCGCGATCAGATTGCCTTTGCGGAAGAAGTTGCGCACCGCGCGCTCGGCCTGCTGCGGCAAATACACTTTGCCGTCGCGCATGCGATCGAGCAGTTCCTCGGCGGGCAGGTCGACCAGCGTGACTTCGTCGGCGCGATCGAACACACGGTCCGGCACCGTCTCCCAGACGCGAATGCCGGTGATCTGCCCGACCACGTCGTTCAAACTTTCGAGGTGCTGGACGTTGACCGTCGTGTAGACGTCGATGCCGGCGTCGAGCAGTTCGTAGACGTCCTGCCAGCGCTTCAGATGGCGCGCGCCCTGCACGTTCGAATGCGCGAGTTCGTCGACGAGGATCAGTTGCGGCTTGCGGGCGAGCGCGGCGTCGAGATCGAACTCGCCGAGCTTGCGGCCGCGATACTCGATCTGCGCGAGCGGCAACACGTCGAGCCCTTCGAGCAGCGCCGCGGTTTCGCTGCGGCCATGCGTTTCGGCGATGCCGACCACCACGTCGGCGCCTTCATCGCGACGGCGGCGCGCGGCCTGCAACATTGCATAGGTTTTACCGACGCCCGCCGACGCGCCGAAAAAAATCTTCAGCCTGCCGCGCTGACGTCTTTCTTCGTCGCGTTGCAGCTTGTCGAGCAACTCATCGGGATCGGGGCGGTTCATGCTCAGTGTTTTTCATCGTTGGGCGAGCGTCAATTCATGCATGGTGGCACGGCGGCGGCGCGGCCGCAAATGGCGACCGCGGCCGATGGCCGCCGCCGCGCAGGACATCGCCGCGTCAAAGGCAAAGGCGGAGTCGCGCGGACACCGCCTTTGCGAAGCGAAGCGCTGTGGCTGATCGATCAGCCGCGCTTCATCTCGTCCAGCGCGAGGTTCAACTGCAGCACGTTCACGCGCGGCTCGCCGAGAATGCCGAACTGACGGCCGCTCGTATAGCGGTCCACCAGCGCCTGCACGTCGTTCGGCGCGAGCTTGCGCGCCTTGGCGACACGCTCGATCTGATAAGCCGCGGCTGCGGGGCTGATCTCAGGATCGAGACCGCTGCCCGAGGAGGTCACCAGATCGACCGGCACCGGCTTCGACATATCCGTGCCGGCGGCCTTCAGGGCGTCGATGCGGCCTTTGATTTCGTCGAGCAGCGCCGGGTTGGTCGGGCCGAGGTTCGAACCGCTCGAACCCTGCGCGTTGTACGGCATCGGGCTGGTGGCCGACAGGCGGCCCCAGAAGTATTGCGGCGCGTCGAACTGCTGGCCGATCAGCTTCGAGCCGACCACCTTGCCGTCCTGTTCGAGCAGGCTGCCGTTGGCCTGGTCGTGGAAGACCGCCTGACCGAAAGCGGTCATCACCGCCGGATAAGCCAGCCCCGTAACGGCGGAGAGCACCGCGAAAAGCACGATCAGCGGACGGAACAGATTTTTCATGATGGATGATTCCTCTAGTACAAGCGCTTAGACCCAACCGAACGCGGCCAGCACCATATCGATCAGCTTGATGCCGATGAACGGCACGATGATCCCGCCCAAACCGTAGATCAGCAGATTGCGGCGCAACAGGATCGCCGCGCCAAGCGCGCGATAGCGCACGCCCTTGAGCGCCAGCGGAATCAGCAGCACGATGATCAGCGCGTTGAAAATCACCGCCGACATGATCGCCGAGGCCGGCGTGGCCAGATGCATCACGTTCAGCGCGTTCAGTGCCGGATAGGTGGTGGCGAACGCGGCCGGAATGATCGCGAAGTATTTGGCGACGTCGTTGGCAATCGAGAACGTGGTGAGCGAACCGCGCGTCATCAGCATCTGCTTGCCGATCTCGACGATCTCGATCAGCTTGGTCGGATTCGAATCGAGGTCGACCATGTTGCCCGCTTCCTTCGCCGCCTGCGTGCCGGTGTTCATCGCCACCGCGACGTCGGCCTGCGCGAGCGCCGGGGCGTCGTTGGTGCCGTCGCCCGTCATCGCCACGAGGCGCCCTTCGGCCTGGTGCGCGCGAATCGTGGAGAGCTTCGCTTCCGGCGTGGCTTCGGCGAGGAAATCGTCGACGCCCGCTTCCGCGGCGATCGCCGCCGCGGTCAACCGGTTGTCGCCCGTCACCATGATGGTCTTGATGCCCATCTTGCGCAGTTCGGCGAAGCGTTCCTTGATGCCGCCCTTCACCACGTCCTTCAACTCGATCACGCCGAGCACGCGCGCGCCCTGCTCGCCTTTCTCGGCGACCACGAGCGGCGTGCTGCCACGGCGCGCGACGTCGGCGACCGCGTGGTTGACTTCGTTCGGGAAGCGGCCGCCATTCGCTTCGACATAATGCTTCACCGCATCGGCCGCGCCCTTGCGGATCTCCCGGCCAGGCAGATCGACGCCGCTCATGCGCGTTTGCGCGGTGAACGCGAGGAACACGGCATGCAGCGAGGCCATATCGCGTTGCCGGATGTTGAAGCGCTGCTTGGCCAGCACGACGATGCTGCGGCCTTCCGGCGTTTCGTCGGCGAGCGACGAGAGCTGCGCGGCATCCGCGAGCGCTTCTTCGGTCAGGCCCGGCGCCGGCACGAATTGCGAAGCCTGGCGATTGCCGAGCGTGATGGTGCCGGTCTTGTCGAGCAGCAGCACATCGACGTCGCCGGCCGCTTCCACGGCGCGACCCGAGGTGGCGATCACGTTCGCCTGCATCATGCGGCTCATGCCGGCCACGCCGATCGCCGACAACAGCCCGCCGATGGTGGTCGGAATCAGACACACGAGCAGCGCGACCAGCGCGGTGATCGTCACCACGTGGCCAGCCTTCGCCGCTTCGACCGAGAACATCGAGAACGGCAGCAGCGTGGCGGTGGCCAGCAGCATCACGATCGTCAACGCGACCAGCAGGATGGTCAGCGCGATTTCATTCGGCGTCTTTTGACGCTTCGCGCCTTCCACCATCGCGATCATGCGGTCGAGGAACGCCTCGCCCGGATTCGCCGTGACGCGCACCACGATCCAGTCCGACAGCACGCGCGTGCCGCCCGTCACCGACGAAAAGTCGCCGCCCGACTCGCGGATCACCGGCGCGGATTCACCCGTGATCGCCGATTCGTCGACCGAGGCGACCCCTTCGACCACTTCGCCGTCGGCCGGAATCACGTCGCCGGTCTCGACCAGCACGACGTCGCCCTTGCGAAGATCCGAGGCCGTCAGAATGCGGATCGGCGACTTCGGATGCGGCTCGTTCAACTTCTTGGCCATCACGTCTTTCTTCGCACTGCGCAGCGACGCCGCCTGGGCCTTCGAACGGCCTTCGGCGAGCGCCTCCGCGAAGTTGGCGAACAGCACCGTGAACCACAGCCACAAGGTGACCGCGAGAATGAAGCCCGCGGGCGCCTCGGCCTGGCCGCCGAGCGCGGCGATCCAGAGAATGGTCGTGAGAATGCTGCCCACGTACACGCAGAACATCACCGGGTTGCGGAACTGCGTGCGCGGCGTGAGCTTCTTGAAGGAGTCCACGATCGCCGGGCGCAGCAGCGCCGGGTCGAACATGGACCTGGTTGCATTATGTTCAGTCATTGAATCCTCGAATTTCCCGTTTGCGCGTGATCACTCGTTGTCATCGCGGGTCTCAATGGGCGCCCATCATCATCAGATGTTCGACACCCGGACCCAGCGCGAGCGCGGGCACATAAGTCAGCGCGCCGACCAGCAGCACCGTGCCGAGCAGCAGCACGACGAACAGCGGTCCATGCGTGGGCAGCGTGCCGCCGGTCACGCCGATGCGCTTTTTCGCGGCGAGCGAGCCGGCAATCGCAAGCACCGGGACGATCGTGCCGAAGCGGCCGAACCACATCGCGATCGCCGTGAGCCAGTTGTAGAACGGCGTGCCCACGGTGAGGCCCGCGAACGCGCTGCCGTTGTTGTTGGCGGCCGAGCTGAACGCGTAGAGGATTTCGGAGAAACCGTGCGCGCCGGGGTTGGCGATACCGGCCTTGCCCGCGTCGCTCAACACCGCGATCGAGGTGCCCACCAGCACCAGCAGCGGCGTGAGCAGCACGACGATCGACACCATCTTCATCTCGTACGCCTCGATCTTCTTGCCGACGTACTCGGGCGTGCGGCCGATCATCAGGCCCGCCACGAACACCGCCAGCAGCGCGAACACGAGCATCCCGTACATGCCCGAACCCACGCCGCCGAAGATCACTTCGCCGAGCTGCATCAGCAGCATCGGATAGAGGCCGCCGATCGGCGTCAGCGAGTCGTGCGTGTTGGCGACCGCGCCGCACGAAGCCGCGGTGGTCGCGACCGTGAAGATGCCCGACTGCGCGATGCCGAAGCGCGTTTCCTTGCCTTCCGCATTGCCGCCCGACTGCAACGCATTGGCCGATTGATCGACATGCAATGCGGCGATGGCCGGATTGCCGCTCTGCTCCGCGCCGATTTCGCCGAACACGCAGACCGCGAAGGCGATCGTCATGGCGGCGAGCACGGCCACGCCCTGCCTGCGGTCCGCGATCATGCGGCCGAACACGAGTGCGAGCGCCGCCGGGATGATCAGGATCGAGAAGATCTGCAGGAAGTTCGAGAACGGCGTCGGGTTTTCATACGGATGCGCCGAATTGCCGTTAAAGAAACCGCCGCCGTTGGTGCCGAGCATCTTGATCGCTTCCTGCGATGCAACCGGGCCCATGGCGAGCGTCTGCGTCTTCACGGGCGTATCGACCGTCACCGGATTGCCCTTGGCATCCTTCACCGGATTGCCTTGCGCGTCGAGCTTCGGCGCGGCATAGGTGGTGGTCTGCAAGGTCGGCACGTCTTCGTACGCCTTGAAGTTCTGGATCACGCCCTGGCTCATCAACAGCGCCGCGATGATCGCCGACATCGGCAGCAACACGTAAAGCGTCACACGGGTCAGGTCGACCCAGAAATTGCCGATGGTCTGCGCGGTGTGGCGCGCAAAGCCGCGAATCAACGCGATCACCACCACGATGCCGGTGGCCGCCGAGAAGAAATTCTGCACGGTGAAACCGAGCATCTGCGTTAGATAACCGACGGTTTGTTCAGGCGTGTAATCCTGCCAGTTCGTGTTGGTCACGAAACTGACCGCCGTGTTGAACGCGCCGTCCACGGTCATCGGGCCGAACTGCTGCGGGTTGCCCGGCAGCCAGCCTTGCACGCGCAACAGCACGTAGAGGAACGCCACGCCGAGCGTGTTGAACGCGATCGTGGCGATCGCGTAGTGCTTCCAGCTCATTTCCGCGGCAGGATCGACGCCCGCGATGCGATACAGCAAACGTTCGACGGGGCCGCCGAAGCGGACCACGCGCGAACTGCCGTCCATTACGGCGCTGAGATAGCGGGCCATCGGCACCGCGGCTGCCAGCAGCACGACGATGAACAGACCCGCTTGCAGGACATTGTTCGAGTTCATTCAATGTCCTCCGCGCGCAACAGCGCATAGACGAGGTAGACGAACAGCAGCGCGGTCGCCGCGCCGGACAACCAGAGAATCCAGGTCATGAGCGAGCTCCCTGCCCACGGCGGAACTGCATCAACTTCTCGCAGCCGGCAATCAAACCAAAGGTCAGCGCGGCGAAAAGCACCAGCCCCCCGACATACAGCACATCCATTTTTGTTCTCCATTACACGGACTTTGGATAGGTGCAACGTTATGCCGAACCGCGTAAAGGGCTGGTCAAAGATGGGAAGGCGCGTATAAAAATCGCGTAAACGGACAAGGCCGCTCCATCCTGCGATGGAACGGCCTTGTGGCTGCGGGGCATGGTTGCGCGGCATGCCGCGCCGCTCCTGCTACTGCGTGAGGCGCGGCTTCGAGTGACGCGCGGTTTTTATCTGGCTGACCGAAGCTTTATGCCATCGGGCTGACGATTCACGGCAGCAGAACCGTCGACCCCGTCGTGCGTCGCCCTTCGAGATCCGCGTGCGCTTTTCCGACATCCGCCAGCGCGTAACGCTGATTGATGCTCGTCTTCACCTTGCCCGACACCAGCATGTCGAACAGTTCGGTGGACATCGCCTCGTAGTCGCTACGTTTGGCGATATAGGTGAAGAGCGTCGGGCGCGTGAAGAACAGCGAACCGCGTCCGGCGAACTCCGACGAATCGATCGGCGGCAACGGCCCCGACGCGTTGCCGAAGCTCACGAACATGCCCAGCGGCGCAAGGCAATCGAGCGAGCCCGCGAACGTGTCTTTACCGATCGAGTCGTACACCACCGGCACGCCCGCGCCGTTGGTGATCTCGCGCACGCGTTTGGTGAAGTTCTCGCGCGTGTAGACGATCGCGTGGTCGCAGCCGTGCGCCGTGGCGATCTGTGCTTTTTCATCCGAACCGACCGTGCCGATCACCGTCGCGCCGAGTGCCTTCGCCCACTGGCACACCAGCAGACCGGCGCCCCCCGCCGCGGCCTGGATCAGGATCGTGTCGCCCGCTTTCACGGGATAGGTGCGGCGCAGAAGATATTGCGCGGTGAGCCCTTGCAGCATCGCCGAGGCGGCCTGCTCGTCGCTCACGGCGTCGGGCACCTTCACGACCTGCGCGGCCTGCAGCACGCGCTCCTGCGCGTACGCGCCGGGCGGACGCGCCACGTAGGCGATGCGATCGCCCACCTTCAGACCGCTCACGCCCGAGCCGAGCGCCGTCACTTCGCCGGCCGCCTCCATGCCGAGACCGCCCGGCAACGGCAGCGGATACAGCCCCGTGCGGAAGTACACGTCGATATAGTTCAGTCCGACCGCCGTCTGCCTGACGCGGATCTCGCCCCCGCCCGGCTCGCCGACTTCGACGTCGACCCACTTCATGACCTCCGGGCCGCCGGTTTTATCGAATCGGATTGCTTTGACCATCATGTCTCCTTGGGGTTGGGTGGGGTTGCGTGTGTCGTGCCGCGCGTGTGTTGCGGTGATCTCACACCTGTTGCGTGAGACGCAAGGTCAGCGAGTCGAGCACCATTCGCGCGGTCGAAATATTGGTCGCGCACGGAATGTTGTGCACGTCGCACGCGCGCACCAGTGCGTTGATGTCCGGCTCGTGCGGCTGCGGCGTCATCGGGTCGCGCAGGAAGATCACCATGTCCACGCGCCCTTCCGCGAGCTGCGCGCCGATCTGCAGGTCGCCGCCGTGCGGGCCGGACAGCATCCGCTCGACCGCGAGGCCGTGCGCGTCGGCAATGCGCCCGCCGGTCGTGCCGGTCGCCACGATGTCGCAACGCTTGAGCGTGTCGACGTATTCGCCGGCCAGTTTGACGATGTCGTCCTTCTTATGATCGTGCGCGATCAGCGCAATACGGGTGGTCATGACGTAAGACTCCTGAAACCGTTGTGATTGTCGTTGTTGTTGTGATGATGGAAGCGCGGCGCGTGCCGTTCAGAACGTGCCCGGATAGGCGCCGCCGTCGATCAGCCAGTTCTGCCCGGTGATGTAGCCGGCATGCACGCTGCACAGGAACGCGCAGGCGCGGCCGAATTCATCGCGGTTGCCGAAACGGCCGGCGGGGATCGTTTTCATGCGCTGCTGGCGGGCGTCGTCGACGGAAATGTTCTGCGCCTTGGCCTGCGCCGCGAAGGTCACCGCGATGCGGTCGGTGTCGAATAGCCCCGGCAGCAGGTTGTTGATGGTCACGCCGGTGGGCGCAACCTTGCGCGCGAGGCCCGCGACGAAGCCGGTCAGCCCCGAGCGCGCGCCATTGGACAAGCCGAGCACGTCGATTGGCGCCTTCACCGCCGAACTCGTGATGTTGACGATACGCCCATAGCCGCGCGCGCTCATCGAGTCGATGGTCGCGCGAATCAGCTCGATCGGCGTGAGCATGTTGCTCTCGAGGGCGCGGATCCAGTCTTCATGCGTGAAGTTGCGGAAGTCGCCCGGCGGCGGACCGCCCGCGTTGTTGACCAGAATGTCCGGCTGCGGACAGGCGACGAGCGCCGCGGCGCGGCCTTCCGGCGTGGTGATGTCGCATGCCACGGTCTTCACTTCCACGCCGCTTTGCTTGCGGATCTCCGCCGCGGTCGCTTCGAGCGTCTCGGCGGTGCGCGCCACGATCGTCAGGTTGACGCCTTCCGCGGCGAGCGCTTCCGCGCAGCCGCGCCCCAGTCCCTTGCTGGCCGCGCAGACGAGCGCGGTGCGTCCTGCGATTCCCATGTCCATCCGTGTTCACCTCTTGAAGTTGTGCATCGTGAGAAGGCGCCGGGTCTGGGGCCCTTTCATGGCGAAGTTTCCCCGATTCTAGAAGAATCGGTGCCGGACTGTGCCGGGCCGCCGCAATCTCCGGTATCTTCGGAGCGCACTCTTTCGGTAAACTTGCGCCGTGGCGCGTCCGCCGGCCAGCCGTTTTGCGGCGGCGCGGCGCGCCGAACCGATCCCTCTAGCCGCCGCTTGCGCCCCCGCCATGACTCAGGACAGCCGTTTCCCCAATCTCTTCATCCTCGATCACCCGCTGATCCAGCACAAGCTGTCGCACATGCGCGACCGGGACACCTCGACCCGCACGTTCCGCGAACTGCTGCGTGAAATCACGCTGCTGATGGGCTACGAAATCACCCGCAATCTGCCCATGACCACGCGCCGCCTGACCACGCCGCTCGTCGAGATCGACGCGCCGGTGATCGCCGGCAAGAAGCTGGCGATCGTGCCGGTGCTGCGGGCCGGCATCGGCATGTCGGACGGGCTGCTGGAACTGGTGCCCTCGGCGCGGGTCGGCCACATCGGCGTGTATCGCGCGGAGGACCATCGCCCGGTCGAGTATCTGGTGCGCCTGCCGGACCTCGAAGATCGCGTGTTCATTCTGTGCGACCCGATGGTCGCGACCGGCTATTCGGCCGTGCACGCGGTCGACGTGCTCAAGCGCCGCAACGTGGCCGGCGAGAACATCCTGTTCCTCGCTCTGGTCGCCGCCCCGGAAGGCGTGCAGGTGTTCCAGGACGCCCACCCGGACGTCAAGCTGTATGTCGCCTCGCTCGATTCGCATCTGAACGAGCACGCGTACATCGTTCCCGGTCTCGGCGACGCGGGCGACCGCCTGTTCGGCACGAAGAACTGAAAGCCGCTGCGAAAAGCGCGTGACGGCGTGCACCAAAGGCCGCCGCCGCGCACTTTTCGCGGCCTTTGCAGCGATGTCGCCCTCTGCCGCCCCCCTGCGGCGTGATAAAATTCGAATCCGCTCAAAGAGCGGCTCAACTTGCACCACCGCCTGGCGCACGGCGCCTTTCGCGGGGCCTGGCAGGCCGGCGCGGCATTTGTCGCGTGTAGTCTCGCCGCGTCGCCCCGCCCCAACCGCGCTGCCGAACCGCGGCCCCGCTAGCAGGGTCCGGCCGGGCGTGGCCAGGCGCGAGACGGCTAGCCACGTGTGGCCAGCCACGAACGGCAGACCTGGACAGTTAAGCACCGGGCGGATTGACATCGAGGCGCGCTAAACGCGAATACGCGCGAACCAGCGCAATTCAGCGCAAGCGCCCCCGAAAACGCAACGACAATTGCACAATGCGTGTGCCCCACTGGCGCGCGCGACGGAGAAAGGTATGGCGGGTCATTCGAAATGGGCCAACATCAAGCATAAGAAAGCAGCGGCCGACGCCAAGCGCGGCAAGGTCTGGACGCGGCTCATCAAGGAAATTCAGGTCGCGGCGCGCATGGGCGGCGGCGACATCGACTCGAACCCGCGTCTGCGGCTCGCCGTCGAGAAGGCGTACGACGCCAACATGCCCAAAGATAACGTCAACCGCGCGATCCAGCGTGGCGTGGGCGGCGTGGACGGCGCAAGCTACGAAGAAATCCGCTACGAAGGCTATGGCATCGGCGGCGCGGCGGTGATCGTGGACACCATGACCGACAACCGCACGCGCACGGTGGCGGAAGTGCGTCACGCGTTCTCGAAGAACGGCGGCAACATGGGCACGGACGGCTCGGTGTCGTTCATGTTCGATCACGTCGGCCAGTTCCTGTTCGCGCCCGGCACGCCGGAAGACAAGCTGATGGAAGCCGCGCTCGAAGCCGGCGCCGACGACGTCGTCACGAACGAAGACGGCAGTATCGAGGTGCTGTGCCCGCCGAACGACTTCCCGAAGGTGAAGTCCGCGCTGGAAGCCGCGGGCTTCAAGGCCGAGCTGGCCGAGGTGACGATGAAACCTCAGACGGAAGTCGAGTTCACCGGCGAAGACGCCGTGAAAATGCAGAAGCTGCTCGACGCACTGGAGAATCTGGACGACGTGCAGGAAGTCTATACAAACGCCGCGATCGCCGACGAATGAGCGTGCCCCGGCGGCGCGTAGCGCGACGGCTCCTGCCGAACCGCGCCACGCCGCCGGCCGGCCCTCGCGTCGTTGCTGAGCTGGCGTGCGAGTGACTCCGCACCGCGCTTCCACCCCGGTTTCGCACCGTGCCCTGCGCGCCGCCAATGGCTGCTGCGGGCTCAATGCAAACCTTGTTGTCATTCCACGGCTGAGCGTGCTGCGTCAGCCGTTTATGGTTTTTAAGTCTCGAGGATTCACATGAAGTTACTCGTCGTCGGTTCCGGCGGTCGCGAACATGCGCTCGCATGGAAGCTCGCGCAATCGCCGCGGGTCCAGCTCGTCTACGTGGCTCCTGGCAACGGTGGCACCGCCCAGGACGAGCGTCTGCGCAACATCGACATGACGGATCCGGCCGCGCTCGCCGATTTCGTCGAACAGGAGCAGATCGCCTTCACGCTGGTCGGGCCGGAAGCGCCGCTGGCGGCCGGCATCGTCAATCTGTTCCGCTCGCGCGGTCTGAAGATTTTCGGGCCGACCAAAGAAGCCGCCCAGCTAGAAAGCTCGAAAGACTTCGCGAAGGCGTTCATGAAGCGCCACGCGATCCCAACCGCCGAATACGAAACCTTCGCCGACGTCGCCGCCGCGCATGCGTATCTGGACGCCAGGGGCGCGCCGATCGTCATCAAGGCCGACGGCCTCGCCGCGGGCAAGGGCGTGGTGGTCGCGCAAACGCTGGAAGAAGCGCACGCCGCGGTCGACATGATGCTGTCGGACAACAAGCTCGGCGACGCCGGCGCGCGTGTCGTGATCGAAGAGTTCCTCGCCGGCGAGGAAGCGAGCTTCATCGTGATGGTGGATGGCAAGCACGTGCTGCCGCTCGCTTCCAGCCAGGACCATAAGCGTCTGCTCGACGGCGATCAGGGCCCGAACACGGGCGGCATGGGCGCCTACTCACCCGCGCCGATCGTCACGCCGCAGCTGCATGCCCGCGTGATGCGCGAAATCATCCTGCCGACGGTGCGCGGCATGGAAAAGGAAGGCATCCGCTATACCGGCTTCCTGTACGCCGGCCTGATGATCGACGCGCAAGGCAACCCGAAAACGCTCGAATTCAACTGTCGCATGGGCGACCCCGAAACGCAGCCGATCATGGCGCGCCTGAAGGGCGACTATTCGAAGGTGGTCGAGCAGGCGATTGCCGGCACGCTCGATACGGTCGAACTGGAGTGGGACCGCCGCACCGCGCTCGGTGTCGTGCTCGCCGCGCACAACTACCCGGATACGCCGCGCAAGGGCGACCGCATCAACGACATTCCGGCTGAAACCGCGGATTCGGTCACTTTCCACGCCGGCACCACGTTGACGGACGGCAAGCTGACCACCTCGGGCGGCCGCGTGCTGTGCGTGGTCGGTCTCGCGGATTCGGTGCGCAGCGCGCAGTCGGTTGCCTATGAAACGATCAACCAGATCTCGTTCGACGGCATGCAATACCGGCGCGACATCGGCTATCGTGCGTTGAACCGCAAGCACTAAGCCATTGCCCCACTTACCCGCGTGCGGCGCCAACGGCGCTACACTGCGGGTTTTCCCGGCGATACCGGTGCCCACCGCAGCATGTGGGCCGACCCGGGCCCATGTGGGCTGAACGGAGCCAGGCGCATTCCGCCCGGCGCGAAAGACAAAAGACTGTAAGGCCGCGCCTTCAGGTTCCGCCCTGACGCGCAGGCGGCCATCACCCTTCACGACAAACCCGCGGCACGACGAGCGTGCCGCCCTCAGCATCTGCATTCATGACCGAATCGAGCTACGACGCACAGGCCGTGCGCAGCTGGCTGCAAGGCCTGCAAACGCAGATCGCGGACACGCTCGGCGCGTTCGACGGCACGCCGTTCGCCACCGACGCCTGGCAACGCGCGCCCGGCGAAAAGCTGCGCGGCGGCGGCTGCACGCGGATTCTCGAAGGCGGCAATTTCTTCGAGCGGGCCGGCATCGGTTTTTCCGACGTTGCCGGCGACACCCTGCCGGGTTCGGCGAGCGCGGCGCGTCCGCAACTGGCCGGGCGCGGTTTCGAAGCGATGGGCGTGTCGCTCGTGCTGCACCCGCACAATCCGCACTGCCCGACCGTGCATATGAACGTGCGTCTGCTGATCGCGACCAAGGCCGGCGAAGCACCCGTGTTCTGGTTCGGCGGCGGCATGGATCTAACGCCGTACTACGGCTACGAGGAAGACGCGCAACATTTCCATCGCACCTGCCGCGACGCGCTGCAGCCTTATGGCGCGGACCTCTACCCGAGTTTCAAGCGCTGGTGCGACGAGTATTTCTTCCTCAAGCACCGCAACGAGCCGCGCGGCATCGGCGGGATTTTCTTCGACGATTTCTCGGCGCCGGGCTTCGATCAATCGTTCGCGATGCTCAAAAGCGTCGGCGACGCGTTCCTCACGGCGTACGTGCCGATCATCGAAAAACGCCGCAACATTCCGTATGGCCAAGCCGAGCGCGATTTCCAGGCGTACCGGCGCGGGCGCTACGTCGAGTTCAATCTGGTCTTCGACCGTGGCACACTGTTCGGGCTGCAAAGCGGCGGGCGCACGGAATCGATCCTGATGTCGATGCCGCCTGTGGTGAACTGGCGCTACAACTGGCAGCCCGAACCGGGCACGCCGGAAGCGCGTCTTTATAGCGATTTTCTCGTGCCGCGCGAGTGGGTGTGACGGGCCGCGCCCGCACCCTGCCCCCGCCGCCACGACAAAGGATCTCCACCTGAAGCCGAACGCTCATCCTGTCGCCCTGCCTCGCCGGATCGGACTGCTCGGCGGCACTTTCGATCCGATCCACGACGGCCATCTCGCGCTCGCGCGGCGTTTCGCCGACGTGCTGCAACTGACCGAACTCGTGCTCCTGCCGGCCGGTCAACCCTGGCAGAAATCGGACGTGTCGCCGGCCGAGCACCGCCTTGCCATGACGCGCGCGGCGGCAAGCGAACTGGTGCTGCCGGGCACGACCGTGCGGGTCGCGACCGACGAAATCGAGCACGACGGGCCGACTTACACGATCGACACGCTGCAACGCTGGCGTGAACGCGAAGGTGAGGACGCATCCATTGCGCTCCTGATCGGCGCGGATCAACTGGTGCATCTCGACACGTGGCGCGACTGGCGGCGCCTGTTCGAGTTCGCCCACATCTGCGCGGCCACCCGGCCCGGTTTCGACCTCACGTCGATTCCGCCGGCGGTCGCTCAAGAAATCGACGCGCGCCGTGCCCGCGCCGACGTTCTGCAAGCCACGCCCTGTGGCCACTTGCTGATCGATACGACGCTTGCGTTCAACGTTTCGGCCACCGACATTCGCGCGCATCTGCGCGAGCAGGTGAACCAGCGGCTTGCCCTCGCGGGCGGCGAACAGCAAGACCAGGCGGCGAGCCATGTCCCCACCGCGGTGTGGGACTATATTCTTCAACATCATCTGTACCACCGGTAAATCCATGGATATTCGCAAACTGCAACGCGTGATCGTCGACGCTCTCGAAGACGTCAAAGCGCAAGACATCAAGGTGTTCAACACCAGCCACCTGACCGCGCTGTTCGATCGCGTGATCGTCGCGAGCGGCACCTCGAACCGGCAAACCAAAGCGCTCGCTTCGAGCGTGCGCGAGAGCGTGAAGGAAAACGGCGGCGAGATCATCAGCACCGAAGGCGAGGACATCGGCGAATGGGTGCTGGTGGATTGCGGCGACGCGATCGTGCACATCCTGCAGCCGGCCCTGCGTCAGTACTACAACCTCGAAGAAATCTGGGGCGACAAGCCGGTGCGCATCAAGCTGTCCACGCCGGATCCGTTCGGCGGCGCGCGTTCGAGCGAACCCGACGAAGACGAGGACGAAGAGCAAGCCGCGCCGGCCGTGAAGAGGCCCGCGCGCAAAGCGCCCGCACGCCGCAAGTGAGCGGGCTTCGCGCCACTCACCGTCATCGTTCGCGAATGCTTGCGCAATGAAACTGCATATCCTCGCCGTCGGCCACAAGATGCCGGACTGGATCGCCACCGGCTTCGACGAATACGCGAAGCGCATGCCGCCCGAGCTGCGCATCGAGCTGCGCGAGATCAAACCCGAGCAGCGTTCGTCGGGACGGCCGGCGGACAGCGTGATGGCCGCCGAGCGGCTGAAGATCGAAGCCGCGTTGCCGAAGAACGCGCGCATTGTCGCGCTCGACGAGCGCGGCAAGGACTGGACCACCATGCAGCTTGCCGGCGCCCTGCCCGGCTGGCAGCAGGACGGCCGCGACGTGGCGTTTCTGATCGGCGGCGCCGACGGACTCGACCCCGATCTGAAGGCGCGCGCCGACATGTTGCTGCGCGTCTCGAGCCTGACCTTGCCGCACGCGATGGTCCGCGTGCTGCTCGCCGAACAGCTTTACCGCGCGTGGACCATCACGCAAAATCACCCCTATCATCGCGTGTGAGCGAACGAGGCGGCGCGTGGAAACGCGCGGCTTGGTCGCGCGATGCCGGTCGAGCCTTGGTGTTACCTGATAGCCGCGGCTTGCGGTCGCGCCTTCAGGCGCCTTGAATTGTGCCGTCAGTGTGCGCTGGGATGAGCGCTGGGTTGCGCATTGAGTCGCGCGATTCGTCGCCTTTCCCTGGTCGCATTTTCGGCCGCTGAGCGACATGCATGTTGGCGTGCATAACGGCATCCGCGTGTACGCGTCGTCATGCTCGCGCCGATGGCTTTCCCGACAAGACCCGTCGGCGCTCGGCCCGCAAGCCCGTCGCCTATCCCTGCAATCCGCTTCATCGAGACCTGTTCATGTCCACGTCCGCCGCATCGCTGCATCCGTTCGTCTACCTCGCTTCGCAAAGTCCCCGTCGCCAGGAGTTGTTGCAACAGCTCGGCGTGCGTTTCGAACTGCTGCTGCCGCGCCCCGATGAAGATGCCGAAGCGCTCGAAGCCGAGTTGCCCGGCGAGCGCGCGCACGACTATGTGCAGCGGGTGTGCGTCGCCAAGGCGCAGGCGGCCCGCGCGCGCCTCGTGGCGGGCGGCCATGAAGCGCGGCCGATTCTGGTTGCGGACACAACCGTCACGATCGACGACGCGATTCTCGGCAAGCCCGTCGACGCCGACGACGCGTTCGCGATGCTCACGCGCCTTGCCGGCCGCGCTCACGAAGTGCTGACGGCCGTGGCCGTGGTCGACGCCGCGGGCACGCTGCTGCCCGCCGCGCTATCCGTGTCGACGGTGCGTTTTGCTGCACTGCACGCAGAGGCGATCCGGCGCTACGCGGCAAGCGGCGAACCGCTCGGCAAGGCGGGTGCATATGGTGTGCAGGGACGCGCCGCGGAGTTTATCGAGCATATCGACGGGTCCTATTCAGGTATCATGGGTTTGCCGCTTTTTGAATCTGCTGCCCTCCTGCGTGCAGCGCGCATCGACTTCTAAAATAACACCATGAATGAAGAAATCCTGATCAATGTCACGCCGCAGGAAACGCGCGTCGCGCTCGTCCAGCAAGGCGCCGTCCAGGAACTTCACGTCGAACGAACGCTGTCGCGCGGCCGCGTCGGCAACGTCTATCTGGGCAAGGTGGTACGCGTGCTGCCGGGCATGCAGTCCGCTTTCATCGACATCGGTCTCGAACGCGCCGCGTTCCTTCACGTGGCCGACATCTGGCATCCGCGCATTGCCGGCGAACCGCAGCATCAGGCGCCGCATCAGCCAATCGAAAAAATCGTCTTCGAAGGCCAGACGCTGATGGTGCAGGTCGTGAAGGATCCGATCGGCACCAAGGGCGCGCGCCTGTCCACCCAGGTGAGCATTGCCGGCCGCACGCTCGTGTATCTGCCGCAGGAACCGCATATCGGCATCTCGCAGAAGATCGAGAGCGAAGCCGAGCGCGAGGCGGTGCGCGCGCGTCTGACCGCCGTGCTGCCCGCCGATGAAAAAGGCGGCTACATTGTGCGCACCATTGCTGAAGACGCGACCAGCGAAGAGCTGGCCGGCGACGTCGCCTATCTGCGCAAGACGTGGGCGACGATTCTGTCGCAAGGACAGCGGATGCCGCCCACGAGCCTGCTGTATCAGGATCTGAATCTTGCGCAACGCGTGCTGCGCGATTTCGTCAACGACGAGACCTCGCGCATTCAGGTCGACTCGCGCGAGACGTATCAAATGCTGGCCGACTTCGCGGCCGAGTTCACGCCGGCGGTGTCGTCGAAACTGCATCACTACACCGGCGAGCGGCCGCTCTTCGATCTGTACAACATCGAGGCGGAAATTCAGCGTGCGTTGTCGCGCCGGGTGGACCTGAAGTCGGGCGGCTACCTCGTGATCGACCAGACCGAAGCGATGACGACCATCGACGTGAACACCGGCGGCTACGTCGGCGCGCGCAACTTCGACGATACGATCTTCAAGACCAACCTCGAAGCCGCGCATACGATTGCGCGGCAATTGCGGCTGCGCAATCTGGGTGGCGTGATCATTATCGATTTCATCGATATGGAAAACGTCGAGCATCGCGATCAGGTGCTGGGCGAATTGAAGAAGGCGTTGTCGCGCGATCGCACGCGCGTGACCGTGAACGGTTTTTCGCAGCTCGGCCTGGTCGAAATGACGCGCAAGCGTACGCGCGAATCGCTCGCGCATGTGTTGTGCGAGCCGTGTCCGGTGTGCCAGGGCAAGGGGCAGGTCAAGACGCCGCGTACCGTGTGTTATGACGTGCTGCGGGAAATTCTGCGCGAGTCGCGGCAGTTCAATCCGCGCGAGTTTCGCGTGGTGGCGTCGCAGCAGGTGATCGATCTGTTTCTCGAGGAAGAGTCGCAGCATCTGGCTATGTTGATCGACTTTATCGGCAAGCCGGTGTCGTTGCAGGTGGAGTCGAACTTGAGTCAGGAGCAGTACGATATAGTTTTGATGTAGGGTTTACCCTATATCAACCCGAATCACGCCATATCGCCAAGAGCCCCGCCCATCAAGGCTTCATCGTTTTCGGTGAATTTTCCCGTATCATCCTGAATCATGCGAGCGCGCTTTCAATTGGTAGCTAGATTGGTAGCTAGAGTCAGGAGTAATGCGGGTGGCAAAACGGCAGACCAACCTTCTTTCAGACGTTGAGCTAAAGCACTTTGTGCGCGCTCGCGTGCCCGTCGCGAAATCCGACGGTGCCGGCTTGACCTTCACACTATCGGCGGCCGGCACCGCCACATGGATTCTCCGGTTCAGTCACGGCGGCCGTCGCCACGAACTGACTCTCGGCGTGTATCCCGATGTGTCACTGACCGCGGCACGCAAACTTGCCGCATCGAAGCGCGTCGCTGTTCAGCAGGGTCTCAACCCAGCCGCGGAAAGACGGAAAGAAAAGGCCCGGAAGGATTGGACGGTGCGGCAACTGATTGCCGACTACGAAGAAAAGGTGATCCCCACCTTGGCAGATAGCACCCAACGGAGCTATGGCCGAAACCTCAAACGAATTGAGAGCGGCATGGGCGCGCTCGCTTTGCGGGACGTATCGTCAGCGGACATCGTCGCGCAGATCGAGCGGGTAAAGGCAGGGTGGGTCGAGCTGTTCACACTTTGGTGCGTCCTGAAGGCGATCTTCAAGCATGCGGCAGGCAAGCGGCTGGTCGACACAACGCCTTGCGCCGGCATCGTGCTGGATTCAATCATCGGCAAACGCCCCGAAGTCAAGAAACGACTGATGCTGACCGATGAGGAAATCGGGACGCTGATGAACGCAAAGATGAACCCCGAGAACCTGCTGTCTGTGCGCGTGCTCCTCGCGACCGGCGTGCGCGCCTCTGAATTGTTTACGGCGCTGCGCGAAAACGTTTATCTCGATGAGGCGCGCTGGCACATTCCAAAGAGTAAGACGGGCCCCGAGATGGACATTCCGTTAGCGCCCGCAGTGGTCGACTGGCTCCGACAACTCGACGTACTAGCGGGCCAATCCAGCTATGTGCTGCCTGCACGGCTGCGCACACGCTTTGAGCGTTTTGACGGTGACGCGCACGTATCTAAAGATGCGATCCGCGAAGCTATTGACTTCTGGATCGACAACCACAAACCCAAGATCCGCCGTTTCACGCCGCACGATTTGCGCAGCACGATGAAAAGCCACATGCGCAAACTCGGCGTTGCGCGTGACATCAGCGAAATGTGTCTGAACCACAAGCTCGCCGGCGTAGAAGGCATCTACGACCAGCACACTTACTACGACGAACGGCGCGCTGCGCTCGAGCTTTGGGCCCGCTTCATCGCAACATGCCAGGCGGGCGAGAAATGGAATGTGACGCCGTTCAAAAAGACGGCATAACGGTTTGCCGCGCCTAGCCCGACGGGGCGAATACCGGATGCCCTATCCGGTCGGCGCGGCTCCCATATAGGGCTTTGCTACAGGGCAAGCAATGGAGAAGATCGAATTCGGAACGTCCGATTTGCCGGATAATTTCAAGCTGAGCCGATACGATACTTGCGCCGGGTGGGGCGCGTCAGAATGGTGGCAGGCACTTGCCCATCGGCGCCCGATTCACGATTGGTCTTACCTGACCCCGGAAGAGATGGCTGAGGACGAGGATAACCCCGACTTGCTCGACATTCTGCAAGGGAACGCCCTCGCTTTCCTTGAGAATCCGCAACCCATTGTTGAGGGTGAGAAGCGCCCGTTTCCGGCCTACGGCATGGATTGTCCAATTAGGGATCTTACTGGCGCAGACTATTACGACGGGTTATTCAAAATGAATAGCATGTGGTATGAGACTCACGCCGCTCTTGCGCGCCGCGCGTGTCACCGTGCCGACGTCATGCCGTTCGAGGAAATCGATGATGGGGCGGACGGCCACAAAGCATTTTGGCAGCTTGAAAAGATTCCCGCGTGGGCACTACATCGCGAGGCGAGCGAGCCTGCAGACCGTTTTTGCATTCAGGTTCAACTCGGCGCGTCCGATGATGACCTGGTGAGCGAATTCAAGGCATGGCTCAAGCGCATCCGTAAAGAGGCGGAAATCCCACAGATACCTAAAGCGTTCGACGCCTCGCATTTCTCTGATTGGCATGAAAGGCGCCTACTGCCCTATCTGGATTTGACACTGTGGGCACGGTTGCATGGCGGTTCTTTCAATCTCACTGCGCTCGGATATGCGTTATTTCCCGACGAAGCGCTGCGCGGCTCGAAGATGCGAGACGTAGAGCCAATGGTCCGGCGAACGATTGGACCCCGCGCTCGCTCTCTTATCAGCATAGAGGTTATCGCGACACTCAATCGCCAAGTATGGTCTTCGGCATAAAAACCATGTGTTTTCTTTGCCGTCACAAAAATCCCCTCTATTCATGACGGCATGAAAACGGGGTTGCTCGTGCGACGGCACAAAATAACAGCCGTTATCGTGGCTCGCACCAACGACTTTTGATCTATTTAATCCGTGTTGCCCGCTCATTTTGAATCAGCGCGGCGCAACACTAGACGGGCAGTGTCGCGCCGCGCTCCACGGAGTGACACATGTCTGCCATCGTTACCAAGGCACTCGCTAACTGGGGCGTTCTGCCCAACGACGCGCACATCGACGTGCGCACCGTCGCCGTTCTCTTTGGCTGTTCCGTTCCCACCGTCTACCGCCGCGTGCGCGCCAAGCAGATCCCGGCACCGCGCAAGTTCGGCTCTAGCACCCGCTGGAACGTCGGCGAGATCCGCGACGCTTTGACGCCGGAGGCCGTATAAATGACGGCCAAAAAAATAGCCCACCAAGGCAAAGCCCAGGCAGGCCGGAACGACACCGCCAATTCTAGCAGCGACACCGAATATCTGGTGCGCTTTCTGGACGCTGTGAAAAATGCGAGCGAACGCCTGCGCGTCGACCTCAAGACCTACCGCGGCAATACGTACATCGACATCCGGGTGTGGTATGTGGATGCCGCCGGCCAGTATCACCCGTCGAGCAAGGGCGTCATGCTCAAGCCGACGCTGGCGCCTGAACTGCTGCGCGGCATCGCCTTGGCGGCTCAATCCTTCGATCCGAAGGGGGCAGCGTAATGCACCGCGCATCCATCCACCGATCGCCAGCTCTCAGTGGGCCAGCGCACATTCCGCGTTACGCACGGATTGACGCACGTGGTCACTTGACCGAAGGTACCCAAAGGGCCTACTATGAGTGTATGGGCTACGCGTTGTGCGCGGCCCGATTCTCCGAAAGGAAGCCCTTCATGAAGACCCTTCTTCGTGCGCTCAATTGCGCCTCAAAAAAACATGATCAATTACACTCCGCCGACTCCGGAGGAACTTCTCAAACTGAAGTCGGAGCTCGGCAAGAGCAGCACCGAAATGGCGGAGTTGTTTGGCGTCTCGACGGGACGCCAGTGGCGCAAGTACACATCATCGACCGAGCAGCGCGACATGGGGATGCATATGCTCTTCTTCGCGGTGGCTCAATTAGAACTCGATCCAGAAGCAATGGAGCGAGTTTTTGCAAGGATGCGTGCAATCGGCGCGACCGTCGAGATCGACAAGCCGTAATCGATGCGGGCCACGCGCCCGCAACTCTCCCGCAAAACCTCACCTCATTCGTTAATCGCGCGTTGCACGACGCTTCGCTCGCATCGACGCCCAACGCTGCGATTGATCTGTTGGCCGACGCCTTGCTGGCACTGGCCGTCCTGGTGCACCCGGTAGAGGTGCCCCATGGTTGATCGCAAAGACCTTGCCATCCGCGCGGCGAACCAGCTTTCCGAGAGCGCCCGCGGCCTGCGCTTCGCAAACGCACTTTTTCATACCATCCACTACGCAGTCGCTATGGGCCGTCCCGGCGCAATCGACGTCTCGTCACTGATGGAACTCGGCTGCGAAGTCACCGGCAACTATGGCGAACTCGCCGGCGAGGAAGCGGACTTCTTCTCGGGAGCGGCGGAATGACTGACTCTATCTTGAGTACGAAAGCATTGCACCGCCTGATAGACAGTGCGGCCGGCGAATTTGCGGTTGCTGAAGAAACGCTCGTTGACCTCGGCGCCCTTTTCGAGGCAATTGTCGCCGCAACCAAGGGCCACGAGCTGGCTCATCGGTTGGCGGCGCTCGGCGCCCGGACTGCTGAAGAGTATCGCGACTCTTTCGAGGGAATGAAGGAGGGATACAACGAGCACTCCCGCAACATTGTGGAGGCGATGAAAGCGCACCGCAGTAAATGTCCGTACGTCTGCAGCGCTGAGTACTCCTCACAGGAATTCACAGCATGAGCGCATATGTTGAAGAGGACCGCATCCGCGCTGCGCTGAGCCACGTTCCGGCCGATAGCCGGGACACCTGGGTGCAGATGGGCATGGCGGTCAAAGCCGAACTCGGCGACGCGGGTTTCGATCTGTGGGATGACTGGTCGAAAATGAGCAAGGCCTACAGCGAGAGCGACGCGCGCGCGGTATGGCGTTCGTTCAAGGCGGGCGGCATCACGATTGCCACCCTGTTCAAGGAAGCGATCGCCCACGGCTACGCCGAAAGCGAGCCGCTCAAGCCGCTCGACCCTGCCGAGGGCGCCCGCCGGCGGGCCGCGCGTGAGCAGCAAGCGAAAGAAGCCGCGGCGCAGCATGAGCGCACCCAGGCCGAAGCCGCCGCTACGGCGCACAAGCTATGGGAGGAAAGCGGCAAGGTTCGCCCCGACCACGCATATGTCTGCGCGAAGAAGATCAAACCGTACGGCGCGAAACAGTTGCGCCAGCAGCTCGTGATCAAGATCCAGGATGTCGACGGCGTGCACCATTCCGGCCAGTACATCCAGCCAGACGGCGCCAAGATATTCCAGACTGGCGGCCGTATCAGCGGATGCTTTGCGGCAGTGACAGCCGGCGCCAAGCCGAACGCCAGTACGCCCCTGCTGATCGCCGAGGGATTCGCGACCGCCTGTTCGCTGCACGAGGCGACCGGCTACCCAGTAGCCGCGGCGATGAACGCCGGCAACCTGTTGAATGTGGCGAAGGCGTGGCGGGCCAAGTATCCGCGCATGCGCATCGTGATCTGCGCCGACGACGACACCGAGACAGCGGGAAATCCGGGCATGACGAAGGCCACGGAGGCGGCGCGCGCGGTAGGCGCATTACTCGCCGTGCCCGACTTCGGCCCGGATCGCCCCGAGCGCTCCAGCGACTTCAACGACCTGCACGCCCTCGACGGTCTCGACGCTCTGCGTCGCTGCATCGAAGCCGCGACTGCGCCCGGCGGCGTTGCCAAGCCCGCGGCGACTCGCCCGACCGCCCTGCTCACGCGCGCGAGCGACATCGTTCCGGAGGCAATCCGCTGGCTGTGGCCGGACTGGCTACCCGAAGGCAAGTTGACGCTGCTGGCGGGCTCACCTGGTACCGGCAAGACCACGCTGGCACTCGCCTTGTCTGCAACCGTATCGAGCGGCGGCAAGTGGCCTGACGGGACTGCGTGCGCGCGCACCGGTGACGTGCTTATCTGGAGCGGCGAAGACAACCCCGCGGACACGATCGTCCCCCGGTTGATGGCGGCCGGCGCCGACATGGATCGGATCCACATCGTCACCGGTAGCACTGACGCAAACGGCGAGATTCAGGCTTTCGACCCATCCAACGATATTCCCCTGCTGGCAGAGCGTCTCTCGGAAATGGGCGGCGCTGCAATGTTGATTGTCGATCCGATCGTATCGGCGGTATCCGGCGACGCTCACCGGGTCAACGACGTGCGCCGCAACCTGCAAGCCCTGGTCGACATGGCGGCGGGCCACCGGTGCGCCGTGCTGGGTATCAGCCACTTTGCGAAGGGCACTAAGGGTAGCTCGCCGGCCGAGCGGGTTATCGGCTCTCAGGCGTTCGTGGCGCTCGCCCGCATGGTGCTGGTGGCAGGCAAAGACGAGGCTGCCGAGCGGCGCATCCTCGCGCGAGCCAAGTCCAACATTGCACCAGACGACGGCGGCGTGAGCTATACGCTCGAAATGGCAGATGCGGGCGGCATTCAGGCAAGCCGGGTTGTGTGGGGCGACATGATCGAAGGTACGGCTCGCGACATTCTCGGCGACGTCGAGCAGCTGGACGACGAAGAGCGAACCGGCCAGGACGAGGCTCGCGAGTTTCTCGCAAGCATTCTTTCGGACGGTCCGAAGCGCACACGCGAACTAAAAGCCGACGCAGACGGCGCTGGTTACAACTGGAAAATGATGCAGCGCGCGGCGTCGAAACTCGGCGTCGAGAAACGAAAAATCGGAATGAAAGAAGGATGGGAGTGGGCACTCCCGAAGGGGACAAGCTACGAAGAAGACACGAAGGGGACCGCTCTCTATACCGTGTCCCCTTCGGTAATCCATGTCCCCTTCGGCTCTGGCAAGGGTTTGCGGGCGGTCGAATTTCCGGCTTCTGCCGAAGGGGACATCGGAGAGAGAGTGACTCCTTCGGAGAATTTTCCTCAATCCGAGGCCGGCGAGCCGGAGGGCGACCTGTGAACATGTCCACTCTGATTGAGGAAGCCAAGGCCGCTGGCGTGCGCGTTTATCTGCGTGACGGGAAGGTGAAGCTGCGCGGATCGGATGAAGCGATGGAGGCAATTCGCGCGAAGCTCGCCCCGCACAAGGAGGAAATTCTCGCCTACCTGCAAAGCGCCGAGCAGCATGCAGCTGAATTTTGGCCGTGGGCGCCGTATCTGACCGTCTCGGATGTCGAGCGATTCCGCACCGAGCTCGTGGCGATGATCGAGAAGCTGGCCGAAATGGAACAGTGGCCCGACGAACACCGCGACGACGTGCTGGCGCGGGCGATCCGCGGCCCGCTCGCCGACTTACTACCGAATCTGCACCATTTCAACCAACGATTGACGGAAGCGACCGCCGAGGCGGCGGCGCGCGAAGCCGTCGATAAACGCACCTGGAGGTTTGACCGATGAACATCGAGCAGGAATTGAAGCTGTTGGACAACGTGGCGGACCGGTTTCGCCGGTATCGCGTACCGAACAATGATGCAGTGCTGGCCCAGGCGCTGATTGACGAGCTGCAGGACGGCGCGAACGGACTGACCGAGGGCGGCCGCGTGACGCTGATTTACGTGGCTGCATCCCTGCTGGCGCGCATCGACGCCACCTAAACACGCAGTAGAACTGGCGGTGTACCGCCAGGTGTAGCCCGTCCGGCGCAGCGAGTGAAACCAATGCACCGGATACAGCCCTAAGTAGTACTAATCGCAACGTGGCATTGCCACATAGGAGATTCACTTGAACACAGCAGATACACGCCAGGCCATTCACGAAACCCTTGAGCGGATTCGGACGGTTCCCGACGCCTTGATGCGCGCTCGCGATCACGGCGACAAGGCCCAATCTCAGGACCATGTGATCAAGCAGCTTATCGCCGACATGAACGCCCGCATTGACGCAGTGCAAGCGGCCCTCTTGACCATGGTCGTTCCGGATACGCCTCCGGCGGCGGGGCAATGACGATGAAGGACGACGCAACCAAGGCCGGGATCATCGGCCGACCGATGGGAATGCCGCGCAAGGCGCTGGAGAAAATTGGAAAGACCAGCCCGGCGGCGAAGGCAGTAAGCGCGCTGGTGAACGGCGGCACGACTCTCGAAGAGAAGCGCCGCATCGTCCGCCGGATGCAGATGGACCAACTGAACAACCGAAAGTGAGGAAGTAAACATGCAGACCATTTATGAACTCTCGCCCGAGTACAAGGCAGCGTTCGACACTGTCAACAAAATGCGTGCTCGCATCGACGAGCTGAATCAGCTGGAGGGCGTCCAGCGGATCGCCCTCGCCGAGGGTCCCGCCATAGTTCAGCATGCAGCGACGCCGCGCGATTTGGCGTTGAAAGTCCTGAACGGCGAGGCCGCCGACAATTCGCAGCGCGACGAATTCGAAAAGATGCGCGCGGACAACGCCAAGACAAAGGCCGACCTTGAAATCCTTCAGCGCGGGGTGATGCCCAACCACGAAGCAATGTCGATCTTGCGCCAACGCGTGACCGCAGGGCGGATGAAACAGGATGACGTGCGCCGCGCGACAGAGAAGGTCGCCAAGGCGGCCCTTCAGATGGCGGCGGCTCAGAAGGAAATCGCCAACCTGTGCCTCGATCTGACGTCCGCCGGCTTCGAGGATTTCAGCGAATCCATGCTGTTCAGCATCGAGCCGAATGTGACCGTACCGGACGCGCTGGAGGTGTACGCAAAGCGCATCCGGGGCGTCGCAGGTATCGCCGAGTAACCCAACCTATCACCCGACAGGAGCATCAATATGGCAGCAACAACACCGATCACCTGGAATGAGCCGACTACCGCCAAGGCGGCGCTCGCCGGCGTACTCGACGAGGCAGGCGGCATTACCGTTCTCGTTCGCATCGACATACACAATCCGCACGCGAAGAACACATGGGCGCCGTACCGAACGGCCCGCTTTGCCCCCGGCGCGGACGGCGGTCCGGACTACTGGTACGACTCGACGTTTGGCATCCAACTGCATAACGCCGTTACCGGCTGGGCGTTGCCGGAATAAACGCCCAGTCCAACTTTTTGAGAGATACGAAATGATGAAATTCTTCAATCGAGCCGACCTGAACAAGGACGACGAAAAGCGGATCCGCGAGATCCTTAAAAGCCCGGAGATCGAGTCAATCCTTGACCGTGCCGAACAGGCGGCGGTCGCGCATCGCGCCGAGCTTCGAAGGAAGCTTGACACGGTCGCAGAACGCCACGAAGCAGCAATTGCGGAGGCAGGCAAGGCGCACGCCGCAGCAATCCGGCACCGCGAAGAATCGGAGGAACAGCAGCGGCGCGCTTGGGAGCTTCAAATGCAGGCTGGCGGCGCCGAATATGCAGCGACCCATATCCGCGATGCCGAGAAAAATAAATTGCTTGCGGAACTCATGGGGACGGCCGATGCGCGGCTCCGCGACTTCGGGGATCTGCTCGGCAACCAGTGGCAGGCGCTTCGCCACTTGGGTTCGATTACTGAGTACAAGCACAAGTCGTGGACCGGCCAAACCACGGTCGAATACTCGACCAATACGGCGGAGGTGAATGCGCTTATGGCTCAGATCGAGGCAGCACAGGCAGCCATCAAAGAAATGGCGCTGCTGCCGTTGACTTCGGCAGAGGTGGCAGAGCGCCTGACCGCATTGACTCACGAGTTTCAGCCGAAGCTGGAGGCGTTCGCGCTCCCCTGCCCGCGGCTTAATGAGAAAGGCGAGGTCGAGCTGAGCAAGGAGCGAGTGGGTCTCGATGACACGCTGCGCGCGAACGGTTTGCCGACAGATGCCGCGCCCAAGGCAGGGCCGGCGCCGCGTGTTGTGCGGGAGCCTGCGCGCCAGCACAAAGCGCCCACGCCTGCCCGCGCGGTGACTTCGGCCACCGGGAAGGCAGCCGCAGCAGTGACAACGGCGAAGCGCGTGTTCAAGGGACTGCGCGTCTGATCTGACGATGCGGAATCCGTGCCGTCGAACTCACGACGGCACGGCTCAACATAACTGACAGGGTTTCATGAAATGCTGACCAAAGAGCAAATTCTTGCGGCGCGGAACCGCAAGACCGAATACGTCGCAATCACCGGCCTAGGAGACATGCTTGGCTTGCGCTCAATGTCCGGTGCGGAGCGCGACAGCTATCTCGATCTGGTGCGCGGCGCGCCGGCGGGTGATAGCTATGCTGACGCGGCTCTCATCGCCCGCACGGCGGTCGACCTTTCCGGAAGCCTCATTTTTTCGGACACGGACATCGCGCCGCTGCTCGAGCTCGACGCAACCTTGCTGGCCGATCTCGCCGACGAAGCCGCGCGGGTCAACCGAATTGACAGGGATTCGAGCAGCAACGGCACACTCACACGGAACGGCGCCGCAACTCTCGTCCACGACAACAACGGAACGCTCCGCACGCGTTCGGGGGTATGGAAATGCCAGTAGGACTTCAGGCGTGGGACGAGAACGGCAATCTCATCTTCGATGGGACATACCGGGTGATGCGAATCGTCAACTCGGTGTATCTGGACGGGTCAGTTCCTAATGGGAGCCTGCCGCCCAATGACATCCTGAAGCAAGGCGGCTGGGTGTCTTTTCAGCCGGATAACACTTGCGGAGACGGCTATCTATCCGGGGGCGTCATTACCCCGCGATTCTCGATTGACCAGAACACCGGCATCCTAAGTTGGTCGTATGCCGCAAAAAACAGCGCGCAATACGACATCTATCAGAAAGGCACGCTCTTTTACGGAGCCAGCTAAAGCCGCGTAAACTTTGCCTGGCAACCAGATCAAACAACAAATGGGGAATCAAATGAAAAAGATGGTGGTGGCAATGCTCACTGCGGCTGTGTCGTTGACGGCCTGCGGGGGTGGCGGGGACGGAGGCGGCTCTCAACCTGCAGCAAAGGCGCTGACGATCTCGATGTACGGCAAGCCGCTTGTGTCGGCCTCGTCCGGCGCGGCGGCCCATGCGCAATTGGTCGCAGTGGCGCGCGCTGCATCCACGCCGGCCGCCGGCGCATCGGATGCGCAAGCTACGGTGCAAACGCTTCAGGATGCGCTCGCGGCGCGCGGCGTGACAGCCAACGTCACCGCGCAGGTGATGGACGGTACGACGCTGCATCAGATTGTCATGGGAGTGGATAACGGATTGCCGCCGACGCCTGACCAATTCAAGACTGATCCAAGCGAATGGATGGTCGTCAATTTTCAGCTTGACGACATGGTGACACCGGCCACGGACCCCGCTCAGCGGTTGGCAATTCAGCAGTTCGTCCAAGACCTGACAGTGTTCGCACAGCGCGCGGCGGTTTCTGGCAAGGCGGTATTCGCCGTAAATCCTATTCCCACTTGCGACACGGAATTTTCGGCAGCCAGAGGGCTAAGTAGCGCAATGACCGAAGCATCAACCAACGGCGCGCCGCTGCGCTTCATCGGTGAATATGGCGTCGCCTTTCTGTTCGGCGGCCCCAAAGTGGTGGCCATAGCCAGCTCACCGGGCATTGAGCATTTCGGATCCGACTGTCGCACCCCCGACGCGTATATCCAGAACATACAGATCCAGTCGATTGCCGACACCATCGCCGAGGGTTACAAGGAGGCGGCGGCAACTCCCAGTGCTGCAAGCGGCGCATCGGTGAGCGGAATGTAGGACCAGAAAGCGTATCAACAAGAGCCCGCACGGTTCACGTCGCGCGGGCTCTTTCGTTGCGGTTACCCGAAAAAGGTGGATTTCGGTTCAAGTGCGTCGTGTCCATCCCAAGTCAAACGAACCTTGCCGTGGTCGAATACCTCCACCAAGCCTCTGTCATCAAGGATGCGGACGTGGTGTGTAATGGCGTCGTGCTTGGTTTCATCGCCACCCGATAGCGTGTCGCGAAGCTTGTTGGCTGTCAGATATTCTCGATCGCTATCTTCAAGAGCTTTCAGTATCGCTTTTGCAAGCGTGTCGTCACGTTTCATTTTTCCCTCTAGCTTTTTGGACCGGCCCTTCCGGCGCATCGATTCTACAGCGGGCCATACCGGCTGAGCGTTTGGTTGGAGCGCAGAGTGAACCGCAAGCTATCGACGCTCAAGCGCGCATTCAGGCGGCGAACATCAACCGCGTTGCAACACTTAAAGCCAAGGCAGGCACGACGCCGCGGGTGTGTGGCGATGGTCATAAAATTGAATCGCAAGCTTGTCGACAACGAAGAGCAAAAACGGGCGCGCGTTTACCGCATCGGACCGAGTTCGGCCGATTCTGTTGAAAAAGTCGTGTTTTGGTTTGGGTCCCGGGCTTCGGCAGTAAGTTTCGAGTTGGGGAGTTCAGCGAGGCGGCGGTCTTGCAACGTGCGACGCCCCCCGTTTCTCGTCATGTAG
>Ga0255336_100635_pt1 | contig 46260 bp, 43 predicted proteins | sample MeOH1_35cm_T3_17_FD_189102 | JGI IMG/M metagenome (GOLD analysis project Ga0255336, IMG submission 189102) | Sandy soil microbial communities from University of British Columbia, Vancouver, Canada - MeOH1_35cm_T3_179 | ecosystem: Engineered > Artificial ecosystem > Sand microcosm > Unclassified ...
AGCTGACGACATGTGCGTCAGCTTGGACACCTTGCATGCAGGCCTGCTGCGCCAGGCCTGCATGAGAAAAACCGTCGACGAACCCCGGAGGGGTTTGTCGACGGCCTGAAAACTCCCGCAGGGAGTTTTTCCCTGAATTGTTCATTGTTCATTATCAATTGTTCATTGCTCTGTGATGCCGCGCATCACGAAGGCTGCTCTCCGCTGAGCACCCCGTCCACGATGTGCACGATGCGCTTCGCGTGCTCGGCGACATTGAGATCGTGCGTGATCATCACGATGGTATGCCCCATGTCGTTGAGCTGACGGAAGAGCTTCAATACCTCCTGGCCGGTCTTGGTGTCGAGCGCGCCCGTCGGCTCGTCGGCAAGCAGCAGCTTCGGTTCGCCCACCAGCGCCCGGGCGATCGCCACGCGCTGCTGCTGCCCGCCCGAAAGTTCGTTGGGCTTGTGCATCACGCGCTGGGACATCTCCAGCAGGTCCAGCTTCTCGTAGGCGCGCCGCATGGCTTCCTTGTGCGGTACGCCCCGCACCACGAGCGGCATCATCACGTTCTGCAGCACGGTGTACTTGTTGATGAGGTAGTATTTCTGGAAAATGAAGCCCACCATGCGGTTGCGGATGGTCGCCATATCGGCGTCCTCCATTTCGTGGATGGGCAGGCCCATCAGGTAATATTCGCCCTCCTGGAACGTATCCATGCAGCCGATGATGTTCATCAGCGTCGTCTTCCCGCTTCCCGAGGGGCCCAGCACGCCCAGGTACTCGCCCCGGTCCACCTCGAGGGTGACGTCCCTGAGCGCCTCCACCACGCTGTCGCCCACGAAGAAGCGCTTGTTGACGGAGCGCAGGTCGATGACTTTTTCCGCCGCCTCCATAGCGCCTCCTATTTTGTGGAAAGGATCGTCACCGAGGTGATGGTCCCCTCCGCGTTCAGCGTGATTTGGAGCACGTTGCCCTTGGCGACGCTGGTGAAATCGCCGGTGCCGATCTTCATGCCCGCCGGCAGCAGGTAGGTCGCCGTATCGCCGCTGTACGTGAGCTCCACGGCGGGGGAGGACTGCATCACCCCGGTTCCGCCCGCAGCGCCCGAACCGTCCGCGGCGCTAAAACCGCTTCCGGCAGTCCCGCGCGAACCGGATGCGGCGCCGGTGCCGTAGCCGTTCCTCGACGCGCCGCCCGACGATGTGCCCTGGCCCGACCGCCGCGCGCCGCTGCCGGCCGATCCGCCGGAGGGCATCTGGCCGGGCGTACCGGAGGGACGATTTTCGCCGCCCCAGTTTCCCCCGCTCTGGCCCTGCCCGCCGGTCTCGCTCAGGCTGGAGGCGGTGGATACCTTGGGCGTGCCCAGCGAGATCACGACCTCGTTGCCCACGATGCTCGTCACCTTTCCGTATACGGTGGAGGCGGCCTCGGGCCGTTCTTCCTGCTGCTGCGTCTCTTGCGGGCTTTGATTGCCGGAGGAGCAGCCGAACATCATAAACGCCGTAACAAGGCCGATTGCCGCGATTGCGATGCGTTTCATAGCCGATTTCATTCCTTCCCGTCCCATTTATTCCAGGTTCAGCGCCTCGATCGGCACCAGCTTGGAGGCTTTCCAGGCCGGGTAAAAGCCGAACAGCGTCCCCGTTACCACTGCGAACACCAGCGCCAGCACGTAGCCCCACGCGCTTGCTTCCACGCGCATGCCGGCAAGCCGCACCAGCGGCAGAAGCCCGAAGCTCACCCCCACGCCGATCAGCCCGCCGATCACGGATATGATGTTCGCCTCCAGCAGAAATTCCAGCAGGATTCCCTTGTTGGCACAGCCGATCGCCTTTAGGAGCCCGATTTCGGACGTGCGCTCCTTGACGGACACGAACATGACGTTCATGATGCCGATGCCGCCCACGATGAACACGATGGACGCCACCGCCAGCAGCAGCAGCGCCAGCGTGTTCGCCGAGCTCGAAGCCGCCTCCATGGCGGTGCCCGCGTCGGCGACGGAGAAATATCCCTTGGGATAGTTTTCCTTGAGCACCGCCTGGATGTTCGAGATCGCCTGCTCCACGCCGGATACGTCCTCCGCCACGGCCGAGATCTGCGGCTTTACGGTGGTGCCGTAGATCTGCTTAACCGCCGTCGTGTACGGCACGAACACGGCCGAATCGGGGCTGATGCCCGACGTGACCTCACCCATGCTCTCCAGCACCCCTACGATCTCGTAGTTTTTGCCGTCGATCTCCAGGTAATCCCCGTACGCGTACGCGGCGTAGGTAAAGATGTTCTTGGCGAGCGTGTAGCCGATGACGCATACGTAGTCCTTGCGCGTGATGTCGTCGTCGTCGAGGAACCTGCCGTAGAGCAGGCTCAGGTTGGAGACGCCCTGGTAATCCGGGTAAGCGCCCACCACGGTGTCGGTTTCCTCTTCCTCCAGCGAGCCTCCGAACACGGTGGTGGTGCCGTTCTGGAAGATCGTGACGTCCTTGAGGCCGGGCACGTACGTCTTGATGTCGGATACGTCGGTGGCGGTCAGCGTCACCGTCGACTGCCTGCTGCTGCTGCGCGTACTGAAGCCGCCCGCGCCGCCCTGGCCGCCGAAGCCGAACCCGCTGTTGCCGCCCTGTGCGATGCGCTGCCGGATGGACGAAATATCCATGCCGCCTCCGCCGCCCGCGCCGCCGCCCGGCGGCCCGCCTTCGCCGAAGCCCGGCATCTCGGCTTCCAGGTCCTGCGAGGCGGTCGCCGTCACCGAGATGGAGCCGGCGTTGAGGTTCTTGAACTGGTCCGCCACGTCGGCCTGGCCGCCCTTGCCGATGGCGATGACGATCACGATCGTCGCCGCGCCCACGATGATGCCCAAAGACGTGAGCATCATCTTGAACTTGTTTTCGAATATGTTGATCCAGACCAGCCGCAGGATCTCGGAGAGCTTCATCACGAACCCGTCACCGCGCTTTCCGCCACGACGACGTCGCCCTCGCTAAGACCCGATTTGATCTCCGTATAGCGTCCGTCCGAGAAGCCCGTGGTGACGTTGGCGGTGACGTATTCGCCGTTCACGAGCTTTTTCACCGTCGCCTGGCCGTTGGTGTTGGTGATGGCCTGGTTGCTGACGTAGAGCACATCCTTCGCCGCGCGCTGCACGATGGTGACGTCGGCGCTCATGCCCTCGTACATCAGCTGCGTGTTGTCGCCGTCCAGCCGCACGTTGACGGTGTAGGTGACTGTCGCCGCGCCCGAGCGGGAGGATTCCACGGTGATGGAGTCCACCGTGGCCGGGAAGGTGGTGCCCTCGAACGCGGACATGGTCACCAGCGCCTCCTGCCCGATGGAGACCGAGAGGATATCCTCCTCCGATATGGTGATGGGCACGTACACGTCGGTGATGTTGGTCAGCGTGCAGAGCGTTTCCTTCATCAGAGTCCCCAGCGTTTCATTGTAGGAAACGGTAAAGGAATCCCCCGCCTCCGCGTTCACGCTGGCCACCAGGCCGGTGCAGGGCGCCTTGACGACGCCGTCGTCCGCGATGGTCTGCTTGAGCTCGGCGAGCTGCTCATTGAGCGTATCGTAATTTTCTTCCGCCGAATCGACCGCCTGCTGGAGCTTGAGCTCCGCGAGCTCCAGCGTCGTCTCGGCGGTGGAGGCGTTGGTCTTGGCGAGCGCGCTGGTCTGGCTGGCGTTGGTGGTGCCGGTGGTCAGCGCGAGCTGCGCCCGGGTGAGGTCGAGCTGCGCCTTGGCGATGCTGTTCTCAAGCGTATCCAGCTTATCCGAAAGGTCCGCCATGCTGGAGATGTCGTTGCCATAGGTGGAGGTGAATTCCGACTGGTAGTCGCTCAGGGCCTCCTTGGCTTCAGAAAGCCTCGCGTTCGCGAGCGTCAGGCTGGTAGAGGAAGCGGCTATCGCGTCGACGTGCAGCTGTGCCGCTTCCACCTCGGCTTCCAGGCTTTCCAGCTTTGCCTTGGCCGTCGGATAGCTCAGGCTGAGCTGATAGTATTTGTCGTACTGCTCCTTGGCGTCGTCGAGGGCGGCCTGCGCGGATTCGACGTTGTACTCCAGCTGCTCGACGGTCAGGTCCTTCTGTTCGCCCGAGAGCTTCCCCGTCTGGACGGTGGTCTGGTACGCCTGCTTGGCCTCCAGCGTTCCCACCTGCTGGGCGAGCTTGGCGTTCTCCACCTCCAGCTCGGCCGCCCGCAGCTCCACCTCGTAGCTGTTGAGGCCCGTGCGGATCTGGTCGGCGTCCAGCTTCATCAGCGGGTCGCCCTCCTTTACGGAGGAGCCCGCCTTGACGTAGACCTCCTTTACCGTGGAGGATACCGCGAACGTTACCGTCTCGCGGGAAAGCGAGATGGAGGAGCTTTCGTTCTGCCCCACGATGACGTTGCCGCGCTCCACGGTATACTGGCGGTAGACCGTGGAATCCTCCTCTTTGGAGCCGAAATTCGGGATGATTACGAGAAACACGATCAGGAGGATGGCGGCGGCGCCCACCGCCGCGGCGATCGTGACAGGCAGCCAGCGCCTTCCTTTTTTCTCCTTCGGTGCCTTTTCCCCCAGCAGGGAGAGGATTTCGTCTTCGCCGCGCTTACGCGTCGTCCGTTCCGCTTTACGCTTCATGCGCCCGACCTCCGTGCTTGAAACTTTTTCCATCCCTTGCGGACGGCGCGCCGGCGGCGTCCGTCCGAATCCTGTACTATTTTGCATTATAAGATGCGTTTCTTAAGGAAGGCTTAAAAAAGCCCCCGTGTCACAATCAAGCCAAAATCTGTACCAGAATTGCCATGCTTTTCAACGGGAAAATCACCCAATTTGCAGAAAAATATGGTACGATACAAAAAACGACGATAAGGAACGGGGTGTCTTGCAGTGAAGCTCCTGCTGGTAGAGGATGAGAAGGCGATGTGCGAAGCGCTTCAGGAAATCTTTACAAAGAGCGGGTATTCCGTGCAGATCGCGTACGACGGCACCGAAGGCATGCGCTACGCTTTGGGCGAAAGCTTCGACGTGATCGTGCTGGACGTGATGCTGCCGGGGCAAAGCGGGCTTTCGATCCTGCGCGCGATGCGCGCACAGGGGCGGCCGACGCCGGTGCTGCTTCTGACCGCCCGCGCCGAGGTAAGCGACCGCGTGGTGGGCCTCGACTGCGGCGCGGACGATTACCTGACCAAGCCCTTCGCGATGGAGGAGCTGCTGGCGCGCGTGCGCGCGCTCTCCCGCCGCACGGGGGAGCTCGCCGCAAACGACGCGCTGTATTTTGCGGACATCACGCTCCGGCCCCACGCCTATACGCTCAGCTGCGGCGCGCAGCAGATCCGGCTTTCCAAGCGCGAGACCGAGATCCTTTCCTATTTTTTGCAACGGCGGCACGCGGTGGTGCAGAAGGAGGATCTCTACACCAAGATATGGGGCTACGACAATTCCGCCGATATCGCGAGCGTGGAGGTCTATATGTCCTTCCTGCGCAAGAAGCTCATGCACCTCGGCGCGCACGTGGAGATACAGAGCGTGCGCGGCGTGGGCTACCGCCTGGTCGATACGCTATGAGGCGGCGGAGGGCGCGGGGGGGAACGAGCGCCGAGGACGCGTCGCTCGCCCGGCTCAAGGTGCATATGGTGCGCATCAACATGGCGCTGCTTTCGGGCGTGCTTGTGAGCCTGCTCGTCGTATTGCTGCTGCTTCTCAACGCCCAGAACCAGCGCATGGCGAACGATACGCTGGACAGGATGCTCAGCTCCCGCATGCAGCCCGGCGGCCCGGGCGAACGGCCGCTGTTCGGCGGCATCGTCATCGAGTACGACGACGAGGAGCAGATCCGGCATAGAAGCTTCCCGCCCGAACTGAGCGAAGAAACCGTGGAGCGGATGATGAAGCTGGCGATGGACAGCGGAAAGGAACGCGGCGAGGTCAGCTTCGACGGGTATTCCTTCGCCTTTGCCAAACGGGATATGCCGAATATGCACAAGCTGGTGTTTCTGGACCAGACCAACCGGCACGAGATGATGCGCAACGCTTTCTTCATCTGCCTGGCCGCGGGCTCGCTGAGCCTGCTCGCGCTGTGGGCGCTCAGCGTCTATCTCGCCGGGCGCGCCGTGCGCCCCGTGCAGGAGGCGTTCGAGCGGCAGAAGGCGTTCGTGGCCGACGCCTCGCATGAGCTCAAGACGCCGCTTGCGATCATGAACGCGAATCTCTCTTTGCTCAAGGAAGCTACGGAGCCGGCGGACCCGCGCGGACGCTATATCGCCGCCATGGAGGGGCAGGAGACCCGCATGGCGGGCCTGATCGCGGACATGCTGGAGCTCGCCCGGCTGGACGACTGCAAGGGGACCGCGCCGTTTACGCAGGTGGACCTCTCCGAGATGGTGAGCAGCGAGCTGCTTTCCTTTGAGGCGCTGCTTTTTGAGGAGGGGCTGACGCTTTCGCAGGGCATCGCGCCGGGCGCGCTCGTCCACGGGGACGCGGCCTCGCTCCGGCAGCTTGTAGGCATCCTCCTGGACAACGCCTGCCGGCATACGCCCCGCGGCGGAACCGTTCTGGTAACGCTCGCGCCGGAGCACGGCCGCGCCGTGCTGACGGTGGAGAATACGGGCGACGGCATCCCCCCCGAGCATCTGCCGCACGTGTTCGACCGCTTCTACCGCGCGGACAGCGCCCGCGCCCGCGAGAACGGCGGCTATGGGCTGGGTCTTGCGATCGCCCGCGCCATCGCGCGGGCGCACAGGGCCGAGATCGGCGCCGAAAGCGAACCGGGCAGGTTCACGAGGTTTACCGTAAAGATTCCAGTCTGCGGAAAATAAAGGAAACGATCCGGGGCTGCCGCATGAAGCATTTTCAATGCATCATGCAAGGATGTTTCGCCTACGGCGAAACCCCGGGGTTCTAAAAAGGCGCCGCCGGCGCCTTTTTTGCCCCTTTGGGGCACCGAACCCGCTGCCGCGCGAAACGCATTTGCATATAGATTCATTGTATGCGTTTCGCGCGGCAGCCCCCTTGCACGCCTTCCGCCCGTATGCGATACTGGTGGGGAAGTACGCCGCTTGAAAGGGGGAGGGCCGTGAAGCTGTTCATTAAGCAACAAGTGTTTTCCTGGAGGGACAGGTTTACCGTCAGGGACGAGGCGGGGCAGGACAGGTACTATGTGGAGGGCGAGCTGCTCTCCTGGGGCAAGAAGCTGCACGTCGGCTTCGCCTCGGGCGGCGAGGCGGCGTTCATCCAGCAGAAGGTGTGGAGCTTCAAGCCGCGGTATTTCGTGTTTGCAGGCGGTCGGCAGATCGCCGAGATCGTCAAGGAGTTTTCGTTCCTGCGCCCGAAGTATTCCATCCTCGGCCCGGGCTGGGACGTGGAGGGCGATTTCTGGGCGCATAATTATACGATCACCCGGGGCGGCGAGCCGGTTGTTTCCATCAGCAAGGAATGGTTCGCGTGGGGCGACAGCTACGCGCTCGATATCGCGGACCCGGCGGACGAGGTGCACGCGCTCGCCGTGGTGCTCGCCATCGATTGCGCGATGGCGCAGGAAAGCAGCAGCGCATCATAAAAAAAGGCCGCCGCGGGGCGCGTTTCAGCGCTTCCCGCGGCGGCCCTTTTTATAACCCCGTTCTCGCGCTCCCTTTCTCCCGCGCGGGGGAAAAGGAGCGTTCCTTTTACTGCGGCCCGTATCGCTTCAGCTCGCCGTAGAGGCCGTTTGTCTTTGCCGGGTCCTTGAAATTGAGGATGGCAAAACCGCCGTCCTTGAGGAGAATGTACAGGAACGGACCCTCGCCGGTCTGTGTATACACATGCCCCCGGCCCAGCCCTTCGACGTTGAAGCTGCCGCGCTTCTGCGCCCCCGCGGCAAAGCCCACCCTGCCCGAAGTCGGGGGAAGGGCGTTGCTGAGGTACACCTCCCTGATGTCCGAAACGGCGAAGGCGCAGCCCTCGCCGATGCCGGCCGAGATCTTCACGCCGGCGGGCGTAACCTGTACATCGGCCGATGCGGTAAATTCCATAAAGAGCAATACCGCGGCCGCCGTCAGGAGGATAGCCGTGCCGAGGGATGTAACCAGCCTGCGGATATCCCCGGGCTTTTTTGCCGGGCGCGCCGCGCGGGTTTCCCCGGCGTACAGGGCCGGCCCCTTGCCGAACAGGAGCGCCGCGGCCGCGGCGAGCAGCGCGAGGTTGTAAAGGAGGAGGAACGCGGCTCCCGCATATGTTCCGAGCTTGAGCGCGCTTACGAGGTAAACGGGCAGGCCGAGCAGCAGGAATTCCCCGAACATCAGGATCCCCGTGTTCAGGTTGCGTTTGACGGCGGCGGTTTCGTCGTCCCAATCCAGCTTGGGGAACACGATATCCACGAACAGGCCCAGCATATTGAACGCGGCGATGGCAACACCGCCGATGACAAAGCCGCATAAGAGCGTAAAGCCGTCCAGCTTCAGCAGGAACGCCGCGGGGAGCAGCATCAGGATGAGCGATGTCAGGCTTAGCAGCAGCCCCGGCAGGAGCTTGCCGCGTATCTGCGTCCGGTAGGGGACGGGCAGATACCGTGCCACATAAGCGTTCTTGCCCTCCCGGGAAACCGCGGTGGCGGAAGCCATGTTCATGGTTCCCATAAAGCATGCCGCCAGCACCAAAATGGAGAGGGCCATCGGGCCGCTTCCCGGCATGGGCAGATCCCTGAGCGAAAATCCCAGCAGCGCCACGAGCAGCGGCGGGAACAGGAAAGCGCCCAGCACGCAGTTGAGCAGGTACGAAGGCGTGCGGCAGAGCGTGCGCCATTCCCGCAGAGCCAGGGATACGTCGGGCGCGCGCCGCCGGGCCGGCCGGGCGTTCGCCCGCCGTTTGTCCGCAACGCTCTGGGTAAGGCCGACGACGCCGCGCAGATAAAGCGCGTTTCCCAGCAACAGAAAAAGCGCGACGGCCGCGGCGCTTATAATTAGGAACAACGCCAGCCAGAGAAGCCCCGTTTCGGGCGCGCTGAGGATACCGTTCACCGCGGCTATGCTTACGGGATACAGCGCGGCCGCCCGCTCCATGACGCCGCCGCTTAGAGGCGCGCCGGAAGGGATCAGGCTGCCGCCCAGGGACTGCATGGCGACGTTGATGCCGACAGCCGCCGCGATTCCCAACAGCCCGGAAACCAGCTTCACCCTGTCCTTGTTCTTGAAGAAATTTCCGAACGCCATCAGCAGGATGCTGACGACGGAGCAGATTACCGTGGGGATCAGCGGCAGGGTGAGCATCACCACGGCCGAGGCGATCCAGTAATACGGGGTTCCGTCCCTGACGCCGAAGGCCACGACGCCGGGAAGTACGATCATGGCTTCCAGCAGATACTGGTAGGCCGTCACCACCGCGAACTTCGCCGCAAGGATCAGGTGGGAGGGGATGGGCAGGCTTAGGAGCGCCACCGTGTCGTCCGAGAAATAGTAGGTGCTCATCACATAGAAGATGCCGAGAACCACCATCGCGGCGCAGGCGGAGGTCATCATCCCCGCGAGCGCCGTACCCACAAGATTTGCCGCCTGCAGCGCGGGATACGCGTTCATCAGCATTGCGGTGGTCGCGGCAAGGAGCGGTGCCGTCACGGCCGCCACGATAATAAGGCTCAGGTTGCGGCGGCCTTTCGCACCCTGCCGGAACAGCGTGCCGGATTTGAACAGCACGCACGTCAGCGTCAGGAACTTACGCATGCTCGGTCATCTCCAGGAATATCTTCTCGAGCGATTCGTCGCCGCTGAAATGCTCCTTGAGCTCCTGCACGCGGCCTGCGTAGAGGATACGCCCCTTGTCGATGATGGCGACGCGGTCGCAGACGGTCTCGGCCACCTCCAGCACATGGGTCGAAAAGAACACCGTTTTTCCGGCGTCCGCATGCGCGCGCATCATCTGCTTGAGCGAAAAGGAGGATTTCGGATCCAGCCCCGTCATGGGTTCGTCCAGTATCCAGACGGCCGGATCGTGCAGTAGAGCCCCCATGATCACGATTTTTTGCCGCATGCCGTGGGAATAGCTCTGGATGGCGTCGCCGAGCGCGTCCGTCATCTCGTATTCCCCGGCGAGCTTTTCGATGCGCTCCGCGCGCCCGCCGGCCGGCACGTCGTACATATCGGCCATGAAGCTCAAATATTCCATGCCCTTCAGGCGCACAAACAGGTCGGGGCTGTCGGGTACGTAGCCGAACTGCCGCTTGGCGCGGATCGGCTCCTTGGCGATATCCACGCCGTTCATCCGGATGCTGCCCGAGTCGGGCCTAAGAATCCCCGCCATCATCTTGATGGAGGTCGTCTTGCCCGCGCCGTTCGGTCCCAGAAAGCCGAAAATCTCGCCGTCCCCCACCGTGAGCGTGATGTGGTCCGCGGCCGGTTTGGCCGGGCCGAAGCTCTTGCAAACGTCAAAGAATTCGATCATGCGCGGGCATTCTCCCTTCCCGTACGCACAGCTTTTTTGCGTATCGCCTGCACGCGCCTGCATTGTATCGCATCCCGGTCTCGGGGTCAAGGAGGGCGGGAATCCCTTTGTACGGGCCCCGTCCCGCTTCTACCGCCCGCCTCATAGCATATGCATATAACGGAAGTGGAGGCGGGCTGCTTGTGAATTGGCAGGAACAGGCGCGCAATCTATGGATCGAACGCATGGTCTGGATCAGGCAATTCATCGTCAGCGTCATGCTGGGGCTGCGGGACCTGAGCTATGTCGCGAGCAGGACGCTCCGCAACGGCCAGGAATTCGGGCAGTTCCTAGCCGGCTTTTACGGGGCGGAGGCGGGCGGCAGGGTTGAAAACCTGTTCACGCAGCATGTGATCCTGCTTTCCGAGATGGCGTCCACGGTAAAGGCCGGCGGCGATATCGATCTGCAGCGGCGGAACATCTACGCGAACGCGGACGAGACGATCCGGCTTCTCAACGCGCTCAATCCGTATTGGGACAAGACGGTGCTGCAGCCCCTGGTATACGGCCAGTTTCAGGTGGAGGAAAAACTGATACATAACCTGCATCGCTCGCAGTACGCGGAGGGCGTGGAGCTGTTTGATATCGCTTATGACAACGCCCTGCGGGCCGCCAGCCTCACGATCGACGGCATCCGCTCCCAATTCAAGCTGTAAAAACGGACTATCCGAAGAGCGAAAGCAGGATTCCCGCGGCGACGGCGGAGCCGATTACGCCCGCCATGTTCGGGCCCATTGCGTGCATCAGAAGATGGTTCGTCGGGTCCGCTTTCTGGCCCTCGGTCTGCGAGACGCGGGCCGCCATGGGCACGGCGGAAACGCCCGCCGACCCGATCAGGGGGTTGATCTTGCCCTTCGTCAGCCGGCACATCAGTTTCCCCAGCAGCAGCCCGCCGACGGTGCTGAACACAAAGGCCGTAAGCCCCAGTCCTATGATCTCGAGCGTCTCCAGGCGCAGGAAGGTCTCCGCGTCGGCGGTGGCGCCCACGGTCACGCCCAGAAAGATCGTCACGATGTTGATGAGCGCGTTCTGCGCCGTTTGGGAGAGCCGCTCCGTCACGCCGGATTCCCGGAAGAGGTTCCCCAGCATCAGCATGCCGATGAGCGGCGCGACGGAGGGCAGGAGCAGCACGCACAGCACCGTGACCACGATCGGGAAGCAGATCCTTTCGCGCTTTGTAACCTCGCGCAGCTGCTCCATTTTGACTGCGCGCTCCTTCTTGGTGGTCAGCGCCCGCATGAGGGGCGGCTGGATCATGGGGATCAGCGCCATGTACGAATACGCCGCGATGGCGATGGCGGGCAGCAGCTCCGGCGCGAGCCTGGACGTGAGGTAGATGGCCGTCGGCCCGTCCGCGCCGCCGATGATGCCGATGGACGCCGCCTGCTGCGGGGTAAAGCCGAGGGCCACGGCGATCACGAACGCCGCGGCGATGCCCAGCTGCGCGCCCGCGCCCAGGAACAGGCAGCCCGGCCGCGCGATCAGCGGCCCGAAATCCGTCATGGCGCCGATACCGAGGAAGATCAGCGAGGGATAGATCCCCAGCTTGACGCCCAGGTACAGGTAGTATAAAAGGCCGCCCGCCTCTGTGCCGCCGGGCGCCCCCATGATCCCGGAAAGCGGCAGGTTGACGAGCAGCATCCCGAACGCGATGGGGAGCAGCAGCAGCGGCTCGAATTTCTTTGCGATCGCCAGATAAACGAGCGCGCAGGCGACGAAAATCATGACCCCGTTCCCCCAGGTCAGCGCGGCAAAGCCTGAAGAAAGCCATATCTTCTCAAGAGCGTCCAGGAACATCTACTTGCCCTCCTTCGCCGCTTTTTTCCGGCTTGCCGGTTTCCCCAGCAACAGGGAAAACAGCCGGAGCAGCGCGTACAGGCACGCCAGCACCACAAACACCATGGAAAAACAGAACAGCGCCGCAAGCAGCGCGTCGGGTATCGTCACCGCAATTTCCCCCTTTCGTCATAAAAAAAGCGGGGGCTTCCCTTGAAGCCCCCACCCTTAAGCTTTCGAATCTTGAAGCGGAAGCCGCGCATTCGCGTCCGCTCAACCGGAATCCCCGCCGTATGCTTTTTCTTCTTCTAAGGCTACAGCACCGCTATTAAAAAGTCAAGGCCTGCCTTTTTGTACGGGCCCGTGATATACTCCGGGCCTGCTTGAATTTTAGATCTATTTATGGCCGTGCCCAAAGCGTTATGCCATGTTCGTATTTTGCAGGATAAGCCCTTGCAGAACAATAACAATGAATTTTGAGAAGGATGGGATAAAACTTTCCTGTTTGTAAGGCATTCCGCTTAGTTGAATCGCTTTCTCCTGTATCTCATTCGGGACAGTTGCGGGATATAAGCCCATCGCATAGTACATTTGAAAGTTAAAGAATAAAAAACTCAATTCAGTAGTCATATTGGGGACGATTTCTGTGATCTTATCGCTTATCCTGGAAAAACTTTCAAACATGGACTTTTTCAAAACAGTCAGAGCCTCAACGGATACGTTCTTTTCAATTACCGTATTCAGAATGGACATAAGCTGAACCAATCTTTCATGCCCGAATAAAGTGGAAGCCCATATTTCCGAAAAGGCTTGGATATCGATGGTATCATGCTTACCCAACGTCCCGCATATATCTTCCGCCCATGCCTTAATATCCCGCTCGATGATGACGAGGAAGATCTCCTCTTTCGTCGAAAAGTATTTATACAGATTGGCGCGCGTAAAATCCAGCTTATCTGTAATCGCCGTAAGAGTGACGGCGTCATAAGGCATACTTCGATATAGTTCAAGGGTTACATCTACAATTTGATTGACCCTGATTATTTTTTGTTCTTCGCTTCGGGCACGCTGAAATCCCATAATAGCCCTCCAAATCCGGCTTATGATTTATTCTAGCAGTAAAATGCGCCCTTGACAAGTAACGCTGCGTTACTTATAATATAAATAACGCAGCGTTACTTATATGATTAAATTGGAGGAGGCAATCTCATGTCAAAGACGATTTTTATTACGGGTTCCAGCACGGGCATTGGACGGGCCACAGTTGAATTGTTCTCTCAAAAAGGGTGGAATGTGGCAGCCACCATGCGCACACCTGAGAAAGAACAGGCATTATCGGAGCTCCCCGGAGTAAAGCTGTACCGCATGGACGTTACCGATACGCAATCGGTAGAAGCGGCGCGGGACAAGGCAATCCAAGATTTTGGGCAAATTGATGTTGTGGTAAACAACGCGGGATATGCTGTCAGCGGTTATTTTGAGAACATGACCGAAGAACAGATTAGACGGCAGTATGATGTGAACGTATTTGGCTTGATGCATGTGACGAAGGCCTTTTTACCCCATTTCCGCGCCAACGCCGGCGGTACATTTGTCAATATATCGTCGATTGGCGGTATTGTAGGCGTTCCAGGGTTGTATGTATATAACTCTACGAAATTTGCTGTTGAAGGATTCAGCGAAGGGATTTCCCATGAACTTAAACAGTTAGGCATCCGTATCAAGATTATCGAACCGGGCAATATTGGTACGGATTTCTATGGGCGTTCAATGGAACAAGTTCCTAACGTTATTGCGGATTACGATAAGGTGACGGAAAAGCAAATGCAGACACAAGCAAGGCAAGACAGAAAACCGCAAACGACAAGGCTTCAGCCTTCTGTGATTGCAGAACTGATTTATGAGGCGGTCAATGATACGAGTGACCGTATGCGCTATTTGAGTCAGGATGTTGTTGGTATGGCGGAGAGCCGTCAGCAAATAGGTGCGGATGCGTTTGCTGTAAATATGAGAAAAATGTTCTATGGCGAATAAAACGTCCCATTCCGTTATACCAAAGGGCGAAGCGAAAACAATAAAATTTAAGATGGGGGAAGCACAATGAACGAAATAACAGAGTCGATCCTTTCAAGGCGCAGCGTGCGCAAATACAAGTCGGAGCAAGTTCCGCAAGAAACATTGCAGGACGTAATAAAGGCAGGTATTTACGCCCCGAACGGCGGCAACATGCAGCAGTGGCATTTTACGGCAATTCAAAATGCGGAAATATTAAAGGAACTTAACGAGCTTATCAAAAAAGCATTCGCTATGTCGGAGGACTCTCCCAATCCGTTTATTAAGTCCGGCATACCGTACGCAAAAAGCGAGCAGTTTTGCTTCTATTACGGGGCACCGTCGTTAGTCCTTATATCGTCGGATAAAGCAAATCCCAATGCCATGGCGGATTGTGCGTGTGCGGCTGAAAATGTACAGCTTGCAGCTTATGCGGAAGGTCTCGGTTCAGTCTTTGTCAATCAACCCACATGGTTTGATGATAATCCGGATGTCAGAGCGCTGCTGACACGGATAGGAGTGCCGGAAAACTATCATGTCGGCGCTTCCGTTGCGCTCGGATATACCGAGGTCCGCCCTGCTCAAGCAGCCCGAAAAGAAGATGTTGTAAACTATGTTAAATAATCATTGAATACGCAGCGGCATCTTTTATGACCAATACAGAGGGGCTGCCGCATGAAGCATTTTCAATGCATCATGCAAGGAAATTTCGCCTGCGGCGAAGCCTCGGGGTTCTAAAAAAGCGCCAGTGGCGCTTTCAAGCCGCCGACAACCCCCTCCGGGGTTCGTCGACGGTTTTTCTCATGCAGGCCTGGCGTAGCAGGCCTGCATGCAAGGTGTCCAAGCTGACGCACATGTCGTCAGCTTGGACGGATTTTATTGTGTTTCCTAAATTTTTGGGCTCCGCGGGACGGCGGAGCGTCCCGCTATGCAACTCCTGTTTACGTTCTTGCATAATAAAAGCTGTCCCGAGACTTTGTCGACACTCTGAAAGCGCCAGTGGCGCTTTTTTGCCCCTTGGGGCACCGAATCCGCTGCCGCGCTAGTGCACTTGAATGTATATTCATTGTATGCGCTTAGCGCTGAAGCCCCTTTGTATTGGCGCTTGGGATGGAACCGCCCCGCCCTTCGGGCGCCCCTCCGAAGGGAGGGGAATTGCCGGCCGACGAAACGGCGCCCCAGCCTTTATTGCGCGCCTTCCGGCGCGCTCAGCTTCAGGAGCCTGCGGCCGACGAACAGAAGCCAAACCAAAGTAAGGACGGAGGTGACGACCGCGGCCATGCCCAAGGAAGGGACAAAGAACGGGCCGATCACCGAAATGATGCCCATCACGCCCGTGGCAATGCCCAAATAAGCCGCGGCCGCGCCGAAGACGTCCTTCATGACGCTTCCGAGGATGAGAATCCCCAGCGAGGGCACGAGGATCGTATAGACGCCGAACAATTTGCCCGAAAGCACTTCAAACGCATAATTCGCAGCCGCGGCAGCCGTCAGCCGCGCATCGTTTGCGGCAGCGGCGTATTTGCCGCTCAGATCGATCAGCACGGCATAATTGGGCCATGTGACAGAGAGATCCAGAACCACGAACAGCGCCAGGAAGCCGGCGCCCGCCAACGCGGCGTTTTTGCTGCGGTCTTTGAGCGAAACGTACAGGGACCATGCGACCGGCAAAAAGAGAAAATCGGTTATTACGGAAAGGACAAGTATCGCCCACCATTCATTCGTATGACCGGCGAGGTGCCCGAGCCATTCCTCGGCTCCGCCGGACAAAGCGCCGCCGAACAGATACAGCACGGTAATGACGATGTACGCCGTTCCCAGGGCAAGCGCGGATATTCCCCCCGCCCGGCAGACGCTGGCGGCATTCCGGCCGGCCGAACCGATTGTCGGATTTTCCATCTCAGGCACGCTCCCTCTTGGGTTTTTGCAATTGGATAAGACAAGATCAGTTTAACACAATTTTCCTGGCTCTTAAGCACGGTTCTCTTAAGAATCAGGTAAAATTGTTGTCAACCGGGTCTTTTTACCCGGGTTCCCGGGAGGAAGGCGCCGCCCTTGCGCCCCGTCCGGCGGGAGGCGTTCCCTTACCCTTGCAGGCCGCCGCACCTGATCCGGTTTGCAAGCAGCCGTATTTTGTTTTCAATCCCGCGTATGACGGCTGTAAATTCCTCGTCGCTTTTCCCCGTCGGATCGTCCAAACCCCAATCCTCCCGGTGCTTGCAGGACAGGTATGGGCAGGCCGCATTGCAGCCCATCGTAACGACGATATCAACCGGGGGAAGCTCCGGGAGCGGCTTTGGACGCGGCAATCCCTCCATACCGGCCCCGGCATTTAGCAGCATTCGCCGCCGGAGCAATCGCAGGACGGCTCGCTCCCGGTCAGCCACCCCATCATCACGGCGGAAGCGCACCCGACCCCGGTGTCAACACAGACGGCATTTACGGGGCAGTTTGCCGCGCAGGCGCCGCATTCCATGCAGCGGTCCTTATCCATGATCCGCGCTTTCCCTTCTTCTACGCGGAACACGGCATGCGGGCAAACCTCCGCGCATCTTCCGCAGCCGATGCATTTTTCATCCGATAGACGAAGCGTTGCGACGTTTTTCAAATATCGCTGTTTCATAACTCCCTACTCCCTCCTATCAAGACGACAGGGCCGCGATCAGCACCAGCGCGATTCCCGCCGCGGAGGAGCACGCAATGAGCGGCACCGCCGTTTTCATTTCCCTGACAACGCCGGAAAAAGAAGTGTATGTCGACGAGCCTGTGAAATTCATCGAGAGATAGGCTGAGAACGCCGGAAGCGCCAGTAGATAGCCGATGACGAGGAGCGGGGACTCCGAAGCGAACCATCCGTTCATAAAGAGGTATCCCGCCGTCCAGAGGAACCCCAGCAGCCACCCCTTCCACGCGAAGGCCCTGCCGGGAATAAAGGGAAGAAGCACGGGCGTGACCACCGTCCCCGTCACCACGGCGCCCGCATAAACAAGGAAATCCGCAAGCCCGAAGGGCCTTGCCGCAAAGAGGTTGATCAGAAACAAGACTCCGAAAACGATCAGCGAGGTTTTTGCGGCCGCCGCCAATTCCACGGGCGTCAGAACCAGCCGGTCCCGCATCGTGAACCGCACAGTGCGCATTTCTTCCGTCGCCTGAAAACCGGAAGCAAGGAAAGCCTTGATATCGCATGCTCTTACAGGGCCATACACCACCGAAAAGCCGGTTTGCCTGTGCACTTCGTGGGCGCTCACACCGGGCGCGCCCAGCTGCGGCAGCACCAAAGTCCTGTGCGATACGATCCCCGGCAGCCCTGTTCGGGATATGCGGCTCACCAGCTCGCCGGTTCCGAATGTGCCCTTGCCGGCGGCGCACCACACGTTGATCCCCTTCGTATCGAGTATCAGAAGCCAGCAATGCAGCCCCGAAAGCTCTTTGCGCAAGGTATCAAACGTCAGCTTGTAGTTTGCGCTGACCAGCACGGGGGATGTGTGATCGGGGTTGCCGACGGCGTAAAGCCCCGGATGAATCCTGTAGTGCATTCTTCCTATGCCCCAGCGCACTTTCCACGCTCCAAGCGTATCTTTGAATTTCAGGCTGGTTGAGGCAACGGGCACGCTGCCTTGCGGGGTATGGATTTCGCCGGTTACCCACGTATCCTTTTTCCCGTACGGCGTGATGGGTTCCCCGGCGCAGCAACCGTCGGAGGAACGGCGGCAGGCGTTTTCGCTATTCATTTTCGTCACGTCCTTTGCAGCAGCCCGCATCCTCTTTGCAGAGGCAGTTTTCCTTATCCGACGTAATGGCGCAGAAAAATTGCTTGGTCTTGCCGACGATATCCGCGTCCAGCGAGTAGTACGTCCATTTCCCTTTTTCCCTGCCCTTTACAAGCCCGCACTCGCACAGGATCTTCATGTGATGCGACAGCGTGGATTGGGACATTTCGAACTTCTCTAAAATCATGCAGGCGCAAAGCTCGCCGCAGGAGAGCATATCCACGATCATCGCTCTTTTGGGGTCGCCCAGCGCTTTGAATACTTTTGTATACTCCGGATCGTTTTCCATATCGGCGCCTCAAATCTAAAGAATTCAATATGATCATTATATGCGTCAAATCGAAAAGGATCAATATAAAAAATAGAATTCGATCGGTCTTTGCAGGAATATCTGATTTCCCGATTGGGAAACTACTTTTAAGCAATACGCACAGCGTAAGGAGGATGAGGATAGATGCGAAGCAGCGATGGACAGGGCCTGCCGATGGCGGCGCTGAAGGATATCCCAAAACCCGGCGCGGACGCCGGGGAAATCGTCGCGCTGGTAAAGGAGGACGGGCGCGTCACCGGCTATCAGCTCTCGGACGGGCGCATTCTGAGCAAGGAGGAGGGCGTCCGGCTTGCGAAGCAGGGCGGCATCCGGGGAGTGGGGATCGCCACGCGGAACGGGAGCGAATATTTGAAGTCCCTCCCCGACGGGCGGGAGGACAACAATCTGGACAATCTGCCCTCCGTCATCAGGGAATAAGGCGGGGATATTTGCGGCGGCAGGGCGGACGGCCCGTGTGCATGGCACCAATTTTGGCTTTTACGCATCCTTTTCGTGCGGTCAGCGTCATATAGGCAGCCTGTGCCGGTTGAAGAAGCAATGGAGGATATGCCATGAACGCGCGCCTGAAGAACCTGCCGCTGATTTTTGCCGACATTTTACTGATCTGTTCGCTTGCGGGCTGCGCGGCGTCTTTGCCGGAAGCGGCGCCGAGCGTCCCTCCGGAGCGGCCGCAGACCGCGGCTTCCCTGCCCGGCGCGTCCCCCGCGTTCCCGGAGAACGCCGACGCCCTTTACGCCTGCAAGAGCGCGTATGTCGGGGATAACTCCAATACCGTGGGGCTGCTGCAAAACCTCGCCTACGGGGCGGCTTTGCAAAAAACCGAGCTGCGCACCCAGGCGCAGCCCTACGGGATCATCGCCACCTACAATTTCAACCGGCTCGGCAGCGTTCCGGAGGATTACCAGCAGGCTTGGGAGGAAAACGCGGCCGTCGTATTCGCGCTCATCGGGAACGCGGACGGGATCTCCTTCAACTCGGGCTTTAACACGTATTATACGGCGTACCGCGCCGATTACGAGGCGAAATTCGGGCAGGATCTGCGCGCGTTCGCGCAGGATGAGGAGACGTTTTCGGCATTCGTCCAAACGCTCGCCGCACAGCCCGGGTCCGCCGCGGAGCCTTCGCCTGCACGAACCCCGTCCTCAGTAACGATCGGCGCGGGCGATCCGGCAATGGACTAATGGACTATAACCCTTGCTCTGCCGGCCGGCCGCGAATTTGGCTTCAGCCGTGTCCGCCAGTGACAATTCCATCTTGACAAGCGCGCGGTCCCCGGCCCGGGAAAAGCCGGGGGCCTTTTTTATTGCGCGAAAACCCGGAAGCGCGCGCTTATGCAGGAAAGTATTACACCTACAAATACGTCCATAAATGCATGGCCCCTTTGCGGCCCGCATGTTATAATAAAGGAGATTGTGTCGATTGCTGTTTCTAAACGCGGCAGCCGGCGTAAAGATGAAATAACCAAACTCGTACGGCGGGGCGGCCGAACGCCCGCGCCGGAAAGATATCGGCCAAAGGGGTATTGCTATGTCCGTTGGGGATCGGCCTTCCAGTTCAAGAAAGCGCGGCGTCAAAAGAAGCGCCCTATGGGGCGTTGCTCTCCTCGCCGCGGCGGTTTTAATGGCCTACGGGGCGGTGACGGTCAGCAGGAATAACCGCATTGCGGAGGAAAACGCCCGCATCATGGCCGATACCGCGGCGCTTGCGGGCGTTTCGGTGGGCGGCGTTGATATTTCGGAAATGACAGGGGAGCAGGCGCGGGAGGCCACCGCCGCCCTGCCGGATTCGCTGCTGGCTTCGGTGCGGGTCGCCGTCGACGTCGGGGGCGAGGTCCGCCAGTACACCGCCTATGATCTTGGCGTCACCACGGACTGCGCCGCCGCTATTGAGAAAGCGTTCTCCTACGGGCATACCGGGACGCTGGAGGAGCGCAAGGCGGCTATCTTGGAGGCGCAGGCGCAGGGCATGGATTTCCCCGTTACGCTTCAGACGGATAAGGAGAAGATCCTTGCAGCGCTGCTTCCGCTCAAGTCGGCGTTCGATAAAGCCCCCGTCGACGCGAGCTATACGTTTACGCCGTGGGGCCACCTCCCGGACGGCACGCCCTACGAGCCCGACAAAGAGGCGATCATCGAGGCCTGCGCGTCCGGCAAGGAGCCGGAACTGCCCGCGCTTGCGCGCATCGCGAAGGAGGATATGCCCAATAAGCTCCGCTATCTGTTCTGGAAAAACACGCAGTATGTGGACGGGTACATCCCCAAGGACGCGGATATCAGCCGCTTTACGTATACGGAGGGGGAAAACGGCCGGTCCGTCGATATCGAGGCCGCCGCCGGCAGCATCATAAGCGCCGTTCAAAGCGGCGATTACGCCGTGATCACCGCGCCGGTCGTCGCTACGGAACCCGAAGTAACGGTGGCGGATCTTAAAAAGAACACGCAGCTGGTCTCCTCGTGGACGTCCAGCTATTCCCGCCACGCGGGCTATAACCGGAACTGGAACGTCGCGAAGCTTTCCGGCCTTGTAAACGGCGTCGTCATGCAGCCCCAGGAGGAGTGGTCCATCAACAGGCAGGCGGGGCCGCGCTCGCTCTCCACCGGCTGGAAGGAGGCCGCCGGCATCTTCAACGGCGGCTACACGCAGCAGGCCGGCGGCGGCGTATGCCAGATTTCCAGCACCGTGTACAACGCGGCCATCCGCTCGGCGCTGGAGATCACCGATTCCACGCACCACTCCATCTCGTCGGATTACATCCCGCTGGGGCTCGACGCCACCATCAGCACGGGCGCTCCGGACCTGAAGATCAAAAACCCGTACGGCGTGCCCGTCTACATGGTTTCCTACGTGAACCCCAAGGATAAGAACGTGACGGTGGAGATTTACGGGCCCACGGTAGCGGATCCGCAGTTTGGGGACGTGATCCTGAACTTCTCGTTTGAGGACGGCGGTTCCTTCGGCGCGCCCAAGATGCTCTATTATTACGATACCGCCATGGCGCCCGACGATACGATGATCGCTCCCGGGGAATCCTACAAATTCGCCGAGGCGAGGCCCGGCCGCAAGGTGCAGACGTATATCCATTATCTGAGCCCCGACGGAGCCGAGCTGAAGAAGGACCCGTTCCACGCTTACAAGTGGGACCCCATCAACGGCAAGACCTACGTGAACGGGCCGGACCCCGCGCAGATACCCGTGATGGCGGCCTCGCCGGAGCTTGTTTCCGCGCGATGACAAAGTTCATAGACTTTATTTTTTGACGCTCTGAAAGCCTCTTCGGGGGCTTTTTCTTCATCTGTACTGGTTTCGGTAAGCGCCCGGCGTCATATGCTCATATTTTTTGAAGACCTCCACGAAATGGCTCTGCGAGCAGAACTGGTAAAACGCGGCGATCTCCGCGAACGTGCTTTTGCTGTACCGGATAAAGGATTTGGATTCCTCGACGCGCTTGCGCTGGATGTAGGAAAACAGGGACTCCCCCGTCTCCTTTTTGAACAGGCCCGAGAGGTAATGCGGGTTCAGATAGACGTGCTCCGCGATCTCCTCCAGGCATAAGGGCTCGCTCAGGTGGTTCTCGATATACGTCATCGCCTGCCGCACCGTCTGCGAGTAGCGCGCGCTGCACACCTGGTTCACGCGGCTTGTGAACTCGCCGATCATTTCCCCCTCGAAGGGAAAGAGCTGTTCCAGGGTGGCGCAGGCCTCCATACGCTGGATGAACGCGTCGCTGAGCGTGAACGCCTCGTCCGGCGGGACGCCGCCGGAGATCGCCGCGCGCGTCATGAACGTACAGCTGGCGATGAGCGAGTTCTTGAGCGAGCGCACCGGGTCCGCCGCCAATAGCGCCCGGGGCGCGGCGTTGATTTCGGCCAGGATCTTTGCGGAATGCTCCTGGTCGCCGTTGGCGATGAGCCGGCAGATTTCCTGCTCCAGCGCGTAGGGCGGGTGCTGGAACTGCTTCATGCGGTAGCCGTAGGTATTCTCAAAATAGCTTTTTCGGATGCCCTCGTCCGCCGGGGGAACGCGCGCGTCCTGCGCCGCCGGGCCGATGCCGCGGCAAAGCGTCTCCAGAAGCTTGCCCAGATAATAATACTTGTTATCGTCCGCCACCGTCAGCGACGCGTAGTATTCGGCCAGCGCGGGCCTGAGCCGGATGGGGAGCGCCGAACCGCGGATCATGCGGAGGAGCGCCGTTTCGGTCATCGGCTCGCTCAGGAGCGGCCCCGCGAGCAAAAGCTCCCTTTCATTGAGCCGGAGGCAGATAAAGCGCTCGCGGTAGGGCGTGCCGATATACTGCGCTAAGAGCGCCTCCCCTTCCTGCGGGGGCAGCGCAAAGAGCTTGGTGCCGCCGCCGAGCAGCACGCCCGCGGAGACGGACCCGAAGGGCAGGCTCTGGACCGGGGCCCCGTCCTCGTACCACTCCACGGCCAGCCCCGTCGCGTAATGATAGGTGCGCATGAGCCTGGAAATATCCGAAACCATGGCGGCCTCCTTTGGCGAACCGTTCGACATGCAATTCATGAATATAATACTATATTTCTGAAAAAAATTGTATGTTTTCACCTTGCGAATGCGTATACTTTTCTTATCAAAGGAAACGAGCCTTCATCCCGGAACCCCCGCTTTTCATGCATCCAGCGTCCGGCATCTGCGCCGGGCCGCGCCGTATCCCTTTAACCGTTCCCAGTCAAACCGTTCCCAACATTTGCGCCGCAGTCTCCTGCGCGGGCGGTATGCGCCGCGGCAGGGGCAGCGGGCCGTCGCTTCCGCCGCGTTCCGGCGGGAGAAGGCCGCGCGAAGGCGCAACGCACGCCACAGCCAATCAATCAACAGGGAGGAAGAACAAAATGAGAAAGTCGCTCAGTATCCTGATGGCAGTGCTCATGATCGCAACGCTGTTTGCGGGCTGCTCAGAGCCTGCGGCCACGCCGGCGGAGACGGCGGCCCCCGCTCCCGCGCAGCCGACGGCGGCCCCGGCGGTGACGCAGGCCCCGGCCCCGACAGCGGCCCCGCGCGTCACCCTCAAGTTCGCCGCGCAGGCGGACAGCACCCCCGCGACGCAGGCCGTGATCGACGCATATAACGCGTCGCAGGACAAATTCACGGTGGAATGGGTGGATATGACCAACGACTCCAACGCCATGCGCGAGCAGCTCATCACCACCCTCAAGGCGGGTTCCGCGGATTACGACGTGGTCTCCATGGACGTCGTGTGGGCGGGCGAGTTTGCGGCGGCGGGCTACATCGAGCCCATCGACCAGTACATGAAGGACGCGGGGCTCAAAATCTCCCAGTTCAACGCGGGCTCCATGACCTCCGGCTCCTATAACGCCAAGCAGTACGTGCTGCCCTTCTTCCCCGACCTCGGCCTCCTGTATTTCCGCAAGGACATCGTCTCCCAGGAGGACGCGGCCAAGCTCGTCAGCGGCAAGTACACCTTTGACGACCTGCTCGCCATGGCGAACGCCTACAAGGGCAAGGGCGGCACCAAGGACGGCTACGCGTTCCAGGCCTCCCTGTACGAGGGCCTTGTCTGCAACCTGACCGAGTTCACCGCGGGCTGGACCGACGTCAAGGGCGGCCTCGAGGCGATGAAGGCGTTCACGGGCTCCAAGGCAGTGCCCGCCGATATCCTGAACTATACGGAAGGCGAGACCGCCAACAGCTTCGTCAAGGGCCAGAGCGTGTTCGCCCGCAACTGGCCGTACCAGTGGGGCGTCATCAAGAGCGAGGGCACCATCACGGCGGATCAGGTGGACGTAGCGCCCCTGCCGGGCGGCTCGACCGTCGGCGGCTGGCTCCTCGGCATGAACAAGAACTCCGCGCATAAGGACGGCGCGTGGGATTTCATGAAGTTCCTCGCCACCGCGGAGGGCCAGAAGATCATGTCCATCAAGGGCGGCTATCTGCCCGGCTTTACCTCGCTTCTGGAGGACCCGGACGTGCTTGCGGGCAACGAGATGCTCAAGATGACGGGCTTCAAGAACGCGCTCGCCACCACCATCGCCCGGCCGGTCTCCGCGGAATACGCCAAGACCTCGGATACCATCCAGCAGAACGCGCACAAGTTCCTTTCCGGTTCCCAGAACATTGACGACACCGTCGCGGCCATCAACGCCGCGCTCGGAAAATAACGGACGAAAGGGCGCAAGAAACCGGGGATTGTCAAGGGGCCGCAGCCCCTTGACTTTCTTCCGGCAACGGCTTCCTGTACGCCGAAACGGATGCAAGCCGCAGGCTTTCGCACCTCTCACGCTTTGCCGGCCGTAATGTACAGCATTGCAGGCAAAGCGTGTAACCTCAAAAAAGTGACAAAGTCACTTTTTTGACAGAAGGAGGGGAAGTATGACAAAAAGACGGATCACGGCGGGGCAATTCGCCTTTCTGGTGCCGCTGCTGCTCCTGATCGCGGTGTTCGCGCTCTACCCGATCATCTGCTCGGTGGTCTATTCGTTCTTCGATTACCGCACCAACGACCAGACCGCGGCGGGGCTGTATACCAGCACCAGCTTCAACGCCCGGCTGTTTGCCGAGGACTGCGGCTATATCGCCTACTATCTGGACGATGAGATCACGCTCCTGGACGGCGCGGACAAGGCCGAGCTGGAGGCGGTCTCGGCGGACGCCGGGGCCATGGAAAATACCTACAGGGACACAGCTAAGATCGGCAGGCTTTCCCCCGCGGAAGAGGAAAAGCTGGGGCGCTTTATCGACGATACCGTCGCGCGCATCAACCTCGTGTATGATAAAAACCAGGGCGTGTCTTTTTATAACCGGGATAAGATCGGCGTCATCGCAGACGAAATGCGCTCCTGCATCATCAAAAGCAATTTTACCGGGTTCGCCGCGTACGAGGCGCTGCTGCGCGATACCCGTTTCTTCGATTCCCTGGGCCACACGGTCCTGTTCACAGCGGTTTCGGTGGCGCTGGAGCTCGTGCTGGGCATGGTGCTCGCGCTCATCATGAACAGGGCCATGAGGGGGATCGGGGCCGTCCGCACGACGGCGCTGGTGCCCTGGGCCATCCCTACCGCCGTTTCCGCCCTGATGTGGAGCTACATGTACGACGGCGGCAGCGGCGTGATCGCGCACATGTTCGCCTCGCTGGGGCTGATCAGCTCGCCGGAGGTGATGCTGCTTTCCGCCAACGGCGCGATGGCGGCCGCCATCCTCGCGGACGTCTGGAAAACCACCCCCTACATGGCGCTGCTGCTACTCGCGGGGCTGCAGATCATTGACCGCGGGCTGTACGAAAGCGCGAAGGTGGACGGCGCGGGCCCCGTCCGCACGTTCTTTTCCATGACGCTGCCCATGCTCAAGCCCTCGATGCTGGTCGCGCTGCTGTTCCGCACGCTCGACGCGTTCCGGGTGTTCGACCTCATCACGGTGCTGACGGGCGGCGGCCCGGGCGGGGCGACCGAAACGCTCTCCATCTACGCGTACAAGGTCATGATCGGGCAGAGCAATTACGGCTACGGCGCGGTCATCGTGATCGCGATGGTGCTCTTCGTCGCGGCCATCGCGTTTTTGTTCATCAAAGTGCTGGGCACCGAGCTCATCTCGGACGACTGAGGGGAGGCGCGCTATGAAAAACAAGGGCTGGAAACGGATCCTCTACTATATCGTGGTGGCGCTGCTGCTCTTAGTTATGATGTTCCCTTTCTTCTGGATCACGGTGACCTCCTTCAAGCCCTCCGAGGAAATATTCGGCTCCACGGCGCTGCGCGTGTTCGCCGTGCATCCGACGCTCGACAATTACCGCACCGTGATCGATAAGGGCATCCTCAACTCCGTCAAAAACAGCCTGATCGTATCGCTTTCCACGACGGCCTACGTGGTGGCGGTGTCCTCGCTTTCCGCATACGTGCTGGCGCGCTGCCGCTTCAGGGGCAAAACGTTCCTGATGAGCCTGATCCTCGGCATCTCCATGTTCCCGCAGATGATCATCGTGGGCCCGATCTTCAACATGTTCTACAAGCTCAACCTGCTCAACAGCTACGGCGTGACGTTCGCTTACTCCAGCATCACGCTGCCCGCCGCGGTATGGATCATGGTGGCCCACTTCAAGCGCATCCCGGTCTCCCTGGAGGAAGCGGCGCACATAGACGGCTGCTCCATGTGGCAGACGCTCTGGCGGGTGATTTTCCCGGTGGCGCTGCCGGGCGTGTTCACCACCGCGATCATGACGTTTATCGCGTCCTGGAACGAATACCTTCTGACGTTTACCCTGAACGCCGACAAAGCCTTCCAGACGGTGCCCGTCGCCATCAACGCCCTGCGCACGCAGTTCAGCATCCTGTGGGGCGAGATCACGGCGGCGACCGTTATCGTCATCGTGCCCACGCTCATCATCGTGCTGCTGTTCCAGAAGCAGATCGTGTCGGGGATGATGGCGGGGGCGGTAAAAGAATAGTCAAAAAGCGGCCGCGCTCTATAAAGGCAGACCCTTTGCGAGCAAAATTTTCAGAAACATTCCGAGGTGTGGTTTTGATTCCTTCGATTCAACAACTGAGCGTGAAAAAGCTGAACAAAGAGGCGCTGGCGGGCGAGGAAGCGCTTTTCCACTGCGCCAACGGGTACTTGGGCGTGCGCGGATGCTTTGAGGAGGGGTATCCCGCCGGCTGCCCGAGCGTGCGCGGCACGTACGTCAACGGGTTTTACGACGACGCCGATATCCCGTACGGGGAAAAGCTCTACGGCTTCCCCACGACGCGCCAGACCATCATCAACCTGCCCGACGCGCAGACCGTCTCCCTCTCGCTGGGGGAGGAGCGCTTCGACCCGTTCTCGGGCGAACTGCTGGAGTATGCGCGGACGCTGGACATGGAGCGCGGTCTGACCGAGCGTAGCGCGCTGTGGCGCTCGCCCGCAGGGCGCACCCTGCGGGTGACGGTCAAGCGGATGGCGAGCTTTTGCATGCCCGAGCTGTTTCTGCTGGATTACGAGGTGAAATCCGTCGATTACGAAGGCGAGCTTCGCTTCCGCTCCACTCTGAACGGCGACGTGGAAAACTACAGCAACGCGGACGATCCGCGCGTGGCCCCCGGCGCGGGCCGCCATCTGCTGGTGGAGCGCGCGGACGCCGCGGACGGGGTGCTGCGGCTGGAATGCCGTACCGGACGCTCCGGCCTTACCATGGCGTGCCGCGCCGGCCATACGCTGACGGGGGACGAGCCCCGCTGCGTTTACGCCTGCGGGGAACGGAGCGCCTCCGCCGACATGCGCGTTTTGATCCGGCCGGGCGGGCGGGCGCGGCTTTTGAAGCTGTGCGTCTACACGGATTCGCTCAGGTGCGGGGATCCGCCCCGGCGGGCGGAGGCTTTGCTCGCCGAAGCGGCGCGCCTGGGGAGCGGTTGCTGGTACGCCGAGCAGCGGCGGTATCTTGCGAAGTTCTGGGAAAACGCGCGCGTCGTGATCGAGGGCGACGGCCGCATGCAGGCGTATCTTGATTTCAACCTGTACCAGCTGCTGCAGTCGGCGGGCAGGGACAGCATCGGCAGCGTTCCCGCCAAGGGCCTGAGCGGCGAGGGCTACGAGGGGCACTATTTCTGGGACACCGAGATCTACGTGTTCCCGTTTTTTCTTTTGACCGACCCGGCGCTCGCCAAAAGCCTCCTGGATTACCGCTACGGCATCCTCCCGCGCGCGCGGGAGCACGCGCGCCTGCTGGGGCACGAAACCGGCGCGCTCTACCCCTGGCGCACGATCGCCGGAACCGAATGCTCCTCCTATTTCCCGTCCGGCTCCGCGCAGTACCACATCAACGCGGACGTGGCGCACTCCTTCATACAGTATTACCTCGCCACCGGCGATATCGGGTATATGGCCGAGAAGGGGGCGGAGGTGCTCATTGAGACGGCGCGGCTGTGGCTGGACGCCGGGCATTACGCGGACGGACGCTTCTGCATCGACTGCGTGACGGGTCCCGACGAATACACCTGCCTGGTGAACAACAACTATTACACCAACGCGGGCGCGCGGGAGAACCTCCTGTGGGCGGCGAAGCTCTGCGCCGCGCTGCGCGAGGCGGGCCTCTTTTCCGGAACGCTTGCGCGCACGGGCGTCACCGAAGCCGAAGAAGCGCGCTTTACGGAAGCGGCGGAGCGGATGTACCTTCCTTACGACGCCTCGCTCGGCATCCTGATGCAGGACGACAGCTTCCTTAAGAAGAAGCGGCTGGATCTCAATCGCATCCCTAAGGAGAACTTCCCCTTGCTGCTGCACTACCACCCGCTGTTTTTGTACCGCCACCAGGTCTCAAAGCAGGCGGACGCCGTGCTGGCGTTGTACCTGTTCGGCGATGGGGTGGACGAGGCCGCGGCGCGGCGCACCTACGCGTATTACGAGGCCGTCACCACGCACGATTCCTCGCTTTCCAAGTGTATCTTCAGCATCATGGCGGCGCGGCTGGGCGACGCGGAGAAGGCCTACGGCTACTTTGAGGAGAACGTTGCAGCCGATCTCAACGACGCCCACGCCAACACGCGCGACGGCATCCATATCGCGAGCATGGGCGGGGCGTATCTTGCGATTGCCGCGGGTTTCTTTGGGCTTTCCATCCGCCCGGAGGGGCTTTGCCTCAACCCCCGGCTGCCGCCGCAATGGACCCGCCTCTGCTTCGGCGTACATTTCCGGGGCAGCGTGCTTCGCATCGAGGCGACGCATGAAGGCTGCAGCGTGCGCGTCGCGGAGGGCGGGCCCCAGCGCGTGAGGATCGATGGGACGGATTATACCGTGGACCGTACGCCCGTCGCGGTGCGGTACGAATAGGCGCTTCTATTGGGTTACAAAGCAGAACGGATGCCCCGCCGGGTCCAGCATGGTCGTCCAGCTGTCTTCCCCGTACTGCACGGCGGCCTTGGTTGCGCCGCAGGAGAGGGCGTGCGCGACGGCCCGCGTCATTTCCTCCTTGTTCTGCACCGCAAAATCCAGATGGACCATCTGTTGCTGCGCGCCGGGTTCTTCCGGCCATACCGGGGGAATGTAGTCCTCATTCTTCTGAAAACCGATCTTCACACCCCCGGACGGAGGCGCAATATCCGCCCACTGATCCCCTTCGGCGTACACGCGCTCCCATCCGAGCAGGCGGACATAGAATGCGGAAAGGGCGTCAACGTCCCTGCAGTCCAGCACGACCGAGGCCAGCGCGATGGACGGCCGGTCTTCCCTGTCTTCTTTTGCCATATCCCTATACCTCCTATATTTTCTCTATTGAGTATATCACAGGCCCGTACAAAAAAGGGTTTACGAAGAACAAACACCTATTCTTCGGCGGATTTTTTGAAGTAGGCATGTGCTTTCCTCAAAGGCAAGGCTTTACCGCAGAGCATGCCCAAGCCGACAACGACTTTGACCATAAAAAAGCCGTAACCGGATATTTTTATTGGTAATGGTGAAAATCATTTCCCCAAATCAAAAATTATCTCTAAAACGCGAAAAGCCCGGTAAAACCGGACTTTCCAGAAAAATCATGGAAAGTTAGGTTATAAAAGATGCAGACCGATAGTCTCGCATTAAGAAACTTTCGTGACGGCGGTTCTTTTTATCAGAAGAACCGCTATCAAGCAGGCGAAGGCCGCCGTTATGATTCCCGTTTCTCCAACGAAGTAGTGATGCATGCCGTTTTCTGTAAGGGGAGAGAATATAATCTGGTCAAAATAATTGTGAGCGGCATGCAGAAGAATCGCGGGCCAGACACTTTGGGATTTCAGCCGTAGGGTTCCCAGTATAGCGGCAACCGCGAGAATCTCGATGGTAAATACGGGAAGCTGATACCAGATAGGGGTGCCCGCCTGATAAAGACCCGCTATCATAAGAGGAAAATGCCATACGGCCCAAATCAGTCCGCTCAGTAAAAATGCGGTTTTCACATGCCATACTTCAGCCATTTTAGGCAGCAGGAAGCCTCGCCATCCGATTTCCTCACCGGCCGCCGTCAGCAGTGACGAGGGAATCAGCAAGAGCAATATGCCGACGGAGCCGGTGGAAAGCCTTCCGGTCAACGTCACCCCAGTTATCAGCCAGAAAGTCCCGTAGGAAAGTCCCAAATATAGGAGTGGGATCAGAACCGCCGCCACAATATAATGGAATTTGCACCTGCGCCAGCCTAAAATTTTTACTCCGCGATAATATACAATCTGGACAATAAAAGCCGCGATTGCAGGACAGAACATAAGAATCGACGTCATACCGGCTGCCGCTTCGCCGCCCGCGATCCTTATGTAATAACAGACACCGCTCAAAAGAAAGGTAATAGCCAAAAATACAGCGATTGCTTTCTTATCCTTCATTTTGCACCTCACTACCTATGGCTTTCAAGCACCTCAACCACTATATCAAAAAACCTTGGTGAAGCAAAGGACTTGAATAAGAGAATTCAAGTCCCTCCCCATTTTTTAACCAAATCAAGGCCCCCGCCATCAGCGGGGGCCTTGATTTGGCGGAAGAGGTGGGATTCGAACCCACGTGCCACTTGCGTGACAACCTGATTTCGAGTCAGGGCCGTTGCGACCACTTCGATACTCTTCCACAATATTGTCGCTTTGCGCCGGTCGGTTACGGCCGCCGTTTACGCTCAAAAAGCATACCATACGCCGCAGGAAAATGCAATATCCGGCGGCCTGCGGCGGCGGCCCGGCGCACCTGTACGGCCGTTCGGCGCGCCTATATAGCGGCGGCCGGGCCGCCGCGCCGGGGGGGCGGATTCCGATATCGTTTCCCTTTCCTGTGCGGACCAAATAATATACTATTTACAAACGCCCCCGGTTGTGGTAGCATAACTGCAATACCGAAGGACGGGCACGCGCCCGGCATAAAAGGAGCCCCCGATGGCAAACTTCTACTTTAGCAGCTATTACTTTGGCTTTGCTTACTACCGCAAGGCTATTTGTTGTTCGGCTGCATAAAGGGAGAAGCGCACCGGCGAAAGCCGCAACGCAAGCCCAAGGCCCCGCAGCGAACAACGCTGCGGGGCCTTTTATATAAGCGAAGCAAGTTTTCAATACTTTATGATAAGGGGATACCGCCATGATCGTCGTTATCAAGCCCAATGTCACCCGCGAGCAGATGAAGCCGCTTTTGACGTGGCTCAAAAGCAGAGATCTCGAGGTGCACGAAAGCATCGGCGAAACGCACACCATCCTCGGCCTCGTCGGGGATACGTCTAAGGTCGATATGGAAATGATCCGCGCGCTCGATATCGTCGCCGACGTCAAGCGCGTGCAGGAGCCGTACAAGCACGCCAGCCGGCATTTCCACCCGATGGACACCGTCGTCTCCTTCGGGGACGCCAAGGTCGGCGGGGGGAATTTCATGATGATCGCGGGCCCCTGCTCGGTGGAGACGGAGGAGCAGATCGTCTCCGTCGCGCGCGACGTCAAGGCGGCGGGTGCCGCGATGCTGCGCGGCGGCGCGTTCAAGCCCCGCTCCTCGCCCTACTCCTTTCAGGGCCTGCATGAGGAAGGCATCCGGCTGCTGCTGTTGGCCAAGAAGGAGACGGGGCTGCCCATCGTGACGGAGATCATGGATATCTCGCAGCTCCCCGTGTTCGAGGAGGTCGATTTGATACAGGTCGGCGCGCGCAACATGCAGAACTTTGAGCTCTTAAAGGAGCTGGGCCGCCTCAGGAAGCCCATCCTTCTCAAGCGCGGCCTCGCGAACACCTTTGAGGAGCTTTTGATGAGCGCGGAGTATCTTATGGCCGGCGGCAACGAGGAAGTGATCCTCTGCGAGCGCGGCATCCGCACGTTTGAGACGTACACCCGCAACACCCTGGACCTTTCCGCGGTGCCGGTGCTGCAGGAGCTTTCGCACCTGCCCGTGATCATCGACCCCAGCCACGGCACGGGCCGCTGGCAGCTGGTGCCCTCTATGGCCCTCGCCGCGACGGCCGCGGGCGCGGACGGCGTGATTATCGAGGTGCACAACGATCCCCCGCACGCGCTCTCCGACGGCGCGCAGTCCCTCACGCCCAAGCGCTTCGCCGCGCTGGCCGGCCAGATCGCCGACATCCGCGCGGCGATGAAGGGATGGCAGTGATGGGGTTTACGGGTACGGAATCCGTCGGTGTCGCGGGCCTGGGGCTGATCGGCGGCTCGGTTGCGAAGGCCCTTCGCGCCTATACGGGCTGCCGGATCTTTGGAGCGGACAGCTCTGCCGGCACGCTCGACGCCGCGCTTTCGGACGGCGTGCTGCACGGGGAACTGGCTGCGGATACGCTGCCCCTGTGCGATTGGGTCTTTATCGCGCTGTACCCGAACGCGGCTGTGGGGTGGGCGCGCTCCCACGCGGCGCGGGTCCGGAAGGGCACCGTGGTGATCGACCTGTGCGGCGTCAAGCGCGTGGTCTGCGAGGGGATCGCGCCGCTCGCGGAGGAACACGGCTTTACGTTCATCGGAGGGCATCCCATGGCGGGCGTGGCGCGCTTTGGTTACCCGAATGCGGATAAGGATATGTTCCGCGGCGCGTCCATGATCCTCACCCCCGGCGCGCCGCTTGATCCCGAGCTGCACGAAGCGCTGTGCGCGCTCTTCGGCGCGATGGGCTTTTCGTGCCTCAAGCTGACCGGGCCCGACGAGCACGACCGCATGATCGCCTACACGTCGCAGCTTGCGCACGTGCTCTCGAGCGCCTACGCGCAGAGCCCGTCGGCGGCGCGGCACACCGGCTTTTCGGCCGGGAGCCTCAAGGACATGACGCGGGTAGCGACGCTCAACGTCCCCATGTGGGCCGAGCTGTTCATGGAAAACAGGGATTACCTCGCCGAGGAGGTGGAGTCGCTCGCCTCCCGGCTTTCCGGCTACGCGAAGGCCCTGCGCGCAAACGATATCGACGAGGTGGCGCGGCTCCTGCAGCAGGGCTGCGATTCCAAGAAACAGATGGAAGAGGAGGAAGCGCGCTATGCGAACGGTGGCCATCCGGGCATCCGCACCCTATGACGTGGTGATCGGCCCCGGCCTCCTGCAGACGGCGGGCGGGCGCCTTCGGGAAGCCGTCCCGCCCTGCGCCGTCGCCCTTGTTGCCGATTCCACGGCGGACAGGCTCTACGGCGGTGCCGCGGCGGAGTCGCTCGCGCGCGCGGGGTACCGCGTGCTGCGTTTTTCGTTCCCTGCGGGGGAGGGGAGCAAAAATATGACCGTGCTCGTGTCCCTGCTCGAGTTCCTGGCGGGGAATTGCGTGACCCGCACGGACTGCGTGGCGGCGCTGGGCGGCGGCGTCACGGGGGACCTTGCGGGGTTCGCGGCGGCGGTGTACCTGCGCGGCATCCGCTATATCCAGCTCCCCACGACGCTGCTTGCGGCGGTGGATTCCTCGGTGGGCGGGAAAACGGCGGTGGACCTTGCCGCAGGCAAGAACCTTGCGGGCGCGTTCCACCAGCCCTCCCTCGTGCTGTGCGATACGGATACGTTCCGTACCCTGCCCGGCGAAGTCTATCTCGACGGCGTGGCCGAGAGCGTCAAGCACGGCGTGATCGCCGATCCGGCGCTGTTTGCATGCTTCGGGACCCTGCCCGAAAAGGATAGAATGGAGGAGATCGTCGCCCGCAGCGTCGCCATCAAGGGCAGGTTCGTGGAGGAGGACGAGTTCGATACCGGCGCGCGGCGGCTGCTGAATCTCGGCCATACGGCCGGGCACGCGGTGGAGAAGCTCAGCGGGTTTTCGGTATCCCACGGCAGGGCGGTGGCCATCGGTATGGCGATCGCCGCCCGGGCGGCAAAAAGGCGCGGGCTCTGTTCGGCGGAATGCGCCGGGCGGATCGTAGAAACGCTCCTTTCCTGCGGATTGCCTGTCGTTTCCCCGTATCCGGCGGAGCAGCTTGCCGAAGCGGCGCTTGCCGATAAAAAGCGCAAGGGCGGCGTCATCGACGTAATCGTTCCCCGCGAGATCGGCCGGTGCGAGGCGATGGAGATTCCCGTCGGGGAGCTTTGCGCCTTCTTCCAGGATGGCATGGAGGATACGGTATGAACGTGCGCATCCGGCCCGCGGCCCTCGGCGGCGCGTTCGCCGCGATCCCTTCGAAATCCGACGCGCACCGGGGGCTCATCGCCGCGGCGCTTTCGCAAGAACCCACGCGCATCCTGCTGCCCCGGCGTTCCGCGGATATCGACGTTACGATCGCCTGCCTGCGCGCGCTGGGCGCCGGGATAACCGAAACAGAAGACGGCGCGGATGTCCTTCCGCCCCAGAAATTCCCCAAGGAAGCCGCGTTCTTCTGCGGGGAGAGCGGCACGACCCTGCGCCTGCTTCTCCCGGTCGCCGCCGCGGTGTGCGAAACCGCGTCGTTTTCCGGGGCGGGCCGCCTGCCCGAGCGCCCGGTGGGAGAGCTCCTCGCCTGCCTTGCGGCCCGCGGCGCCGCGGCGGATTCCGCGCGGCTGCCCCTGACGCTCAGCGGAAAACTGACGCCGGGGGTCTTTTCCATCGCCGGGAACGTCAGCTCCCAGTATATTTCGGGCCTGCTGTTCGCGCTTCCCCTGCTTGCGGGGGAAAGCGAGATCCGGCTGACCGGCCCCCTCGAATCCGCCGGTTACGCGGAAATGACCCGCGCCGCGCTCGCGCGCTTCGGCGTGCGCACGGAAAAGAGGGAGCAGGGCTTCCTGGTGCCCGGCCCGCAGGTCTACCGCTCGCCGGGGGAGATCCGTGTGGAAGGGGATTGGTCCAATGCCGCGCCCTTCCTGGCCGCGGGGGCCGTCTCCGCGCCGGTCGCCTGCACGGGGCTTTCGGCCTCCCTCCAGCCCGACCGCGCCATCCTGCCGCTGCTGCGCCGCTTCGGCGCTGCGGCGGAGGAAGCGGAGGGGTGCGTCACGGTATCGCCGGGGAAGCTGCGCGGCATCCGCGCCGATGTGTCCGGGACGCCCGATCTTTTGCCCGTACTCGCGGCGCTGGGCGCGCTGGCCGCGGGCGAGACCGCGCTCTACAACGCCGGCCGCCTGCGCCTCAAGGAAAGCGACCGCCTTTCCTCCACCGCCGCCATGCTGCGGGATCTGGGCGTGCGTGTCCGCGAGTTCCCCGACGCGCTGATGATTGCGGGGGGAACCGTATCCGGCGGGAGCGTAGACTGCGCGAACGATCACCGCATCGCCATGGCCGCAGCAATACTAGCGAGCGCCGCCGCGGACGAAACCGAGCTTTGCGGCGCGGGGTGCGTCAAAAAATCCTATCCGTCCTTTTTTGAAGATTTTACGGCTTTGGGGGGGAACGTCCATGTCCTCTAGCTTTGGCGAACGGGTCCGGTACAGCGTATTCGGCCAGTCCCACGGGGAGGCGGTCGGCGTCGTGATCGACGGCCTGCCCGCGGGCGAGCGCGTGGATCTGGAAGAGCTTCGCACCTTCCTGCGCCGGCGCGCGCCGGGCAGCGCGCCCTACGCCACGCAAAGGAAGGAGGCCGACGAGCCGGAATTCCTTTCGGGCCTTGTGGGCGGCGTTACCTGCGGCGCGCCGCTGTGCGCCGTGATCCCAAATTCCGACGCGCATTCCTCGGATTATGAGACGCTCTATGCGGTGCCCCGCCCCGGCCATGCCGATTACGCGGCGATGCTCCGGGACGGCCCGGATGCGGATCTTCGCGGCGGCGGGCATTTTTCGGGCAGGCTGACCGCTCCCCTGTGCGTGGCGGGTGGCGTCGCGCTGCAATTGCTCGCGCGCCGGGGGGTCGCGGTCGGCGCGCATATCGCCTCCGTCGCCGGTATCGCGGACGCCGCGTTCGACCCCGTTTCCCTTACGCGGGAGGAGCTTTTGCGTCCCGCGTCCCGGGCCTTCCCCGTGCTGGACGAGGCGGCGGGGGAGCGCATGCAAAAGGCGATCCTCGCGGCCAGCCAAGCGCTTGATTCCGTCGGCGGCGTCGTGGAGTGCTGCGCGCTGGGCATCCCCGGCGGGGCCATCGGCCGCGGGATGTTCGGTGGCGTGGACAGCCGCCTTGCCGCGGCCCTCTTCGGCATCCCGGCCGTCAAGGGCGTGGAGTTCGGCGCGGGCTTCGGCGCGGCAGCCCTGCGCGGGTCGGAGAACAACGACCCGTACGGCGTCCTGGACGGCACGGCAACGCCGCTTTCCAACCGCCACGGCGGGGTGCTCGGCGGCATCTCCACCGGCATGCCGCTGCTAGTGCGCGCGGCGTTCAAGCCTACGCCCTCCATCGGCCGGCCGCAGCAGAGCGTCAGCCTCAAAACGCTCGAACCCGTGGAGCTCGAAATCCGCGGCCGGCACGATCCCTGCGTCGTCCCCCGCGCGGTCCCCGTGGTGGAGGCCGTGACCGCCTGCGTGCTGCTGGATATGGTGCTTGCGGGGGACGCAGGGGTTCCACCCCTGCACCCCGGAGGTTTCTATTAGCCTCCTCCTACGCTTTCTTTTGTGCCTTTTCTTTCTCGTGAAAGAAAAGGCACGTAACTTATTGAGCTTTTTACACTTTACTTATATAAGGAGCGATTACCATGGAACTGGAAGAACTGCGGCAGCGCATCGACGAAGCGGACAGCGGCATCATCGCGCTGTTCCGGGAGCGGATGGCGCTCTCCAAGGACGTGGCGCAGGTGAAGACGGAGAACGGCCTGCCCATTCTGAACAAGGCGCGGGAGCGCGAGGTGCTGCTGCGGATGAGCCGCGAGGCGGGGGAGGAGCTGGAGCCGTACGCGCGGATGCTGTTCTCGATCCTGTTTGAAATGAGCCGTTCCTACCAGACGCGGCTGACGGTGAAGCCGGGGAAGTTCTCGGAATACCTGAAGGCGGCGCAGATGCCCATTGACGCGATGTTTCCGGTTTCCGGGGTGGTGGCGTGCCAGGGGGTGGAGGGCGCGTACTCGCAGCTTGCGTGCGATAAGCTCTTCGCCGCGCCGGACATCATGTATTTCAGCAACTGGGAGGCGGTGTTTCAGGCGGTGCAGAGCGGGCTGTGCGAGTTCGGCGTGCTGCCCATCGAGAATAGCTCCTCCGGGTCGGTCAACGGCGTGTACGATCTGCTCAACAAGTACGAGTTCTCCATCATCCGCAGCGTGCGGCTGCATGTGGATCATTTCCTGATGGCCCGGCCGGGGGTCAAACTTTCGGATATCCGGGAGATCTGCTCGCACGAGTACGCGCTCGACCAGTGCAGCAATCTGTTCGATCAGTTCCCCGGCGTCAAGATTACGACGGTAAAGAACACGGCGGTCGCGGCGCAGATGGTGGCGGAATCGGGCAGGACCGATCTTGCGGCGATCTCCTCGCACGACTGCGCGGCGCTCTATAACCTTTCCATCCTCAAAGAGAGCGTGCAGAACAACGCCAACAACTACACGCGGTTCATCTGCATCGCAAGAAAGCCCGCCGTCTACCCCGGCTCGAACAAGATCAGCCTCATCCTCTCGGTCTCGCACACGCCGGGCTCCCTCTACGGCCTGATCTCCAAGTTCTCGGTGCTGGGGCTCAACCTCACCAAGCTCGAAAGCCGGCCGATCTCGGGCAGCGCGTTTGAGTTCCTGTTCTACCTCGATTTTGAGGCGTCGGTCTGGACGCCCGCGGTGATGGAGCTGCTGGAGGAGCTTTCGGGCACCAACCCCCACTTCGCGTTCCTGGGCGGCTACAGCGAGATATCGTAAATGAAGTACGGCTTGATCGGCGCAAAACTCGAATACAGCCATTCCCCGGCCATCCACGCGATGCTGGGCGGGTACGAGTACGCGCTCTATCCCCTCGCGCCGGAGGAGCTTCCGGCATTTCTGGCGCGGGAGGACATCGGCGGGCTGAACGTGACGATCCCCTACAAGCGCGCGGTGATGCCCTATTGCGCCGAATTGACGGACAAGGCCCGCCGCATCGGCAGCGTCAACACTCTCGTCTATGACGAACAGCGCCGCATCCTCGGGGACAATACCGATTACGACGGGTTTTTGTACATGCTCGAACGGGCGGGGATCGCGCTTGCGGGGAAAAAGGTGGTGCTTCTGGGGTCGGGCGGGGCGTCGCTCGCGGCGGCGGCCGCGGCGCGGGACGCGGGGGCGAGGTCCGTCGTCACCGTCTCCCGGACGGGGGAGGACAATTACGGGAACCTCTCCCGGCACGCGGACGCCGATGTGCTCGTCAACTGTACGCCGGTGGGGACGTTCCCGGGGGTGGAGCAAAGCCCCGTTTCCCTTTCGGTCTTTCCCAATCTCACGGGCGCGGCGGACCTTATTTACAACCCGCTGCGCACGCGGCTGGTGCTGGAGGCGGCGGAGCGCGGCATCCCGGCCGCGGGGGGCCTCCCCATGCTGGTGGCGCAGGCGCACGCCGCGGCCGAGCGCTTCACGGGGGCAAGCATCCCGCGGGAGCGGATCGGGGAAGTGCTCCGCGCTTTGACGCGCTCGCTGGAAAACGTGGTGCTTATCGGCATGCCGGGCGCGGGCAAGACCAGCGCCGGCCGCGCCGTCGCGGAGCGCCTTCGGCGTCCCTTCTTCGATACCGACGCCATGGTGGAGGAACGGGCGGGCATGTCCGTCCCGGAAATCTTTCGCCTGGAGGGCGAGGCGGGTTTCCGGGCGCGGGAACGCGAGGCGGTGCGCCTCGCCGCGCGCGAGGGCGGCCGGGTCGTCGCCACGGGCGGCGGCGCGGCACTGTTCCCGGAGAACCGTACCGCGCTCAAACAGAACGGCAAAATCTTCTTTCTGGAGCGCGCCCTTTGGAAGCTGCCCACCGGCGGCCGGCCGCTTTCCGCCGACCTTGCCGCCATGTACGAAAAACGCGCGCCCGTCTACCGCGCCTTTGCGGACGTCATCGTAAACAACGACGGCGGGGCGGCGCAGACCGTGGAACAGATCTTAGAAGCCCTGTGACAGGAGCATCCGGCGTATGATACCGCCTCCCCGCGCCCCGCTCGTTCCCTATTTCGGCTACTCGCTGTAAATCTGCTGATCGCCGCTGATGCAGGCCGCGATGGCGGCGTCGATCGCCTGCTCCGCCGCGGCGATATCGCGCGCCTCGACCGCCGCGTACAGCCGCGCGGCGTTGCGGTAAAGCGCCTCTACGCCGTACTTGATGCAGAAGCGTTCCCACAGGGAGAGGATGGGCGCCTTAAAGGAATAATAGATCAGCGGCATCAGGGTGTTGCCCGAAATCAGCGCCAGCTCGTGATGGAAGGCGAATACCGCCTCGGACGCCGCGCCGGGGGTGGGCGCCGAGGCGAGCGCGAGGGAGAGGGATTTTAGACGCGCGGTCTCCTCCTGTGTGATCCGGGGGATAGCAAGCTGCACGGCGAGCCTGTCCATGATCCGCTTGATCTCCAGTATGGAGCGGATGTCGTCCCGCTGCAGACGGCCGCCGTTGTATTTCATAATGGAAAGGAGCGTGTCCGCCGTGCCCTTGCGCCGGTAATCCGCCACAAACGTGCCGATGCGCGGCCGCACCTCCAGAAAGCCCTTGCCCGCCATCTCGCTTAGCCCCGCGTTCACCACCGCGCGGCTGATTCCCATGCTCTGCGCCAGTTCCCGCTCGGCCGGGAGCTGCGTGCCGATGGCGAGCTTGCCGGAGAGGATCATGTGCTCCAGCTCCTGTACGAACAGCTCCTTGAGCGAGGGCGCGCGCAGCCTGGCAAACTCCATTTTCGTTCCTTCTTTCGCTCCTGATCGTGGCTCGGCCACATACCAGGCATATTGTAACATACCCGCGCGGGAAAAGGCAATGCGGAGTATGCTTATCAAAGGCCGCTCTTATACCCTCAATTCTTAATTGACGCAGAATTAACGATATGATATACTGCAGATACATTCTGGTCCAGCCAGAGTTGACATATCCAAAAATGCCGCCGGGGGACCGGGTGCGGCCGGCTTCCAAATAAATTCCTTATAAATTTCTTTGGCGCGCGTCGCCGCCATCATCATAAACGGTCAAGGAGGGTTCCGGGTATGTTTCTGTTTGAGGCGATCCCCTGGTACAGCTGGCTGATGTTTCTGGGCGTGACGCTGGGGCTGATTCTGCTCAACGAATTTTCACGCCTCAACAAATGGACGGCGCTTTTCTGCTTCGCGCTGGTGCCGCTCGCGCTCACGCTGTTCGTGTGGCCCGCCACGGCGGGGGCCGGCTCCAGCACCGGCACCTGGTTCCATTGGGTGAAGGTCTACTCGGCGCTGGCGGGGTGCCTGGGCTTTTTGCTCATCCGCATGTCCAGGAAAGTGGAAAACAGCAAGTTCCGCGTGATCTTTCCGCCCCTCATCCTCGCGCTCAACATTCTGGAGGCCTGCGTGCGGGATTTCCAATGCTTCAGCCTCAACGGCGTCGTGGACGGCGTCATGATGGTGGGGGGGCCCTGGAACATCATGAACGGTATCGCGGGGATCCTGAACATCCTCACCATCTCGGGTTTTACGGGCATCTATGTGAGCGCCGGCAAGCGGCGGGACATGGTGTGGCCGGATATGCTGTGGTTCTGGATCATCGCCTATGATATCTGGAACTTCGCGTATGTGTACAACTGCGTGTCGGATCACTCCTTTTATGCGGGCGCGGCGCTCTTGATCGCGCCGACCCTCGCGGCTTTCTTCATCAAGAAGGGCGCGTGGCTGCAGCACAGGGCGCATACGCTGGCGTTCTGGATGATGTTCACGATGGCCTGTCCCGCGTTTGTGGATAAGACCATATTCGCCGTCCAGTCCAGCCACAGCCCGGCGGCGCTCTTTACCGTAAGCGCACTTGCGCTCGCTTCCAACGTCGCGGTGTTCGCGTACGCGGCTTACCGCATCCGCAAATATAAGCGCAACCCCTTCAAGCAGGAGTTGTATACCGATCTGAAGGCCTATCAGGAAGTGGCGCAGAAGGCCGGGGCCGCGCAGTAAGGCATCGCCGCCTGCGGCGGCGAAAGTGCTTTTATTTCCAAGCTCCCTTGGGAACGGATGCTGATAAGGAAAGGGTTTGGGGAAACGCAGTTTCCCCAAACCAATAAAATTTTCGTCGGCGCTGTAAGCGCCGATACCCTGAAACCCGTACCTGCAATGAAACGCAACAGGGCTGCAGAAAGGAACATCCGCATGGAAACAAAACTGAAGGTACTGGAATTTGCCAACAAGGTCAGCAACAAGAAGATGGGCTCGAAGGGCGGCATCACCGCCGACGATCCGGAATACCGCATCCTGGAGTCCGTGGTGACCGAGGAAATGGCCGAGGCCGCCCTGGGCCTCAGAATGCGCGAGCCCCAAAGCGCCGCCGAGGTGGCGGCGGCGTGCGGCAAGCCCGCGGACCGGACCGCCGAGCTCCTGTGGGAGCTGGCCGTCGCGGGGGTGTGCTTTGTCAACGAGATCGGCGGCGCGGACAAATACTGGTACGATACCTGGGTCCCCGGCATCATGGAAATGATGGTCAACAACAAGGAGAACGTGCGAGAGCACCCGCAGATCGCGGAGGCGTTCGAGGCGTACGGCCGCGTGCGCGGGCCGGGGACCGCGGGCAACTTCCCGGTCGGTATGGGGCTGATGCGCGTCATCCCCATCGAAAAATCCATCATGGGCGAAACGCGGCGCGCCTCCTACGAGGAGGTTTCCCGTTATCTCAACGAGAACGACGTGTTCACCGTGACGGATTGCTCCTGCCGCACCGCGCGGGAGATCATGGGCGAGGGCTGCGGGCATCTCAAGGAGGATATGTGCATCCAGATGGGCCATGCGGCGGAGTATTACATCCGCACCGGAAGGGGGAGGCAGATCACCCGCGAGGAAGCGTTTGAGATCATCCGCCGCGCAGAAGAAAACGGCCTCATGCACCAGATCCCCAATACCGACGGTTCGGGCAAGACCCACGCCATCTGCAACTGCTGCGGCTGCTCCTGCCTGTCGCTGCGCACGGCGGAAATGTTTCTGAACTCCGACATGGTGCGCTCGAACTACGTATCGCATGTGGATAAGGAGAAATGCGTCGCCTGCGGCGAGTGCGTGACGGCCTGCCCGGTCAACGCCCTGAAGCTGGGGCAGAAGCTCTGCGCCAAAACGCCCCTGCCCGAAACGAAGCGCGAGCTCCCCTATGATACCGAGTGGGGCCCCGATAAATGGAACCCCGGGTACCGCTATAACCGCAGGGAGGTCGCGGATACCGGCACCAGCCCCTGCAAGACCGAGTGCCCCGCGCACATCGCCATACAGGGCTACATCAAGCTGGCCAGCCAGGGCCGGTACACCGAGGCGCTGGAGCTCATCAAGCGCGAGAACCCCTTCCCCGCGGTGTGCGGCCGCGTCTGCCCGCGCAAGTGCGAATCCGCCTGCACCCGCTCGGATGTGGACGACCCCGTGGCCATCGACGAAATCAAGAAGTTCATCGCCGAGCGGGATCTTGCGGCCGAGCACCGCTATGTGCCGCCCGTCCGCCACCAATACGGGAACCGGATCGCCGTAATCGGCGCGGGCCCGGCGGGCCTCTCCTGCGCGTTCTATCTGGCGCCGGACGGCTACCGCGTCACCGTATTTGAAAAGCAGGATGCGCTGGGCGGCATGATGACGCTGGGCATCCCCTCTTTCCGGCTGGAGAAGGACGTCGTTCATGCCGAGATCGAGATTCTCCGGGACCTCGGCGTGGAGTTCCGCACCGGCGTGGAGGTGGGCAGGGACGTGACCATCGCGGACCTTCGCCGCGAGGGCTACCAGGCGTTCTATCTCGCCGTCGGCGCGCAGGGCGGAAGGCTGCTGCGCATCGAGGGCGAGGATGCAAAAGGCGTCCTGACGGGCGTGGAGTTCCTGCGCCGCGTGAACCTTGGCGGCGCGCCCGGGCTCTACGGGAACGTCGTCGTGATCGGCGGCGGCAACGTCGCCATCGACGTCGCCCGCACGGCGGCGCGCGCGGGCGCGGCTGCCGTCCGCATGGTCTGCCTGGAAAAGCGGGAGGAAATGCCCGCGCTGGCCGAGGAAACCGGCGAGGCCGAGGACGAGGGCATCCAAATTACAAATTCCTGGGGCCCCCGGCGCATCCTCACCGAGAACGGCCGCGCCGCCGGCGTGGAGTTCAAGCGCTGCACCCGCGTATTCGACGAATCCGGCCGTTTCAGCCCGACATACGACGAAACGGAGCTTATAACGGTGCCGGCCGACCATGTGCTCGTCTCGGTCGGCCAGTCCATGCAGTGGGGCGGTCTGCTCGACGGTACCAGGGTGGAGCTCTGCCCCAACGGCTCGGTGAAGGCGGACCCGCAAACCTGCCAGACCGGGGAGCCGGATATCTTCGCCGGCGGCGACGCGCTGACCGGCCCGCGCTTTGTGATCGACGCCGTGGCCTCGGGCAAGGAGGGGGCGGTCTCCATCCACCGCGCCGTGCACCCCGGCCAGAGCCTGACCATCGGCCGCACGAAGCGGGAGTACCGCGCGCTCGATAAAGCGAACGTCGATCTTCTGGGCTTCGACCGCGTGCCCCGCCACCAAACGCCCCATGTGGACGGCGCGCAGTCAAAGGGGACGTTCCGGGATCTCAGGGGCACCTTCACAGAGGAGCAGGTAAAGAAGGAAACTGAGCGGTGCCTCTCCTGCGGCGCGACGGTGGTGGACGAATTCCTGTGCGTGGGCTGCGGCATGTGCACCACCAGGTGCAAGTTCGACGCGGTCTCGCTTGTGCGCAAATACGACGGCGAGGGCGTGGAGTTCCGGCAGCTCAAGCCCAGGATCGTGAAGCACGTTTTGAAGCGCCGGGGCCGCATCGCCCTCAAGAAGGTAAAAAAGGCGTTCGTGAAGGGGTAAGGGGATGCACGAGCTGGGCGTGGTCATGGAGGTCGTGAAAACCGTGGAGCGCGTGGCGCAGGAGCAGCGGGTGACGGAAATCGAGGCGCTGGTGCTGCAGATCGGCGAGCTTTCCTCCATGATCCCCCGCTACGTGGAGGAATGCTTCCCCGCCGCGGCCGACGGCACCGTTCTGGAACATACCAGGCTGGAGATCGAGATCCTCCCCGGAAACGCCCTGTGCCGGCATTGCCGCAAGGTCTACAACCTCCTTGCCAATAAACAGACCTGCCCGCACTGCGGCTCGAACAGGTGGGAGCTTTTGAGCGGGCGGGAGTTTATGATTAAGGAGATTGTGGCGAGGTAGAGCTTTCGCCAATCCATCCCGCGCAGGGATATCGACGAGTTTTCCTATGCGTCCTTATAAATTCACCCGTGATTGAACGGGATATGTGCGGAGCCCAAAAACAGAGGCGTGTCGTCCTCCAGGATCCGCACGATCCGCTCCCCCAGCGCCTGGGGCAGCAGCCGGATCCCCGGAAGGGCGCCGATATCCACCCACTCGGCCGCCAGCTGAAAGTCGTCCGTTTCGGTGGGCGCTTGCGCCTCGCGGCTCGCGAGGCCGCACACGAAGATGTGCAGCATCTTATGGGCGTACGCGGGGTAAGTTTCCCGGATGAACGGGTCGTCGCAGATTTCCTCACAGAGCGCGGCGAACCGCAGGGGCTTCACCGCATAGCCGGTTTCCTCGCGGCACTCGCGCACAAGCGCCTCATAGAGGGTTTCGTAGGTATCTTGCCCGCCGCCGGGCAGGGAGTAATAATCGCCGTTGTGCTCGTCATGGCACCGGTTGAGCAGGATTTTGCCGCCGTCCACGATAATGGCTTTCGCCGTGCTTCGTATTCCCATATGCACCTCACGCAATCATCCCCTTTACTATATCACATACGGCCTCAAAAGACGGCCTCGTGCGGCCGGCTTGAAAACTCTTTTTATCGTTGAAGCAAGTACGGAACCGCTACTTTACCACCGTTCGCCGGGGCCCGAATGGAATCATCGGGAAATTTCCCTTGGGCCCAAAGAACGGGACTATGCGCTTTTGACCCGTCATATGCTGCAATAGAAACGCGAAGGCGGGATATCCATGGGTGAAGTCTGGTATCAAAAGCTTGATAAATTATGGATCGATACGCTGGTTTGGGTGAGGGAGTATCTGTTCGCCCTTATTTTGCAGCGCCAGGGGCTGTACAACATAGAAGCGGGCACGCTGCGCAACGCGGCCGATTTTGCGGACTTCTTTACCTTTTTTTACGGGGAGCAGCAGACGAGGGCGCTTGGGGAGCTGTTCAAGGAGCATATCCGGCTGCTGTCGGAAATTGCGGCTACCATGCGCGCCGGCCAGGACTACATGCCGCTAAGAGAAAACTTCTATCAAAACGCTTCCGATCTCGCTAATTTCCTTGCAAGGCTCAATCCCAGCTGGGACGAGGCGGTCTTGAAAGAGCTGCTGCAGACCCGGTATTGGTTTGAGGAAAACTTGCTGTGGACGTTGTATATTCAGGATTATCAAACAGCGATTTATCAGTATGACGCCGCTTACGAGAACGTACGGCAGATATCGAAGTATATAGCGGACGGGCTGGCAAAAGAGTTCAATTTGTACTATCCTCCCGAAATGGTTTCTTAAAATCCGCCCAAATGCAGGCGTTCGCGCGGGCCGCTGCGGCGGGTTTCTCACGTTCACCTGCGCCTTCGGCGCGGCCGGCGAACGTGCCGTCCAAATGCCTTCGGCATTTGGACGGGTTTTCTCACAGCCGCCTAAAATCGCTGCGGTGATTTCCGGGCGGCGGCTGTGCAAGGAGTTCAAGCTGACGCACATGTCGTCAGCTTGGACGGATTGCATTGTGTTTTTTAAGTTTCTGCCGTGAGCGGGAGGACGGAGCCTCCCGCTATGGAATTCCCTCGTATAAAAAAATTGTCTTTGTTCGTTTTGCGCCGCCGAAGGCGGCGGCCGCAAAAAGGCGGAAGTGAGCGAATCGGGCGTAAAAAGCGCGCGCTTGCAAGCGATTAGCCCGATGCGAGCGTGCCTTTTTGCGGAAGAGGAGCCGCGACGAAGCGGGTAAGAGGTGGCTTTTCAAAAAGAGAAGTCGCCGCGAACTAAGCGTAGTCCGCGGCGACGTGGCGCGCCCAACAGGGTTCGAACCTGTGACCTTTTGATTCGTAGTCAAATTTTACTGCCTTTCCCGTCCGTGCCCGTCCTGCACAACCCTAGGCAAACAGGGCGTTTCGCGGACCATCGCGGACA